>Ga0181604_10002406_pt1 | contig 16222 bp, 19 predicted proteins | sample 041ome_12_FD_148663 | JGI IMG/M metagenome (GOLD analysis project Ga0181604, IMG submission 148663) | Coastal salt marsh microbial communities from the Groves Creek Marsh, Skidaway Island, Georgia - 041410US metaG (spades assembly) | ecosystem: Environmental > Aquatic > Marine > Intertidal zone...
ACAGGCACTAGCTTCCTCAAGGTACAATACCTCCCCACGGTCACTAGACCTGCTGTAAGGGGCTTAAACCCACAACTGAGATACCAAGGTGTATTCTCCGTAACAGTCTTTGCCCCCGAAGGTCAAGGCCCAGCTACCGCAGACGACTACGCTAACAAAGTGATAGACGCCTTCGCAGCAACCACTGACATCTCGTTTACCAATGGTGATGCAGAAACAATCATAGTGTCTATTGACTACGCTGAACGTCAGCAGGGAATGATAGATAGTCCTTGGTACTTTGTTCCGATTAACATCGGCTGGTACATATACAAATAACTTCCAATAGGAGAAACCAACATGGCCTTTGCACAGGGTTCACGCTCCAGTCTGTCGTTTATTACCGAATCTACGTTTGGTACGACACCCGCTGGCAACTTCACTAACCTCCCATTCAGCACCCACTCTTTAAATCTTACTAAAGATCGTGTTGCTGGTAACGATATTCAAGCTGACCGTATGGCTCGTGTTGATCGTCATGGCAACCGTCAAGTAGGTGGCGACATTGTTGTTGACCTCCGTGATGGTGATTACGATAGCTTCCTTGAATCAGCTATGCTTAACACTTGGGCGACTAACGTACTTAAAGTTGGTGTTACACCTAAGTTCTTCTCCATTGAAGACTACGCTGCTGACATTGACCAAGCTCGTGTGTTCACAGGCATGTCAGTTTCCACTATGGCTATTTCCCTCGCCCCTAACCAGATGGTTGCTACAACTTTTGGTATGGTAGGCAAAGACATGTCCATGAGTGCCACTGAGAAGACACAGGATGCTGCCTCTGGTGCTGCACCTTTCGATGCTTACTCAGGCGACCTTTCTATCGGTAACGTAGGCGGTGCTGCTCCTGTAGCCATCGTGACAGCCCTTGACTTCACCCTGAACAACTCATACGCACCTACCTTCGTAATTGGCGATGATAGCGCACCTTCCCTTGAGTATGGTCGTGCAGAAGTTGAAGGTACAATGACAGCTTATTTTGAAGATGCTGCGTTAATCAACCGTTTCCTCAATGAGACTGAAACTGAGATTGAAGTATCCGTAGATGATCCTACAGGTGCTAACACATATACCTTCCAATTCCCACGAGTGAAAATCAACTCTGCTGATGTTGGTGTCGATGGCCCAACTAGCCGTATGATCTCTATGTCCTTCGTAGCCCTCTATGATGCTACAGAAGGTACTAACCTTAAGATCACACGCCCAGCATAAGAATACCTAGCTAGGTAGTGGAGGCTCCTGAGTCGGGTCGGGGGTCTCCACGTTAATCAACCCGACATAACTTCCCCCGAAAGGAAACCCCGATGGACTTGAAAGACCTGACACCGAATTTAGACGACATTGTTGTTGAGATTAAACATCCAGCAACAGGTGATGTACTTAAGAATGACGATGGCACGAATATGACAATTACTATTCTTGCGCCCCATTCTAAAGAGTATAAGAAAGCTCAACATGAGCAAATCAGCAAGCGGCTTAAGAAAGCTCAGAAGAGTAAGTCTCAAGATGTTGACTACTCAGATATTGAGGAAGCTACGCTGGAGGTCTTAGCTAAGACGACTAAGGCTTGGAACATTACCTACGGCGGAGAGGTGCCTAAGCTCACTATCGCTAAGGCCAAAGACATTTACGAAGAAGTCTTTTGGATTAAGAGCCAGCTTGAGGAGGTTGTGACTGACTCTCTGGATTTTACGAAGGTCTGATCTGTGAGTTAGTTAAGTGGGCTGAACATCAGTTCAAACTCAATAGACCAGATCAGAACGGCACTACAGAACGAGAACATCTTGAACAAGTAGAGAGGCAGACTGGACGTAGAGTAGAAGCATTGGAACCCCCGACACCCTTCCCCATGCTAATATCCCACGTTTGGTCTGCCTTTATTGCTTTAAGCTCTAGCAGAGGGTCAGGCTTTAGTGGCCCAGCGCCTATTACCTTTGAGCAGATTAAGGCATGGAAAGAACTTACGGAAACATCTATTGAGCCTTGGGAGATTGAGGCCATCAAGAGAATAGACCTAGAATACTTAAGGGTGGCAAATGGCTGATATTAAGATCATAGTAGATTCCTCTGACGTTGCTACCGCGACAAACAGGGTCGATCAGTTAGGGTCGTCTGGTACAGTAGCGCAAAAAGGTATTGATAAAGCCGCAAGAGGTATGAACCAGTTTGGGGCTGTTGCTAAGAATGGTGGTAAAAAGCTAAATACCTTTAACATGCAAATCCAACAAGGTGGCTATCAGTTACAGGATTTCGTGGTTCAGTTACAGAGTGGCACGAGTTTCTTTACAGCCTTTGGTCAACAGGGTTCTCAGTTTGCCGGGGTCTTTGGCCCACAAGGTGCTGTCATTGGTGCTGTTATTGCTATAGGCGCTGCTGTAGGTGGTATGGCTTACAAGATGCTTACTGCTGGTGAGGACGTAAGGGAATTTCAAGAGATACTTGAAGATACCACCGACATTTTAAACAAGTTAACAAAAGCCACAGAAGCAGCCGCAATGTCTAATGAGGAGCTTGAGAAGAGCTTTGGCAATGCGTCAACAGAAATCAAAAGCACCCTTGCTCTGCTAAGGGAAATAGCTAAGAACGAAGCACAAAGAGCTATAGATGACTTAGCCGCCTCTCTTACTAAACTGTATGAGGTCAGCGGGGATGGCGAGAGAAGGGGTGGAATAGCTGCCTTCTTTGACGTTAATATTATGATGGCCTTTACTAGGGCTGGAAAAGCTGCCGTTAAAGAAGCCAGATTACTAACTGGCGAGTTCTTAAATGCACAAGATGCTCTTGCGGCCTCTGAGGGGAACCTAGAGGGGCAGATAGCCGCTACACAAAGATTGCTTAATGCTACTAAGACCTTATCTGATCTTGATGGGGAGCGTAGTGAGGAAGAAGATAAACTAATAAAGCAGATCAGCGAGAGCTTGCTTAAGATGCAAGAGACTCAGACTGTGAAAAAGACCACCCTGTCAACCTATCAAGATATATTAGGGACAGAAGAGGGTCTAGCCCTAGAGGTAGAAGCCCTTAATAAGCTGTTTGAAGACAGACTTGGAACCATAGACGACACTGCAAACCTTTATGAAGACATAATTGGCTCCTCAAAAGGTCTAGCTCAATCGGAAGCAGCGTTAAACAAAATCTTTGGAGACAGGCTTGGTACTATTGATGATACCGCCAACCTATATAAAGATATACTAGGTTCTTCCACAGGACTTTCTCAAGCAGAGTCGGCCTTAAATAAGTTATTTGAAGACAGACTTGGAACTATAGACGATACCGCAAATAACTATGAAGACATCTTAGGCTCATCTGAAGGGCTGCTCGATTCAGAAAGTGCGCTTAATAAGTTATTTGAAGACAGACTCGGAACCATTGATGATATTGCAAATAACTATGAAGACATCTTAGGTTCCTCCAAAGGGCTGCTCGATTCAGAAAGTGCGCTTAATAATCTGTTTGAGGGCAGACTTGGAACTATAGACGATACTGCAAATAACTATGAGGACATCTTAGGTTCCTCCGAAGGACTTCTTGATGCAGAAAGTGCGCTTAATAAACTGTTTAAAGATAGTCGTGGAACCATTGACGATACTGCAAATCTTTATGAGGATATATTAGGCTCCGCCGAAGGTCTCTTGGCAGCAGAGCAAGCGTTAAATGAAATCTACAGTAAAAGGCCCACTCAGATAGAAAGACTTGCTGGTCTCTCCGATGAACAATACCAGCAGATGTTATATGGTCAGGCGTATGCACAGTCTAGGTTGTCTGCACCAGATACCCCCGTTAAGCATAAGAAAGAACCTGCTGTCAAAGAGTCAGACCTAGAGAAACTACAGAAACAACTAAACCTAGAGGATGAACTCCTTGGTAAAACAGAAGCCAGACAAAGGGTCTTACAAGCCCTTGGTGTTAAGTTTGTAGAGAATAACCCAAAGACTATCGCTGGCCTTGAGGAGCAAATTAACAAGAACCTTGAGTTAATGCGGATAGAACAAGAGCGTCAGAGCCTGATAGATACTGTCACTTCTAGCATGGAAGATAACCTGATGGCTATGGCAGAAGGCACTCTGTCGGTTAAAGATGCCTTTAAGAACATGGCTAGGGACATCATCAAGGAACTCTACCGGGTTCTTGTCGTTCAGAGGATGGTTAACGCAGCTAAGTCATTTATGGGCTTCGCTGATGGTGGTGTCTTTAGTGGCGGTAGAGTTGAAGCCTACGCTGACGGTGGTGTAGTCGGTAGTCCAACCTTATTCCCTATGGCTGGTGGTAAGACTGGTCTTATGGGAGAAGCTGGGCCTGAAGCCATCATGCCACTCAAGCGTGGTGCTAACGGTAAGCTAGGCGTACAGATGGAAGGTGGCGGTGGTGATAACGTAGTCATCAACCAATCGTTTAACTTCCAAGCCAATGGTGACGACAGCGTTAAGAAGATCATTGCTCAAGCTGCACCTCAGATCGCACAGATGACTAAGAACTCAATGCTTAATGATCGCCGTAGAGGTGGCACAGCTAAAGCTGTCTTTGGTTAAAGGAACAACAATATGGCACTAAGCTATCCATTAGCTACACCAACGTCTATCGGGATTGAGAGCATTGAGCTAAGGGCAGTTAATGCTGTAGCTACCTCTCAGTCTCCCTTTACCTATAAGCAACAGATCATTTCCCACGGTGGACAGAAGTGGGAAGCCTCAGTTAGTATTCCCTCGGTACATCGTGATAAGGCTGCACAGTGGAAGGCACTACTGGTTGGACTTAAGGGGCCAGTCGGTACGTTCCTCTTAGGTGATCCTGACTATGCTACACCACAGGGTACAGTTAGCTCATGTACACTCACAGGTAGTGCTGGAGATGACACTGGTTCTGTCGTAATGACTGGCACATTACTAGCGGGTGACTACATTCAGCTTGGGTCAGGGTCAGCAGCTAAACTCCATCAGGTACTCTTAGATCAAGACGGAGATGGAACCCTAGAGATATGGCCTTCGTTACGCTCTGACTATACGAGTGAGACAGTTATCTTTAATGCACCAAAGGGTGTCTTTAGGCTTGCTAACAATGTGACCTCATGGTCAATCAATAATGCGTCAACATACGGCATTTCGTTTGAAGCTGTCGAAGCTGTGATATGATAAGGATATACACTAATGGCTGATAAGAAAATTACCCAACTTACGAATATCACAGGTGCTGACCTTGTTGACGTTGATGAGTTCGTTGTTGTCGATATATCCGCTGATGAGACTAAGGCTATTACCCTCGGTGAGTTAAAGGAAGCCTTTGATAGTGGCTCAGGGTTCGTAAGGATCACTGGCGATACGATGACGGGTGATCTTACAGTCCCCAATGTAATCGTAAGTGGCAACGTAGATGGTCGTGATGTATCAGCAGACGGTACAAAGCTAGACGGTATTGAGGCTGGTGCTGACGTAACTGACACAGCTAACGTAACTGCTGCTGGCGCTGTTATGACCACTGCGGCAACAGGTCAAGCTAATATGCCAGCGGGTACAACTGCCCAGCGCACAGGCTCACCTATAGCTGGTGCCTTACGGTTTAACTCTACTGATGTATCGTTTGAAGGGTACGATGGTACTGAGTGGGGGGCTATTGGTGGAGGTGGAGGTGCATCTGAAGGTATCTTCTACGAAAACGATCAGTCCCTCTCTACTAACTACACTATCGTATCAACCAAAAATGCTATGACAGCAGGTCCAATAACAATTAACGATGGTGTTACTGTTACAATTGAAACAGGCGGAAGATGGGTGGTTTTATAAATGGCTATTAATTTAAACGGAACGACAGGTATTACAACAACTGGCCTGACATCTAACGGCATTGATGATAACGCTACGTCTACTGCTATGACACTGGATACCAGCGGTAACTTGCTGGTGGGGAAGACTGTTGCTAACACAACAACATTGGGTAATACAGTTTATGCAGGTATTGTTTCTGCAACTATGTCAGGTGATCCAGCTATCTTTGCAAACAGAGCGCAGGATGGCTCTGTAATAGAAATCCAGAAAAACGGCACCACTGTGGGGAGTATTGGGGCAGATACAAGTCGTCTAGTAGTCCACGGCACAAGCACAGGCATACGTTTTGCAGGTAGTGAGTTAATGCCAACAAATGGAAGTGGCACAACTGTAGATAACACAGTTGACATTGGACATACGACTTACCGCTTCAAAGACCTCTACCTCTCTGGCGGTGTCTACCTTGGCGGCACTGGGTCGTCTAATAAGCTGGATGACTATGAGGAGGGGACTTGGACGCCAGCTATAACAGGCATCACAGTTACTTCTGGAACTTTCAATGGTACTTACCGTAAAATTGGAGGTTTAGTTTCACTTACCATGAGAATGGAGAATTGTACTTTAACGGGAAGTGGGAGTACTATAACTGGCTTACCTTTTACCTGTAATTTAAGAACATCGTCAAGTGGGCCAGTGACTTATAATCATCCAAATGGAGATAAACCTCTTGGTATTCTTATAGAAGGCGGTACACCTAACGCATATTTTCAATACAATACAACAGGTGCTTGGGTCGGCGCTCCGTTTACTGCTGGTCCTAATCGTTATATTGCCGTTCAAATGACATACACCACTAATGCATAACACCTCATCTGGAAGATGAGTAGTCAGTCCAACCATCACAGGAGATAAACGATGGCACTTACAGAACGCACAGTCCAAGACAAAATCGAAATTGTCGGTGACTACAAGCACATTCAAGTACGCACAGCAACCGTGATTGAACGTGACGGTGTAGAGATCAGCCGATCATTCTCACGCCATGTCGTTGCACCGGATGCAGACATCACAGGTGAAAGCACAGAGGTACAAGCCATCTGTGCAGCCGTACACACACAAGCGGTTAAGGATGCTTATGCAGCCCATCTTACTGCGTCACTAGACGCTGGGGCGTCAGCAGCCTCACAGGAGGTCTAAGCCATGAGCAAGATAACCCTAACGCCAAACGCAAGTGGCACAGGTACGTTTACGGTTGCTTCACCCAACAGCAATACCAATCGCACACTCACGCTGCCTGATGAAGCGGGGGAATTGCTTATCAATGGAACAACATCTAATGTTGGGATTGGGACGAGTTCGCCTACAACTAAGCTACAGTCCAAGGGCGGCAGTATTTCAACTCCAACAAACAATGCAGGTCTTATTGCAAATGCTTCTGCAAGTTTTGTTGTAGAACACGGCAACGATTATGGCATCTACACGGGATATGTAAATTCAACAAATGATGCAGTTGGTATCGCCGCAACAAGAACACTGGGTGGTGCTTTACCTTTAAGCTTGCAGCCCTTTGGCGGTAATGTTGGCATTGGTTTAAGCACTAATATTGCAAGTAAACTTCATGTAAATTCAGAATTAAGCCTTGGCCCAGATAATAATAATAGAATGATTGTTGGCTCTACTTCTGGCGGCGTTGGTTCTATTGGCACTATTGAAGGTGGCACTGCTTCTTTTGACACTATGACTTTTAAGGGCGGTAATGTTGGCATTGGGACGAGTTCGCCAACTGGCCCGTTAAGTGTGCAGTCAAACACAAACGCAACAGCAATCAAAATTATTGGCAGATCAGATGACATTTCTGAACTTGATTTCATGGAAAATGACAATTCAACAATTCTTACAAGACTTCAATCAAGGCCAACCTACTTCGGTATTCAAACTAAACAAACCATTCCTATTATTTTTAGCACTAATGGCTCAGAACGTATGCGCATCGACAGCAGCGGTAACTTGCTGGTGGGTACTACGAGTTCAAACATTATTGTAGATGGTGTTGATGGTTTTAAATACTTTGCCAGTGGCACACTTCAGTTAAACAATGGCTCTGCAACAACTGCTGAAATAGCCAGATACGGAACAGATGGTGCAGTAATAAAGTTTTACAAAGGGTCTACTGAAGTTGGAAACATAAGTCTTACTGGCTCAAGCACAGCCTACAACACATCGTCCGACTACCGCCTAAAGACTGACGCCCAACCAATGACAGGCGCATCTGCCCGTGTCCAAGCACTGAACCCAGTCAACTTTGAGTGGATTGCTGACGGTACTCGTGTCGATGGCTTCCTAGCACATGAAGCACAGGCGATTGTCCCAGAGGCAGTCACAGGCACAAAGGACGCAATGCGTGACGAGGAATATGAAGTTACTCCTGCGGTCTACGAAGATGTGGTTATCCCTGCTGTACTTGATGACGAAGGCAATGAACTTGAGGCTGAACGTACAGAACAGCAGCTTGTCACTGAAGCTGTAATGGGTACTCGCAGTGTTCCTGACTACCAAGGCATTGACCAAAGCAAACTCGTACCTTTGCTGACTGCTGCACTGCAAGAAGCACTAACAGAAATATCTGATCTTAAAGCTAGGGTCACAGCATTGGAGGCAGTGTAATGAGTACCATTAAAGTTGACACAATAACAGACGAGGCTGGTACTGGCGCTCCTACCCTTTCGCATGGGGTAACTGTAGCTGGCAACGTGTCAGTCGATGGCGGCACGATCAAGCTCGACGGGAATTATCCTACGGGTACAGGCAACGTAGCGTTGGGTGAAGCTGCGTTGGATGATGGCTCGTTGAGTGGGGGAAATAACGTAGCTATCGGCTCCAGCTCTTTGACGAGCAATACATCTGGCGCATCAAACACAGCGGTTGGTCAGTTTTCTCAGTATTCAAACACTACGGGGTCTAACAACTCCGTTGTCGGTGACGCCGCCTTAGCGTTTAACACCACAGGCGGAAGTAATACCGCAGTCGGTAAAGAGGCCCTTCGTTCCAACACCACCGCCAGCGGCAACACTGCGGTTGGGTATCAGGCTTCTTATAGCAATACTACTGGAGCGCAGAATGTTGGCTTAGGGTATCAAGCTCTTTATGATGCAACCACTGCTAACTTTTCTACGGCTGTTGGGTATCAAGCAGCAAGCAACTTAACTACTGGCGCACACAACATTGCGATTGGTCGCCATGCCTTACTGACAAATACGACTGGCGCAAGTAATGTGGCGGTTGGCAATCAGGCATTAAACTCCAACACCACCGCCAGCAACAACACAGCTGTTGGGTATGAGGCGGGGTATAGTAATACTACTGGGGCAACAAACTCTGCCTTTGGTCGTCTTGCTTTTTATTCAAACACAACGGGTTCAGAAAACACAGCTATCGGTGAAGGCTCTCTGTATGATAATACTACAGGTAATTATAACGTAGCAGTTGGTAAAGAAAGTCTCGTAAACAACACCACCGCCAGCCACAACACTGCGGTTGGGTATTTTGCTGGGTATAGCGTTACAACGGGTTTAGTATCGGCATTTGGTTCGAGTGTTTTAAAGAATAACAGCACGGGTAGCTACAACACAGGTCTTGGTGGGCGTGGGTCTGATAATTATAGTACGCTAAACGAGAATACCACAGGTTCCTACAACGTAGCTGTTGGACACGGTTCTTTGGCTAGGAACACCACCGCCAGCAACAACACTGCTGTTGGGTATCAGGCGGCGTATAGTGCTACTACAGCAAGCGACATAACAGCGATTGGTTGGCAAGCAGGTTATTCTGCTACTGGCACAGCTTCAACATATATTGGCTCTTACGCTGGCCAAACAACAACAGGTATAAACAACACGTTTCTTGGACATACATCAGGATACTTAGTTACGTCAGGAACTAGGAACACCATCATCGGTAAATACAACGGCAACCAAGGCGGCTTGGACATCCGCACCTCAAGCAACAACATCGTGCTGTCGGATGGGGATGGCAATCCCTTTGTTAGAGTTACCTCATTTAGTTTTAATTATCAAACAGGTTCCGCAACGACGGTAGATGCGTCCAATCCAGATGGTGTTTCTTTAGTTAAATATACTGGTCAAGGAATTGTCAGAGTTGGGAATACAGCAACAGGGGGAAGAAATGTCATTGAATTTTACAACGGCAACGGAAATGTTGGCAACGTAACAACTAGTGGCTCATCCACAGCCTACAACACATCCTCAGACTATCGCCTAAAAGAAAACGTAGTTGACCTTACAGGCGCAACTGATCGGCTCAAGCAATTAGAGCCAAAGCGGTTCAACTTTATTGTAGATGACACTACAACTGTTGACGGTTTCCTTGCTCACGAGGTTCAGGCAGTCGTGCCAGAAGCTGTCACAGGCACAAAGGATGCGGTAGATGATGATGGCAACCCTGTCTACCAAGGCATTGACCAAAGCAAGCTAGTGCCACTCTTGGTCGCTACAATCCAAGAACTAGAGGCACGGATCACTGCCCTAGAAAACGCTTAACCGTAACCAGTCAGAAAAGGAGAAAGAACATGACTGATACACCAACTGCGGAAGAAATCGCACAGCACTACACAGCAATGGGTCACTCTGTTGACCTGCTGAACGCTGGCAAGCCAGAGGATATGTCCGACGCTGACTGGGCTGACACTGTGTCACGCAACGTAGAGCATCTGACACTCATGGTGGCTAAAGACTTCTGGACTACAGAAGATATGACCGCTGCTAACGCTGCAATCGCAGCAAACTCTTAACCCCAACTGAAAGGAGACCGTCATGAGCAAAAATGAAAAGAACCTCATCACAGTCAACGACATCGAATACAACATCGAAGACTTCACTGACGCACAGAAGACTATGCTGAACCATGTGCAAGACCTAGATCGAAAGCTGGGCAATGCTCAGTTTAACTTGGATCAGCTTAATGTTGGTCGTGAGGCATTTGTGAATATGCTGGCGGGTTCGCTTGAGGCTCCATCGGAAGATACACCAGAAGAGTAATAAGGTAGGTTCTAATGTCCCGTGATCTAAGTAACATTACAATAGAGAATATCTCTGCTGATGTCGTGTATCCATTCTTTGCGACAGAGCTAAGGTTTGATAACAACATCATTCGTATGTGGACAGGTCAGGGGACATTAGTTCTCGAAGATGGAACTGAGTGGATTGGCCTTGGTCAACTCTTAGACATTTCATCTATCGAAGAGACCTCAGAGATGTCCGTAAAGGGTGCTACAATTACCCTCAGCGGTATTCCCTCGGAGCTACTATCTTTAGCCCTGAGTACCCCATACCAAGGTCGTATCGCTAAGATTTACTTTGGTACATTCCAGCAGGGTAGCATACTCCAAGAGACAGGTAACTACATTCTCCTACAGGATGGTTCTAAGATTAACCTTGAGAGTATGGCTAAGGGTTTTAACGAGCTATTCTCAGGTTACATGGATCAGATGAACATCGAAGAGTCTGGGGAAACGTCAAGTATCGAACTTGCTGTTGAGAACAAACTTATTGACCTTGAGAGAGCTAGAGTAGCTCGTTTTACCTCTGGTTATCAGAAGTCAGTTTACCCCGGTGATCTTGGGTGTGACTTTATTGAAGACCTACAGGACAAGAAGATTTCTTGGGGTCGGGCAGAAAGTAATGGTTAAGTATCAACAAGAGTTTCTAAGTCAGGTTGAGCTTGATATACAATACTTGATAGAACTGCATTGGTCTGAGATAGCCCTTAATCAAGATAACATAAAGTTGAACCCTGACTGGTCAGCGTATCATAGCTTAGAAGAACATGGTAAGCTAAAGATATTTACAGCTAGAGATGACGACAGACTTGTTGGTTACTTTGTCGTTATCGTAGGTAATAACATCCACTATAAAGACCACCTGTTTGCAACCAATGATATTATCTATATGCACAAGGATTACCGTAAGGGTTTTGCTGGCATTAGGCTAATTAAGTTTGCTGAAAGACACCTTAAAGACGATGGTGTTTCTGTCCTGACGATTAACACTAAGATACACCAACCTTTTGATGCAGTCCTTGAGAGACTTAAGTTTAATATGGTTGAGCGTGTGTACTCTAAATACCTTGGGGGGTAAATAATCATGGCTGTATCTGCTGTTGTAGCTTTAGCTTCCACTGCCGCAACAGCGGTTACTGTGGGCCTTACCACAAGTTTTATAACTGCGTTTGCCGTAAACTTTGCCCTTGGTGCTGCACTTAAGGCACTCACACCCAAGCCCTCTGTTGGTGGTATCGGGGGTTCTAACCGTGGCTATCAAACTACGGCTATTGGCACAGCACTAGACCACCAGATTATCTATGGTAAGGTTCGTGTTGGTGGCGCTCGTATATACGATGAAGCCACAGGAAGCACTAATGAGTACCTCCACAGGATCATTGCTTTTGCTGGGCATGAGATACAGTCCTTTGATGAAATCTATATTAACGATGAGTTAGCTACGCTGGACGGTAGTGGTAATGTTACTTCCCCAAGTAAGTACAACGGTAAAGTCCGTATCAAGTTACACTTGGGTTCACCAGATCAAACTGCCGATAGTTCTCTCGTAAGTGAATCTGCCCACTGGACTTCCGAACATAGGCTCCGTGGTATTGCCTACATGTACATACGCCTCCAGTTTGATGCTGATGTATTCCCCAATGGTATCCCTGAAATCACAACTACCATTAGTGGCAAGAAAGTATATGACCCCCGTACATCAACGACAGCATGGTCAGATAACCCAGCTTTATGCTTAAGGGACTACCTAACGTCCTCTTATGGTATAGCTGAAGACACAGTTAACATTGATGATGCTTTGGTCATTGCTGCTGCTAACGTGTGTGACCAGACTAACACAATCGCTGGTACAACACGTTATACTTGTAATGGTGCTTTCACTACAGCCTCTACACCCTACGACATGATAAATGCCCTCTTGACTTCTATGGATGGTAGCTTGTGGTATGCTCAAGGTAGCTGGAGAATGAAGCCAGCCTATTGGACTGCACCTGTACTTGATCTTAATGAGGATGACTTACGTTCTAGTGTCAGTGTGTCCACACGTCACTCCCGTAGGAATAACTTTAATACTGTCAAGGGTACATTCCGTGGTGAAGAGAGCAACTGGCAGACTACAGACTATCCACAAGTAACTAATGCAGCCTTTGTTGCCGCTGATGGTGGACAGGAGTCCGTAGCTGATGTTGATCTACCATTTACAGATAACTATATTGAAGCTAGGCGCATTGGTAGAATTTCGCTGGAGCGTAACCGACAGCAGCTTACTGTTAATGCTTCCTTTGGGCTAAAGACACTTCAGGTGCAGGTGGGTGATAACATCCGCTTGACTAACTCCCGCTTTGGTTGGGATAACAAAGAGTTTGAAGTTGTCGCTTGGAACTTTGGTCTTACTGATGGCCTTGACCTACAGACACAGATGACCTTACGGGAAACTGCTGAATCTGTATATGATGAAGTTGATGATGGTGTCGTCTACGAAAGAGATAACACAACTCTACCTGACCCTTTTGATGGCCTAGCTATAACTAACCTTTCTGTAGGTGGCGGCGGTAGAACTCAGAGCGATGGTACATTTGTAAGTTCAGCTATACTATCTTGGGACGCAGTGGATAACGCCTTTGTATCTCACTATGAAGTAGAATGGAAACCTACTGCTGACTCAAGCTACTCAAGCACAACAACTGTCGGCAACAGTATTGAGTTGTCACCCATCATTGATGCTGTGGAGTACACCTTTAGGGTTCGTGCTATAACGGTACTTGGTAACGGTGGAGTTATCTCTTCTATCGTTTACACTGTGAGTGGTGACACAACTGCACCAAACGCTCCAACTAACCTTTCTGCCGAAGCTGGCTACAAGTACATTACAGTTAACTTTGATCTTCCTACAGCAGCAGACTTTAACAGAGTTGAGGTTTACGAAGGTACTTCCAGCAATTTTGGCACGGCAGTTAGTATCGGCTTCACTTCTGGTAACACTTTTGTAAGAACTGGCCTTGGTAATGCTGAAACGAGGTACTATTGGATTAGGTCTCAAGATTACAGCGACAACAACTCAGCTTTTGTTGGGCCAGTTAATGCTACAACTTTCCTTGTGGAGGAAGCTGACCTTACCCAAAGTTTGATCGACACTATCAATGCTGCTGGTGTGGATGCTGTAAACTCCCTACCTGCAACTGGTGACTTTGACGGTCAGATTGTGTTCTTACTGACTGACAATACTTTGTACCGTTGGGATGAGACTGGCAGCGCATGGTCTAACGAGCTTTACACTGACATTCAAGACAACTCAGTTACTACTGACAAGTTAGTTGCAAGTGCTGTAGTAGCATCTAAGATTGCTGCTGGTGCTGTAACTGCTGACAAGTTAAATGTTAGTGAGCTTTCAGCAATCACCGCTCAGATTGGTACATTCTCTTCTGCGGCTACGGGTGCTAGGCTCTTACTACAAGACGATAAGATTATTGTGTATGACGCTAGTAATGTTATAAGGGTTAAAATAGGAAACTTGTCTTAATGTCGTATGGTTTTGAAATATTAACAAACCAAGGTCTTGTTGACGTTGCGAGTATAAATGTTGCTAGGTTTTTGTCGTCCTACACAAGGACTTCATACAACGGTTCTTTGACAGAAAGTAACTTCTCAACATCAAACGGATTAGGTCACATATCTTGTGCGACTAATGACGGAAAGATTGTACCAGAGTTTACATGGAACAATTCAACTAAGGTGTTGTCTTGGCAAACACCCGCAGATCAAAGTGGGAGTGGTTTAATACCTCAGAGCCTGTTTAGTACCAACTTCACCTTCAGCTTCTGGGTTTTTGATTAATGGCTTATGGAATAGTAGTAGAAAACCTAAGTGGTCACAAGATTATACAAGACCAACAACCAATCTTTGCCTTAAAGAGGTCTGGAACTCTCTCCCAATATCAGACCACAAATGTAGGAACTGCACCTTACACCGCTCAAGGGTATCCGCACCTATATGGTTACTTGGTCACTGGGTCTAACGCGGAACCTGTTGGGGACGAAGAGTTTTTCATTAAACTTGAGGTTGGTGAGTGGGTATCTTATCACCCTTGGCAGTTGTTTATTAGTGACGGGCAGTCTAATGCTTATACGACACTGGCCTTGAGTCAGCTAACATCAAACAGAAGCTCAAACTTGCCTTATTATGTTTTCGATAGGATGAATAATATTTCTGGTGCAGGTTCTTCAACTGGGTACGGGGCGCAAGTGTTTAATGCCAGCGGGAGTTGTATGTGGGACAGTAACGAGATAACTAATAGGGTTTCTCAAGGGGTTACTGCTACTGGGGGAACAACTGTTAATGTTACTTCTACCGCAAACGCAGTTTCATTACGATCTTGGTACTTAAAGATTACTGGCGGGGGTGGTGCGATTGGCAGAAATGGATATACCTTGGTTAAGAACTGGTACGCAAAAAGAGTTTCTACAACATCTTGGGAGATCGCTATCGGAGATATTGACTACGGGTTTTATCCATATCAAGGAGCTTGGTATAACTTTTCGTCACCAACTACCTTGCTAACTGGGGACGCAAAAGTCTTACTGGCATACACATAGGGGGAAAACGGGATGTATGAGTATTTCTCCACAATAGAAGAAGCTCAAGCCAAAGCCCATGAGATTTATCCAGATAAACAGTTTGAGGTTTCTTTAGGTAGCCCGTGGGTAGAATTTGGCTATATAACAGAAATAGAAACTGGGTACAGGCTTCAGACAAACCTTTGAATAGATAAACCAGAATAAGGATACACTAATGCCCTACAAACTTGGAACACGCAGTCTACAGAACTTGTCGGGTGTTAACCCTGATATGGTCGCTGTAGTTAAGAGAGCAATCGAGATCACTGAGGTTGACTTTACAGTCATCGAAGGTATCCGTCACATCAACCGTCAACGAGAGTTACTCAAGGCTGGTAAGTCAACTACCTTGAACTCACGACATATCACAGGTCATGCTGTAGACATGGTTCCTTATCCTGTCGATTGGGAAGACCTAGAACGCTTTGAGCTTATGGCTGAAGCTATGAAAGAAGCAGCAGAAGAACTCGACATTCCTATCGTATGGGGTGGTGACTGGAAGAGCTTCTATGATGCACCTCACTTTGAACTTGATCGAAAGACGTACCCATGAGCAGAGAGATGATTAACAATAATTTATCAATAGGGTTAATCTTAGGTCTAATTACTCAGGGTGCAGCAATAGTATGGACTGTATCAATGATGATGTCGGACATCGAAAGTAACCGTGACGACATCATGGAGACACAATCTAGGATCACAAGGCTTGAGTCTGCTGTTAATACTCAGGCTGTGTC
>Ga0181604_10002407_pt1 | contig 16218 bp, 12 predicted proteins | sample 041ome_12_FD_148663 | JGI IMG/M metagenome (GOLD analysis project Ga0181604, IMG submission 148663) | Coastal salt marsh microbial communities from the Groves Creek Marsh, Skidaway Island, Georgia - 041410US metaG (spades assembly) | ecosystem: Environmental > Aquatic > Marine > Intertidal zone...
TTTTAACAGATCCAAACATGCCTGATGAATCAATAGATTGCCTATCTTTAAACATTGCATCAAAAAATATCAATGGAAACATGCCAGTAATGATCTGGATTCATGGTGGAGCATATATCACCGGTTCATCTAATTCAGTCGTATATGATCTAGATTCCCTTCCCCTGCACGAAATTGTATTAGTTACTATTAATTATCGCTTGGGGCCATTTGGATTTCTTAAACTTGATGAGATATCAAATGGCAAAATTCAATCTACAGGTAATGAAGGTCTCATGGATCAAAAGCTTGCAATAGAGTGGGTGAAAGAAAATATTGCAGAGTTTGGTGGCGACCCAGACAATATAACTCTTTTTGGAGAATCTGCTGGAGCTTGGAGCGTTGCATTGCAATCTTCAATCAGCCCTCACGGCAATTTATTTTCAAAAGCTATATGTCAAAGTGGGGGCATGAATGCTTGCTTTGATCAAGAGAGAGGAAATCAATGGGGTGAGTTATTCTTAAAAACTGCTAATGATAGCGGACTGAAAATTAAGGATTTATTATCTGTAGATCATAAGCAGATAACTTCACTTGCCTCTAAGATGAAACATACGATGATTGCTCATGGAAAATGGCTTTCACCGGAAGTAGGGTTTGCTCCAATTGCAGATGGTAATTTTTTACCATCAGATCCTATGAAAAATTTTCAAGATTCACCAATCAAGTTAATAGTTGGAACAACTGCTGATGAATACAGGCTTTGGTCTGAGTTTGAGCCGTATTATAAAAATCTAAGCAAAGATGATTTTTATAAGAGGCTTAATAAAATATTTCAAATAGAAGCTGTAAATACAATTGCAGACAATTATTTATCCAAGAATCCTTCACAGGATAGATTTAAGGATGCATTATCTAATATCATGACTGATTGGACATTTGGGATTCATGCGCTGGCTTTACTTGAGCAGCATAAAGACAATTCTTATGGCTACTTATTTGATGAGCCTAGCCCGGTTTTAGGTGGCAAATTAGGTGCCTATCATGCAAGTGAGCTGCCATATATTTTTGGCTCAGCATTAAAAGATGTTTTAAAAGATTTTTGTTCTCAGGATGCTCAAAAAATTTCAAATTTTTTCCAAATATCTTGGACTCAGTTCGCAAAAACTGGCTCACCTTCTTCGTATTTAATTGACTGGGATGCTTACAAAGTTAATCGATCAATTGCGTTTATAAATTCTGCCCCTAAAATTAAAACTATTCAAAATAAAGAAAGGATAAAATTGCTTTATGAATCAAAGAAAAACTACTAAGCATTTATTAATCACTACCTTATGTCTATTTCTCTTGGTGTCATGCATTAGTCCCATTCAGCAAAGCAACTCTTTGACGATTGCTACCTCATCTGGATTCACTCAAGGAATATTAAACAAAAAAGTTATTACCTGGGAGGACATTCCTTACGCAATGCCTCCAACTGGAGATCTTCGCTGGAAGGCACCTAGAACATTAGTTTCTCCCGAATTAAACATTGAACCTAAAGAAGGGAATGGTTGTTTGCAGGAGGCTAGTATTTATGCAGGAATACAAGGGGAAGGAATAGTTGGACAAGAGGACTGTTTATATTTGGATATAAAAGCTCCTGAAAATAATTTAAATAGAAGACTTCCAGTCATGTTTTGGATCCATGGTGGCGGAAATACATCTGGAGTTAAGGATTACTATGATTTTTCAGAACTCATTCGCGAGCATCAGGTGCTTGTTGTCACAATTAATTATCGTTTAGGTCCAATGGGTTGGTTTACTCACCCTGCAATTCAAGGACTTCAAAGTGGAATTGATAAAACCTCTAATTTTGGCACTCTTGATATTATAGAGGCACTAAAATGGGTAAAAACTAATATCCAAAGTTTTGGAGGAGATCCTAAAAATATTACAATTTTTGGAGAGTCTGCTGGAGGACATAATGTGTTATCTCTTCTAGCCTCACCCATGGGAGGTGATCTTTTTCATAAAGCTATTTCTCAATCAGGTTACACAACCAGCTTTACAAAAGCCGAAGCTATAGGAGTAAATCAACAAGGAGCCATTGTTAATCAATTGGGATCTGATCCAGTCCTATCAAACCATGACTTGTCAGGATACGGCAGTATCAAAAACTTATTTAATTCAAATCCTCTGAAATACGGTGAGGAATATCAGCGCTATTTGAGATCTCTTAATGGAAAAGCTCTTTTAGAGACCTATGAAAAAATTTCTCAAGACACCTATGACCGACTGCCACTTCTTACCAGAGACGGAATAGTTACTCATATTAATGGCGTAAGCGCAGGACTGGCTGCTTCTCAAAAGAAAAGCAGCATTTCAGTTATTGCAGGATCAAACAAGGATGAACTATCGCTTTGGCTTGGATCTAATAGATACTTTGTCAATGCTTCATATCCATTCACAAAACTTGTACCTATTCCAAAAATTGAATTTAAAAAAGAGGGTTTATATAAATTATGGGTTAAAACTCGTTCCCAGGGTTGGAAGCTCAGAGGTGTAGATGAGCCTTTAATAGAGCTTGAAAAAGCTGGATTTGATTCATTATATGCATACAGATTTGATTGGGATGATCAAGCATCCTCATACTTTGCAGATTTTCCTAATTTAATTGGAGCAGCTCACGGCTTCGAGATTTCTTTTATCTCTGGAGATTATAGATTTGGACCGATTGGACGTTATGTTTATCCAAAAGGAGATCTAAGAAATCAAATGCAGGAAACCATGATGAATGCTTGGGCTTCATTTGCAAAAACAGGTATTCCAAATACTGGTAAAGACCCACAATGGAAAAAATTTAATTCAAAAGATAGAGCATTCATGAAACTTGATTCTGATAAGTATCTATCTTTAGATAAGGAAATGCTTTCTCTTGAATTTATCCTGGAGAATTTAAGATTATCGCCAGAGGGAACACTGTTAGAAAAATGTTTGTTAGCAGAAGAAACTTTTTTTAATATTGGGGATCCTCTTGATGATGAATTTAATAAATGGAACGAAGGTGCTTGCAAACAATTTGACATGGATTTTGAGAGAAAAAAAATAGAAACTGATTTAATCCAAGAATACGGTTCAGCAACTGTTTACTAATGATCTCAATTGCAAAAATATTTTTTTCAATAGGTCTTCTTGTAATTTTAATATCAAGCTGCGGATCTGATGTAGAGCCTGGAAATATAGAGGGACCTCCTCGCTCTGCCGAAGCAATATATCAACAAGATTTAAAATTTTTTCAGACTAAGGAAAGCCTATTGGGGGCTGATTCAGGTGATACATCCCAAATTCTTTTTGGGGATTTGCATGTTCATACAACCTATTCTATAGATGCATTTACTCTTGAGTTACCGATGATGGGTCTTCAGGGCGCACATGATAGCTCTATGGCTTGTGATTTTGCTCGATATTGTGCAAATCTAGATTTTTTTAGTTTTAATGATCATGCCGAAGGTCTTACGCCAGATCATTGGCGAGAACAGAAAAAAATTATTCAACAATGCAACATCACAAATGAAGATTATTTAACAACTGATTTAGTAGTATTTCCGGGATGGGAGTGGACTCAGATTGGTACCACAAAAGATAATCATTGGGGTCATCGAAATGTGATTTTCAAAGATATTCAAAACTTGCCCGCTAGACCCATAGGGTCTCGTACTCCTGAATCTGGTTTAGGCGTGTTTGATACCACTCAAAAAGCAGTAAAAGCGAGGTGGTTGGATGTATTTAATTTCAAAAGATATTCGGATTTAAATTGGCTTTTAAATGAGGTAAGAAATATTCCTTATTGTGAAGAGGGTGTTGACTCCAAGAAACTTCCCTTGGATTGCTATGAGTATGCAAAAACCCCTAGAGAGCTTTTTTCTAAATTAGATGAATGGAATGCTGACAGCATTGTTATTCCTCATGGACAATCATGGGGTTTTCATGTCCCATTGGGAGCTTCTTGGGATAATCGGCTTAATTATGAAGGTCATGATTCCGAGAAACAAATTCTTCTAGAAATTATGTCTGGTCATGGCAACAGCGAAGAGTATAGAGATATTGCATCTGTTAATTTTCTTCAAAATGAGTCAATGAGTTGCCCCGAACCAAGTGATAATTTTCTTCCATGCTGTTGGCAAGCAGGTGAAATCCAAAAAAAAAGATGTAATGGGCTGACAATAGAAGAGTGTGATGCAAGAATTGAACTTGCAAAACAATACACTTTAGTTGGCGGTCCTTATACCAATATGGTTTTTCCAGAAGCTAAGCCTGAAGAATGGTTAAATTGTGATCAATGCACTGATTGTTTCAAACCCGCCTTTAACTACAGACCTAAACAATCTGCTCAATACGCACTAGCCCTATCCAATTTTGAACAATCTCAAGACTTGCCAAAAAGATATAATTTTGGCTTCATAGCCTCTACAGATGATCATACTGCCAGACCAGGAACAGGTTATAAGCAATATGAAAGAAGAAAAATGACTTTTGCTACTGGCGTTAAATCAAAAATATGGGAATATCAATATAAAGCTGAAGATCCAAATTTTCCTGAAATTCCTAATATTACTCCAGGTAAAAGTCAGCCTGATAGTGAGAGAGTCTCTAGTTTTGTATATCCTGGAGGTATCTTGGCTGTGCACGCAGAAGGAAGGGATAAGGATGCCATTTGGACTGCTTTAAAAAATAAAAATGTTTATGGGACAAGTGGCCCTAGAATATTATTATGGTTTGATTTAACAAATTCTCCTGAGGGAGCGGTTCCAATGGGCTCTGAAATTATCATGAGCCAAAATCCTAGGTTTACTGTTAAAGCAGCTGGCAGTTTTAAGCAAAAAGATGGTTGTTCAAATGAATCAATTGACTCACTTTCACCTCAAAGGCTTGATTATTTGTGTGCTGGAGAGTGCTATAACCCAACCAATGAAAGACATAATATTGACAGAATTGAAGTTATCAAAATTACTCCTCAATCATATACTGGAGAAGCTGTAAGCCCTTTAATTCAGGATGTATGGAAGACTTTTTTATGTAACAGTCAAGAATGCAGTATTGAATTTGAGGATGACAATTATTCCCGCGACAGCGTTTATTATGTAAGAGCTATTCAAGAGCCAACCCCTGCTATTAATGGCAAGCAGCCATCAAGTGAAAATGGCTACAAACTTTGCAAAGGAAGTTATAGAACTGACTTGAATGATAACTGCTTAAATGATGTGAATGAAAGAGCATGGTCTTCACCAATCTACATTAACAAACCTTAACTTATTTCAACCTTTATTTTATTGGCCTCAAATCTTTTAATTTTAATTAACTCAGCAATTCTGAAATATAAATTTTCTTCATAGGGATCAATCTTATTGTCCGCGGCAATTAGCCTCCACAACAAATCCAATAATTCTAATTTTTTTGATTTTGAATAACTTCCATTAATTTTTTTTATTGTTGGATATAAGGAAGTTGAATTCTCAGTGTCATCCATAATTTTTTTGATAATTGATGAGGTAGATGCATTGTCATCCACAAAATTTTGAGCTCTTTTTTTAATAAATGACAATTCTGATTCATCTAAATTCCCATCACTGATAGCAATTTCAAACATCAGCCTTAATGCAAAGTCAGAATCTGAATCAATATTTTCAACCTTTTCAATGCGTTTTCCAAAAATTTTTTTGATCATTAGATTTTGAATTTATGACGAAGATATTTTTTTGGAGACTTAAAAAAAGTTGCAACTAAAATAACAAAATCTATGTATAAGGATTGATATTGCATATAAATACTATCTATTTCAGCAAGCCTATTTGGATCGCTCATATCATAACCTAGAACTTGAGATAACCCGCTTATACCTGGTTTAATATTAAAAATATTTTTTTTTAATCTAGCATTATATAAATCTTCTTGATTGGGCAGCCCAGGTCTTGGCCCAATTATATTTAAATCTCCCTTCATTACATTGATCAGCTGGGGAAATTCATCAAGTTTGATTTTTCTAATTATCTTGCCGATCTTTAATGTAAATTCTCCCCCTAAAATATGAGTGCCATCTTGAGGAGAATTTTTCTTCATGGTCCTAATCTTATAAATAACAAATAATCTTTTATCTAACCCAACTCTTTCTTGTTTAAAAAAAAATGGCAGACCATCCTCTAAAAAGAGAAAAAATGAAGCAATAATTAGAAGTGGAGATATAAATATCAAACCAATCAAACAAATAAAATTTCTAAAAATTATTACAATCATTGTCTTCCAGTTAAATTATAATAGGCGGATCTAATGTAATTATAGCTGCATCAGGCCTAAGAAGCTCAATTGGAGAAAAGTTAAAGCTTTTTTTGCAGGCTTAGGTTGCTCTTTTCTATTGGATGATTCAAAACTAAAAAGCAAGATGGATGTTACAATCATAGTTGCTAGAGACACATTATCATTAGTAAATTCATGAATTTAGTTATAACCAGATTACATACACTAAGCAGGAATGCAAAATTATTAATCATGTTGTTGAATGATCTGCTGCTTGCTTTGGTATGTTGGGTAATATTTGGACCCCCAATGGCAACAGTCATAGCATCAGAATTCTCTTCTGGAATTTTGAAAATTCTTTATTCGGAATGGTCATCTTTTTTCTTTCCTGTCATAACCTCACTTTTATATTTCTATTTTTTTGGATTTTACAAATCCTTGATTAAGTTTTTTGATTCGAAGGACTCCATACTTCTTAGTCTTACTGGGGCTATGATCTTTGGCTATTCTTGGGCGATCATGCACATATTTCAGTATCAAATTATTTCAACTACATTTCTGTCAGTAGCCATTTTACAAGGGACGCTGCTTGCAGCAGTTTTTTATGCTTTTCTTAATATTTCAAGAGATATTGCTAAGTATGTTTTATATCCTTACAGCACCAATAAAGATGCTACTCCGGTTGTTATTTATGGCGCTGATGGAACTGGCAATGAGCTATTTCAATCTCTACTTTTAGACCCATCCAAGAAGTTAATTGCATTCTTTGATGATTCAAAAAACATGAAAGATAGACAGATTAACAATATCCCTATTATTGGATCCTTTAAAAAATTAGAAATTTTGAAGAAACAAAATCCATCTCTTGAAATTTTGCTAGCTGTTCCAAATTTGAGTACTGATGAAAGGCGTCAAATTATTTCAAAACTTGAGCGTATAAAAGTTGCTGTTAGAACAGTGCCTTCATTCCATGAGCTAATATCTGATCAAAAGAAAATGACTGATATACAGAATCTCTCTTTGGATGATTTGCTTCCCAGGGCTAGGGTTGATGAGGATGTTATAGAGGATGCTGAAAACAAGACTCTTTTTATTTCAGGCGCTGGAGGATCTATAGGCTCAGAGATTGCCAGGCAGCTTCTTAAACACAGCCCAATGAAAATTATATTATTTGATGTATCTGAAATTAATTTGTTTACTGTTGAGAGACAATGCGCAGCGATCAAAAAAGCAAAGAATTTATCAACTGAGGTTATTCCTATATTGGGTGATATCAGAGATAAAAAAAATCTAGACTATTTATTTAAAAAATTTCAAATTCATCACGTTTATCATGCAGCAGCCTACAAACACGTTCCACTGGTTGAATCTCCTCTTAATATAATCACAGCCTGCGAGAATAATATTATCGGAACGGATAATCTTGCTTTAATATCTGCAGAGTATAATGTTGAATCTTTTGTAATGATCTCTACGGATAAAGCTGTAAGACCCTCTAACATAATGGGTGCATCTAAAAGAATGGCTGAGATGCTAATTCAGTCATTGAACTCTGCTGTAACAAAAACTAAATTTTCTATTGTTAGGTTTGGCAATGTAATTAACTCCTCTGGATCAGTAATACCTCTATTTTTAGATCAAATAGCTAGGGGCGGACCAGTCACAGTTACGGATAAGAACGTGACACGATATTTCATGACTATACCTGAGGCTTCTAATCTTGTACTGCAGGCTTCTCAAATGTCTGAAGGTGGTGAAGTATTTATCTTAGATATGGGAGACCAATTAAAAATTTATGACCTAGCCAAAAAACTTATCCACCTTTCTGGAAGAAATATTGCCTCTAAGACAGGCGAAGCTGGTATTGAGATCGTTGAGGTTGGATTACGTCCAGGAGAAAAAATGTATGAAGAATTGCTTATATCTGGAGAACAAGAACCCACGTCAAATGCAAAAATATTTAAATCTAGGGAAGGCTACCCTTCTCCAAAAGAAGTGGATATATTGATTGAAGATATTAAGAATGCAATTCATATGAATTCAACAAATCACCTTATTGATATCTTTAAAAAAAATGTAGAGGGCTATTCTGATGCAAAGTTATAAATTCCTATTTTTCATATTATTTTTTTTGCCTTATCTTTTTGCAGAATCTGTTGATCATTTGAAGATCGATGATGGTTATAAAATTTCAATTTTTGCGAGCAACATAGAATCCCCAAGACAATTAGCTGAAGACAATGACGGAACAATTTACGTAGGATCTCGAGGTTCTGGAAAAATTTATGCCATCAAGGATACTGACAACAATGGCATTATCGATGAAAAAATTCTTGTAGCAGAAGGCCTTATGTATGCAACAGGTGTCAGCTTCTATGAGGGGTCTTTATATTTTTCAGAAATTGATAAGATTTGGAAAATTAAAGATATCTCTCGACAACTTAATGAGAATAATAACTCTCTTCCTATAAAAACATTAGTAACAGACAACTTACCATCAGACAAATGGCATGGTTGGAAATGGATCAAGCATGATCATGAGGGTAATTTGTATACAAATGTTGGAGCTCCTTGTAATGTCTGTCAATCAGAAGATAAAAGATTTGCAAGCATTTTACGTCTAGAAAATAATACATGGAATTACGTTGCTAGGGGAGTAAGAAATTCTGTTGGCTTTGATTTTCATCCAATTTCTAAAAAACTATATTTTACTGATAATGGAAGAGATTGGCTGGGTGATGATTCGCCATCATGTGAATTAAACAAAGTTGACAGAGATGGAGAGTTTTTTGGCTTTCCATACAAGCATGCAAAAAATGTTTCTGACCCAGAATTTGGTCATTTAAATCCAGGTTACTCATTTGTCGATCCGATCGCTGAACTTGGTGCTCATGTCGCCCCAACTGGAATGACTTTTTATACCAAAGATATGTTCGAGGAATTTAGAAATAATATTTTTATTACTCTTCATGGCTCTTGGAATAGATCTTCAAAGGTTGGATATAAAGTAATAAGAGTATCATTGGATGAAGAGGGCAATGTTTCAAGCATCAATGATTTTATTACCGGGTGGTTAAAGAATGAAACTGTGATTGGGAGACCCTCAGCTCCTTTTGTTATGAGTGATGGAAGTATCTTAGTAACAGATGACAAAGCAGATTTAATATATAGAATTTCTAAGTCATAAAAACATTGTTATGAGAACTTGTATTGTTGATGTTTTAGCATGAAAATTAATCACCGGTAAATTCAGCATGGGAAGAAAAATCTATAAAAATGATTGAATTAGATCCTTGTCTTGATATTGCAAAATCTGCAGCAATAGCTGGCGGCAATTTTATAAAAAAATCTCAAGGTACCGAATTAAAGATTCTTTTAAATAAAGGTCGTGATATCAAGCTTCAGCTAGATGTAGATGCTGAAAATATCATCAAAGAATATATAAGCAGCAAAAGTTCTTTCGCAATTCTGGGAGAGGAGACAGGTTTCTCTGAAGAAAGAGGTGAATTTTATTGGGTTGTTGATCCCTTGGATGGAACATCTAATTTCTTGCATGGTATCCCAATTAGTTGTGTTGCGATTGCTTTAATGTCTAACCTCAAACCTATTTTGGGTGTTATATATGATTTTAATCATGAAGACTTATATTGTGGGCACATAGATTCATCTGCTTTCTTAAATGATAATAAAATTAATGTTTCCTCCATTGCAATAAAAAATGAATCAACTCTTGTAACTGGAATACCCGCTAAAACTAATTATAGTGATGAAGAATTTTCTATAATGATTAATGATTTTCAATCATGGAAAAAAATTAGAATGATTGGTTCTGCTGCCATGGCATCAGCTTATGTTGCATCAGGAAAAGCTGAAATGTATAAAGAGAATGGAATTTTTTTATGGGATATAGCTGCTGGAGCAGCTATTGTTAGTGCTGCCGGAGGGGTTGTATCTATAGAGAATTTTCAGCCAGATTTTCGTGTAGATGTAAAATTTTCTAATACTTAATTAAAAAATAAGTTGAATAAGCAAAAAAGTAACACCTTGAATTTAAAATTACTTTTCAATTTATGCAATCCACTTAAACATAAAATTTTATGAAAAAAGGGTTAGTCTGGTTTAGAACTGATTTAAGGCTTGATGATAATCCCGCACTGATTAACGCGCTAAGTGTTTGTGAAGAAGTCATTGCTTTATACATCTTTTCCCAATCTCAGTGGGAAAATCACAATGAATCAAATATTAAGCATGAGTTTTTAATCAACAATTTAATTCAGTTAAAAAGATCGCTTGCTGAACTCAACATTCCACTGGTAGCAATTAACAGTGAAACATACAAGAGCTTACCTAAAGACTTATCTTCATTTTCAATTGAACATAAAATAGATCACGTATTTTGGAATAATGAATTTGGATTTAATGAGACCAAAAGAGATCAAGATACCATTGCTTTATTAAATGAAAATAATATTGAGTTTTCATTTTTTAATGATCAGGTTGTATACGAACCAGGTTTTCTCAAGACAGGGCAGGGGAATCCCTTTTCAGTTTTCACCCCCTTCAAAAGAAGGTGGGTTGAAAACTTTGATATGAATTTTTTAGATTTAGCAAAGCCGATGAAGCCAAAAGAACTTTCCACAATTAAAAGTGATCTTTCCAATTTAAAATTTGTTAAAACTCATTCAGCAAATATTGATTTATGGCCTGCCGGAGAAAGCTATGCTCAAGAAAAGCTACAAAATTTTCTTCAATCAAAAGTAAAGTTTTATAGCGAATCAAGAAATTCTCCCATTATTGATGCCACAAGCAGAATTTCTCCATACCTAGCCCTTGGTATCCTGTCTCCAAAAAGATGTATTTTGGAAGGATTGAAGCTCAATAATTTCGAGTTTACATCAGGTAATAAGGGAATATGTAAGTGGATTGATGAAATTGTCTGGAGAGAATTTTATAGAAACATCATGCATTCTTTTCCAAAAGTGAGTCAAAACCAACCTTTTCAAGACTATACAAAATTTATTCAGTGGCGACATTCGAATGATGAACTTGAGGCTTTTTACACTGGTAAAACAGGCTTTCCCATTGTTGACGCGGGCATCAGGCAAATGCTAGCAGAGGGGTGGATGCACAATCGACTAAGAATGGTAGTTGCCATGTTTTTTACAAAAAATATGCTCCATGACTGGAGGCTTGGCGAAAAGTTTTTTATGCAACATTTAATAGACGGAGATTTCTCTTCAAATAATGGTGGCTGGCAGTGGAGCTCCTCCACAGGAACAGATTCAGCCCCTTACTTTAGGATTTTTAATCCTATTACTCAATCACAAAATTTTGATCCCAATGGAGAATTTATTAAAAAATTTATTCCTGAATTAATAGACGTTCCTGTTGAGCAAATTCATCAACCAAAATCCGATTTTTTTTCATCTACTAACTATCCTGCACCTATGCTTGATTTAAAAGAATCTCGTTTAAGAGCTATTCAGGCCTTCAAAGATGCGAGAGAAAATACCAACACCTAAATTATTGTATTTCAGAATCAATGTTGGAGATAATTTCTAAACATCCGTTATAATTAAATTCAATTTATAGTGAGGTATAAATATGGCTGATCATCTTAAATTTTATATTAATGGGGAATGGGTTAATCCATTAGGTGCAGAGACTATAGAAGTTATTAATCCCTCCAATGAATCTGTTATCGGCTCTATTTCTGCTGGAACTAAAAAAGATGTTGATATTGCAGTTGCTGCTGCAAAAGAAGCATTTAAAAGCTTTGGTTTTTCTTCCAAAGAAGAAAGAATTGAGCTACTTGAAAATATTATTTCTGAATATGAAAAACGCTCAGAAGAGTTAGCAAAAACAATTTCAGAAGAAATGGGCGCGCCATTATGGTTATCTAATATGGCTCAAGTGACTTCAGGCTTATCTCATTTTAAAGATACTTTAGAGGTGTTAAAAACTTTTGAATTTGAAGGGGCTGAAAATAATTATTTAGTTAGAAAAGAACCAATAGGTATCATTGGGATGATTACTCCATGGAATTGGCCAATGAATCAAATGTGTACAAAAGTCGCCTCAGCAATTGCATCAGGATGCACCATGGTATTAAAACCAAGTGAAATAACTCCCTTTTGTGGAATTATATTTGCTGAAATATTAGATGCCGCTAAAGTTCCGGCTGGAGTTTTCAATCTTGTAAATGGAATGGGCCCAATTGTTGGAGCTGCTCTATCAGAGCATCAAGATATCGATATGATGCATTTTACAGGCTCAACAAGAGCAGGAGTTGCTGTAGCTATTGCTTCAGCTCCAACTGTAAAAAGAGTTGCTCAGGAACTGGGGGGCAAATCTGCAAATATTATCTTAGATGATGCGGATATAAAAAAAGCTGCAGCCGCAGGTGCAAATCATTGCTTTATGAATACTGGGCAATCATGTAATGCGCCAACAAGAATGCTTGTTTCATCTAGCAACTATGATGAAGCAGTAGAAGCTGCTGTTGAAGTTGCTAATTCAACAGTGGTTGGCTCACCAGAGGACGAAGGTGTAAAAATTGGACCAATTTCTAATAAAGCCCAATATGAAAAAGTGCAAAGGTTAATTCAGATAGGAATTGATGAGGGGGCGAGACTTGTAGCAGGTGGTCTTGGAAGGCCTGAAGGTATTTCAACAGGCTATTTCGTGAGGCCAACAGTTTTTGCTGATGTTACCAATGACATGACTATTGCGCGAGAGGAGATTTTTGGACCTGTTCTCTGCATCCTAAAGTACGAATCTGAAGAGGAGGCTATTGAAATAGCAAATGATACTGAATATGGCTTAGCTGGTTATGTTCAATCTGGTGATAAGGATCATGCAAAACAGGTGGCTAGAAAAATTAGAGCGGGTCAAATTAGCATCAATGGAGGCGCAAGAGGTCCCTCAGCGCCTTTTGGTGGTTTTAAAACCTCTGGTAATGGCAGAGAGCATGGACTCTCTGGACTGAACGAGTGCTTAGAGACTAAAGCTATTATTGGAGATTAATCCAGTAGATCAGGTTCCTTGCTGGTAATCATATCCAAAAGGGGTTGGAAGCTTGCCCAAGCTGCAAGATCGTTGGCTATAAATTCTCTTGTTTTAATCGCAGTATCGTGTGGAATCTTTGTGGTTTCTCCAGCTGCATCAGCCATAAGTTGGGAGTGGCAGCATCTTTCCATTGAAAAATAATACCAAAGAGCTATGTCAATTGAAGGCCCCGTAGTTAAGATGCCGTGATTTTGTAGGAATAGAACTGTTTTGTCTCCAAGAGCATTTGCAATTCTATCTCCCTCTTCAGTTTCTTCTACAACTCCAGAAAAATGGTTATGTATTGCTTGCCTTTCATAAAAAGCACATGAGTCTTGAGAAATAGGATCAAGCAATTTCCCAAATGTTGAAAAAGTTCTTCCATATAGTGAATGTGAGTGAGCTGCAGCGTTTACATCTGGCCTAGCTCTATGGAGCCTTGAATGGATTGCAAATGCAGCAATATTTACAGGTCTTTCACCTTGAACTACTTCACCATCATGATTAACAAGTAGCAAGTCAGACATTTTGATTTGACTGAAGTGCACACCCAATGGATTTACCCAAAAGTGATCGCTAAACTCTGGATCTCTCAGTGTAATATGCCCAGCAACCCCTTCATCGAAACCAAAATGAGAAAATAATCTAAACCCAGCAGTTAGCCTTTGTAATTGATCTCTTCTAGTTTCTTCAATTGTTTTGCATTCCACCATTTCAATGCCTTTAGGCTTATTTGGTAGCTTGCCTTTATTAATATCGATGCTAATTGGTACAACTTTTGCCATAATGAATTCCTTAAAGTGTAAAATAGTTTACCCAATTACGGAGCGAATATGAAATATAGAGTAGAAAAAGACACAATGGGAGAGGTCAATGTTCCTTATGATGCACTTTGGGGGGCTCAAACCCAACGTGCTCTGGAAAACTTTAAAATTAGCGGCATTAAATTTGCTTTCCCTTTTGGAAGGAGTTTTATAGAGGCCTTAGGTGTAATTAAGTTTGCTGCAGCAGCATCCAATCAACAATTGAAGTTACTTGACTCACGAAAAGCGAAGGCAATTAAAATTGCATCAAAAGAAGTGTTATCAGGGAATCACGATAGCCAATTTCCATTAGATGTTTTTCAAACTGGTTCTGGAACTAGCACCAATATGAATGCAAATGAGGTGATTGCAAATTTAGCTTCAAAAAAAGCTCGTATTAAAATTAATGCAAATGATCATGTAAACATGAGTCAAAGCAGTAATGATGTTATCCCAACAGCAATTTGCATTTCTGCATTATTAGATACGCAAAGACTTTTGTTGCCATCGCTGGATAGTCTTATTGAAGTTATTGATAAGAAAGCATTATCGCTTAAGGGTCAAGTCAAAACAGGAAGAACGCACTTAATGGATGCGATGCCCATAGATTTTTCACAAGAATTATCAGGATGGAGCGCTCAATTAAAAGCTGTGAAGAAGTCTATTATTTCAGCTGCAAAAGAAATGTCACAGTTACCCCAAGGTGGAACTGCTATTGGAACAGGAGTTAATGCTCATAAAGATTTTGGAAAAGTATTTGCTTCTGAGGTTTCAAAATTGACAAAATTAAATGTAAAGACTTCAATAAATTACTTCAAATCTTTAAGCGCTCAAGACTCTGCTGCGCAATTATCGTCTAGTGTCAAAAATCTTAGCTTGGTATTGACTAAAATATCTAATGATTTGAGGTGGATGAATAGCGGCCCGCTTACTGGTCTGGGAGAAATCGAACTCGAAGCTTTGCAACCAGGAAGTAGCATTATGCCTGGTAAGGTAAATCCCGTGATACCAGAGGCAGTAGCAATGGCTTGTGCCGATGTCATTGGAAACGATGTAACAGTATCCATAGCAAGTCAGTCAGGAAATTTTCAATTAAATGTAATGCTTCCAGTAATTGCATACAATTTACTTAAAAGTATTAGCCTGATGTCTAATTCCATGCCACTTTTGGCAAATAAAGCAATTAAAACTTTTAAAGTTAATAAAAAGAATATTGAAGAATCACTTGGCATGAATCCAATATTGGTAACAGCATTGAATAGAGAAATCGGTTATGAAAAGGCTGCGTATATTGCTAAAAAAGCATACAAAGAAAAAAGGTCTATTATTGATGTTGCTCATGAAGAAACTGGGTTATCACTTAAGCAATTAAAGACTTTATTAAATCCAGCAAAACTCACAAAGGGCGGGGTATGACAGAACTTTCGAAGGGAACTTGTAGTGCATGTGAAATAGGCGCTCCTTTAGTTCCGCATGATCAACAGATAGAGCTTTTAAAAGATCTCGATGGCTGGATTATTGATAATTCAGATATCTCAAAACTCATAAAAGAATTTAAATTTAATAATTATGAGCATTCTATTGCTTTTACTAATTTAATTGCTGATTTGGCAGAATCACAAGATCATCATCCAAAAATTACTCTCGAATGGGGAAGTGTTTGCTTGGAGTGGTGGTCGCATAAAATTAAGGGTTTGCACATGAATGATTTTATTTGTGCTGCTAAATCTGATGTGATTTTTGATGCATTCTAGTGCTCAGATGCAGTTTAACTAATGGCTCTCTAGAACCAATCTTTTTTTTAATAAAGGCTTACGCTATAATCCGTTATGGAAAAGATCAAACATAAAGCCTTAACCTTTGATGACGTATTGCTTTTGCCAAGATTTACGGATTTTCTTCCTGCCGAAGCTCAATTAGAAACAAAGGTCTCAAGAAACATCTCATTAAAAATTCCTCTGGTATCTGCTGCAATGGATACAGTGACGGAAGCTGCCATGGCAATTGCGCTTGCTGAAAATGGTGGGATTGGAATTCTTCATAAAAATAACTCAATTGAAGAACAGGCCGCAGAAGTTAGAGCTGTAAAAAAATATGAAAGTGGAGTCGTTAGAGA
>Ga0181604_10002413_pt1 | contig 16189 bp, 13 predicted proteins | sample 041ome_12_FD_148663 | JGI IMG/M metagenome (GOLD analysis project Ga0181604, IMG submission 148663) | Coastal salt marsh microbial communities from the Groves Creek Marsh, Skidaway Island, Georgia - 041410US metaG (spades assembly) | ecosystem: Environmental > Aquatic > Marine > Intertidal zone...
TACGGGGATCGAACCCGCGACCCTCAGCTTAGGAAGCTGACACTCTATCCACTGAGTTAATTGAGCGCTTGTTCGCCGAAAAACCCCCTGCTATAGATATGAATCGCGCGCACGGTGCGCTATTTATAGTACGATCCGCGCTATCGTGGCAAAAAGACACTGTGGCCGAGTGGTCTAAGGCGCCAGGTTCAGGTCCTGGTTCGAAAGAGCGTGGGTTCAAATCCCACCGGTGTCAGTCCCACCCAAAAATTTTAGTCCACGGAAATAGTTTCGGACTGTTTTTACAGACAGTGTCCTCCTCTTTGTTTTTTGTTTTGTTTTCTGCCAATGACAAAATTTGACACCACGGCTAAGTAAGCTTGAGTTGAAAATACTCGTACACTGTGTATTAATACGAGATACAGAACGTGCGAACGTGCCTTGTACGATCAGCGTTCCGGCGACCGAACTGTTCGGTCCGAACACACCGTTTTTCCCAAAATCGGGGGCGAACCCGCTGCGAGCGAGAGTCGTAGCCACGGACAGCGTAAAGAGACTCGTCACGCAACATTGTTAAGTGCTAGTGGCAATTTGCAACACTTTTACTTTCAGAGCGATAGACGAAGAAAGACGCCATGAGGAAAAGAAAACTCACGGCGGCCAACTTACAAAAGAGGGACGATGGCGCGTTCTTTGAGAGACTATACGATCTCGAAAATTTGAAGCAGAAGAAGCTGGAATATGGGCGTTCTTCACCATATCGTCACGTATACATCGACCCGGCGTGTGACGAAGACAGGCTTAGGAAAGTACTGCAAGAGTTGGAGACACACCTGACACTGAGCTTCAAAGAGACTGACCTCTTCAAGGTTCTACAATCCGTGGACATTGCCAGCATAACTGCAGAAAGTGGAGATGTCACATGCGAGAATCTAATGGCGCTGAGGGATGACTTGTACAGTGAAAAATTTCGCAAGTCCATCCAGACCATTACAGGCTGCCCGCCACTAGACTCACGGGTGGACTGCTCATGCAACGTTTATCCACCTGGCGGACATCTTTTGTGCCATGATGATGTGATTGGCACTCGTTGTATCTCGTACATAATTTACCTTTCGGAACCGGGAGAAGCGTGGAAACCCGAGGATGGCGGTGCTCTTGAATTATATCCTACCACAACCACCGCGCCACAACTTCCCAAGGCTGTCCCATCAAAGAACATCTTGCCTAAATGGAACACCATGGTTATATTTTCCATCGAACCGGGTAAGAGTTTTCACGCCGTACAAGAAGTTTATGCGAAACACAAGGCCAGAGTTTCAATTTCTGGCTGGTATCATGTCGCTGATAAAACTACCTTCTCGACTGAGAATGCAAGTGCGCAGACGTTACTCAATGGCAGCTATGTCTTCACCGAGCAACGGCCAAATGACACGGTCGTTGACATTATACAACCTGAACTAGTCAGTAGAAGCGCATCAAAGAAGACTTTTAGCGAAAACGATCGAAGATATCTTGCAGAGTGGATCAACGAGGAGTATCTGGATCATGCGGGAATGGCGCGCATGCGCCAGCAATACGTGACTGAAGGAAACATGCTACTTCAACAGTTTTTGAAAAGTAAAGTCGCGGATGAGGCGAAAACATGGCTCATATCTGAGCCAAAGGAACATGATTTTCATAAACCTTGCCTCAGAAAAAATATTAATTACTCTCTGGCATTGTGTGGACCGCCACACGTGCGTCGATTCATAAGGTATAAATATAAACATGACGCCGGCTATTTTCATGATGTTAACGATTTTCCTGGTTTTCTCCATTATATTAGAACTCGGGTTTTCAATTCAGAATCTTTTGGACGCTGGTTGGCGGAAATTGTTGGCTGCGACTTGGATATTACTGATGAACAAATTCGATGCTTTCGTCCTGGTTTAGACTACACTGTTGCTGTGCAGCAGCCAACTACCGGTCAGAGTCGTGCATCTATGATTCTTTGCTTCGTAGATGATTTTGACGTACAAAAGAAACAAATATGGTCAGACGGCGAAGTAGGGGGCTATGTTTGCCACTTGAAGTCGGCATCGTTTAACGATGCGAAGACTCCTGCAGAAGTATACAAAAATGAAGATGAAGAGAAAGTTGTTTCGATCGACGCTGCGTTTAACACACTGTCGCTGATCAAACAGGAATATAAAGATTTTAACTTTGTGAAATTCATTTCCAAAGCGGCTCCAAGCTGTCGATGGGACATTGTTTTTGATGCACTATTGAAATGATATGAGCAGAACCTGTGAGACCCTCTTTACAACTCATCAAAAAATCTATGCGATGTCGTATCGGCGAGTGATAGTCGAGCATGACGCGCGCATACCAGAGACGAAGCCAGATCCCACCCACTGCCACTGTCTCTTTCCAACAGTGAAAAGGTTTCCAATGGATATCTGCTCGCACTTCTCCATACGTAGAGGTCAAGGTCACATGTTTCTAGTTCACGTATAAAGTTGCGCAGGTTATCTTTGTCCCTTAAAGGTTCTATACACAACTGCAACAGAATTACGCCCAAGCTAAACGCGTCGAAGCGATCTGGCTTGTATTCATCCCAAAGTTTTGCTGCGTTTTTATCTGTAGGCCGCGGCGCATCTTCTGGAATCAAAAAGTTCTCAGTTTGCACGCTGAATAAAGGATCTGCTGGTCCCGATCCAGGGTAATAGTTTATGAGATTCGTCAGACAGCTTGCAGATGCACCTAAATCAATGAAAACTGGACCATCTTCGGTCAAAAGAATGTTATCTGGCTTCACATCACGGTGAACAATACCAACGGAGTGAAGCTTCGCCAATTTGAGTGCCAAGTTCTTCAAGAAAGACTTTATGATGATATGTTTTGATGCATCGGCAGAAGACCTCACACATTTGTTCAAAGTCTCAATAAGAAAGCTATCGGCATATTCATAAAGGGATCCGAGTGTGCTCAACCCTTGATTCTGCCACATCAACCAAAGACCAGCAGGTAGCGAGCCGTTGTACAGCTGCCCTTCACTGTGGAAGTCGATTTCACAGCAACCTAAGAACTTAGCGCACGTCCCTTTGGCACGTTTGTGTACGATCTCATTCATTTCCAGTTCTATATCCAGCAGATCATCGGCCCATAAGACGTTTGCTCTTGAAGTCTTAAGGATGACATCACTCCCTTTCCATGTCCCATTGAAGACAACTCCAAAATTACCCTGGCTAAGCGGGCCGTTTTTGCTGACACTTATATCTCCCGGTTCCACCCCAAAAGTTCTTCGTAGTATTTTTTTCCCGCTAGTCCGTTCCTGTCTCTTTTTTTCCCAATATACGGCGGCGGCATCAGTTGTTGTGCCAAGTGTTTTTTGACCGGTAGGTCTGCGAACCTCAAGTCGTACTTCTTGTCTATTTCCTAGGAGGGAAAGTAGTGCATCGAATTGCATGTTCTCACAATCAATGAGTCCGCCTTGGACTTCAATCTTTGCAATTATATCACCTATGTCTATGCATTTGTTCACGTCTGCATAGCCTCCTTGTACAATATCTTCAACGTATGCCCCGGTGCCGTCTTCAGTAGCAAGAACAATTCCCATTGGGCACTTGAGATAAACCGAAGTGATTTCAAATCCATCTGAAGCGCATGATATTTTGATCACTCGCGCATTCTTTGCAGTTCGTCGTGCGCTCAAAATACGCGTATTCAACCGGGTAGGTTTGCTGAAACACACTGGGGACAACATCGCGAAGATTTATCCAGAGGCGCACGAACGTATCTCTACTCTTCGCGTAAAACGAGCTGTTCTCACGTTTGTCGTTTTCACGGACGCGCTTGCTTTCATATACGTACGCATACACGTTATACGTGCAGCGTCTATGTGTGACGTGAGGGGTAAGGTGAAGTGATGAGTTGAGTAGTGACAGGAAGGGTAGTCGGGAACGTCGAGAGCAAACAAGACTTGGCTATGAGTAGCGGCGGAAAAATCGAAATGATATAAATTTCTTGCAATGTGGTCGAGTTACAATCCGTCTAGCCGTCGAGTTTGAGTTCATTCTGTCGTGTACTCTGTCTGTAAGTACTTCACGATTTCAGCACTCTCAAAAAAACTGGACGCTGTGTTCGGATCCTCAAGATATGGAACCTGAAACACAGCCCTAGTTCGATGCTGAAGTTGATCTCTTCTCGTGCTGCCTCGCGCGCACGGGCGAAGGACGTAAGGAAGCTCCATTTCACATAGTTTCTCGCGAACTATCGCACAAAAGGGACTCGCTTCATATGCCCATAACTCGAGAGGCTTGGATGGCACTTTCGTCGGTGCCGCATAGTAAGAGGCGTTATTAGTACCACTGAGTGCAAGAGCTACCTGCGCGGCAGTCTGATTCAGATGCGCCGGAATTGTGCTACCATCTGCGTAGACAGAAAATAAATAATGAAGGATAGCGTCGGCACCTGAGAGTTTGACTTGAGCACGGGAGTCCAGCAAAAGGGGCAGAGCCACGTTTTTCCGTCCCAACAAGTTCTCTATTTCTTTTCTATGCGTCACTGCGCCGTACGGGCAAGGCTTAATTGTGCAGCTTAGGTCCAAGATACTTAACGCTTCTCGGACGACTTTACACTCACCATTGTTTTCGATATCGTACAACGTGAGAGTCGGTGTGGAAGGCTCACTCGTTTGCAGCTCTTTGTTTGCTTCTTTCTCGCGAACTGCCCCAACTGACCCGTTCTCTATCAGCATGAAGCCCAAACCTCGTGAGAAGGAGTAATTTCCCGGTACATCTTTGCCTAAACGCACGCACCAATTCTTCATAAATAAACCAGATGCACCACGAAAAATCCCCAACTTGACCGCTCGAAGGAGATCGTTCACCTGATCCGCTTGAAAAGTATATCTCTCTGGAAGTATACGGGTGGATATGATATCTTGCACCTCGTTAGACCACAACCCATCTGGTATCCACGTGGCATGCGCTCCGTATGGAACTCGGTCAGGTAAACGTATCTTTACTAATGGACCTTCGCTGATGTTTTTTGCATCGAGTATGACGCAATAGCTTGTCCCTAGTATGGATTTTTCGCATTTAGTCTCGTCGTGGACATACATTATCAACCAGCCATCGTCTTCACTGCTTGCCTCTGCCCGCGGAACAAACTGGGCTTCCATTCCGTACGAAAATTCTCCGTGCTCATATAGCTCTCTATCTCCCGATTCTAAATCAAATTTGATGACTCCACTGAACTTCAACTGAGCGTGTTCTGTTAATGCCGGCGTATGAATAATGCCGGCGTATGCATAGCGGTTCTTTTTCCCAGTGTAAGAGTCATTAATTCGCGGGATTTCAATAATATCCTCAAATAAGAACTTCTGCTTCACCTCTCTCGCTGATGGTTTAATTCGCCATTCATGAAGTCTTGGCACCGTGTCACCAGCTTGCACTGCTTTTTTTGTCCATTTTCGAGCCCCATTGGCCTGCAGAGCGTTGTGGAAAAATCCGTCTTCTCGAACACCGATTACGACGACGACCAAGTCATTGTTTTCGTCCATTTCTTCCCATGCATTGACGAAGTGGAAAACAGTTTGCGGAGACTCACATTCTATCCAAATCGGTTCACCGTGCGATGAATCTATATTACTCCTCGGAATTAGTCCGAAACGGGCGTTTCGCTCGTGGTTGTACTGAAGCGGATTTTGTCCGAAGAACTGTCTACTTGGCTCGATATCCATACTACCTTCAAATAAAACAGTGAAACTTTTTGTGACCGTAAAATCATGCATGAACACACTTCCTACGATATGATTCCATAGTGGCTTGAGTGACTTTACCGAGCCTGACGGAGAAATAGCGCCAATCGTACAGTGAGGTGGGGCTACTGGATTGAAACCAAAAAATATTAAGTCACCAGTGTCTGGGGCGGCTTTGGGATGAGCGGTGAACGGTAAACTTTTTGGTAAGGTGCCGTCAAATGTGCACTTTCCGACCGTTCTAAGAGAGCGAATATCGATTTCCCATGGTGGTTGAGTGTCCTGAAGTGCAAGTAATTTGCCAGCATAAAAGAAAATAGCTGTGTTAGCACTGTCCTTCAAAAACGAGCCGGTTTGAAGAAAGTTGCACACAGCGTTGTACATGAATGTGCTACCTGCGGCATTCATTAACGGTTTGAACACGCGCCTCTGTAGCATTGATTCTAATTTCCAGCTCTCTGTGCGAATAAACCGATTTCTATAAGTTAGACTTTTACCTTTAAAATCTACAACATACAGCATGCCGTCCCCTTCGAACCAGTGATGCCAGCTATCTCCAAGACCACTTGGGCGTTGTCCAGGTCCTTCGCCCCATTTTTTGTAGTGTTCTCGCGAAAACTTTGGATTCGGACCTACGTAAGAGAAGGAGCCAGTCGGGAAGTCTGTTGGGATCTCGCCAAGAAGTTGCAGTCTGTCTTTCCCTGCTTCGGTTTCTAGATCGTAGTTCGCCGTACATTCCGCTACCACGGGAGTATAATTTCCACGCAAAAAGGCGGCAGCGTGCTCGCCAAACTCATCTTCGCATGGATATTCTCCATCGATTGGAATATTCAATGCGTTCTGTCCACTAGTAGAAACAGCATCGTTCACCTTCTCGTCCAATACGAGTCCACGTCCACCTGTTGTCGATATATTGCCAAATTTTTCTGCCCTGGGCGTGCAAAGACGCGAGTCTGACTGGGCGTTTCTATACCGCCCACTGTGGATGTGGGAGGGTACAGAAAGTATGCGCGGCGCAACTCGGCAGCGCATCGTGATGGCTGAAGAGATACGATTGTTTAGATAATAGCCGATCGAAACGTACGACAGTCGTCGCTACTTCCCACTCTCGCTGTTAGGTGTCGCCTGAGAGGTAACAGAGGTCGGTCGAATACGGATGGAAGAGGTGCTGCTACAGCACGGAGGAATGGAACGTCGAATACCTCCGCCACCGACTACTCGACGTCGCCAGCCGTAGTACGATACGCGATTGGCCGTGGAGGGCGGCCATTATGAATTTCGCGACACGCGCGTAATGGGATAATTCCACGTAATATACGATAACGCGCGCAAGGATATGCCTTTCGTGGACACGGGAAGTATACCATATCATATGATATGATATAGACGTATACAAGAAAGCCGAAAGACTATCAGCCCAACCCGTGAGCTCTTCATCGGACAGAAAAAAGAACGACAAGAGCAAGCTATTGCGGGGCTTCGAAATCACGAAATGGCGAACCAGCCCATTGTTGGCAACAGTCACCTCGAAGTTTGCCGCCGAGCGACGCTGCAATTTGACGCTGCAATTTAAGAGAAACTCTGCGTAGGAGAGCACATTGATCGAAGGATGCGGCGGACTCACTTAAGAGATCTAACTAACATACGTCCGAATGAAACGAGCGAGGTGAGTGCAGGAAGTTTGAAATATATCAGGACTCATTTGCCTTTAGAAGTTAGAGCACGGGAATACTACAACACTCGCTGAATACCGCGAAAGCTGCTCAGCTAGATCGAGTTCAGATAGTTGCGACTTCACTGATACTATCACTGCAAAGGAATCGGTCAGCTTTGTGCACACTAATTGTGTGTCTCCTGAGAAAGATGCCGGCGCCATCTACGATCATCTCAGACAAGTAGAGGAAGAGTATGTGCGTATAGGCCCAGTTTTGATTTCGGCGCAGCGTGAGATAACATCGAGAATGCGAACGACACTTGTGGATTGGCTTGTAGAAGTGTCTGAAGAGTTCAGTCTCATCCCAGAGACCTTGTTTCTAGCTATCGCCTTCGTGGACAGATATTTAGTTGAAGAAGAAGTTCCCCGTAGATCGCTACAGCTTTTGGGGATAACATGTATTTTCATAGCGGCGAAATTTGAAGAGATTTATTCACCCCAAATCAGTGAACTTTGCGATATCACGGACAATACATATAGCGCAGAACAGATACTTGTCATGGAACGCCAGGTTTTGGAGGCACTGCGTTTCCGCATGTGCCAACCTACAGTGAATACATTTTTGAACTATTATACCTTGGTTGGGGAACTATATCAAGAGGATGTTTTCCTCAGTAGGTACTTGTGTGAACTGACGTTACTTGACTGCACGTTTTGCGAATATAGAGTTTCAGTGATTGCAGCTGCAGCGGTTATGTTGAGCACTTCCATGGTAAGTGGCAACACATGGTCGAGACGTCTAAGCACAGATACAGGCTATGAAGAGGAGTGCTTAACCGACTGTGCTCTCTCCATCAAAATGTTCGTTACAAGGGCCATTACTCCGTCAGAATGCTCGGTTTATGAGAAATATTCGCAGCTAAGATTCAATGAGGTCGCAAAACGTCTTCACACGTGTGTCTGGGAATGGCCCATATGAACCATGTAGGGTCTTTCACTGTATTGCACACTAGTACTAAGTCTTCAGACGCAAATATGCACGTTCGGCGAAAATAAGTTGTTAATGAATGTGCTACCCTTTGCGTCCTGAGTTCGCAAGTCTCGTATGAGTTGAGCAGCACTACTCTTCATGAATTTCCACATCTTTGCTTGGTTTGCACCGCTGTGTTGATGCAAGACATGCTTTTGTGACAGTAAACTGTACGTCATTAATAAATCCGCGTGGCGTAGATAGATCGGATCACTTCGTCTTATCAACTGAAGGCAATAGATAGTAGACTGAACTGCTGTGTCAGTCATGGTATCCACATGTGTCGAACACTTGACAAGTTTCTTAAGCAGAGCTGAGTTGACATATAACTTCGCTGTGCGTTCGGAACTCGGGCTGAGATTGAGTTTCTTTTGCAATATCGATGCTCTATGAATATTTTCGAACAAAAGTCCGAACTGCGCTGGGCTTGTTGTTCTGCACTCGCTGGATTTGAGGCGGCGAAGTGCGTGCTGCAATACCGAGCAATCATTCTTTGAGCCCAAAATCTGGGTGGCAATGGCATGGCTCGCAAGCCTAGTCTGCTCGTCTAAATTTTCAATCTGTCGTGTGAGAAATTGTAAAAAGACTCTAATAAAGTGATCTAGAACGACCAAACCGAACGTATCATTCTCAACCGTCCACTTGTCACACATGATACTCAAATAATGAACAAACGAAGTCGAGAAAATGTGTGCGAAATTAACGCAACTGTCATTACCGCTAGATCCATCTGGATGCACAGCTAAAGATGAGCCTTCGAGAAAGTACGTCAAAACCTGTATAAAATTGTAGGCCCTGATGTTGCCCTCCCTATCCAGGCCAGCTTCCCTTGTAGTGCTCTGCAAGCTCCGAAATACGCTATCCATTAGTACAGGTAGCGGTCCCTGTTTGAACTTTCGTAGAAAGTACGAGAGATCCGTGTGCGATTTGCTCCGAAATATGGTGCCAGCTCTTTTCACAGTTGATTTCATTACTTGTTGCGGCGCGCAGGTCACCACATCTCTGACGTGCCCGCCACTGAAAGAACTGTGCTTGTACCTACTAGTAAATCTTGTTACAGTTGATAGACCTGCGCGTACCCACGATTTTTCCTTGGAGTTAGTAGATTTCCGACTTCCTTCTTGTGTTTCCGCATGAGAGTGCGACATCAACTGAGTACCAGTTGTACTCGTGCAGAGGCATCGTAAAGTTTCAACAACAAGAAAGCCAGTCTCACGCATATTGCCGTTTCCGACATCTTGTGAGACCACAATAAGAAGATCACTGATCGAGCAATCAAAAACCCATCTTAGTAGGGAAGCTTCTCTGGCTGCGGTGTTCACTGACGCTTGGTGTTGCGGCTGTGTGGCGCCCAATACGATATTTCGTATCAGTGTAAACACAAGTTCAACTACCTTGAGGTTCTCTGGGTCTAAGTTTAATACGCCTGCTTGTAATTGTTGCAGTGGATCGCACATCAGCGCAAGTAACACCTTCGTAGCGTCAGTGTCATCTAAAATGATGTTTATAACTGCGTTTTGATATGTGCACCGGCTGGCTGCTTTGAACTCACAGTGCTCTACTTCTGTCGGTAACGTCACGTACACTAATAGCTTGAGCACTTGAAGGATTAAAATCCGTTCATGCGCATGGTGTTTAATGATGGGAAACAAATCTTTTGAAATCAAATTCCAGGCGATGAGTTGCTGTGCGACCCGTCTTTCAGGTGTCTGGTCTTGTCTCAGGAACCGCTGAATGTCTTGCAGGGACTCTGCGCACTCCAGATCACGCACATAAACGTCATCTCGGTTTTTAAAGCCAAGGTTCGATACTAGACTTAGTAAGTGTGCCTCGTCGTATGCGATGTTCTCCATCATATCCAGCCAGGCCGTTGCTGCTGATTTCAAAAAAGTCACACGGTATACCAACCGACTTGAAAACAAGCGACTTTTTTTAGTCGATATTCGAGTAGTGACTTCAATGAGTCGAGCGCGTCAGTTTTACAACCCCAGGTGTGGAGCGTGTGAGCGTGTGAGCGTGTGTGCGTGTAGTGCGTACGTGCACTTTCGCTGTTGGAACCTGACAGCGGGGACAGATTTTGAACTTCCGGAATCTGCTCTCGGTATCGCTATCTTCAAACCTACCCTTCATAACGGTATTGTACATTATAATATGAATGGGTACCACAGCTGTAGTGTAGTACCTGAAATTACTTTTGACGCTGCAATTATATATACGCGTAAGCCTTAGCGTCTTCGGCGGCGCCGCGGATTCGCCGCGCGTCTACGAGTGTGTTAGTGTAGCGCGGTTGACGAAATCCACTGAAACGACAAGTTGAGGCAGGTTTCAGGAACACTGCAAAACTCGGTCCGGTACTTCGTGCATAGTAAGTGTGCGTTCCTCACAAACGTAATGGAGAGCCTAGTTGCAAGTGCGCAAGCCTGTGCGGCCCACAGCCCCACAAAGGTATGCCAGCCCTACCTTTCTCGCTCTACCCTCTTGCTAAAGCTCGTTCTCAGCTGAAAGTATCAGTTTCTTATAATCATAGCACCGGTATTCTATCGTATGGGGCTGTTATAAACTTCGAGGTGAGAGTTTTTCAAGAACGAAATAACCTCGCCTTAGCTCCCGCATTCTCCAATAGGGACACAAACATAAGACCCGGCAAGCTAGTGACTTGAAACAAGTTCTATCTCTACAGACTAGTTTACTATCGTTAGTGGATGCGAGCGCAGTAGATAGTCATCCGAGATAAAGCTCGATAGCGCTCGTGCGACATAGTTTCATTAGACTTGATAGTGGTTTGTAGTTTCTTCTCTTTCGTCATTTCTATGATATTTGAGCTACTCTTGCTTCTGGCTTGTGCTCGTCGACGGTGATATGTGCTTCGAATAGTAGAATTGCCCAAAAAGCGCGAGAAGGGTTCCCATGTAAAAAATTAGAATTTCTGAGAGAAACTTAGGATAAGTAGAAAATCGACTGCAGTACAATGCTTGTAGCAGATTGAGAACAAACTGGAACATTTGCATTTGTGTAAGATATCTACCCCACCATAAGTACTTTTTTCTTCGGGAATCATCTTTTCCTATCAGAATAGCGAGAAGATAGTACGAGTACATGCATACGTGCACCCAAGAGTTAAGTGCGGCGCTGAAGTATGCGTCTCCACCTGGTGCAACCCTCACTATCATCCACCATATGAAAGATATTGTTGCGTGGTGATAGACGTGCAGAAAACTGACCTGGTTAATATTTCCTTTCATCAGCATGATGAAGGTATCAACAAACTCATAGATTTTGCTTATGAAAAATATATATATGAATTTCGCAAGGTGCACTTCGCTAGGGTTGTATGCGTTACCCCAGAAATTGTAGCCATTTTTATACGCTTGAGATGCGCATCCAAAGCACATGTAAGCACTGAGTACGATGAGAAAGATGTTGTGGAATATCACGAACGGCTTGAGCCATGCTTTAACGTGATTTGTCTCAGATTTTCCGCGAAGCCTGACACCACCGACGCACACAACCAACAGATAAACGAGTAGACAAGTGACGAGAATACAGGGAGAGTCTACTGCAGGCCATGACTGTGTGAGCTTGCTGATAGGATGTACCTTCCAACCAATTCGGCCTAGCACCGCAAACGTCAGACGCGAAACCTGTGCATCCCAAGCCCTCCAAATTCCTGATGCAGTATGCATCCTACTTAAAGTTTGGCAAAAATTCTTCCCGTGGCGGTAATAGACCACTGTAACGCAACACTGCTGCCTAATTGAGTTGACACGATGACTTAGACGCACGTCGACTATGCAGCGCAATATCCCGTGCCACTGCCAGCATTTGAGGTCGATATCACATAAATATCTATAAATCTGCAAAATATAGTGTAATTCTGCGTAATATATGAAAATCTATAGTCGGGGTCGATATTGAGAGATAATGTAGATGTAATGAACCCAATCTCGTATTGTAGTGATGCTAACGCCTATGCATACACTACATGACCTAGACCTACATATAGACTTAGCGCGTGTGAATAAGCATCGGACAAGCACGCACGGCATCCATCGCGACTTATAAACCCAAGGTTTCTCAATAACAGTCACGAACGAACGGAACAAGTATCTTTCAGAAGAGCTTCGAGAAAAGATCAAAGTTCAAAGATCAAAGATGGATATCGAAAACGAGCGACGAGATGATATGCCATCCGTCGACTTGCAGCTAAGCTCGGTGTTGCACGCATTGCAGGGCTTAGATGAGCCGCACAGAAGGCTGGTTGAAATGTATTTGTTGATGAAATCCCAACGAGAGAGTGCTAAGAATATTTTCAACAAACTTTTTCGTGAGTGCGGTTCAAAGGCGTTACGGGTTGTACGTAGTTTGTCGTTTGGTAGCTCACATGAAGATCTTCGTAGAGTGACTGTCCATGATGACTCGAACGTCCATGCGAAGAGTACCAATAGTAAGCATCCTTCTCACAACTCCACTTTCGGGAAGCGGCAGAGTGTGATGTGGCTTACAAGCGGCGCTCAACGGAAACAGTTAGAAATCTTCATAAGACAGCGGGCACTTTCTCTTAAAAGTCACCACGTGCAATATTCCGGAAGTATTGTAGACCTCATTCATACAAGTGCGGTTGTCCAGTTGCAACAGTTTGTTCTCGCTCTAACGCGGGCATCGGCTCGGCGAAAAGATCTATCAGACTCATCCGGTTGTCATAGAATCGATTCTCCAAGGACTACAGTACGAAACAGCAACGCAGTTTTGGACGACGGGAATAAACTGCGGGTGGAAGAGGAACGGCAAGCGATCATTCTTGCAGGGGCAAACTTGGCAAAGCGGGGAAGAGCTGCTCCTGAGGAAGATGCACATTTGAAAGAAAAGGTGACGCAGGTCCTTCAAGAAGAAGAAGATCGAGCGCGAGCATCAGCAACGAACGAAGCAGTTCGTTCTGCCTTAGGAGGGGAAGCTAAGTATCTACGTTGGTCTCAGCAAGCACAAGAAATATCCGTCAAATTTCAAACACAGCCACCAAGAACTAAAAATGCACAAGAAACGACATCTGTCAAGTTACAGCGTACAGTTGAAAAAAGTACCCTTAAGAGTATATCCATGCTTGATGTTTTCGTTGTCCTTCATGATGATTCGTTTGTGTATGCGAAGACAGGGAAGCAACGTTTCAATGCACAGATCAAGTTGCGCAACTAGTTCCTAGTATTACATATGCCCATTTGTGGCCTGAAACCGTGGTTCGACTGCTACACATGAACAATGTAATGTTATTTTTATAGAATAATACTGGTAGCAAATTCGCTTCTCATCCCATACCGATATGGGCACCTCTTGCAGTTACTTTTTACCTATTCAAAGACTAAAATACTACCAAACAGGAAATGCTGCATCATTGGCAAGCTGGATAGATACTCTGCCTGATCCAATACATGCATTAATTACTGTTTAGTAGGGAATATCAAAGCATATTCAATCACCTGGTACATTTTCAAAAGACCAGCATTTATTTTGCTCCAACTTTTAAGTTGACTGATATCATACAAAAGTGGAGCAGTTATGCTTAGAGGGGTTCCCTTCATCTGTGATAAAAATTACGTAGGGTGATGGTCATCATCATCAGTTATTAATAATAAATATTAGTTATCGCACCTCTGTGATGAATGATATACTAGCAAAGTACATGTACGAGCCCATGTGAAGTTTGATAAGCTGATCGTCACATATGGCTGCAGGCGAGAACATATCTTGGCTATCTTGACCTAATAGCTGGGCTGAACCCCTATTACTTTGTAAGACAACAGAGATACTTAGTAGACCGACATACCAGTAGAATGGAAGGAAGAAATAGTCGTCAAGTCCCCAACTGCCTCGCGATCCAGCTGGTTCAAGGCTACGTAACTCTTGAGAGGTAATTATTCGAATCTTCTCCTTCGTCTCACCTGTATTTGACGATAATTTTGCGAGCAACGTCGGTATATTTGGTGAAAATGATAGCACCAAGATCATGTAGATCATCCGGACAGAAGATTCCAATTTTATAGCAACAAAGTAGAAACGCACAAAATGCCAACTCGTGCCCTGTTCCATAGTCGAGCCGACTTGGATCACCGAAGCTACAGTGGAGCGCATTAAAGCATTTCAGGAAGGGAGTTCCATGGACGACTATGTTACCTGCTTAGGATGTAGGTCGATAACTCCAGCTTCGCCAGCTTCGAGCAGCTGAGAATACGTTCGTACACCAAGATAGCAAACATACCAATATTTTTCCTGCTACCAGAGTATCTAAAAACTCTACAGCGCAAGTCTAAGTATTAAAGAAAGCGGCTGTCTGCTTTATACCTGAAGTTTCTGTATCTAACTGCGAATACCATACTCGAAAGGTAGGGTCGCCGTATCTTTTCTTTAATATAAGATTGTCGACTCGCTCACCCAGGTGTGAGGCGACTGTCTCCAAGAAGTCTATGGTCTGTTTCACTGCCGTACTCGTCTTGCGCGACGGGTGCCTTGCACTTGGAGCTTTCATCACATCGCTCACGAGCTGTATGGCTTGGTATCGCATGCTTTCAGGGTTGTTGAATTGGATGTTTTACCTCCAGGAAACCAATGATTTCGCTTCGTACAATACTCTTCTCAAAACGCTCCAGCGAGACAGCATCTGTGATTTGTTTCACCGGACGCTTAAAACGGCGGACGGGACGTTCGTCTGGGACAGAATTCATTGGCGCGTATAAGATAAACTTGAACACCGCTAGCCGACCAGGTGCAAGTTTGGTGCTCACCGTCGCCGCTGTCCGAACCGTTTGCAGGGCCCGCTGTGCGCGCCGGTACCGTTACCATACCGGTACCGGTACTGCACTAACCGGTATACCACTCACTAGGTTCGCTTCGCTTGATGGTGAAAAAGGCAAACGAGGTTTAAACTATGGAAAGATGACATAGTTAAAGATGTTTGACATCTTTAACAAAGAAGCTATGCTACGAACGTGTTTGGGCAGAACGCGATATACTACGAAGAGCCGTCAACGCCTCGGCTTCACTGAGATCGTAAGGAGGAATATGGCCGTGAGCATTGTGCGAGGCTTCAGTTTGTGAGGCAGTCGCGCGGCGAACGGTGGTGCGCAGTGCGTTGTCGAATTTTTTGATGCCGAGCTCGAGAGCATGAATGAGCGCGGCGCTGCTAGTCGCATCTGCGGCCATCCATACGGTTGCGAGCGAGTCGAAATCTGGAAGACGACTGCAGTGCGTGTGCAGCAATCCGAACACATGATAATACTTTCGAATGTCGCGTGACGTCGGGCGTTCGGTCAGGCTCAACGAGGTTATGACTTCGCGCGAGTGCGCGATGCAGGTCACGAGTTCGCCCTGTAATTTCGATCGCATTTTCGTCTGAGCGAAGCGCTTAAGAGCCTCTCTGCGAGTGGCCACCGAACTTCGTCGCCGCACGCACTGAAGTAACGCGGCAGCCGGCGCTTCGTCGACGACGTACGAGTAGCGCCGGAACAAGTAATCGATACACGATTGAACAGCGTTGTGACCTCGTTGCATGGATATGGCTTGCATTTGCACGTCATCGACGAGCTCGGCTCGCGTTTCTCTGTCGATGTGCGGCGAGAGCGCGGTACAACCGAACGAATGGCCGACGTACTTGGTGATGAAGTACTCGTCCGTCGCGGTTCAATGCCGGATCTCTGCCTCGAACGCGCATCTCCCCGTCGAGGACGCGTTTCTGTCCGAGTCGTCGATCGTACTACACGTGTAAAAGTTCACTTTCCTGCCCGAACGCTTG
>Ga0181604_10002422_pt1 | contig 16153 bp, 7 predicted proteins | sample 041ome_12_FD_148663 | JGI IMG/M metagenome (GOLD analysis project Ga0181604, IMG submission 148663) | Coastal salt marsh microbial communities from the Groves Creek Marsh, Skidaway Island, Georgia - 041410US metaG (spades assembly) | ecosystem: Environmental > Aquatic > Marine > Intertidal zone...
TCGAACATTCGACGTGTCCCAACCGTTCACTTCGCCGTTAAACTTGTGCGCGTACGTGAACATGTAGTTCATCTCCGTCACGCTCGATGTGTCCCAAGCTGTCAAGTTGCGATTAAACATGTACGCGGAATCAAACACGCGGTGCATAGTCTGCATGCTCGAGGTATCCCACATCGCAATGTCAGGATTTGCGTTCGACGAGTAAAAGATTCGGTACATGTCACGAACACTGGAAGTATCCCAGTCATTCAGATCGCGATCGAAGCTGTTCGCACCGTAAAACATCTGACGCATCGTAGTCACGCTCGAGGTGTTCCATCGAGAAATGTCGCCATTGAAACTGCCCTTGTTAGAGAAAGCGTCTTGCATGTTCGTCACCAAGCTCACGTCCCAATATGGCATCGGCCCGTATGTCTCCAAGCTAGAACAATAACCGTCCACCGGATTAGTGCCTAAGCAGCTGTTTACAGTTGTTTTAAAAGTTGAATCTGTAAGAGGGACAATAGCGAAACATGAACTTATTGGTCCTAACATTCCAAACGAACATATGAAAGCCTTGATGAACTTAGTCGCTCCGTAAAATAATCTTTCCTGCGGAGTTGTGGCAGCTGCACCGGTCCATTGGTTCAGATCGCGATTGAAAGAAGAGGCGTTAAAGAACATTTGGGCCATACTTGTGGCGCTGCTCGTATTCCATCCAGATATATCGCCGTTGAATGATATTGCGTCTTTGAACGCGTAATCGAAATTTCTCACCAGAGCGGTATTCCAACTAGAAATATCTCCAACGAAATTATATCTATTTTCAAAAGTACTATTCATATTCGTAATTCTACCCGTGTCCCAATTCTGAACAATTCCAATTTTCTTCTCGATTAGACCAAAATTTGGACAAATTCCATACAACGGGTCTTCAGCTAAACACGCAGCGATCGATTCGTGAAAATTTTCATCTGATAATACATAATCTTGCGCAAAACAAGTGTTCGGTGGTCCATTCACGGCATTAGCACACGTGAAGTTATTTTGAAATGCAGTAGCGCCGTCGAACATGAGCCGAAATACCATAACATTCGCAGTATCCCAGCTAGAAACATCCGAATCGAAGGAAACCGCTTGATAGAACATCGCGTCCATGTTCGTCACGCTCGAGGTATCCCAGCGCGAAATATCACGATCGAAGGAGCTGCTTCCTTCAAAAACTGACTGCATATCTTTCACTCGAGATGTGTCCCAATTGCCAATATCTGCATTAAAATTGGCTGTCCATGCAAACATGTAACGCATGGTCGTTACCTGCGAGGTAATCCATCGAGATATATCTGAATTAAAAGTCGACTTGCCCGCAAATCCAACGATATCACCATCATCGGTGTACCCAATCATGCTAGTAACGAGGTGAGTGTCCCACTCCGGCATCGTACCAAACTTCGATCTCGATAAACCGTATGTCGAACAAAGCCCCTTCACAGGGTCTTCCATGAGACAAGCTTCAACTGCGATGTGAAAAGTTTCATCTGTCAAGCAATGGCTTGATAAGCACGAGCAAGAACTCGGAGGACCTGTCAGTGAATCGGCGCATTTATACTTCGCAATAAAAGCTTTTGCTCCTAAAAACATATTTGCCTGCAGAGAAAGCGCCGCCGGGCCTTCCCAAGTGTTCACGTGATGGTCAAACTCAAGAGCTCCATTAAACATTTCATTCATACCGAGAACTTGAGATGTATTCCAACGTCCTATGTTTTGGTTGAACTCGATTGCTCCGTCAAACATACCAGTCATGTCTCGAACGCTTGAAGTATCCCATTTAGAAATATCCTTATTAAATTTTGCCGCTTTTGCGAACATGAATTTCATACTCGTGACTTGTCCCGTGTTCCAAGTCGATAAATCGCCGTTAAATGCTGCTCTTCCTCCGAACCCAGTAAAAGATGATCCAAGTTTTCCATCCATATTGGTCACCCTGCTCGTGTCCCATTTCGGCATAACGCCATAATTTGTAGAGTTTGTACCCCACTTTGAGCACAAACCGTCTCTCGGGGCTTCTTCGAGACATTTTTCCACGGCAAGGTGAAAGTTACCATCCGTCAGATAGCAGTTTTCGCCTTTACAAACGCAGGAATTTGGCGATCCACTCACCATAGAATCACACTCGTATTTCTTTTGAAACGTTGTCGCTCCAGAAAACATGCCTTGAAATCCGTCTCCGACGCAGGATTCGAACAAATTCGTTACTAAGAGCGCAAATAGGTCGAGCGTAAACATGAAGCGCTTCGCCGTTCGTTTCGCGCACTCGTTCGATTCAGTCCTCCTCCTCCTCCTCCACGTCTTCTTCGTTGTGTTTGTCGTCTTCATACTGTTATTTGCTTCGTCGTACATGCGGATGATTGCCGTCCTTATTTTTCAAGACAAAAACTGTTTGTAATAAAAAGAGTCAGAAGCTGAGAAAATTATTTAGAGTGTCAGAGTAGGTCAAGATTCATCTGCAGCCAGCAGAAAGGAGAGCAAGCCGAAGAGACGCGAGCAGCAGCCAAAGAATTTTTATTTTCTCTTTCTTTGTGGTAAGAACCATCGAAAGACGCGCTCTCAAACGCGACGACGACGACGACGACGACGACGCGCGCGCGAGATAGAGAGAAAGAAAAATGAGAGAGAAAAAAGAAGAAACGGAGAAAGGAAAGCAGAGAGAACCGCGCTCCAAATCATCAAATCAAAATCGCCCCCAAAAGACGCCTCACCCTCTTTTTTCGTTTTTAAAACCAATTTAATGCTTCCTGACCTTTTCGTTCGAACTCTTTTAAGCCGCTTTGAACGCGAATAAATCACAAACCAATCGCTCAGAGCGCTGATCTAAGTCTCGCGCAGGGGCGTTTGATCCTGAACAGAAACCGAAGTGTTGGTGTTTGTGACGTTTTCTGTGTGAAAGAAGTGGATTTCTACGGCGTGAAAATATGTGACGCCCACCTCCACAAAATTGTTTTTAGAGTTCTAGCTGAAAAAAAGAAAAAAAAAGAAAAAACTCTGTCAGGCTGTGGGAAAATAACTTTCTCGTTCGCGAGTTTGTTTTACAAGAAGGGCAGCTTTCACCCGCTCATCGCTCATCGAGGATAGAGAGAGAAATCATACGTGCGTTTGTGTGTGTATGTGTGTGTGTGTGTGTGTGTGTGTGTGTGCGAGAGAGAACGAGAGGGAAAAGTGACATAAAAAAGATGTGCGCCGACGTCTCGCGTTTTTTCAAAAGAATAACTATTTCCAAATTTTAAGCGTGCGATCGTAGCCTGCGCTCGCAATAAAGCCGCCGATATTGCTTCTCTCACCATCATTATCGCTACTACTACTACCACTACTACGACTTCTTCTTCTTCCTCCTCTTCCTCCTCCTCCTCCTCCTCCTGCTGCTGCTGTTCTTCCTAAACTACAATCCATTACTTTGCCTTCGTGTCCCTCCAAGCGGGCGAGTAAAGAGAAGTCTAGCGCACTCCACAGTTTAACCGTGCCATCAAAACTAGAACTGCTGAACCAACATCCTCGTCTTGGTTCAAACGATACAGATGAAACAAGTCCAGAGTGCGCGGGAATTGTGTACGCGTTCTCTTGCTTTCTCAAATCCCAAACTTTTACGAGGTTATCTTCTCCGCCCGTAACGCATAAAGAATTCGTGACATCGACTGAAATCGACGTCACGCCTTTTGAGTGTCCTTTCATCGTCCACAAACATCGTCCCGATCTGAGATCCCACATGCGCGCGTACGCGTCCAAACCAGTCGAAAACAATAGACTTCCATCGTCATTAAAGGTGCAATCGTAAGACGGGCGCGAATGTGCCTCCTGGCAAAAGATTTCTTGCGTAGTATTTGCGTCCCAAAGTCGGATCGTTTTATCGTAACCCGCTGTGGCGATGGACGCGCCACTCGGATGATATTTAACCTTTGCTAAACGCCCAACGTGCCCAACGAGAGAAGCTATTTTTTTACCCGAAAGACTGAAAAGAGTGCACGTTCCATCCATCGAAGCGGAAGCAAACGCCGGTAAATCTTCTTCATTATCGTTTGTCGCCGATATTAAGGGCGAAAATGCTAGCCCGGTTATCCGCTCCTCCGAAGCTTTGATCGTAAGCGCGGGAATACAGTTAATGTTCTCGTCGCTACTTCTGCCGCGCATCATTTCTTCTTCATTTTCTCTTTTCTCTTTATTCATGCCGCTGCGTGCAATGTTCCAAACCTTGACAGCTCCAGTCCAAGAACCGCTTAAAACGATGCCGAGAGCTTCACTGCGGAAGTCTTCCTCGACACCATCGCTTTCATTCTTGATCGAAGACGCTACCATCATTCCGTGATGACTTTTGTCACCTCGCTCGAACAATAATGAAGCTACGGTACTAAGTGGTCTCGAATCCCCAATGACTGAGGATACAGGCGCAAATCGCAACCTTTTCAAATCCGCGCATTCTTTCCTTCTTTGATTTAAAAAAGTAACGCGCGTCTCTTTTTCTTCTTTCCCTGTGTCTACATCACCGTTATCTTTATTGCTATCCGTCAAAACTCTTTCCCTCGCACGTTGTAAGGAAAACTTCGCCGCGCGCATTCTCGCGCGCGTCAAAAGCGCGCTCCCTTCCGTATAAAACGTTTCTTTCCTCTTCTTTCTTCCTTGGTTATTCGCGGCGGTTTCTCCGTTCAATCCATTCGTGTCGTCTACTTCATCCACTTCGCTTCCCTCCCCAATAGCTTTCGTCGTCTTCGTTCTCGTCGTCGATGAAACAAACGCAGATAATGTCCTCTTCAACCGTTCTCTCCTTTCCGCTTTCCCTTCTCCAAAGAGACAAATCGGTTCGTCGAGAGACCGCAATCGTTCCTTCACCTCTCGGTCGCTCGTGGGAAGAGGAAGAAGAAGATCATCAAGCGCTGGAAGAGGCGGAGTAAACGACGACGACGCGTTTCGATGATCATCGATGCGGAGACGATTTTTACTAGTTTTATCTTCGTCTTCGTCTTCTCCTCGTCGTTTCCCGACGAACAGATTGAGCTCTCGCACGACGTCGTTTTTGTTCTCGCAAAAAGTTCCCTCGCCTTCCATTTCTTCTCTCTTCTCTCTTCTCTCTTCTCTCTTCTTTCTTCTGTGTGCGTGTGTGTGTGTTTGGAGCTTCCTTCTTACCGAACGAGAGAAAGAAGAGAGAGAGAGAAAGAAGAAGAGAGAGAAGAGAGAAGAGAGAAGACGACGACGACGAAGGGATTCTACGTGTGCGTGTGTCTGTGTGCGTCTGTGTGTGTGTGATTTTTTGTTGAGCGAAAAAAACAGACAAACAAAACACGTCGCGTGTGTTTTGCCTTTAAAAAAAAGAAAGAAAGAAAGCGCTCGCCGAGGAGGACAACGAACGAGGAAACGATGATCCACCGGGCGCTGGAAGCGTTGGACGTGAGAGACGATTTGAACGCTCGGAGTGGTGGCAATACATCTACTACTACTACTACTATCCAAAGCAGCAGAGGAAGAGGAAGAGGAGAAGGATTGGACGACGACGACGACGAATCTTTCCTCGTCGTCAAAACGTCTCCAAACGCAAACGGAGGCGAGAAGAATAAGATTCGCGTGGAGAAACAGAGACAAAGTTTCCTCTCGCGCGTCGCCGGGGCGAAGAAAAGTGAGAGGAATGAGAAGAAGAACGAGAAGAGGAAAGAAGTAATAGAAGAAGAAGACGAAGAAGCGGAAATCTGTGCAGACGCGGCGACCGCCGCCGCCGCCTCCACCTCCTCCTCCTCCTCCTCCTGGGTTGGGATATCGCAAAAAGTCAAAAACCAACTGCGAGAGGTGGAGCGCAAGTTTGGCGGCGGCGGCGGTGGTGGTGGCGGTGGTGGCGTTGGATTCGGTAGTGGTGGTGGGTTTGGCGGTAACGGACAAAAAGTAACAGATAAGAGCGACAGAGCGACGGTGGAGCAAGCGCTCGATCCGCGAACTCGAATGATTTTGTTCAAAATGTTGTCGAGAGAAATATTTTCTGAGATTAACGGGTGCGTGTCCACCGGGAAAGAAGCGAACGTGTACCACGCCGTGCGCGTCATAGAAGTAGAAGAAGAAGAAGGAGAAGAAGAAGAAAAAGAAGACGAGAAACGAGAAAGGAAAGAAGGAGAAGATAGTAATAGCGAAAGTAGAGATAGAAAGGATGAAACGACGATGACGACGACGACGACAAATGAAAAGGAGGAGGAGGAGGAGGAGGAGGAGAAGAAGGAGAAGAAGAAGAATGTAATCCAAATGCGACAACATTTGGCGGTAAAAGTCTACAAAACTTCGATACTCGTTTTTAAAGATAGAGATCGGTATGTTTCTGGAGATTGGAGATGGAGAAACGGATACGCGCGAAAAAACCCGCGAAAAATGGTCAAGACGTGGGCGGAAAAAGAAATGCGCAACTATAACCGGCTAAGAGAAAAAGGATTACGCGTTCCAAAAGTCATATGTCTGAAATCGCACGTTTTAGTCATGGAAATGATTGGCGATTCGGAAGGAAGAGCCGCACCAAGATTAAAAGACGCGGCGTCTTCGTTGAGCAGTAAGAAGATGCGTTCGTTATTCGAGCAGCTTTTGAAAGACGTTCGAACGATGTACCAGGATTGTAAGCTCGTTCACGCGGACTTCTCGGAGTATAACTTGCTCTATCACAACGGGAACGCGTGGATTATCGATGTTTCGCAATCCGTCGACCTCGATCATCCCAGATGTTTAGAATTCTTACGAGAAGACTTGCTGCATTTGAAACAATTCTTCTCGAATCGAGCGTATGATGTTGTCGTTCCGTCGGTGAAGGAAATGTTTGACTTCGTGACGGATCCCGCGATAAACGGTTCAAACATTGATCAATGCTTAGAACTGTTGTCGGAAAAAGCGGCGAAGGATTTTAAATTAGAAATTGAGATGAAATCGAGGCTCAGCCAAGGCATCGACTCGGCACAGATACAAAAAGATGACGATTTAAGAGCAGAAAAAGAAATTCAAGCTGCCGTATTTCATCAAGCGCACATCCCAAAAGCGCTCGAAGAGGTAGATTATGCAGATAAAGATCAAAGACGGCTGCGCGAGGCGAGCGAAGCCAAGGATGAGAAACGCTCCGAAGGCATTTATTATCAGACTATCACGGGAATGAATCACGATTTGAGCGGTCCGCGCGAGATGCCGAGTTTAATGCTGCTGAAGAAGGAAGATAAGGCGGCGATGAAGAAAGAGGCGAAGAAAAAAACGAAAAAGCAAGGGTTGGAAAAAGAAGAAGAGGTAGAAGGAGAAGAAAAAGTTGAAAACACGACGACGCCAGGAACAGTGAAAGTATCGCAAAATGAAAAAGCGACGGCGAGAGAAAACGAACACGATCGCGCGAGCGATTCAACTTTCAGTAGCGACGACGACGACGACGATGGAGAAAGCGCTTCTTCGTCTGAGGAGAAGAAGGTATGGGTAGATAGGACAAAGACGCCAGAAGATATAGAACGCGAGAAACGAGAAAGGAAACAGCACAAGAAAGATGTCAAAGCAGCAAAATCGCAGAAAAGAGCCGAGAAAATAAAGAAAAAGGACAAGAAGAAGGCCATTAAGAAAGGGAGCGGCAAAAAATAGAAGAGCGAGGAAGCAATTTCGATTCATAGTAGTAGTTCTTGTTTTCATTTCATCGAAGAGCTTCTTCGATTGTTTTATCCCCGACACCATCGCTAATTTGTTTATAGGCCGCGACTAACTCCCTCCTCTCCTTTTCAGTGATTCGAGTTTTAAAACCTTCGTTGATCATTTCAATCTCAGCCGAGTTTTCGGTAAAAGGAAAAACGTTCAAGACGCTCACGATGGAGAATAAAGATAACAACAAATCCGCAGATGGAGAAGACATTCCCTCGCGTTCTTTCCGAATTGCGGAACAACTCTCGAGAAGCAAATTTCTAATCTTCACCGCGCACGACGATCGAACAATGTTGATGGCTGTCTTTGTAGGAATGTTCAAGAAATAACTCAATCCAACCACAAAGATGTTCACCTCCATACCAAAACTCGAACTCACTCCAGAACGGTTGCCAACGCAGTCTTCTACCGCAATTTCTGACGCTTGCCGGTATAACTGCACGCGCGCATTTTCTGGTCCAACAGATTTTGCAATCGAGAGTCGATATTTGTTCTTTTCTTCGTACGGATAGCACTTTAAAGCGGCGGCGCATGCCGTGTGAAAATCTAAAATCATATCAGACGTCCATTGCACGCCGTTGATTCGAGCGGCTGAAAGGAAACTCGCGCTTCTTTTTGCATCTTGGAGCAAATCAGATTTTCTTTGTTTATCGATGCCACCAATTGATGTGCGGAGAAAAGGAGACTCTGTCCACCACGTGGGAAGGTTTTGTTGTTCTTTCTCTTCATCTTCGTCTTCAAAAGTTCTCGAGGTTGTTGATGTCGATGTTGACGTCGGAGAAGAAGAAGATGTAGAACTGAAATAAACTTCGTCTAAGGCGCTTCGTTCGCTCAACTTACTCCCTCTCTTACTCGCTTCGCCATCTGGAACCCAAACCTTGCGTCCGCCGAGACTTCTATCTATGACCCACTTGCCTCCCTCGTTTCTATTCTTCCTCTTGTTAAAATTGGAACCTCGAAAACCGGGTATGGTTAACTGGAACCCTCCTCTCGGTATTACCCGTTCACCATTCATCACTTTCACGACGACGTACGCTAAACCTATGAGCATGCTCCATCCAGCAATTGCCCCCGCCGCGCCCGTCAAACCAAAAATATTTGGCTGTTGTTGACGATACGCGTAATACGACGACGACGAAGAAGAAGGAGTCGACGGAGTAAACCGCACAGGTCCTCCGTCTCCTCCTCTTCTTCTCCCGCCTCCTAACGAAGATCCAGACGGTAACAACACGTCCGTCGCTTTCTGCACGTTTCTTCTCGCAAACCTTTTCGCTTTCTTCAACGCTTTTTTTACTCTTCTTTTCGCATCTTTCACCGCCGCCGCTGCCGTCGTTTTTCTCTCATCTCCCACCTCCGCTCTCGTCGTTTCCAAAGAAGAGGAAGAAAAAGCATTCTGTCGAATCTGCCGCCGCCGCTGCTGCTGCTGCTCCTGCTGTCGTCGCAGCGCGTCTTCCAACTCGCGCTCGTACTGCCTTCTCTTCCCTCCTTTCGCTTCCCGTCTTCTTTCTGTTGCCTTTATCGATTGTCCTCGCTCCTCCTCCTCTCGCTTTTTTAACTCGTGTTTTTCCCTCAGCGAATTTCTTTTCTTTGCCCACGATGAAGACGACGACGACGATGTTGAAGACGAGACGATGCGAAGAAGATGCATTCGCGATCTCTTCTTCTCCGTCAAATTCGTCGTCAAATTCCAAAATCGTTGTCCTCCTCCTCCTCCTCCTCCTCCTCGTCGTCGTCGTCGTTGTTGTTGTTGTTGTTGTTCTCTGGTAAAGCCACCACCACTTCTCGTCGTCGTCGTCGTCGTCGTCCTCGTTTTCGCGGAGAGAGGAGAAAAAGGAGGAGGCGAAGGAAAAGTAGACATCGTTCTGTTTTTTTTGTGCGTTTTTTGTCTAGATGCGGGTTTTCTTCGTTTTCTTCTGTCTGTTTGTCTTCTTTTTTTGGTTGGATTTCTTGACGACGCTTCTTCATTCATTCATTCACTCATTCATTCATTCATAAAAAAAGCGTTCGTTGGAAAAGAGTGCGCACGCATCATCATTAATATCATCTTCGATATCGTCATCATCATGACATCGATCTCTTCGCCCTCTGTGTCCTCTCAAAGCCGTTTTCTTCATCTTTGTCTTCTTCAGACGACCCCTCAACAACAACGTCGTCAAAGCCGTCGTCAAAGTCTTCCTTTCGCCGTGGTGAGTGACGACGCGACTTCGCCCGGAGAAGAAGAAGGAGGAGGAAGAGGAGGAGGTTTTAGAAATTCCAAAGCGTTCGAGGCGTTGCGTGAGGCACAGAAGCTGCGAGAAGTAGTAAAAGAAGAAGAGGAAGAGGAGAAGAAAAAGACGAAGAAGAAACCGAAAAATCCGTTCGAGGAAACGACGCGGCGAAAACCCAGTACTTCTTCTTCTTCTTCGTCTTCTTCAAAGACGTTTTCCTTCGTCAAAAAGTCGGTGGACGTGTCCAAGTTACCGAGTCTCCGAGACGCGGACGTTGTTTTGAGACGATTCGACGACGAACAAAGGAAACGCGTATCCTCGTCTTCGTCTTCTTCGACAACGACAACGACGACGTGCGCGGAACGCTCGCTTGGCAACGCCGTTCGCACACTTTCGTATAACTCGGAGACGGTTATGTTTGGTATCTGCGCGCAAACCGGTCGAGAAGGCATCGATGCCTTGAAAATTTGGACGGAGGAGTTGAACCTTCCCAAAGGAAAGTTGCACGGTTTAGACACGGATGGGATTCCGAAACCGATTCCAAGCGAGGCGGTGTTTATAAAGTACAACTCTTTGTCCGGCGACGCGTTTTGTAGCGAGTACCACGGCGAGTTTAGAGGTGTCCTTTTTACCCCAGTCTTGAACGACGGGGTGTTTAGACAGTTTGGTTATTTAGATCTTTCCTTGTTCGACGATAACAACGACGCCGACGTTAGATTTTAGTTTTGTAGCATTAGTACACTTTTTTGGCTCGCACTACTCTCTCTCTCTATTTTGGTCGTCTCGGTCACTACTTATCAGTCGCTGCTGCCGCTGCGGCCGCAGCCGCTTTCTTTGTGAGATTTACTATTTGATCCTTGATAGCTTTTCGATCGTACGCAGGTTCTTGCCATTCGATTCGTACTTTACCTAGATTTTGACCTCCCATTCGTAGGCTCACAGTCATCCCAATAGAGTCGATTTCACACATTTCCGCCTTCATATTCTTCTCATCATCACTGCTGCTACTACTATTGCTACTGCTGCTACGAATTAAATTCATATTCTCATCTCCGAAAACCACCATCTTTACGATATCCAGCGTACTCTCCGCGTGGTCTTCGTTCATGTGTTTGCACACCGGCGCCGAAAATTTTCTCACCGGGTCGACTTTCGCGCTTTGGTAGTCCGACGCCCCCACGGTAGCCGCGCGGCCAAACCCACCGACGTACTTCACTTCTTTCAACTCGGTCATTTTGAACCAACTGAAATCGCCAAAATCCACCCAGAACGCATCCGGGTGATGCTTTAAATATATCTCTCGCGCTTTCGCTCTCTCTTTTTCGTCTTCGATTTTCTCCACTGAGCCGACGAGCGTCGCGCGAGCAGCGTCTGGTCTCATGCCACCACTCTCCGCGCAAAAAAGTGACGCTCTCTTATTCTTCAAAAGGTCCCTGGTGTGCGAGGAGAGTTGCGACAGCGCGAATATCGGTAAGCCCGCGGCGGCGGAGGAGCGCGTTGAAACTCTCTCGCTTCCTTCTTCCACATCTTCTTCTTCTATCGCAAACGCGGCGAAAGAACCCACCGGATAGGAAGGATCATCTTCGCGCTCCTTTTCTCCGTCTTTCGTCGTTTTCGGGTTCGTCGTTGAAGAGGAAGAAGAAGAAGAAGACGCTATCGTGCACAAAACGCCACCGAACCCGGTAAAACTCGCGTTGCTCACCAGCGTTCTGCATTCCGCGGCGACCGATAACCGACGACTCTTGTGCGCTTGCAACACGGAGAGAATCTTATCGAACGTTTTCCCTTCCTCCTCCTCCTCCTCCTCTTTTCCCTTGCTCTCGTTTTTCATGGTGGCGTTCGTCCGAGAAGCAAACGACGTTTTCGTCGTCGTCGTCGTCGTCGTTTTCGTGCTCCTCCTTCTCAAAGAAGAAGAACAAAAAGAAGAAGAAGAAGAAGAAGAAGAAGAAGAAGGCAAAGCCGTCCCACGCGTCGACGACGTCGAGAAAAAGAGCAGTCGCGAGGAGGCGTTCATAGAAGAGAGCAGCGTCCGAAAAGGCGTGTGCGTGCGCGTGTGCGCGACGAGGGGAGAAGAGTGTGGAGGAAGTAAATGACGTCGTCCTCTCTCTCTCTCTCTCTCTCTCCTCAATTTTTCCTCGTGCATTTTTAAAATTTCAACCGAAATTTTTCCTCATTTTATTAAAATTTCAACCCCCGTTTTAAAACGCGATTTTCTACTCTCATCTCATCAGTACACCACAAATCACTCTTTGCACCGTGCACTTTGAGTAAAAAAATGACGACAACACCATCAACATCAACAACACCAACACCATCAACATCAACACCAACGTTCTCGTTCTCTTCTTTCCCGCGAGTGCATCCTGTGGATTGGAACCTTCTCGAGCGAGTGCCTTCGCCGGAAGATATCGTTCGTTTACACGACGTGGACGGTTTAGAATTGATTGTGGAAGACATAATTCGAGGCGATTTCTCCTCTTCTTCTTCTTCTTTTCTTCCTCCTCTTCCTCGCGACGAGAACGACAATAACGGTGACGACGATGACGACGAGAACAAAAAGAAAGCAAAGTTAAAGGAGAAGGCGTTTCGATTGGCGCAGCTTCTGGTGGAGTATTTGCTCTTCGTGCAAGACGTTTTGGTCGAACGGAAAACCGCTTCCCAAATTGAAAACGACAAGTTAAAGACAGAATTGGAAGTGTGGGTGAGAAGAGCGAAAGAGGAACGGGAGAAGAGGAAAGCGCTGCAAAATACAACGCGAGCGAATAAAAAGGAAGATGAGAAAGAAGAAAAAGAAGAAGAAGAAGCGGGAGTGGTTGTTGAAGAGTTGAAGGGAAAACTCAAAGAAACGATGGACGCGCTCGAACGCGCGCGCGCAGAGTTGGAGGAGTTTAAAAGACAACAAAAAGCCGCCGTCGCTGGCGGAAACGAAGACGAACGCGGAAACAGAAAAAGTGGAAAGGAGAACAGCGTAGAGGCCAATGGTGGAAAAAATAACGGTAGCAACGCCGCCGCCGCCGCCGCCGCCGGAGGCGTAGATAAGACACAGTATTCCGGAAAGTTAAGGCAAGAGGTGAAAAATTTATTAGTTCGCGTAGGCGCGAAAAGTGCGGGGAAGTTGAGCGATAGGAACACGGCGAGAAGCTTTGGAAAGCTTCAAAAAATCATCGAATCGGAGAGTAATTCGAGCGATAGGAGCGCCGCGGAAAGAAGAAAGTATCAGGAGACCAGTAGGACTTTGCACTTAACGCTTGTTAATGGTGAATCTTTCCAGGTGATATAAACCGGGTAAGATGGAAGGCCTTGGATTTAAAACACAGACAGCCGGGCTTCTTCTTTTTTTGCGCTTTGTGATCTATAATTAAAATTGCTGTACTATCTAAAATCTATTCTCGCGTGTTAAGTTACGACCTAATTAATAGTCATCACACGGAACATAATTGTGATTCCCGGTCCGAAAGCTAGGCGCGACTTTTGTAGACTTTTGAACGCCGCGTGCGTTCTCTCATCTTAAAATCTTCGTCAATTTTTTTTTCGGAAAGAGTTTCGTATACGCGCGTTTTAGACGCGAGAACGAAACTGAAAACCAGGAAACATTCAAAACACAAGAGAGAGCAAATCTCAAAGATAAACTTGGGTGCAAAAATTGCCCAAGTCATGAGATGTCGTCGCTCGTATGCGACAAAGAAGGTTGAAACGAAAACGCCTAATCCGCGAAGAAACGCGAGCGCGAGAAAGCCAACACTCCTGACGTTCAAATCCACGCGTTTTTGTTTTTGTTCTTCTTGTTCTTCTTGTCCTTCTTGTTGCTTCTCCTTCCATCCTCCGCGCATCGACAACGACGACAACGACGACGACAATGAAAAGTACGAAAGAAATATTGGAAACATCAAGACTGAAATAATTTCTCCGCAGAAAGTATCCAAGCCTAACAAAATTCCACACAAATACCAGTTGAACGAATCCATTCCAGTCATCCCAGCGGTGAACCTCAATCCATTAAACTTTACCCAATGACCTCCTCCATAAAATATTACTTGCGAGAACAGCAAACTCGCCACGCACGCGGTAAAAATACTTCCCGAGAGGAATATTGTCTTTTCTCTTTCTTCTTTTTCGTCTCTTCGGCTTTTGGACAGTGATGAATGACGCGCATCAGGGCGCGAAGTAGACGGAAATAAAGTCAGCATATTACCGATAGATTTAGAAGAGAAGTTCATCATATGCGCGCTGAGGAGTACAAACACTCCGCCGATGTGAGTTGAGTTTGTTAAGACTGCAAACACTGGCAGCAGCGTCCACAGAAAATCTCTCGAATTCAGTCTTCGCCTGGGACTCAAGCTTTCAAACTGGCGCGTCACCGGGAACCAAATCCAGCTGCACGCGAAAACTATTCGGGGATACCAAAGATTGTTTCTGTACGTGGCGCTAAATGCCCAAAAGATCCAAGAAACAGCCATCTCAAAATTTTGAAGATGGTGAGACATCGCAAAGCAAAAAGTTGCAAAGATCAACAAGCTCTCTCGCGAAGACGAAATTTCTTCAGTTGAATTCGTTTTCACCCACGTATCTCCGATGCGAGCTAATAACGCGTTGCAGATCATAGCTAGGATTGCGTTATAAATTACTCCATCTTTTGCGAACCTATTCGAGCTTACGAAGCTATCCCGTGGGTGCTTGTTCTTATGAAATCTCAATCTATCAATGCACGTTGACGCAAGTAAAGTCGCCAGGAGATATTGATACATCTCTCTTTCACTCTCTATAAATGAATTGGAACATCTCGCGGCGAGCGACAAGAAATACACTACCACGCTCGCGACAAATAAGCAAGGAAACGACGTGAATGATTGCGAATTCGTCGCACTACTCGCACTCGTCGGCGCGACTTTTTTTCTTCGCCCAGTCTCAAATTTTGCGTCGGTGACGTCGGCTTTGGAAGTAAAGTACGCGATGCAGTACATGTATAACAAAAGAACGCCAAAAAAACCGATAACTCCAAATACCATGGAAAGCATTCCGAACGTAACCCACGCACTGCGCGTCATCGTTTGTGTTTCTCTCAAAAACGCAAGTCCCAGCTCTTTTTTTTTCTCGCGCGAGCCAGTACTCTCCAGTCGTGAAGTGTTCTGGTACCTACCATGCATTTCTTCGAGTCGAGTAAACGCCGACGTTTCAAAACGTTTCACGCGATGATACGCGTTGATGTACCTCCAAACCTGACGCACGTTCTGGTCGAGAGCGTATGCAAAAGACGCGCTACCTCTTTGTTCACCATTATTAGTATCGGCGTCATCCTTTTCATCGTAATGAAATAAGTTCCAAAGTTTCTCGTTTACCACGCCGAGCGAGGAAAATGGTATGGGAACATCCATGAGCACAGCAAGCGTAGGAACTAAATCTATTTGCAACATTTCACTCTCACTGATATCGTCGTCGTCGTCGTCGTCGTCTCTTTCAAAAACTTCCTTGATATTTCCGTGCGGACGATGCGCGAAGAGGAACGAATTCACTTCAACTTCGGAAGAACCGCCATGGTCACCTTCGTCGGTCATACCATGATCCCCGAAAACTAAAAACAGCGCGTTTTTGTAAACCTCTTTTTCTGTCTTCATATCATTCATAATGTTCCTAATATCTCTGTCGTTTTGTTCCAACTTATTCCTCATTTCTTTTGTTTTCGCACCGTACGTGTGGCCGACGTGATCGGCGCCAAGCATATGGCCAATCCACACGTCCCAATCTGCAACATTGCAATCAAAACTAGCGCTATCGTTGCTAGTACTACTACTACTATTATTATCACTATTACTACCATTCCTATTCTTTAGAGCCAACGCGTGCGCTTTCTTCCAAGAGTTGCGAACTCCCGTATCGACCGTTTCGGTATCTCTTACATTCATCGAAGGAAACGCTTCAAAATCAGTAAAATAGGAAGAAGAAAAAGAAGAAGAAGAAGAAATATTATTGCCATCGTCGTTGATTGATGGTGGGAATAAATCTGCCCACGTATCGTCGCCCGAAAACAGTATCCTTTTCTTCCCGTTCCGATGAAGTTGATGTATCAAATTGTCTTCCTCGAGCGTTTTTGAACTGAACGAATTCGAAACGTCAACGAACGTTGGAAGAGAACCGGTCAAGAGTCCTTTCAGCCGCTGCGACGTCGTCGTCGGTGCGTCCGCGATGAATTTAAACAGCAACGAATCGGACGTATCGCTATCGCTGTCTATATCGTCGCTCTTTTCCTTTCTCCATTTCCTCTTTCGCGCAGTTGCTCCTGCTCCTGCTCCTGC
>Ga0181604_10002473_pt1 | contig 15948 bp, 10 predicted proteins | sample 041ome_12_FD_148663 | JGI IMG/M metagenome (GOLD analysis project Ga0181604, IMG submission 148663) | Coastal salt marsh microbial communities from the Groves Creek Marsh, Skidaway Island, Georgia - 041410US metaG (spades assembly) | ecosystem: Environmental > Aquatic > Marine > Intertidal zone...
GCGCCAGCGGCGAGGCGGCGCGTAAAGCTCGTCGAAGGTTTCATAAGCGGCAGTTTACTGGACCCGGTTCTGCCCGTGACAAAAAGATACCAGTCGGCTCAGTTCGGCAAGTGATCGGCCGCTCTGTTCGCGGAGATCATTAAAGTAGGTCTGCGCCGCCTTGAGCGCGCGCTGGCTGGTAATGCCGGAATCCACAATGTCATGGCTGCGCAAAAAGCCTTCGACATCCTGCGTCAGTAAAAAGGTATCCACCCCAAGTGTGCGCAGCGCAAAGGGACCGGTGTTGCCGCCGAGTCGGCTGCCCTGCTTTTTCAGATACAACCACAGGCCAATCACGTCGTCGTCGGGCCAGCCGGCTATGAACTCGCCAAAGGATTGCTGCTCACGCCGCTCGGTGTCATCAATCATCATGGCGTTCTCGCGCACGGTCCTCACCTTACTGAAGTTGCGGATGATGGCTGGGTCTTTGGCCTTACGCTCCATCATGTCGTCGGGCATCATCAACAGCCGCTCCACGTCGAACTCCCAGAACACGTCTTCAAACTGGGGCCATTTTTTATCGACCACGCGCCACACAAAGCCCGACTGAAAAATCTTGCGGGTGAACTCGGCCAGGTACCGATCCGAGCCCAGCTTTTTGAGCTGCGCTGTGCTCTTGGTTTTGGGCAGCAACGCCTTAAGGGCTTTTTCACCGCCCTTGCGCTCGCAGGCGTGGTCGTAGAGGTAGCTGTAGTCGGGGAGAGCCATGGCTGTATGGTATCGCCATCCCAAGGTGCTGACACGACCCTGCCGTTGCCGATTGTGAGGGCTGTGTAAGAAATAAGCTGGGCAAGTCGCACACACGGCGAGGTAGTCGGCCATAATGCGCGCCTGTCACGCCCAACCCGAGGGTAAGACAACCCTGAATAGATCACCCACCCTTGGCATGGAGCGGTATGCGAGGCCATCAATTCTCAGAAGACAGCCCTACCAGCAGCTTTTTGTTGCTCCGTAAGCTGTGGGAACGGCTGTCACCCATATTGGGTGCGAACCGACAGCGGGTGGGGCTCGCACTGTTATGCCTGCTGGCGGCCAAGGCGGGGCTGCTGTGCATTCCGTTTTTGTTAAAAGCACTGGTGGATGGCCTCGACACCAATGCCGACCAGTTGGCGCTGCAAGTGGTGTTGCTGCTGGTGCTCGCTTACGGCGCGGCGCGGCTGAGTAATACGCTTTTTGGGGAGCTGAGGGATACGCTCTTTGGTCGGGTCACCGAAAAGGCCATGCACAGTATTGGCCTGCAAACCTTTCGGCACGTGCACAGCCTCGATATCGATTACCACCTGAACCGCCGCACCGGCGGGCTGGCGCGCGACATTGAGCGCGGCACCAACGGCATCAGCTTTTTGCTGCGGTTCTTTATTTTCAACATTGCGCCCACGCTGTTTGAAATTGCCATGGTGGCGATACTGCTCTTTATCAACTACGGGGCGGAATACGCCGGCGTGATTGTGGTGTCGGTGTTTTTGTACGGCAGCTTTTCGTTTCGCGCGACCCGTTGGCGCACGCAATACGTGCGGGAGGTGAACGCCGCCGACTCCGAGAGCAACACCCGTGCAGTCGACAGCCTGCTCAACTACGAGACCGTGAAATACTTTAATAACGAGACCTTCGAGGCTGAGCGCTACGATGCCTCGCTCGATGTCTGGGAGCAGGCGCGGCGCAAAAACCGCCTGTCGCTGTTCGCACTAAACGGCGGCCAGGCGGTCATTATTGCCGCCAGTCAAACGCTGATGCTGGGTATGGCCGCGGTATCGGTAAATGCCGGCACCATGACCTTGGGCGATTTTATTTTGGTCAACCAGTTCATGCTGCAGCTCTTTATGCCGCTGGGTTTTCTGGGCTTTGTGTATCGCGAGATCAAAGGTGCCATGGCGAACATCGAGCGGCTTTTTGGGGTATTGGAAGAAGCCCCTTCGCTACAGCTCGCACCCACAGACAAAGTCCTGTCGGTGACCGCGGGGCAGATTTGCTTTGCCGATGTGGGGTTTGCCTACGCGCCGGGTAACCCGGTACTCAAGCAGTTCAATATGACCATCGCCGGGGGCGAGACCGTGGCGCTGGTGGGTGCCAGCGGCGCGGGCAAATCCACCTTAAGCAAACTGTTATTTCGTTTTTACGACCCCACCGAGGGCGCTGTGGAGATCGACGGCACCGACATTCGCTCGGTGAGTTTGGATTCAGTGCGGCGCGCCATTGCGGTGGTGCCCCAAGACTGCGTGCTGTTTAACGACACGCTCCGCGAGAACATCCGCTACGGCAGACCCACAGCAACGGACGATGAGGTAGAACAGGCAATAGAGGCCGCGTTTTTGGGGGATGTGATTGAGCGTCTGCCCGATGGGCTTGAGAGTGTGGTGGGTGAGCGCGGGCTCAAGCTATCCGGAGGCGAGCGGCAGCGCGTGTCGATTGCCCGAGCGGTGTTAAAAGATGCTCCGATTCTGGTGTTTGACGAGGCCACCTCGAGCCTCGACAGCCACTCGGAGCAGGCGGTGATGAGCGCCTTCCGCGCGTTGGCCGGACGGCACACGGCGCTGGTGATTGCGCACCGACTCTCGACCGTGGTGGATGCCGACCGCATTGTGGTGATCGAACACGGCGCAGTGGTGGAAGAGGGTACTCACCAGGATCTGCTGGCAGCCAACGGTCAGTACGCTGAGCTGTGGCGCATTCAGCGAGAACGCCAAGGGTAGTGAAGTGATTATTCTCGAGAACATTGCCCTGCGCAGGGGCCAAAAGCTCCTGTTTTCGGATGCATCAGCCACGCTACAGCCGGGCCAAAAACTGGCCCTTATTGGCGGCAATGGCTGCGGTAAATCGAGCCTGTTTGCGCTGTTGCTTGATCACCTTCAGGCCGATGCGGGTGACATTCGCGGTCTAAAAGGCCTGCGCATCTCGCATATGGCGCAAGAGACTGAGACCAGCGATCTCACCGCGCGGGACTATGTGATTGCCGGGGATGAGGCGCTCTATCAAGTGCTGCAGGATCTCGCGACCGCTGACGCGGCTGGGGAGTATGAGCAATCGGCCACGCTGCATCAGCGCATGGAAGAGCTCGACGGCTACAGCGCCGAGCGCCGCGCAGAGCAGCTGTTGCTGGGCCTTGGGTTTCAGCGAGAAAAAATGGAAGCCCCCATGTCGAGCTTTTCCGGGGGCTGGCGTATTCGACTGAATTTGGCCCGGGCGTTGATGGCGCCCTCGGATCTGATGCTGCTCGATGAGCCCACCAACCACTTGGATCTCGACACCACGCTGTGGCTGCAAAGCTGGCTTCAGGGCTATCGCGGCACGCTGCTGATGATCTCCCACGACCGCGACTTTATCGACGCCACCTGCGAGCGCACCCTGGAGATTGCCCGCCAAGCGCTCACCGCTTACCGCGGTGGCTATTCTGACTATGAGCGCCAGCGCGCCGAGCAGATGGCGCAGCAGCAGGCGCAGTATGACAAGCAGCAGCGGCGCATCGCCGACATCGAGGACTTCGTGCGCCGGTTCAGGGCTAAGGCCACCAAGGCACGTCAGGCGCAATCGCGCCTCAAAGAACTCGAGCGCATGCAAAAAGTGGCGCAGGCACACGTCGACTCGCCCTTCAGCTTTAGTTTTCCGCAACCGGGCAAGGTGAGCGATCCGCTGCTGACCTTGAGTGACGCATCCCTTGGTCACGGTGAGCGCGCGGTGCTCACAAAGGTGTCGGTGTCGTTAGGCCCGGGGGATCGTATTGGCCTATTGGGTAAAAACGGTGCCGGCAAAACCACACTGCTGAAAAGCCTGACCGGAGAACTGCCGCTGATGAGCGGTGAGCGCACTGAAGGGGCTCATCTACAAATTGGCTACTTTGATCAGCAGCAACTCGAGGTGCTCGACCTCGACGCCAGTGCGTTTTTACATATACAGCGGCTCTCGCCCAAGGCCCGGGATCAGGAGATTCTCGATTTTCTCGGCGGCTTTGATTTTAGGGGTGACCGGGCCAAGGAAGCGATTCGGCCTTTTTCGGGCGGCGAGAAAGCCCGCCTCGCACTCGCCCATGTGGCGTGGCAGGCCCCCAACGTGTTGATTCTGGATGAGCCCACCAACCATTTAGACCTCGATATGCGCCACGCTTTAGAAGTGGCGCTGCAGGATTACGCCGGCGCCATTGTGCTGGTGAGTCACGACCGGCATCTGCTGCGCAACTCGGTGGAGCAGTTGCTGCTGGTGAATGAGGGTAGCGTTGAGGATTATGGCGGTGACGTCGAGGCCTACGAGAAATGGGTGCTCTCCGCCAACTCTAGCGAAGCACCGATGCCCGTAGTTCACCAGACGCCTGCAACGGAGGACGCTGGTGATCGTAAAGCGCGACGCCAGGCCAGTGCCGATCGGCGTGCGCAGTTACAGCCCCTCAAAAAAGTGATTCGCCAACTAGAAGCAAAAATGGAGAAGGGCCAACAGGCATTAGATTCCCTGCAAGCACAGCTCGCAGATGGAGATCTATACACACAAAGCGCCGGCGATGAATTAGCCGAACTCCTGAAGCAGGAAGGGCAGCTCAAGCGCGAGCTAGCAGACATCGAGAGCGAATGGCTAGCGCAGCAAGAGGCTCTGGACGCGTTGGAGGCAGATGCGCTGCCTCTTTGAGCGCCCACTCGGTGCTGCTTTTACTGGCAGCGTGCCATCGGTATGGTTGGACGTGACGCAACATAAACTCGCTTTATGGAGGTTAATGTGAAAGTTCTGGCTACCCTCTTGCTACTGCTTTTCAATCAGGGTGCTTTTGCCTCGACACTGGCGGACAGCGTTCGCGACTATCAGCAGGCTTTGGTAACTCATGGCGTGACAGGCTCAAGCATTGCCGGTGTTTTCAGGGGCGGCGAGGTGTTGGCGATGTCCGCCGTGGCCTCTGACATACCCGACGATAAACCGATTACTGAAGATACGATCTTTCCGATCTGGTCTATGTCTAAGCCTGTCACGATTGTGGCGATGATGGTGTTGCTGGACGAGGGCAAGTACGCGGTCAACGATCCTGTCGCCAAATACCTCCCTGAGTTTGCCAATCTGATGTGTCGGCCCAAAGACGAGGGTGACGATCTTTATCCCTGCGAAAATCCTGTACTGGTTGAGCATCTGCTGACCCATCGAAGCGGTTACGCCTACTACGGCAATGGCGCGGGTGAAGGGCCAGACTTTCGGGCTCCATTTGGGAGCCTGGAGGATTACATTCGCCATGTGGCGGCGTGGCCGGTGGCATTTGAACCCGGCACGGACTATCTGTACGGCATTAATCAGGCGATTCTCGGGCGGTTGATCGAGGTCCTTTCGGGGATGGAGTTTTACGCCTTTTTGCAACAGGCAATATTTGAGCCCCTCGGTATGACTGATACCCACTTCGACCTAAGTGAGTCGGATCGGGAACGTTTTCAGCCTTTGTTGAGAAAGGCGCAACTCGAACTGGGAAATCCCTTCACAGCGCCGGATAAGGGTCATTCTGCGGTAACAGCCCAATATGACGAGCTGGCTTATGCCCCGGGCACCAAGATGCAGCTTGGTGGAGAGGGGTTGGTGAGTACGTTCACTGATTATCGAAAGTTCTGCGAGATGTTGTTAGCTGGTGGCCGGTACGCGGGAAAAGTGCTGATCTCTGACGCCGCCTTTCAGAAAATGATCACGCCCGTGACGCCACCGCAGATCAGTAACGGCTACAACAACGGGTTTGGCTATGCGTACTCCGTATTTAACCTTGAGGAACCGCTGCTAGATGGCACTGGTTCACCAAAGGGCATCTTTGGTTGGTCGGGTTACCACAACACGCATTTTTGGATTGACCCAACCAACGGTATTTTTGGGTTATTCATGACCCGCACCACACCTTCTGCCATGGAAATTCAAAAGCAGTTTCGGGCTGCGGTCTACGGCGCATTACCCTGAGGGCAGCGTATTCGCGTTATCAAATCGGCGCCTATCGTTGGTGCACAGTGTCGTGTATCAGTGGGTTATTTGGTTTTTGAACCGCGCGGTGTTTTAGTGGCCTTTATCGCCATCGGTTCGTCAGTAATTGGCCCCGGCTGCCATTAAGGCCCCCGTAGCGCCATGATCTGGTCGGCCGCGATCAGCCCCAATTCCAAACCGACCTCATAAAAGCTGGTGACAGAAAACGGGCTGATCTCAGCGCTGGTGTGCGCGACGGTGAGGTCGCCACAGATCGCATTGCACGCGGCTTTGGTGACTTCCTGAAGCAGCGCGAAATCACGATAGTAGCTTTGCATTGGGCCCCTGCCCTCACGCTTGCGCTGCTCATTCTTACTGGCTAAGGCGGCATCGATAGCTTGCTCCAGCGTGACGATGCAGCCCGGTTGCTCGCCATCTAGCAAGCTTGTAAGCAGCGAGTAGGGGGCCTCCAGAATCACCCCGTGATGATCAGCATTGGGCTTGTGGTAGTCGGCGATAGCGGGGTCTAGAAAGACCATCGCTCGGGGTAGTTCGAGTGCAGCGGCCACACCGCGGGTAATCGCCGAGATACCGCGGGCCTCGATCGGGTCACCCTGAGTCACCAGTATGACGGGCTTGGTCGGTGGGTCGGCCTGCCACCGAGCACGCAGTTGCGATGCCACCTGCAGGGCAATGGGCTCTGGGTCTCGGGGGTCATAGCCTCCCATGCCCTCGATGATCAAAGGGTGGTGCTGCGTCAGCGACTCAACCGGGCTCGCTTTTGGCGACATAGTTGGGGGCATAGTCTGGCTCACGGCGAGTCGAATGGCGCCTGCTCGGCGGTTTTGATGGCCGCGATAAATGCCTCGCCGTACTTCATGAGCTTGCGCTCGCCCACCCCCGAGAGCTTCGAGAAGGCATCCAGCGTTTTAGGCGCCACCGAGCACATCTCTACCAGCGTGCTGTCATGAAAGATCACATAGGGCGGCACACCTTGCTCCTCGGCGAGTTCGCGACGGCAGTTACGCAGTGCCTCCCATAGGCCCACATTGATGTCGTCGGGGAGTGGGGTTTTGGTTTGCCGCTTGGCCACCTTTTGCTTTTGGTCTAGGCGGAGCGCAATCTCGCACTCGCCGCGCAGCAGTGGTCGACATTTTTCTTGCAGTTTTAGTGCCCCATAGCCCTGCAGGTCGACCGATAAATAGCCCCGGCCCACCAGCTGCCGAAATACTGACCGCCACTGATTGTTATCCAGCGCATCACCCACCCCGAAAGTGGGCAAGTGATGGTGATCGAACTGCCAGATCTTGTCGGTCTCTTTGCCTTTGAGTACGTCGATTAAATGGTTTACCCCAAAGCGCTCGCCGGTGCGCGCCACGGCGCTGAGCGCCATGCGGCAGGCCTCGGTGGCGTCCCAGGTTTGGGCGGGCTCTAAGCAGCTGTCGCAGTTACCGCACGGCTCGGGGTAGATCTCCCCAAAATAGTCGAGCAACGCCTGGCGCCGGCAGCTGGTGATCTCACACAGGCCCAGCATGGCATTCAGCCGGTGCTGCTCAATGCGTTTGTGTTGCTCACTGCCCTGCGAGTCCTGCATCATCTGCCGCAGTTTGATCACATCCTGCAGGCCATAAATCATCCAGGCGTTGGCCGGTGCGCCATCGCGGCCGGCGCGGCCTGTTTCCTGATAGTAGGCCTCGATGGTCTTGGGTAAGTCGAGGTGCGCGACAAAGCGCACGTCGGGTTTATCAATGCCCATACCAAAGGCAATGGTGGCCACCATCACCACGGCCTCCTCTCGCAAAAAGCGGGCTTGATGCGCTGCCCGCTCCTCTGCCGGGAGCCCCGCATGGTAGGGCAGGGCGGTAAAGCCTTGAGTGGCCAGCCAGCTGGCGGTCTCTTCGGTTTTCTTGCGCGACAGGCAGTAGACAATGCCTGCGTCTTGCGGATGCTCTGCTTTCAGAAACGCCAGCAGTTGCTGGCGCGCGTTGTGCTTTAAACCGATGCGGTAGCGAATGTTGGGGCGATCGAAACCGACTATGAAGCGGGCGGCATCCTCGAGTTGCAGGCGCGCCGCAATCTCGAGCCGGGTTTGCTCGTCGGCGGTGGCGGTGAGGGCAATGCGCGGCACATCGGGGAACTGCTCATGGAGCAAGCTCAACTGTAGGTAATCAGCACGAAAATCATGGCCCCACTGCGAGACACAGTGCGCCTCGTCAATGGCGAAGAGCGCGATCTGGCACTGCTTGAGGAGTGCCAAGGTGCGACTTTGTGTGAGCCGCTCGGGGGCGATGTACAGCAGGTCCAGCTCCCCCTCAATGAGTGCGCGCTCCACATCCGCCGCGGTGGCCGCATCTAGGGTTGAATTGAGAAAGCTGGCCCGCACGCCCAGCTCGCGCATGGCGTTCACCTGATCCTGCATGAGCGCAATCAAGGGCGAGATCACAATGCCGCAGCCGGGTCTGGCCATGGCAGGGATCTGATAGCACAGCGACTTACCGCCCCCGGTGGGCATCAGCACCAGTGCGTCATCCCCGTCGATGACGGTTTGAATAATGGTCTCTTGGGGGCCGCGAAAGCTGGGGTAACCGAAGGTTTGCTGGAGAATGTCGAGCGCGGCGGGCATGAGGGGCAGTATACGGTGTTGCCGCTCACACCGACTGCCCGGTTGCGGGGCACAGGCTATCCGCTGCTCTATCAATTTATCTATTGGCAGTCTTTATGCTAATTTAAGCGGTGAACAGCTAATCGTTGGTGGCATCACTTACCGGTTTTACAAAGTGGATTTCGACCACTGGATGGATTGACGACCCACCGGCGCCTGTCACCTGGGCGCTTTCGCTGTAAAGATCAGGAAAGCCGAGACAGCCAGTGTCATCGGGAGGCTAGATCACGCGTCTATTTTTTGGATTCCCCATTGCGGATGCCATTCGGCAAGCAGACGGTTAACATTGCGCCCCTTGCGTTGTTAAGCGCGAATTAATCGAGGCTGAAGGCTCGCCCAATGAATACGACTACCGCTCACACTGATATCGCCGCTACCTGTTTTGCCAGCGAAGCCGACAACCCCATTCCTCTCGAGCTTCTAGAGACCAGCGAGATCGAAAGCTACCGCTCGTCGCTGACAGAGGCGGAACTGGCCTGGCTCGATCGTCAGGGGTTTACCGCGAAGAGTGGCCAGTTTGCCTGGCTAGAGACCGACGGTGCGGCAAGGGTGGTGTGTGGTTGGGACGGCAACGACAACCTGTCGACCCTTGGGGCGCTGCCCATGACGCTGCCAGAGGGCACCTACGCGTTGACGAGCGCGGTGTCAGACCTGCAACTCATCGGATGGGGTTTGGGTGGCTACCAGTTTCTTCGCTACCAAGACGCGAAACGTGCACCCGCGCAGCTCCTCCTAGCAGCAGGCGCTGATTCAGACTTCGTGATCAATACGGCCCTCGCGGTGACGCTGTGCCGTGACCTCATTAATACGCCGGCTCAGGATATGGCGCCTTCGCATCTGGCGGCGGAGGTGCAGGGGCTTGCCGATACCTTTGGCGCGACCTGTGATATCACCGAAGGCGATGCGTTACTGGATATCAAGTGCGGCGCGATCCATGCGGTGGGTCGTGCGGCGGCTGACGCGCCCCGGCTCATCGATCTGCAGTGGGGTGAGGCAGATCATCCGAAGATCACCTTGGTGGGGAAGGGCGTCACTTTTGACAGCGGTGGCCTGGACATCAAGCCGTCGTCGGCGATGCGGCTCATGAAGAAAGACATGGGTGGCGCCGCTACGGCTATCGGTCTCGCTTATCTGATCATGGCGCAGAAGCTCCCGGTGCGCTTGCGCCTACTGGTGCCTGCTGCAGAAAACGCCATCAGCGGCAATGCTTTCCGGCCTGGCGATGTGCTGGATACGCATAAAGGCTTAAAGGTGGAAATCGACAATACCGACGCCGAGGGCCGGTTGCTTTTGTGCGATGCGCTCTCTATTGGCTGTGATGAGGAGCCTGCGTTGATCGCGGATTTCTCGACGCTGACTGGCTCGGCGCGTTCCGCAGTGGGAGCAGAGATAGCCGCCATGTTTTGCAATGACGATGACCTGGCCGCATCGGTAGCCGGCGCATCCGTTGCCACCGATGATCCCGTGTGGCGTATGCCGCTGCATGGCGAATACAACTACATGATCGATTCGAAGGTTGCGGATGTCGTCAACTCTGCCCCGTCACCCTACGCGGGGGCGGTGACCGCCGCCCTGTTTCTGCAGCGCTTTGTCTCGACTAACGCATGGCTGCACTTTGATCTGATGGCTTTCAATATCCGCAATCGCCCGGGTCGTCCCGAGGGGGGAGAGGCCATGGCACTGCGCGCGGTTTATGATCATCTGGCCAAAACCTATGGGTCGCCCTGAACGGTGAGCGAACCCCCCCTGACGATGTTCACTGATATCGCCTCGCGGGTGATGTCTTCCTGTGAAAACAGAATGTCTCGCCAAACTTTGTCGCGATACAGCGCGGTCTGATCGTCGAAAAAGTCCGAGTCGGGATTACCCGATTGAGAGTAAGACAGAATCGCTTCTGCCTCGGGTCCCTCATCGGTAAATGCGAGCGTCATGATAAAGCTGGACCCATGGACCACGTTGTATCCCGTCTCCGACAGGCTCTCGCTGTCTGCCATGAAGGCGTCGCTGCCCGTGTAAACAGGCGTCTCAGTCGGATTGCTATATCGGGTTGCAGCGACCTGCAAATTGGCGATGCCTTCACGGCGATTACCCCCGTGCACAGGGAAGATCTGGTTCATGCGGTGCCCTCGCTGATGCTTGCCCAATGGCGCGTCAAGCGGGATCCCTACCTGCTGCATCAGTGCGACCGCCTCAGCCAGCTTATCGAGCGCTGTGTCGGCGTCTTTGAGTCCAGCGGGTGTGGTCAGTGGCTCCTCAGGATTAAAGGGCAGGGCGAAAAGTTCACGGCCCAAGTAGGTTTCGTTATAGGGGTAACGGGTTAGCCACTCCCTGAACAGCACTGCCCCGCGCGAATCTAAATTAAAGCGACGATCCCAATCTGCCAGCACGCTGCACGCCACCTTGAGGTCTATCGTTTCAGTTGCCAACGCCCGTTCAGGACTATCCGCACAGGCGGCCAGTAATTCGGGCAACAGCAACTGTGCAGTTAAGCTGTCGTTAGCGAACAGCGCCGTTTGCATCTCTGCCATGGAGAACAAAGCGTCGCTTCCTGCATAGCCCAGCGGGCTGTCGGGTCTCAGGAGTTCCACATTCATCCGCGTTCTGACTGTGCGCGGTGAATGTGTCGGACCATACAGCGGCGAGAGCGCCGTGGCGGGATTGTCTGGATCGCTCAGCCAGTAGCTGTCGTTGGCGTTAAACACGTAGTCGCGGCTCTCAATCAGCGGGCGTTGCTCGAAAGGCTCGGTTTTTGGCACTGGTGATGACGTGTCCCGCCAATCGTGGGCTGGCTGTGACCCGTCGAGAATCACCAGCCCCTGATCGAGGTACAGAAACTGTTGCCGGGGATCGGCGGAGACTCGCGCCTGCCAATCTGCAATCGCTTCCGGTGAGAGCGCGCCCACGGTGGAATTATCGATATAGGCGGCGCGTCCTTCCCGGCTCACTGCGATCGTGTTGACCCAGGGCATGGCATTGAAGCGCCTATGCGCATCGATAAAGTCATCCATACCCTGAGCCTGGCCCATTGCTTGCCACTGCCCCATCACATGGAGGTTGTCAGCATTTGCATCGCGAACCGCAAACACAGTGAAGGGATCTTCGGTGATGCCTGGTAGAGCGATGAGAGGGCCGTGATGGGAGGACCATACGGTAAGGCTCGTTGTCGATAGCTTGCTCTCGCTTCCAACGTCGACGTTGACGTCGACCGAAGTCAGTGATCGCCAGCCATTGCCCCACCGGTAGCGTGTGGGGTCACTGGGGTCGAGGGTGAGCTGATAGATCACTGTGCGCTTCGAGTTCGATACCGTGTGCGACCAGCCGACATGAGCGTTGAAGCCTAAACTGACGCCGGGGGTGCCGATCAGGCTGACTCCGTAGGCGTCATAAACGCCAGGGATGGTGAGGTGCTTCTCCCAAAAGCGTGCAATGCCGTACCAGGGGTAGTGCGGGTTGGCGAGTAACAGACTGTTGGCGCCCTCGGTGCGCCCATCTCCCAGAGCCCACGCGTTGGAACCCATGTCTCGCAGAGTCAGATCGGTTAGCGTGCTGGTCAATTGAGGCGCCCGTAGCCAATCGGCTTCGCTTGATTCAGGCGGGCGTGACGCCCAGGCCTCAGCCGCAGACGGTTGCGATGCGCTGAGCCGGGGCTCGGGAAGGCGTGCTGCGGCAATCGCTCCACTGGCGCGGGGTAACGTCTGAACCAACGTTAAGTATTGCGCCATAAACGCGTCAGCGTTGACGGGTCGTACCCACTCAGCCTGATCGCACCAGGACCCTACACCCTCGGGGTGCTCAGCGAGATAGTGGTTATAGCCTGCTGCGTAACCCTCTATCCAGTCCCTGATATCGGGCGCCTGTGCCTGCAATGCTGCCTCGGCGCGCTCGGGGATGCCCAAAGCCTTAACGGTAATATCGCGTGTCAGGTTCCGTTGCTCATGACCTGGCCCAAAGACACTTGCGCTCTCTCCGCGCGACTGCAGTAGTGCCAGCGCCATATTGCAAACTTGATCCTCAGCCGCGGCGTATGCCTCGCCAAAGCCCAGAGCACCCCAAGATGCTGCGGTGATGTGCGCGACACCGTGCGGCGTGCGAGTGACGGTGGCCTCATAGCCCGAAAGCGCTGCGGTCTGCTCAGAGTGTGACTCAGACTGACACCCGATCAGCAGAGTCAGCATTGCTTGAGCAGCGAAAATAGCGGAGCGATATCTTTTCATCGTTGTCATCAGGTGTGATGTCTCATTTAAATCGACAGCGGAACCCCTCGTTCTCCTCAGGCACGGTGTGATTGAGCAAATGGGGCTTTAACTTAATCTTAGACTGTAGCTAGCCGCTCATCACTACACCAAACAGCAAATTGCAGTGACTTATGCGCTTTAAATTAATAGCGGTCTATTCAGACTAGCCACCCCCCATGTGACGCGGCACTCGCCACCTTCGCGCCACTGCCCGTCGGGCTGTGTGAGAAACCCCATGGTGCGATAGCATGGTGGTGCAAAAAGAGGAGGTTGGAAAACACATGCGGCGATGGTTCGGTTGGGCTTGTCTCGGACTACTGGTGCTGGTCATAGGGCTTGCTGGCACTGTGCGGTCACTCCTCTGGTTCCCGCCTGCACAGCTCGATGTCGCGGTGACATGCCCCGCGGACACGCCACCGGTACCCACAGGCAGCGACCTGTCTGTTTTGGTATGGAACGTGCAGTATGCAGCGAGCAGAGCGCATCACTTCTTCTATGACGGTGGGCAGGTGGTGCATGTGCCTGCTTCTGACGTCACTGCGACCTTAGATGAGATGGCCCGTGTCGTGCGCGAGCTGGACCCCGACGTGGTGCTTTGGCAGGAACTCGACCGCGACTCGGACCGGACCGGCAACGTGGACCAGCTGCAAGAAATGCTTCAGCGAACACCCTACGCTTGCACTGCGAGCACGCCCTATCACAAGGCGGGCTACGTCCCGACGCCGGCCTACAAGCCAATGGGTAAGGTCGACTTTCATCTGGCTGTGTTTTCCAAGTACCGGCTGACATCGGCGACGCGACATCAGCTTGCCCTGATGAACGAGCCCGCCTGGCGGCAATGGTTCAATCTCCGGCGGGCGCTTTTTGATGTCCGCGCACTCATGGACAATGGCAAAGAGCTCGCCCTGCTTAATACGCATTTGTCTGCGTTTTCTAACAACGATGGCACGCTCTTTGAGCAGGTGGGACAGATCGATCGGCACCTGACGGCGCTGGAGAGTTCTGGTGTGGCGTGGGTACTGGGCGGCGACTTCAATGCGCTACCACCGGGCGATGATCCTGAGCGGCTCGGTGCGGAGGAGGGGGCGTCCTATGGTCCCGAGACCCCCATGACGAAGCTGTACGATCGCTACACGCCGATTTGGGGGGAGCGTGCACTGCGAGACGACCCCAAAGCGATCCGCACTTACCTGCCGTTTGGCGCAACTGAGCCAGACCGAACCATCGACTATGGATTTGTGGGCCGCGAAGTGGCCCTCCTGGGAGCGGAAGTGCTTCAGGAGCGGGACATCAGTGATCATCTGCCGTTTATGATCCGGGTGTCCCTTGCGCCCCAGGCAGCAGGGGCCGCTACCGAGGTGCGCTAGTTTGCCCACTTCACATCTCACTGTCAGAAGCAACACGCCAGCCTTCGCTGTTGTGGCGCTGGTGTGCGCGCTGCTGACCCTCGATGCGGCAGCGGAATGCCCCACGGCAGAGGAGGGCGCTGGCGCCATCGAAACCGCCGTTATCCGGGTGGTCACCTTGAACATCGCCCACGGGCGCAAAGACGGCAGGAACCAGATGCTGTTGCGGGAACAAACCATTAGGAACAATCTGGTGGAAGTGGCGGGCCTCATGGACCGCTCCGAGGCAGACGTGATCGCCCTGCAGGAGGTGGACGCCGAGTCCAAGTGGAGTGGCAAGTTCAACCACCTCGACTTGCTCTCGGCAAACTCGGGCTACGCTTGCACCCACCATGGGCTCCACGCCAGCGGCTGGCTTTATGACTTTGGCACGGCACTGCTTGCGCGGCGACCGTTCCGAGATCGTTTTACGCACAGCTTCGAGCCCTCCTGGCCCACTACGACCAAGGGTTTCTCGTTTGCCGCGCTCGACTGGAATCCGGGTGGCGCGTTGCCGCAACCGGTTAGGGTGAACTTCGTTTCCGTGCACCTCGATTTTTCACGCCGCTCGGTGCGCCGCTCGCAGATTGACGAGATGGTGGCGGCGCTGTCCGAGGTCGAAGGGCCGATAGTGATGATGGGTGATTTCAATACGGACTGGCAGACGACTGATTCGTCCCTGAAATACCTGGCCGAACAAATGAACCTGTCGGTTTTCCAGCCTCATGCGGACGGGCTGTCTACCTACGGCGACAAGGGCGCCCGCCTTGACTGGATCCTCATTTCCGAAGAACTTGAATTCAGCCGGTATTCGGTTTTTCCTGACGTGGTGTCGGACCACTACGCCGTGGCCGCCGAGATCGTATTACAGGATAAAAGCACAGGTTCAACTGATAGGATGACCAATCAATGAGATCCGCCACCTTGCCGTTTCGATCCATCCTGCTCTGTATTGGTCTGGTGCTGCTGAGCGCCTGCGCCGCCACGTCGCAGCAACCGGCGTGCCCTGAGGGCACACAAGATCTGCCCGACTGCCCGCCCCAGGCCGCCATAGACGACCCGGAGATCAATGCACTGTATGCCTCTAGAGCGTGGGTGCGTGAAGCGGAGCTCGAGCAAGACCTGATCGAGCTGGGCAAGAATGCCGACATCCCGGTGCAAGAGGCCCGAACCAAGTTCCTGGGGCCCAATGACCAAGCGGCGATCAGCTCACTCGCGGTCAAGCTGTGGATGATCGAGAGCGCCGAACATACGATCGATTTCACCTACTACATCTTCAAGACCGACCTGGTCGGCAATGCGATGCTCGGCGCCCTGTGTAACGCGGTGCGGCGGGGGGTGGACATACGGGTGACTGTGGATTCGCTGGGCTCCATTAGCGGCGGCTCCCACTCCGCTTTGAGGGCCTTAGAGACCTGCGCCGACGATGCCGGCTTTATGCGCAACAGCCAGGGGCAATTAACGACCAAAAAGGCCCGGGTCCAGGTGGTGATCTTTAATGCGGTGACCAAGCTCAACAGCCCGAATCGCCGCTCCCACGACAAGTTATTGGTCAAGGACGGCACGTTCGAAGGCAAGTCGGTGATGATCACCGGCGGCCGCAATATTTCTGAGGACTATTACGGCATTCAGGGCGATGGCACGCCAGACCCTGACCCGTTCCGTGACGCCGAGATTCTGATCCGCTCAGCCGACAACGCGGTCGAGGAGGACATGACGGTCGGTG
>Ga0181604_10002497_pt1 | contig 15881 bp, 13 predicted proteins | sample 041ome_12_FD_148663 | JGI IMG/M metagenome (GOLD analysis project Ga0181604, IMG submission 148663) | Coastal salt marsh microbial communities from the Groves Creek Marsh, Skidaway Island, Georgia - 041410US metaG (spades assembly) | ecosystem: Environmental > Aquatic > Marine > Intertidal zone...
ACCGATTTTGAGGAGTAAGACTGGGGCCGTGATCACTGCCGATGTGATGTCTCATAATAACGTGACTGCACAACATCTTTGCCGTGGCTCCTGAAGTCTTCGTGATAACAATCTGTGTGGAGAACCATGAAAAAACCTCAAGGCCCCAATTCATTACCGGCTCGAATATTAATAGGGATCTTCAGTTCGATCTTCGGTGGGGTCGGCTTGACGCTTCTGGTTTTTCTCTGGGGATCGCCGACAGGTGGGTTTCATTCGCCACCGCTATTCTTTCGGATTTTCGGATCGTTCATCGCGATCGGTTTTGTTGCGTTCTCGGCATTCGGGCTCTTTGCCGTAATAACGGGAGCAACTGGTCCACAGTTACCAGATCAGACCTCCCTTAACTCTGAACTGCGCAACCAGAACTTCAATGCGTCGTCCTCCGGGTCTTTCTCTTGTCCTTCTTGTGGATCGGGGCTCGGAGCCGAGAGCGAAGTTTCACCATCGGGAGACGTTAAATGTGCGCATTGCAACAATTGGTATAACGTCCGCCAAACCTGATCATGAGAGTGCATTGAATTCGATTGTTAGGTTACGTCTCGTTTCACTCGTCTAACTCAACCTACGAGTTTGATTCACTCGATTACCATTCAATCATCTTCTTCAGCGTCCACAGTAGGCCGAATCTCCGAGTCGGCATGTTCGACGCAGAGTGTTGTTTGAAAATATGGATTTGCAAAACCATAACTCTCTGCGTTCTTTCCGAACTCTGAGGTTTTAATCTTTACAGGCCCGCGGCGAGGGCAGGGCACCCGGCTCGGCCACCGGAGAAAGAGTGACCTCGGCTACTCGGTGATGCGTTCGGGGGTGTAGAAATCGCGGACATCGATCACCTGCATCCCTGCGGCCAAACCCGCCTCAATTCCCGGTTGTGTGTCTTCATAGACGAGGCACTTTTCGGGAGAGACGTTGAGTTGCCGAGCCGCTTCCAGATAGGTGTCGGGAGCCGGCTTATGATTGGTCACATGATCGGCGGCCACGATGGCATCAAACCGATCCAAGAGTCCCACTTGAGTCAGCATCTCTCGGCAAATTCGATCGATGGCACCCGTTCCGACTGCCAGAGGGATCTTGCCGTGATGACTGATGACGACATCGACGACCGGTTGAATGATTTTGATCCGATCGAGATTTTCTTCAAACCTGGCTTCTTTGATGTAGGTTAATTGTTGGGCAGAGACACTCTTCAATTGATTTTCGTCGATGGTCAATTGGGCCACTTTCAAGGTTGGCCAACCGCCCAGCGCATAAAACCGATCTTCGTCAAAGGTCAAACCGTAATCGGCCAGAGTTTGTACCCAGGCGATGTAATGTGAGGGCATCGAGTCAACGAGTGTGCCGTCACAATCGAAAATAATGGCAGCAGGCTGGAAGGGTTCGTCGTTCATAGTGGCAAAAAACCGTTGTGTTAGGCCGATAATGGGGGCTGGTAAGATTGTAGGAGGCGACTCTTTCCAGCGTACGCGAGTTCAAGCGTGTGTCGAGCGACAGGTGTGTTAATATTGGGAAAACATTCAATTCGAGGCCCACGACGTGTCATCCCCTTTGTCTCTTTCAGTCATCATTCCGACGTATCGTCGGTTCGCTCCGTTATTGGAGACATTGGAAGATCTGAAGGCTCAAGTCTGGGGAGCAGAAACAATTTCTTCCGTTGAGATATTGATTGCCGACCAAAATTTGGAATGGCCCGACGAATACCGACAACGGAAATCAGAATTCGCTCAACAAGAGAATATTACCTGGATGACATTGGAGACGCCGGGAGTCGTGAATGCCCGCAACTCGGCGGTCGAAAAATCGACGGGGGACCTTCTGCTCTTTCTCGATGACGATGTGCGTATTTTGAATCGTCGTTTTCTCGAACGACATGTCGCCAATTATCGCGACGCCGAAGTCTCTTCTGTTTCGGGACGCGAATTGAGTGCCGCGGAGTTGTCGGCTCCCCATCTTCCCGACGATGCAGAACTTCCCGGTCATCCTGAAACCGAGCAAACTCCCGTGTGGTCGGATCAGCCGGCAGTCTTTCATGCGTTGTATTTTGGTCGGGTGGGACACGAACGATATCAAGCGAATACATTTTGCACGTGTAACGGTTCGATTCGACGATCTGAGTTTCTTCGCGTGGGGGGGGTTGACGAGAATTTCTCTGGGAACTCGTACGGCGACGATTACGATCTCGCCATTCGCCTGGCGGAAGTCGGCGGCAAGTTGGTTTACGATCCCGACGCCGCGCTGATTCATCTGCAATCTCCGATGGGAGGGCTGAGACTGAAGGATCGCGGGAATTCGTTTAGCGAGAAAGAAAAGGCGATTTCTGCCTGGTTGTTCTTTTTGCGACACGCGCGTCCCGGTTGTCGCTGGTTCTTGTTTCGGAGTCATCTGCTACGAAAAACGGTCCTTCTGAAAGGGAATCTCACCCGGTTCTGGAGACAGCCGCGGGTCTGGTGGGGTGTCTGGTCGGCTTATTGGGAGGCTCGCAGACGTGTCAAAGCGGGACCGGTCTCGCGATTTCATTCGTGAGTGTGCTAGACTGTTGGTCCGCCGAACAGAATGGACTTTCGGCGTGATATTCCGTCACCTGCAATCGCACCATCATGTCGACCGAAAAAACGGAAGCGATCATCATTCGTCAGGTCGATTTCTCGGAAACAAGCCGTGTTGTCACTTTTTACACACGCGAATTTGGCAAGGTTCCGCTGTTAGCTAAAGGTGCGAAACGACTTAAGGGGCCTTTCGAGTCTGGTCTTGACCTGCTTTCGATCTGTGACATAGTCTTCATTCGTAAATCCTCGGGAACTCTGGGGATTTTGACCGAATCGCGTTTGAAGAAACGGTTTCAGAACACTCACGGTGAACTGATTCGATTGTACGGCGGGTATTATTTCGCCGAACTGTTGGATGGTTTGAATGAGGAATTTGATCCTCATCCGGGGTTGTATGATGCCGCCCAAGAATCGTTGATTCGATTGGATGATGAAGCGTCTGTCCCACGATTAGCCATAATCTTGTTTGAGCTGGCTTTATTGCGGGAAATAGGCCATTTACCGAATTTTGAAACCTGTTTGAAATGTGATCGGCCCACGGATGACGGGGCGCCGTTTGCGTATTGGGTCTCTCAGGGGGGGCTGTTATGCCGTCGCTGTCAGACACGAGAATACGAGAAGAATCGTATCGGATTAGAAGCGGTCCGCTGGTTGCGACAATTGTCTCAACCGGAGGCGATCGAACCCGAGTCCCTGGATGATAAAATACTTAAAGATATGAATAATGTGACGACGTCCGCCGTTTCCTACGACTTGGGCCGCCGTCCGAAGACATTACGATATTTGCAGACCCTTTCCCGATAATTTCCTGTCATTCGACAATTCCCCTCCCACAAACCTATCCCATCTGATACAAATCCGGCCCGGTTCAGGGACGGTTAATCAAACCTTCCCCCCCGAAATACTTCCGGTCTCAAGGATGAGTCGCGGATCATTTGAAGAAGTGGAACCGATGGATCGACATCCCATTTGCCACGGTCGTCTGAAATGGACGCTCCTTTTCTGCGCTATCATTACGGTCGCACCTGGTTGCAGTTCGTTCAGTTTGTTTGGTCGAAAGACTGAAGAGGAGCGACTGAGCACGATGAGCAAAACCGACAATGTCAAAGGACCGCTCGAACGGATGCTCTCCTGGACCGATAAAACCGATCAGGAGGAGCTTCGTCGAAATCCCGGCTATTACGAACTGGGACGCGATGAATTTCGTGAGGCCGAGCAGCTATATCAACAGCGAGATTGGAATGCGGCTGAGAGTCGTTTGAAATCGGTTGCCAAAAAGTACAATGATTATGCCGTCAAAGAAGATGCGCTCTACTTGCTGGGTGAACTCTATTTTGAAACGAAACGATACCCGGAAGCAACGGATGCGTTTGCCGAGCTGACGAAAGATTTCCCGTCCACCCGTTATCAAACAAAAATCAGCGGTCGGATGTTTTCGATTGCCGGTATCTGGCTCGACTTCCCCGATGTGGTTCAGTCTAGCGATATCAAGTTGGCATCGAATCTCGACAATACGACCAGTATGTCTGTTCCCGAACACGAACGTGATTCTTGGGATCCGACATTGGCGGTGCCATTCCTGCCAAATTTCCACGATTCCACGCGACCGACATTCGACACCGAAGGACGTGCCTTGGAATCGCTTAAGTCCATTTGGCTGAATGATCCGACCAGTGATCTCGCCGATGATGCCTTGATGATGACGGCCAGTCATTATTTGCGAAAAGGTGACAGTGTGCGGGCCGATGAATACTTCGCCGCGTTGCGACAGAATTATCCCGATAGTCCACATTTCAAAAACTCATTCATTCTTGGTTCTCACGTCAAATTGATGAGTTACGAAGGAACCAGTTATGACGGAGCGCGACTCGATGAAGCCGAGCAATTGAAAGAATCCGCGTTACGGATGTGGCCCGACTCAGACCAGCGTGGCCGCTTGAAGCAGGAATTGCAGGTCATCGAAGAGGCGAAAGCCAAGCGAGAATGGGCCCGCGTCGAATTTTATGTCAAGAAGGGCCGTACGGATTCCGCAGCCATCTATTGTCGCGAAATCTTGCGACTCTATCCCGATACCAAATACGCACAAAGTGCTCGGCAATTCATCAGTACCAATCAGCTCAATCGACCCGCAGAGAAGAAAGAGGCTTCTCGCAGTTGGAACTGGAGTTTGTTCCCACGATTGGAAAGTGTGCCTGAAGAAGAATCTTCGGGACAATCCGAGTTTACACCGAGCGAAAGTGCTCCTGCTTCTGAACCCGAACCGCGTCCTTATGATGCCACCGGACGTGTCCGGTTATAAATTCGATGGAATTTGTTGATGACCCAACCGACGACGAATCCCCGCAGACTATTGCTCATTCTGATACTGCCACTTTGTGGCAACATTGGTTGTGGGTACATGATGGGTTCGTTTCACGCCAACGACGTGCGAACTGTTGCCGTACCGGTCTTTGAATCGGACAGCGAACGTCGCGGGATTGAATATCAACTGACAGAAGCTGTTCAGAACGAAATCAAAACGCGCACACCATTTCGCATTGCCAAAGAACCGTATGCCGACACGCGACTTGTGGGCCGCATTGTGGAAATTCGCAAAGCACCATTGAGCGAGAACGCGTTCGACGATGCCCGAAGTTTACAATATTCTTTGGCCGTGAAAGTTGTCTGGGAAGATTTACGCAACGGCAATGTGTTGGCCGAACAAACGATTCCCGTGGATCAACTGGGGCTCTCATTAGAGACGAATGCTGATTTCGCACCCGAACTGGGACAATCTCAAGCCACTGCGACGAAAAGAGCCATCGACAAACTCGCCATGCAAATTGTCGACCGCATGGAAGCTCCCTGGTGATTGCTTCCCAAGAGTGGTGAAGTTAAGAAGATTGAACCGCGGTTGGTTCAGGTTTGATGATGAAAATGGCACACAGTATCAAGAGGAGACCGAATCCCAAAACTCCCGCACTAAACTTGAGGCGTTCGTTGGGGGTTGTATTGGGAAGGTCGTTGACAGAAACGTAGCCGCCGTAATCGGGGGCGCCATTCAAATTGGGATTGTTGGAATGGTACATCACTTTGATCGGCTTGGCTTGTGCCAACTCCTCGATCTGCCCTTCTTCAATGATCTCCTCGCCATGATAAATCTCTCCATCATTGGCGCGAAATGCGTATTCAACCCGGTATGTTGTTGAAAGGGTAACTCCGATTTGATGTTTGAGTTGGGTGGCCGTCATATCGGTCACCGTTCCCTCGGTGGTAATGTCCTCCCGTTTCTCGGGAACTTCTCCCCGATCGTTCAATGCGTTGAATACCCCCATGCCTCCGAGTCCCATGAGGGCGATGCCTATCACGAGAATCCAGGTCTTCCCTTTGCTGGAAGATTCTTCCGGCGACGGTTGAGAGTCTGAAGACAAACTCGCTGGTTGCGTATTATCACTCGCGAATTGATTGGCGGTGGTAAGATGTGGCGATGTTTCCGGGGGTGGATAGGAGACGTCACTTTCCGAGTCCAGGTTCATATACTTGGCGGTCTCTAATTCTCGATAGGAACCCATCTCTTTCCCCTCCCCCAGACTTCCAGAACACGGTCAATTCTTTGCAGAAGACTCTGTCAGAATCGGGGGTTGGTCAAACGATTTTTTCGATTATTCAGGAGTTTTCGTAAGTGAATCCCGTGTAGTCGCAGAAACCAAAATCGATTTTAACGGGTTTTATCCGGTTTTTTTCGCCCCTTCCCTTTGTTGTCATTCAATAATTTGCCCAAGTCGCCAATTTCCCCTGACAATGCTTGCTTATCAACCACGTTATGGTCTTCCTCCGCATCGATGCGGTGATCATACAGCATGCGACCCAACATGGTTCCGTCGTTTTGCGAGTACTCGGTGTATCGAAAATGGTCTGTGCGCAGGGTGTCTCCCTGTTTGTAGCGTCCGATCGCAAACCCTTTTCCTCGGTCGCTGGTATTCTTTAACAAAGGAACAACGCTACGACCTTCGAGATGTTTGGGGGCATCAAGACCACACAATTCGCTGAGAGTCGGATAGAGGTCGATCGATTCGACCAGGGCATCGGTTGATGTTCCCGAAGTGACGCCCGGCACGCGGATCAGTAAGGGAATGTGCATGGAGGTCTCATAGCAACTGTGCTTGCACCACAATGTGTGCTCTCCCAGGTTCCAGCCATGATCGCTCCATAAAACGACAATCGTATTCTTCGCAAGGTCGAGACGCTCTAACTCTTTCAAAATACGCCCGACTTGTGCATCCGTATAACTCACGCAGGCATAATAGCCGTGGATCAGTTTGCGAGCGGTCAAATTGTCGACCGGTCCTTTTGCCGGTATGCCTGCATAGGCGCGAAGTTCTCCCGAAGAGTGGATCGACACCGCAGGTGCGTTTTCAGGGACATGGTAAGTTCTTGGCAGTTGAATCTTGTCGAAGTCGTACAGATCCCAATACTTTTTCGGAGCTACGAAGGGTAAATGTGGTTTGAAAAAACCGGTCGCCAGGAAAAATGGTTGACCTGCTTTCTTAAGTCGTCGTAAATCGTTGATAGTCTTCAATGCCACTCGACCATCGGCATAATCATCGTCGCCAACATCGGCCGATTCGTACGCCGGGCCACGATTCCGTCGCGATTTGATATTCTTCCGTTCCTCGACAATCCGCAGACTGTCGGGATGTTGGTAAGTGGGAACTCCCTTCGGACGCCACGCCGGCTCAGACCATCCATGAGCTTGATCGTCGGGGTGGTGGAAAATCTTGCCGTTGGAAAGGGTGGTGTAATCGTTCTTTTTGAAAAACGTATTCAGCGTGGTTGTCTTGGGAGCATCTTGTGAAACGCGAGTCAGATAATTGACGAACCGTTGCGGAGTGGGACGTAAGCCGGTCATCATCGAGGCACGAGAGGCGCCGCATGTTGGCACCATGCAATACGCTCGGGTGAAGAGTGTCGAAGAGGTCGCCAATTTGTCGATGTTCGGGGTGACCATGTGCTCTTCGCCGTAACAATTGAGCATAGGACGCAAGTCATCGATGGCAATGAACAGCACATTCGGTTTGGCCGAATTGTCGGCGGCAAACAAAGATGTTGGCAGCAAAGCGAAAATCAGAATGGTAAGAAGCGAGCGAATTGAGCGTATCATCGGTGAAGACCTTGGTCGTTGCAGTGAGATTGAAGCCAATTGGAGCTGTTTACCAAATTTTATTCCCGCGAAAGGCTCGTGGGAGTCTGGGTCTCGAATGTGAAAACGCGATCTCAATGAAACGCGTTAGTTCTACCCAGGTTGATTAGCTCCGCTCCGATTTGGCAAAAGTAGTGAATTAGGAATACAGGAAGTAAGCATGGGGTTCAGATTTTCATTTTAATGTCATCATTGCGGGCCAGAAGAAAGCTTAACAACTCAGCACTTTCTCCTGTCTTCCTGCTTTCCTGATGTCATAAATTGAGAAGAGGTAGCCCAATAGTCGATTCGTCGCAGAATCAAGTATTCAACGGACTGTGAGAACCTCCAGTTCACCGCCCCAAACTCAGAATGTCAAGAACTCGATCAAAGATCGATGACACTCTGCCCGCTCAAGCCACTTCTTTCAGTGTGCCGGGGGTGTAGCAGTATTCAATGGCATTTCCCCGTTTCCCGCTCACTTCGACGCTCCCCGCTTTTCGTAAGCAGTAGGCCATTTTTTGAGCCAGCCAGCGTGGAACCGAACAACAAGCGGCGATCTCCTTGGTGGTAAATGGTTCTTTGGGGAGTTCGGGAAGAAGACCGAGTAAATCGACCGGAGAGGCGACCGACACGCGGTGTTGGATCTCGGTCAATTCGCGGTCCAGAACCCGATAATCTTTTCGCCAGAGGCGTGATTTCTTTTTCGGAACACGATGCTCGACCTGTTCCGTCAGCAGCACTTCAATGATCAGATTCTCGTGCGGAAAGATATCTTTGAAGTGGACCAGCTCATCGAATAGATGCAACAACGATTCTTTTTTGGGACTGTATCGCTTGCTGAGAATTTTACCGTCCGGCTTCTCTTTTTTGATAATGTATTTCTTAGCCGCTAACGGCTTCACGACAGTGATGGCATGACTCTTGAGCAGAATTTTCAGTTTCGGAGCCAATGACGACAACGAGGCGGCCTGAATTTCGATCAATCGTCCCTCGGCAATCGCATCGATCCGATAGCCGTCAACCATCACTTCCGTCTCGTCAGACGAGGGGGCGTAGAGCGTTTTGAGTTGTCGATGCAGGGTCGATTCCATGTCGGCCCGAATTCCTTCAGTCAGAGCTTTTGAGAGTGAAGCGGAAGTGTAGGTGAGGATTACCTTTGCGCGAAGAGAAGAGTCTCGACAGGGAGAGTTGATGTCGCAGGGCAGATCCCAACTGTCGAAGATTGCATAATGAGTGGGAAAAACGGGTGAGAATCGGCGAGATGCAGGAAAAACTCTGCCATGCTGTTGTGATTCCCCGTAGAATGGCAACATCCTTTCTGGTCACGTCTTACGACAGGTGTCTCATGTCTCAAGCAATCGTCAATCCCGAAGAGCTTCGCCGTTTCGCCCAGCAACTGAAACAGTTCAATAGCGGCTTGCAGGAACAAATGACGGCTCTCGCCGGAAAGATGGAATCTCTTTCGTCTTCCTGGCGAGATCAGGAGAACAAACGGTTTGCCGAAGAATTCGAGCAGAATCTGAAATCGATGGCACGAGTCGTGGAAGTGAATGATGAGTACATTCCGTTTTTGCTGCGGAAGGCCGACCGCATCGAAGAATATCTGCAACAACGATAAAGGATCACTGAAGAGAAAGATCATTGTGGGAGAATCTGCCAACATTACATCCGTGGAAGCGATTGCCAACTTTCAGGTGACGTTGCGCACTCAGCGTGATCGGGCCTCCGCAGTGCTCGACACCTATAAGCGGGAAATGCACCGGGTTGTCCAATGGTTCGAAGGAGACCTGCCTCTCGCCTGGAAACAGGAGTTGCGGCGACGATACGAGAAAATGTCGGAAGCACGCACAGAGTATGAGACGTGTAAGTTGCGCACGGTCGCCGGTCAACGCTCGGGTTGTTTTGAGGAGAAGAAGAAATACGAACGAGCCAAGAGTCGGTTGCAAGAGGGAGAGCGAAAAATCGAAGAGGTGAAAACGTGGCGAATGAAATATTCCGAAGAAGCGGAAGAGTGTCGAGGACGCTTGGGAAAGTTTCAGGGTGTCCTCGATAACGATCTCGAAAAATCGCTCGCGTTGTTGGAACGAACCGTTCAATCTCTGGAAAACTACCTGGGTCGGTCGGTCAGTTCGCCAGAATCCGATTCGACCGAGACCTCCCCCTCGAACAAGGAGAATCGAAATGCGTAATTTTGATCTCACATCACATATCGGTCAACTGCGAGAAATTGGCGAATCGATTGAAGCGGAATGGCAGCAGACGGCAGAATTGTGGACCGATTCTAACAGTCAGACCTTTGAAAAAGAACATTTACAGCCGTTGTTCGTGGAACTCTCGAACGCCCTGTCGGTGATGCAGCGAATGTCCGATATCACACGGCGGGCACAGCGAGAATGTGTTCCCGACCGGGAGAGTGATTATGTGTAGTGTGCTGAATCCAGGAAGCCGCGGGCCTCACCAAGTGACAGATACGACAACAACTCAGCAACAGCGAGGTGCCCGTTGAGCGAATCACCTTTGATCGAACAATACAAAAGTTTGTTATCGCAAATTCGATCCACCGTCGAACGCCGACTCGAACACGAAGCGCAGCTTCAAGCCATCGAGAGTGCCGCCGACCAACCCTATCCCCAGCAACTGGAGACTGAACAGCAACAAATCACGGCCGATTATGATGCGCGTCTGCAAACGGTGTACGATCAAAAGTCCGACGAACTCACACAAGCAGAGATCGCATTCGAGAACGAGAAGAAGCGTATCGAAGGCGACTTTCGCAGTACGATTCATCAACTCAATACCGAATACAAATCCGAGGCGTCACAAACCGGTGAAGAGTTTCAGCAAAACCGCTGGATGATGAGTTCGATTGTGGACGATGAGTCCGAGGAAAGTCCCAAACGAAAACTCGACAATCTGATCCATCGCCAGCACAAAGTGCGCATGGAAACGGGAGTCGAACTCGATCATCTCGAAGAATTAAGTGAGCAGGCTCAACAAATTGTCGAACGGCGCCGTCATGGAATTTCGGAGCCACCTCCTCAAGAAATCCCGAAGTCGTCCAGTGCGGGTGAAGCACACGACTTGTTTCTCGAAGCCGAGGAAAAATCTCGAAACGCTTTTGAAAAACTGAAGAAACAGCAATTTGCCTATTGGTTCTCTGGTCCACGATTACTGTTATTGATGCTGGTTCTCGCGGGAGGATTGGGGGGTTGTTTGATTCTGTTTCTGGATCAAGATGCACTGGGATTTTCCAGTATCGACAAGAATGTGTGGTTCGCTTTCACCGGGGGAGCGGGTGCCATTGTCAGTATCCTGACGGCGTTAATTTGCTGGGATATTTCGAGACGCCAAACTCGCGATGCTTATGAAGAGTTTATCAGTCAGTTGTATCGGGCACGCGCTGCCGTCACACGCTGGGAGGCGATCTCTGAACGGGAACGGGTGAAGCTCGAAGAGGTCTATGAAAAAACATATCGCAAATTGATGGAGCATCGCGAACGATCCATCGAACAATTCGAGGAAGATCGCGACGAACGAATCCAATCTCTGGAAGAACGACAGCAGGAGAAGTTGAGAGTTGCCGAAGAAGAACGAAACAAGAAACTGACTCCTCTCACAGAACACTACGAATCTCAAAAACAAGAGATCAAAGATCGCTATCAGGGAAAAATTGACTCTCTCAAAAAGAAAAAGAATGCAGCCATCGCCGCGGCACAAGAAATGTTTCATCAACGTGTGCAAGAACGAATGGAGCTTCTGAATTCCGCCTGCCAGCAACTCACCAACGGCTGGCTCGCCGGGCTCGATGAAGCGACCGCGATTAGCGAACAAATTCGTCAACATGCTTCCTCTCCCACTGATTGGGAAACCATTGCCGCGGATGACTGGCAACCCACCGAGTCCATTCCCGCAGATCTTCCGCTCGGTATGTACGGAACGATGCTCGGCTTCTTCCCGGACGGTCCTGCGACACAAGATTTCTTACCACCCCACGCCACCGATTGGACGGCTCCTGCTGCATTACCGTTCCCCGAAAGGCCTTCATTCATCGTCAATTACGAAGGAAGCGAAGGACGGTCTGCGTCAGAAGCATTGTTGCAAGTGGCAATGTTACGATTTCTGACCGGCATTTCTCCCGGTAATGTCCAGTTCACTGTGCTCGATCCGGTCGGGCTGGGAGAACCCTTTTCCTCCTTCATGCATCTGGCCGATGATAACGAGTTACTGATCTCAAATCGGATCTGGACCGAACCGAATCAAATCGACAAACAGCTCGCCGACTTGACCGAGCATATGGAAAACATCTTCCAGACGTATCTGAGAAATCAGTTTGCCAGCATCGAAGAATACAACGAACACGCCGGTGAAGTGGCCGAGCCGTATCGTGTTTTGGTGGTGTCCGGCTTTCCGCAAAGTTTCAGTGAACGGGCCGCTCAACGACTGGCCAGTATTGCTGGCAGTGGTCCCCGATGTGGCGTGTACCTGCTATTGAGTCGTGATACATCACGTAAATTACCCCGCGACTTTGAAATGGAATCGATCCTGGCCAATACCACCATCATTGATTGGCGAGAGGAACATTTTGAGACGTCCAGTTTTGGTGAACCTCCGCTGTTGCTTTCACCCGACGAACCACCGACTCCCTCGCAGTTTTCGACCATCGTCAAAAAGATCGGCAAGTTTTCGACAACGATGAAAAAAGTGGAAGTCCCCTTCCACCGGATTGCCCCGAGCGATGCCGAGTTCTGGTCGTCCGATTCGCGTGCAGGGATCGATATTCCTCTCGGTCGTGCGGGTGCAACACGTTTGCAGCATCTGCGACTCGGCCGCGGTACGTCGCAACATGTTTTGATTGCCGGTCGAACCGGTTCCGGGAAATCGACCTTACTGCACATCATGGTGACGAACGCGGCTCTTTGCTATTCCCCCGATGAGCTGGAGTTCTATCTGATCGACTTCAAGAAAGGGGTCGAGTTCAAAACGTACGCGTCGCATTATCTGCCACATGCGCGGGTCATCGCGATCGAGTCCGACCGCGAATTCGGATTGAGCGCTTTGCGAAAACTGGATGAGGTGATGAAAGAACGAGGAGACTTGTTCCGAGATGCCGGCGTGCAAGATATTGCCGGCTGGAGAAACAATCATCCCGACCAGAAGATGCCGAGAGTCATTCTGATGATCGACGAGTTTCAGGAATTCTTTGTGGAAGATGATCGCATCGCACAAGATGCCACTTTGATGCTGGATCGTCTTGTTCGGCAAGGCCGTGCGTTTGGAATTCACGTCTTGCTCGGTTCGCAGACATTGGGAGGGGCGTATTCGTTGGCCCGCACGACGTTGAGTCAAATGGGAGTTCGCATAGCGCTCCAATGTAGCGAGTCGGATGCACATCTGATTTTGAGTGAAGAGAATACCGCCGCCCGGTTGCTCACTCGACCGGGAGAAGCGATCTACAACGACGCCAACGGCATGATGGAAGGGAACAGCCCTTTCCAGATCGCGTGGCTGGAAGATAAGGAACGGGAAACTCAACTCGATCGAATTCAACGGGCGACAGCACATCAGCGTCAAACTGATCCCGCTTTCGCCGATCAGGAATGTGTTGTCTTTGAAGGAAACATTCTCGCCGATCCCGCCCTCAATCCCCAATTGATTTCTCAAATACGTGGAGAAACAGAACCGACGACACCGTTGCGACTCTGGTTGGGGGATCCGGTCACCATCGGTAAACCGGCCTCGCTCACTCTCTCGCCGCAGCCGGGCCAGAATGTACTGATGGTCGGCAGCGATGGTGATGATATGAGTGGGTTATTGTCACTGATATTGTTAAATCGTCGACAACATTCTTATGACGAACTTCCCAGTGGATATTTTCTCGATGGCGGGACTATCGCGAGTGAAGGTTGGCAGGAAGTTGTTTCTCGTGCAAAAACTCATCTGAAAGTCGGCACGCCCAGTCAGGTGGAAGAGATTCTGAAACAGATCACGACCGAGATGGAGCTGCGTCGCTGTGACGATGATCGTGCCGCAATTCCGTTGGTTGTGACGATTGTCGATATCACCAAGTTCGCTCAGTTACGAAAGAGTGAAGACGATTTTGGCTTTGGAGGCTTCGACAAAGAAAAGACCGTCAGCCCGTCGGCACAGTTTCAGGAAATCCTCAAAGAGGGTCCTTCGCTGGGCATTCATCTGGTGGTCTGGTGTCAGTCATATAACAATTTCGATCGCTGGCTAAGCCGTAGCGCATTGCGAGAGTTTGAATATCGGATTGCCTTCCAGATGGGAGGGACAGATTCCAGTAACCTGGTCGATTCTCCCGCCGCCAGCCGACTCGGTCCCAATCGTGCCTTACTCTATCGAGACTCGATGGGTAATCTCGAAAAGTTTCGACCTTATGGGACACCAAAGATCGAATGGCTGGATGATATCATGCAGGTCGAATCGGCTTCGTCGGCCACAGACAACAGTGACGAACCTGACACTCCCGATATGAATGATTTCCAGGTGATTTAAGGTTGGTGAATTTCGAGCGTTCACTCTGGTAGATTGAAGCTGGAAAAGGCGATTTGAGCGATTGAATGCCCGCTTCTCAACGATCGGGGTAGTCTTAATGCAAACTGGTATCTTTGTTGATTCACACAAGCTAGTTCGACCAAATCAGCCGCTGGGCGCTAGCCCACGGTTACGGTCGAAGTCAGAGAAGACATGCAACAAACCGGACGCTAGCGCGTTCCGGCTGATTTCGTCGAAGTGAAATGCGGTCTTGATAAGTTTTGGGGACGTGCGGTAGCGCATCGCTCACGCGCGTTGTCTCTCAAGGGATATTTCTTGCCCACAAAGATGACGTTAAAATGAAAATCCATAAAATGAAAATCTGAATCACATGCCTGCTTCCTGAATTCCTGTCTTCCTAATCTTTTTACTATTAGGAAAGCAAGAAGGCAGCCGGAAACCTCTCATTCCGACACGCTCACGATGTTCCAAAAACCACTTCAACGTGATGCTGATTTTCAAAAGTACGATTCGAGAATCGGCTATTCTTTTGGCAGCACCGTGATCGAGATCGGTTCGCTGCTGAAAGTCCATTTCATCACAAAGTTCAAAGCGATGTTTGCCATGATGACGGCCTGCTGTTTCTCGGCAGGTTCGGCATTGTCGGCAGCTTTCAGCGTGATGTGACCTTTCACGTCTTTGGCTGTCAGAACAATTTTGCTGTTCTTTTTGTCGAGTTCGACGCCGGGGGGAAGTGTGTCGGCAAACGGTCGATTCAAATGTTGAAACAGGACATCGAGTGAAATGTTTTTAGTGAAGCCTTCCGCTTTGGTGATGGTCACTTCGATTTTTTTCGATTCGCCCGGCTTCAACACAACTTCGTTGGTATCAATCGTCATGGAGAGAACATCGACCGGCTCGGTGGTAGCAATGGTATGTGTCAACACGGGCCAGTGTCCGCGACCTCCTCCCGGCTGATAAATCTCCTGATACGTCGTGGCTGCCGAAACAAGTTCGATCGGTTGTTGTTCTTCACCCATCGGCATCTCGGCTGTTCCCCAGACTTTGATGTTCCACATATCAACAGCGGTCCCCTCGGGAGCGTGAAACACGATACATCCCGCGGTCGGTTTACCGGGAAGAACGCGCCCCGCGGATGCAGTCACACCTTCGGGAAGTCCATCGACGTGCAGTTGCACACCGCCGGTAAATCCGTTTTTACGGACGACATTCGCAAACATGACACCCCAGCCACCGGGAATGATCTGTGTTTTATCGGTGTCGAGATACAGTTCAAAATAGGGTTCGGGCTTGGTCACTTCGATGAGGTAGACAAAGTTGTCTCCACCACGAAGATGCAAGTCGCGGATTTCGATCTGATAATCGCCGTCCGCAGGAGCGGTCCAATTTTCTAACCGCGAGTCGGCAAAGGTTCGTTTATACAAACTGAAATCGTCATTCTCGCCGCGTGATTTTCCATCCTTGTCGAGAATACGAATGATCGGGTCGAGTGCCGAACCATGACGGCGAGCTTTCACTTCAAACGTGAATTGATCCCCTTTTTTGGCTGCGAATTGATATGTATCGATTTCTGTTTCTGTGGCAATGCGACCGTTAATGGCAGCGGGAAGCGAGACTTGTTG
>Ga0181604_10002513_pt1 | contig 15828 bp, 18 predicted proteins | sample 041ome_12_FD_148663 | JGI IMG/M metagenome (GOLD analysis project Ga0181604, IMG submission 148663) | Coastal salt marsh microbial communities from the Groves Creek Marsh, Skidaway Island, Georgia - 041410US metaG (spades assembly) | ecosystem: Environmental > Aquatic > Marine > Intertidal zone...
TGCTATGGCCGTGACTATCATCAGCCACCGTCACACTTAGTGTAGCATTAGCAGAGCCATCCCAAGAGACAGAACCAGAAGCATCACCTGAGAGTGTTAGGGTACGGGCTGTTGTCCATTTATCTGCATTAGGGTGGTAGCCATCGTCAAAGGCAGTGTTGCCAGCAAACCGTGGTCTATGCTCAAAATACCAGTAACCGCCGCCGTTATATACCTTAGATGCCGTGGCATCATCCCTGCCTAACTCAATCGCCCAAGGACCGCTATTGGTAGCCTGTAGCTTTAGCATAGAGCTAGTGTTGTGATCTATAATAAGCTGACCCGTCATAGTATCGCCAGAGGCATTCACAAAGCGACTGTCTGCTTCACTCTCAGTATAGTAACGACCGTCTAAGTTAACTGAGTTGATACCTGTGATATGCCCATACGTATCAAGAGTAATATCTTGAATGACTGTGCCATTAGAGTTGTCCACAGATGCTTGGCTAGATGTATCAGCGTGAGATAGAGTACGGCTAGATTTGCTTAGACCACTACCTGCTTCTGTAATGATTGTAGAACCAGCAGAAGTAGCATATGCGTCAGGGTATACTACAATCTGATAGGTGCTAGTATTATCACCACCACGGATATGGACATCTGACCCTGTTGATGCAGAGATGTATGTATGACCATCATTGTTGATAATCATGTACTCATTACCAGTCTGACTACTGTGAGATACAGCGGCGTAGGTATCCCCTCCTGTCCAGTCGCCTATGCGCAGATTATCTGCTGTGACTTGGTTGAATGTAACGTTAGCTGTAGTACCTACATCTTGACCAATAGCAACAGTGTCAGCGTTAACTGTAACACCTGTACCAGCCCCTACGTTAAACGTTCTATTAGCTGATAGGTCTCCACCACCAGTAAGACCATTACCTGCAGTAATAGTACGAGTAGTAGGTGTTTTACCATCTAGTGCCGCCTGTAGTCCATCTACGTTAGAGATAACGTGTGCGTGAGAGTCGTCACCTACAGTAGCTGTAATGTTGATGTTGGCAGAACCATCAAAGGTAGCACTACCTGTTACGTCACCCGTAAGTTGAATAGTACGTGCTGTCTCTAGTGCTGTGGCTGTCGCAGCATTGCCAGTTGTGTCTTGGTTACCTGTTGTGTTAACCCCAGGTAAGTCAATGTTAGCAGTACCATCAAAGGATACTCCACCTACTGTTCGTGCTGTTGCTAATGCATTTGCAGACGTTGCTGTGCCTGTAAGGTTACCAGTTACGTTTCCTGATAGGTTACCCTCAAACGCACCCGCTTTAAGTGTACCATAGCTGAAAGATGCATGAGATGTATCAATGGTTCCGTCAGGCTCTGGGTCATACTCATCAAAGACTGTCCACTTGTCAGTAGAGACATCGTAGTAGATACCCATGTGGGTATAACCTACACCTGATGCACCTGTGTTACGGTTAGTAGCAAAACCTGTATCTACAGCCAATGGTGCTGCTGTACCTGTCCATGTGTCACCAGAGGTGTGGCCTGTAGTAGCCTCAAACTTAATTGCAATATTATCTAAGGAGTGAATAAGCTGATCATCACCTGTAATATCTTCACCTGTGAAGTCAGTAGTAGCAAAGTTATCACGAGATACTTCAAATGTGTCTACACCACCAGTGCCTGTGCCCACACCATCAATACGAACATAGTAAGTTGTAGAGACTGGACCTGTGAAGTGACCTGTAAAGCTGGCATCGTTTAAGCCTGAGCCGCTAAAGTTAGTGTTAAGAGCGCCAATAGTGTCACCAGAGTTAAAGTAGTTCCAAGCGTTAGCAATAGAAACGTTTTCTGATGAAGCAATAGTCTGAGAACCTAGTACAGTTAAGTCGCCGCCAACAATAAGGTCATCACCAATGTGAGCAGAGGTACGTACACGGAAAGAGTTAACTGAGTGGTTCTGCTGATTAACTAAGATAATACCATCTGTAGCATCTGACTTTACAACCCAGCCAATACACATTGGATAGTTGGGGTAAGTAGGTGATGCATTTTGTAAAGCACCATCTGTCAAACCCATAAAGACATTCTGTCCTGCCGTAAGACTACTTGTGTCAATACCATCCACAAGACCAGATACGATAACGTAACCATAGCTGTTAGCGGCTATGTCACCTGCAGTAAGACCTTGTACATTATACTTAGACTCCTCCGCAGCATTACCTAATGCAATAGTAGGAACGTCATTCTGGTTACCTGACCAATAGACAGGCTTACCTTTTGCAATAGTAGAGCCTGTGTTATTATACACACGTACATGTTCTTCAATGCCTAGCTCATGCTCAACATCTGTTATATCACTCTGATACGAGAGTGTCTTGTGACTAACGTCATAGTACACACGACCTTCAGCATGGGTAGGGTGGTCAATCGCTGCCATGTCGATGTAGCCATCAAAGTCTACATTACCTGTGGCTTGAAGGGTAGTAAACTTACCTGTGTTTGCTGTAGTAGCACCAATAGTAGTACCATCAATAGTACCACCATTAATATCAATATCACCGTTAGCATCTAAGAACACAGCCTTAGATGAGGGGTAAGTCATAAAGATGTCTTTAGTACCAGAAGAGAAGTCAACGGCTGATGTACCGTTAGAGCCAGAAAGAATAGTTGTACGTGTCAGGGTGTTACCTGTGTTCCACGTACCTAGCCCTACTTCCCATTCGTCAACACCAGAAGTAGTGTGAACAATGGCATAAAAAGTCGTATCTCCGTCTGTCATGTACGACTGGAATGTATTGAAGGTAGCTGCTGCACCCCCAAGAGTAATGTCCCCTGTCCCTGTCGTAGTTGTACCTTCTTTGATACGATCTTTTATGATAAACGCCATTGTTTAAAACCTTAGTATTAGCTGATACGAATAACTGCGTTTGAAGAATTATCTGATGGGAAGACTACAGTGAAGTCACCCGCTGTTGAAGTTACTGTATCGCCAAAGTTAAATACTGCAATAGCTTTATCTGATTGGGAAACATTATAGATCATAGCACCATCTGCTGAGATAGTTAAGTTAGAAAAGACTAAGTCAGGAAAGTCAACATAAGCTACCCCAGCGACAGTGTCTAAATAGACATTAGTTCCTGTCATATCTAAGTTATTATTAGCGGAGTCAGCTGTGTAGTTAGTACCAGATGCTTCATCTGCACCCAAGTCTGAATAGTTAGTTGTAGAAGCGTCATACGTACCTGCTGGCTCATCTTTAATAAGAGCAACACGTAACGTATCTGTTTCTAGGTTGTGGACACCTTCAAGTATCTCTTTCTTGAAGCTGTTGCACATTGCCGTTGTAATACCCATGATTAATTCCTTTTACATTTTACGTGGCGATATCTGCGTTTTTAAATGCGCTTTCTTAACATCTTCAAATGTTTTAACAAGAAAACACTCGATATGGGTGTAACCATTATCTAAAGCATACTTGTACCTATTGTTGCCAATTAAGCACCTATACTTTTCCTTTATGTCCTCAGGGACTTTTCTTCTCTCGAACCTAGCTATGTCTGTTTGTTTGAAGTCTTTATCTGTGCAAACAAGGATAGGGTTTAGCATACCTTTAGACTGTAAAGACTTCTGTAGAGTTTCGTTAAAGGCTCTGTCTTGGATGTCGTCATTAACTGAATTAATATCATCAAGAGGAAGAATAACTGTTTTAAGAGGATACTTTTGGGAGCACTTTAAAACTTGTTTCAATTCTGTTTATCTCCACGTCATAAACATCAAAGTATTTCTTAAAGATATCTACCCACCATTCACCATCTTTTACAATCTTATGGGCGTTAGTACCATCCGTTAAAATTGTTATAGCTGACTTAGTAGATATGTTAAAGAAACCGCCTTTTAAAATCAAGAACTTTAAATGTTTCATTACAGCTTCTAAATAGTCTTCCTCAACGTGCTCCATAACGTCACAACAAACTACATAATCACAGGGACTAGGTTTCTTGTCTTTACCTCTAATACCTGGGTCATACTCGTACACAATGTAATGAGGTTTTTTCTTATCCATAAAAACTTTAAACTTCCCGTTAGCACAGCCATAATCTAAAATAGATTTAACACCTAGCTTAGACATCTCGCTTTCGTACTTAGGAAGTTTATCTACACTGTGACCCCCACCCCAAGCATTTTCTGTAGCTTTGTGTGTGTCAATGAGTGTTCGTTTATAGGATGATGAGAGTAATGTCATGAGAGTAAGAGGGCCAGTTTCCCAGCCCTCTCCTTTAAGTTACTATGCCAAGTTGTACTTAGCTGTGACCAACGCTTCTGGGCGTAGGATTTTGCGACCATATAGGTGCATACCACGCACGATATCAGCGAATGAGTCTGGGTCACGGTATGTTTCAGTCTTGTTGATCTGCTCAGCAGTTGCAACTGCAGAATCATGACCAGCAACAATCGCACCGTAGTTAGTGTTCTGGTTCGCAGTACCTGTGGTGCCTGGGCCAGTACCTACTGATGGTAGATTGTTTGAGACATACACACGGAAGCCATTCCAGTTAGGAATAACTAGACCGTTGCGCAACGAACCTGCGTCACCGTAGTCAGCGTTTAGGAAGCGTGAATCTTCGTCCATCAAGATTTCCATCATGACAGGGTCGATTACAAGCCATCTTCCAGACTTGTCTACGTTCTGTTGGTCCAATAGACGACCCATACGAGCAACGATCATTGTTGGTGATACGTATGCTGTTGGTAGGTCTGTTGCACCTGGTAGACGTGCAGCAACAGGGATTGAGTGGTCATCAGCACCTGATGTAGTGATGTTACCAAAGTCACCCTTGTTTAGCTTGTTAGCCGCAAGCAATTCATCGTTACCAGCAGTTGTATTTGCTTTAGTACCGTTGACTTGGTCATTAACAGCGTCAGCATTGTCATGCAAAGCAGACTGCTTGTAACCAGCTAGGTAACCTAGAACTTCTTGGTCGTGCTGGTCAGCAAGACGGTAAGCTGCACGGTTGGTCGCAAGGTCCATGAAATTTACGTGGCTGTGCGCCTCTTCGATATCATCTACCTTGAAGGCGAAGTAGTTCGCTTTGTCTACGACTAGCTGGAAATCAGCATCCGCAAGGTCTTGCGTTGTGATGTCCTGGCCACGTAGGTAGGCTGACACTGAAATTTCAGGTTCTTTAAGGATACGCACTGTATCCCCTTGGTTAGCGATCTCACCAAAATATTCTGAGTTAGTGATGTCGCCAACGACTGTAGCTTTTCTAAAAGCTAGTTGGACTTTTTTAGAGTAAATTACACTAGAAAAGTTTCCATTAGGCAGGTTGGTGTAACCTGAGACTGATCCAAAGGCCATTGTAAATCTCCTTGATGTTTGGCTTTTGATTTAAAGGGTATACACGAGTTAAAGGTGTACACCTCAACTCAAATAAGCTAAAACAAATCGAAGAGGCTGATCGTTTTCTAGGGTGCGTCTTGTATCTAGTTGGCCTACCAGATAGTCAACGGGCCTATACTTGAACAGGTAGTTCTTGGGTTTTGTCTAGTCTTAGTTTAGGGAAGTAATCAAGAGGTAGTCCATACGGAGGCTCTATACGATTACCTATAGTTATACTGTTTGACTCTTTATTGTCAACAGTTTAACGTGAAGAACCTGATAGATCATAAACGAATTTGCCTGAGCGAATAGCTTGGTTAATGGCCTTTTCGTTTTCTTCAAATTCTTTGTTAGACATCTTAGCAACGTCAGACTCCCTAATTTGTCCGTTGGTGCTTTCAACATCTACTTTTGACTTAGAACCTTTACCAACAGATGAAGCTGCTGCTTTACGAGCATTCTTCTTATCTCTTGTGGTTAAGCCGTTATCAACCTTGTAAAGGTCAATCACTCGAATGACTGAGGCTGCATCATCTGCATTCTCATATAGAGCATCACGTACCCACTTAGGTTGTGAATCTGCCCAGTCATGAAACTCATCAGATGCTCTTAGGTCATCGAAGTCTGAGTGAGCACTTCTAATGGCGTTCTCTGCCTTAGCTCTCTCTGCTTCATACTTAGCATCATCTAATTCTTGTAGTCTCCTCTCAGCCTTAGAGAACATCTCTCGTGCTTTCTTAGCAGCAATAGTCTCTACGATACCAGCTACATCAGGATACTTGTTAGCCCAAGACTCGATGTCCTCGTCTGAGGTGGGAAGCTTGATACCTTTCTCGCCTTTCATGCGAGCCTCCAAGGCTTCAAACTTTTCTTCCCACTCTTTCTCTTTTTGTTGCACATGTCTGCGCAGATCACCGTAGCGTTTCTTGAAGGACTTTTCTTCAGCGTTTAGGTTAGAGTCGTCTTCTTGTGCTTCAGCTTGAGTGTTGGCTTCTTCTTGTTGGGAAGAACCCTGAGCCTGTACTGCGGCTGTCTCAGTGCTTTCGCTACTGGATTCTTCTTCTTCGACTTCTTCACCTCGTGCCATCGCTTCTAATCGAGCGATCTCCTTTTCTTCTTCTTCCATACGCTTACGCTTACGGTCATGGTTATAGCCACGATCAACGAAACCTGCAACCTTTGGGGCTTCTACTGCTCTTAGTTCAGACATATTGTTTTCCTTATGTTGGGGCCAGCACTATTGCTGGGTAGCCTTATAGTTATATAAGTAGTTTATTTCTTCTTCTTTAGCATCAAGCCGCCTTTGTTAAAGCCAACCTGTCCTGAGGTATTTCTACCAGATGTAAGATCTTCAATCTTAGAAGTAGTTCTTTGCAGATTTTCAGTTGTGTCTTCTTTGTCTTCAGATTTAGCCAAAATATCTTTAGTCTCCTGTATACTCTTTTGAGTAACAATAGGTTTATTATATTCATTACTGCCGCTATCACTGCTTGTAGCAACTGGTTGGTTAACTAAGGCTGCGTAGTCATCCACAGCTGCTGCAGCCTGTTTTTTAGTTTCAGCTTTTAGGATTGGCTCAGGTGTTTGATATTTAGCATAGATTTGAACCTTACGTTTATCCTCTGTACCCATGTTAGCCAAGAGGTTATCCATAGCAGCGGTTAAATCTTTGCCTCTTTTACCGTCAAGGGATGAAAGGTCAACACCTGCAGCCTCTAGGAACTGCATAGTCTTTCTATCCCCATCAGCACCAAAGACTGAATCAATAGCGTTATAAGCACCTTTAGTAATACTGCTACTTTCTAAACGAGTGCTAATCTTACCTCTAATTTGGTCAGCTAGTTTAGTGTTACCCATTGCTTGGTAGATGTTCGCCATAGCGTGAGCGTTAGCTAAATTAGAGACTTCCATGATTGGACCAGCAACTGCACCTAGGGGGCCAAAGGCTGCGCTACCTATTGCGGAGGCACCTTCCAGCATTAGACCAGGAGCACCTGTCAAAGAGTCAATCTTATCTGTTGGGTCATTCCAGTCAATATCGTCATACCAATCTTTAGGCTCTACTGCTGGAGGTTTAGGTCCATCATCATCATCGCTTGCCACTCTAGGTGCTTCAAAGGCTGGGGCAGGAGTTTTAGGTACACAAGTCTTTGTTTCTGCATCGTAGGACATACCTAAGTTTGCACAATACTCTGGGCTTGGTCCCTGAGATTCAGGTGTAATCTCTGGTTGAACACCCATAGTCATAGCACCTGGTACTAGATACTGCTGAGCTAAAGGCTGTTGAGAGAATGTGCTAAATCCTGGAACTTTACTAAAGTCAGGTGTTATAGGTTGTGTAGCTAGACCTGCTTGGTTATACCCTCGAACCACCCCACCTTCATTCATTTCTTGTGGGCCGTTCATCATGCTGCCAACAATCATCAAGAACTCGTCATCAGACATCTCTTGTTCTTGTGGGGCATCCATTGGCTCACCACCAATTCTACCATTCTCTGCCATGTCCTGCAAGCCCATTTTAGCATTAGTGCGCAGGTCTTCAAAGAACTTAACTCCGTAGTATCTAACTACATCAGATGGAACAACGTACTCACCCTCAGACAACATTGCAGGAATATCATCTCTGACCTCTTCAGGATTAGACCCAATAGGTACTTCATTACCTGACACAGGGTCAGTCCTAGATGATTTAAACATCATTTCCATTTGATCTTCCATAAGGCCACCTTCTGCCATGCCCACTCTTACATCGTGTGAGAAATTTACATCTGTTACAGGTTCTTGTCCCTCATAACCACTATAAAAAGTGTGGTCATTAATAGTAAAGCCATTTGGACCCTCAAAGTCAGTACCACGCTTTTTAGCAACAGGCTTATTCAAAAAGAATGTGCTTCCCTTAGAGGCATCTTCTCCCATCTGAATATAATCAGCCATTTCTTGCATCTGTATATCTAATGTTTCAGCATCTACAGGGATATTATTAATACCTTTATACTTACGTATTGGTTCAAACTCTTTTGCGGAAAGAACCTCATCAACTGTGTTTGGGAAACGCTTAGACATCAGGCGGTTTAGGATAACACCACGTATAGCGTTACGGCCTTCTACACCTTGATCACGGGCTTCACCCCATACAACACGCTCAATCTTTTTTAGATCATCATAAGACAGGTTTAACTCTGGACGCATCTTTGGACGAGGGCTTTCAGTCATGCCACCGTCAGCATAACCACTTTTCTGCGTAGCCAACCCAGCACCAACACCACCAGCGTAACCTCTAAACTTACCAATTAACTTACTTAAATCTTTAGAGTACTGGTCTGGGTCTTCTCCCTCAGGAACTACAATATAGTCCCCCTTTTCTAAAGCCTCTTCTAAAGCATTTTCTTTATTTAGCACCGCCTTACCATCTTTAATTCTTACTCTAGGTACTAAAATATTTTGTCCATCTAACTCATAGCTTTCTGTATGAGCCGCACCTTCTTGAGGATGTGTAGGATTATTTTTGTCTATAGCTTTAAGAAACCACCCAACATTCACAGAGTTACTTAAGATATAATTTTCTCTTTCTGTAAAATTATCAGCCATTTACGTGGTCCCTTAGTCTCATCAGTGATCGTAGCTGTCTTGCTTCACCTTGAAGCCTGTACAGTTCGTTAGGCTCTACTGGTTGCTCTAGGCATCTATGGATTTTGTTTAGTCTTGTTTCAAACTCTTCAAGAAGAGCTTCCCAGTTTTCCTTGGTGTTTACTACTAGCTTCAAGCTCATTACTGTGCTCCACCGCCAGTATTACCTGAGAAGCCCTGTTCTCCTGGCTGAGGGGCTGTACCCATTCCAATGGTACCCCCTCCCCCTCCAGAGGTATCCTGAACTCCTTGAGGCGCAGGGCCAGCCTGTGGTGTTGCTACCCCTTGCTGTGGTCCCGCACCTGGAGGTGCTGGTGGTTGCATCTGTCTTAGTAGCTCAGCTTGTAGCTGTGCGTCATTCATTGAGTTGACTACCTTATCAGGGTCTAGGTCCATAGACTTAGCAATCTCTCTAATGACATAATCCATCTTAGCGAATGGAGCTAGAACTGGGCTCTGTACGATCTGTAAGAACTGCATCAAGCGTTGACTGCGTACTTCGTTAGCCATTAGGCTTTCAGTACCTTGAGCCTTAACTTCTAAGTCACCCTTAATCTCTGGGTCGAAGTCAAACTGCATGTTAAAGTTAAAGAATGCTTTACCTAGTGGACCAAGCAAGTAGTCATCTACGTTCTTAACTACGTTTCTGATACTACCATTAGCAGCAGACATAAGCATACTAATACCAGAAGCGGTACGACCCACCCCAGAAACACCTGTTTGTCCATGAGCGAACGAAGGAAAGCCAGTAGATTCATCAGCTAGTACCCTTGCTTTGTCGAACAGTTGCATGTTCTCGTTAGATACGTTGGGGAACTTAGTACCAAAAATAGCCTGTCCCATTGCCCCACCCTGTCGTCTAAAGACCTTGCCTGGGTACACAGATAGGTCTTGGCCTGGGACTAGGTTAGTCTCATCTACCTCAATTAGTAGGTTACCTGACAGTGCAGCATTGTCTACAGCCATACGCATGAAACCATTCATCAAAGTCTGCGTGTCGTCCATATTCTCAGCAATACCTACACCAAACATGCTGTAAGGATTTACCTCGTATGGCACTGAGTAGTAAGGAAGGTAGGAAGGTGTGAATGGGTTAAGAACTAGACGTAGAACCTGACCGTTACAAACCCACACGTTGACTGACACTTGGTCAAAGTCTTTCATGTCCTTTGGGATTTCAACGTTTTGTTCTTCTAGTAGATCAATGTCTACATTGCCCCAGAACTCTAAGACTTCAAACCTTTCAGTATTAACCTCTTGTCTATCGTCTTCCATGATTTGTTCCCACCACTCTTTGTTGTAGGACTCACCATAGTTGATTGCTAGGTCAATAGCATTTGATCTAAAGAATGGTCTATTCTTAAGTGAACGAAGCTGTGAGCGAGACATCTTGTGTCTCTCAACTACATACTCAGCCTCTTCCATGTTAGATGCATCAGGATCAGGGTAGAAGTTCCACACAGAAACAGACGAGCACTTAGGCACTGTCTTAATTATTGGTGTGTACTCTCCATCTTCTGACCAGTTAGGGTACTCTTTGTCTACTGCAAACGGACCCTTCATAACGCCTGTACCTAGTAAAGCACATTCAAAAGCTGCTGTGCGTAGCTCTTTTCTAGCGTTAGATTCTTCTAGTTGGTCATGGATTTTCTTTTCCATCTTCTTAGCTGCTACCATAGCAGGGTGGAAAGTAATCTGCGAAGGTGTTGCACCCTCTTCTTCTACGAGCTTATCCTCAACAGGTAGAAGCTTGTCCTTCAAACCTGCTAGACGCTCTCTAAGCTGGGGCATTGTTTCCCCAGGAAGAAGACTCATGACATTATCTGGTTCTTCCTGAGGCTCAGAAGCCTGTGGAGGTTTAGGTTGTGCATCAAAGTGAACAGCTTCTGCAACGCCCTCAGGAAGAATCGTAGGGTCAATCGAGATAGGGAACTTGTTAGCTCCAAACAGTACCTCAACAATTTGACCGTAAGCGGCTAATACTTTTGTTTTAGTGACTTTAACAAAGACCTTAGACTTCTCAGTGTTCGTGAATTGAACCTCTGGACCATAGATGCCTCTGTAGTTTCTGTAAGCTGCAATCCAACGTTGTTCCTCAGCTAGTCGAGACTTCTCTGCTCTACTAAACCTTTGCTCAACGTAGTTGACGATAGAGCCTACAGTCTTATCTGTTGTCTCATTCTCTTCGATATCTTCAGCGAAAGATACCTCAGGGTCTTCCATAGAGACTTCATCAGCTAGGAAATCATCTTCTTCCATAATAGTTCCTTTTAGTATCCAAAGCTTGGGTCAGATGCTTGAAAGCCGCTTCTTTGGGTGTCTGGTCCATAGTCAAATAAGTTAGTGCGGGGTCTTGTCATGATACCGTAGCGTAAAGCATCGTAGATGTGATCTTCAGCTTTGGTGTCTACATCCTCAGGGTTATTCTTATCTAAGGGGATTGAGGGTAGCTGAGCTATAGTATTTGTGCAGCTACTAAATATTACCATTCTTGGCTGCTCAGTAAACTCATCTATCTGCAATCTTCTATGTAATTCGTTTTTACCAGCTACACGAGAGCCTTTTGATCTATCTGCTGGTCGCCATCTGCAACCTTTTACGATCATCTGTTCAGCAAGACTAGGGCCAGTATCACCACGCTTATGCCACAAAGAAGAGTCAAGAACTCCATATCGAATCTTTTCGTCTTCCTCAAGCTCTAATACCATGTCAGCTAGGTCTGTTGCAAGGACTTTACTGACGTACAATTCTCTATATACGATAAGTTGCCCATCAGGTGCAACGGCAAACCAAACGACAGCACTGTAAGAACCATAACCGTAATCAGCTGCTCTAAATCTAGGCCAAGAATGAGGAATGTCATAAGGCTCTACCACATGAATTTTACGGCTAAACTCAGGGAAGGCTGCCCCCTCATTAATGTCCCAATCGCCTTCGAGTAACTGTCTTCTTTGATGTTCAGGCAAAGACAGTAGGTTGGCTTCATACATCCCATCGTCAGACAGGTAAGGGTTATCAAACAGAGTTGCAGGGATAAACTTCCTTTTGAATAGGGGTTCACCCTCTTTACTGTGTCCTTTAGGCCAGCAGATGGTTTCTCCATCTTCATCTGTTGCCCAAAACGCTGACCCTGGGAGGCTAGGATCAATAAATGTTTTCTTAACCCAGAAGTGTCCTGGTCCCCCAGGGTTGCTTGTGGCTCGCATGTACAGAGGTAAGCCACTTGCTTTTGTAGAACGCAACCTTGATCTCATGTAGTTCCATGCGTAAGGGGTATTCCATTGGGTGAGTTCGTCAAAGCCAATCCAGTTAAATGCTTGACCTTGGTATCTCATAACGTCATCATCTCTGTCGAGGTATGACATCCACAATGTTGCCCCACTTGGAGCTACCCAAGTCTTATCCCTTTCCATAAACTTAATTCCTGGGATTGCTCTTGGGTAAAGTTGCTTAGAAACTGAGATAAGCTCTCTAAGTTCTTCTGTTGATCTACGGACTAGAAGCATTCTAGCCTGTGGGTTATTCAAGTACCTGACTGGGTCAGCAATCATCGCATATGATTTGCCACCCCCAGCTGCGCCTCCGTATAGAACTTCTTGTTCTGTTGCAGCTAGGAACTTTGTTTGAGGCCCAGGGTTAGGTTCAAAGATGACATCTTGGGCTTTCTCAATGTCTATCTCTGGCGGTTTAGCTTCCGCTGGTTTCTTCGTCGTTGACCCAGGGGTTGATGTCGTCCCAGTCATCTCCACTGTGGAGGTTTCTAGTTCCTCGACCACCAATACGTTGCTTTTCGATCTTCTCCGCTTTCCTTGCCGCTTCTTGATACTTTTTGGCATACTGGCGGTAGTTCGACGCTGCCCGTCTTCTTTTTTCTTCGAGTCTGACACGTTTGTCTAATCCTACATGTGAGATATATCTACCTGATTGATCAGAGAGCCACTTAGCTACTTGTCTTAAGCTGTACTCTTGTAGAAATAACTTCGCTTTTTCTAAAAGTTCTAATTCTTCTGGAATAGGAATTAATAAGTCAGGGTCTTCTTCGTCTTGTTTGTACCCAAATGGTACGTGCCTACCTACTCTAATAACTGGATACCACTCTCCTTTTTCACCTTGAAGGGGTACTGTCCAGTCAACTTTGGTAGGGTAATCTGCTTTGGATGCTCTCTTAGTCATCTTGCTCTTTTGATGGTAGAATAAACAATGGGTCTGCTGACCTCACTTCTACCTTGTCTGTTTTAACAAGTCCAGCCCTATCAAGAATGTCTTTAGCTGCCATCATCTTTTCTTTCACACCTAAATCTGTTGGATCAGACATAACGCTGAACATTGTGTAAGCTGCTTTAGTTGATGATTGCGCAATAAACTTTTTAGTTGCTTCAAATATTTCATCTTGAAGAGGGGTTACAACTTTGCTTGTAGATACACCTTCAGCGTACCCTGCAAGCCTCTTAGCCTTAACAGGGTCGCCTTTGGCTTCATCAAACAGAACCTCTAAGAACTTCTGCTGTTTTTCAGTAAGTTGTTTTGCCATTATAAACTACATCTCTGATCTGACCACGACCAATACCTAGATCGCTAAGTTCTCTATTTGAGAGCCTTGATAGCTGCATCATTGCGATACGTCTGTTGGTTTCTTCTTGTCTTGCTTTGATTAATCTTGTTAGAAATCTTTTAAACATTTTACTACTCCTATAGTGTTAGCCCTAACTGGGCAGGAGTAGTTGTACACACATAGTTATAACAAACTATTGCTAATTTTGCAACCCCGTTATGCTGCGGGATCAAATACTTCAGTAACTGTTAAAATTGTATCTACGTGAGCAGCTGTGTCAGGGGTAATCTGAAGTTTATCCCCAGGTCTTAAAATAAGCTGAATATCTGCGAAAGTAATAAACTCATTAGCCCCTAAATTTTTACCTTCAAGATAGTGAGAAGTATACCCACTTGTTGTCCACGTACTATAGTTAGGGCTTGTTTTGTCTGCAAAGCTATAAGGTACATTGTCTGGATGAATAAACCATTCAATAGTAATGTTAGTGTTGCCTGTCGTATTATGTATATGAAGGTACGTTAGTTCTGCTACTACACTCTCAGGGCAGACATACACAACTTCTGTAGACGTGCCTGTATTGTGCCCAAAGAATGAACGTTTACGTCCTGGTCTGCCCTGATGAAATACAGTCATTACTTCTTAAGAACCTTCTTAACAGTTTTAACTACCCAAGCTTCATTAACTTCTGTAGTTGGATCATCAGCTATGAAGTGTCCGTTCTCATCAGTAGCACGTTCCATAACTAGTTCTTCAACTACTTCCTCTTTCTTCTTTGGTTTAGGTTTAGCCTTTGGCTTCTCCTGCTCCTCGATGAAAGCTAAGACTTTAGGGTTCTTGGTGCGCCACTCTCCACGGATTTTCTTAGCTAGAACATCCCCTCTGTGGCCTACTACTTTATCACCCTCTAACTTCATTTAAACAAACCTTTTTTACGCAGGTCAGTTACTGAGCCGCCTTTAGAATAGCCTGATTTTTTCTTAGCCATACCGCCCTTATTCATTTTACGAGGATCACCTTTAGCTCTACCAGAAATACCACCAGTGGCTTGCCAGTTGCCTAACCATCTTTGTAGGTTATCTACTAAAGTTGTAGGATCGTCTTTTCTTTCGTTCTTAAGATCTTCAACAATCTTTTTAACTCTAGTAACTCTCTCTCCACCTTTCTCAGCTGCATTGATAGCTTTTTCTGCTCTAGCTACAATTTTCTTTATTGATGGATCATTAGATGGAAGTGCAGAAACTGTAATTTCAGACTTTGACTCAGGACGCATCTTTGGTCTTGGAGAAGAGGTAAGTCCAGTTTCAGGACGCATCTTTGGTTTTGTAGAAGAGGTAAGTCCAGTTTTAGCAGGTTTTTTAGACCCTGACTCTTCTTTATAGTTCGTACTATAACTTTTACCTTTCCAAGTAAAAGTCTTACCTGAACCTTCAGCTTTACGTGCAGCTGCAAAAGCTTTACTAAAACTCATATTATCGTATTTACCAGCCATTACTATTTTCCTTTTTTCATTTTTGGTGTTCCACTTTGTGTGGGTTTATTTGATGCTCCACAGGCTAAACCACCATGATAATAGCCTGATCTAAATATAGCCCTACCTTGTTTTTCAGCAGCAGCCTTAGTCTTGTAGACCTTACCAGTCTTACCCCAACGATAACCACCTTTTACTTTGTAGACTGGCATTACGCACTGTCTCCTTCGACTTTATGGCAGTGAGGTATAGCATAGGCACCACCTTGTCTTACTGTGTTAGCAACTTGTCCTGCTTCTTCTAAACAAGCTTCCTCAGTGTAGAAGGGTTCTGGCTTAGTTATAATCTTACACGATAGGGCCATTGGATCAAAACAAACTAATAAAATACCTACCCACATTACCATTTCACCTTATCTGCCCAGTATGCAGCGGACATCTTTCCCTTGGAAATGTTCTTTGAGTGTCTCGCTTTGAACGAAGCTCTTTTCTTTTTCATTCTATCAGATTCACCTTCTTTAGGTTTACCTGCTGTGCTAGCCCCTTGCTCACCAAACCTGATGACTTTGTAACTATCGCCCTCTGAGGCCATAACTACATGAGACTTCTTGGGATGACTAGGAGTACGCTTAGGTTTATTCACGCCAGACAAGCCTAGTTCTTTCATCTTGTTCTTTACTCGCTCAGGTACTGGCATAGTCATTCCTTTAATCTGTTGGGGGAACGAGGGCGGTTCTCTGTGTTACCCCAACTAATTCTATTATAAATCTTTTATCTAGAATTTATACCGCCAAATCTTATGCCATCAGTTCGAAGT
>Ga0181604_10002515_pt1 | contig 15823 bp, 12 predicted proteins | sample 041ome_12_FD_148663 | JGI IMG/M metagenome (GOLD analysis project Ga0181604, IMG submission 148663) | Coastal salt marsh microbial communities from the Groves Creek Marsh, Skidaway Island, Georgia - 041410US metaG (spades assembly) | ecosystem: Environmental > Aquatic > Marine > Intertidal zone...
CTGGTGGTCAGATAATTGGAAAAAAGGGTATTTTAGATGCTTTTCACACAGGTAAGGGCGGAGTTGTTCTTAGATCAAAAACTTCTATTGAAAATTTTAAAAAAGATAGAGAAGCTATAATTATTCATGAAGTTCCATATCAAGTCAACAAATCTAAATTAATTGAAAGAATTGCTGAAACTGCTAAAAATAATATTATTGAAGGAATATCAGATCTTAGAGATGAGTCTGATCGTAATGGTGTACGAGTAGTAATTGAGCTTAAAAAGGATGTTGATGCAAATATTATTTTAAATCAACTTTATAAAAATACTCTTCTTCAAACAACTTTTAATTCAAATATGCTCGCTTTAAATAAAGGTAAGCCTGAACAAATGAATCTAAAGGAAATGTTAGCTGCTTTTATTGATTTTAGAGAAGAGGTTGTTACTAAAAGAACAATATTTGATCTTAATAAAGCTAGAGATAAAGCACATGTGTTATTAGGTTTAGTTGTTGCTAATGCTAACATTGATGAAATAATTGAATTAATTAAATCGTCTAAAGACTCTAAAGAAGCTAGACAAAAATTAATAAATAAAAAATGGAAGTTAAGTGAGCAAAATATAAATTTTATAAATCTAGTAGATGAAGGAACTAATCAATTAAATAAAAATATATTCACATTAACGGAAACTCAAGCAAGAGCAATATTAGAATTAAGACTCCATCGTTTAACCTCATTAGAAAGAGATGATATTCAAAAAGATTTAGAGCAATTAATATTAGAGATAAAAGGTTATTTAGAAATTTTACAGTCACGTTCAAAACTATTAGAAGAAATTAAACAGGAATTAATAGAAATTAAAAATGAATTTGCTACGCCGAGAAAAAGTGAAATTATTGATAGGGAATATGAAGACGTTGATGATTTAAAATACATTCAAAAAGAAGATATAGTAATAACAATATCAAATAATGGTTATATCAAAAGATCTTTACTTGAAAACTACCGAGCTCAAAACAGAGGAGGAAAAGGAAAGACAGGAATGTCTACAAGGGAAGAAGATTTTGTAAAAGAAATTCATCTTGCAGACACACATACTAAGTTATTAGTCTTCTCATCTTTAGGTAAAGTTTATGCTTTAAAATCCCATGACATTCCAGAAGCATCTCTTAAAGCAAGAGGGAAGCCAATTGTAAATTTACTTCCTTTTTCTAAAGATGAAAAAATTGCTACTTTTTTACCCCTTCCTTTAGAAGAAGAAACTTGGCACGAAAGCCTTATAATTTTTGCAACAAAAAATGGAATGATTAGAAAAAATAAACTCATAGATGTTGCAAAAAGTGGAAAACGAGAACTCAGAGAAAGTGGAAAGCTTGCTATCAAGCTTGACTCTAGTGATGAATTGATAGGGATTAAATTAGCAAACAATGAGGATGATATTCTCCTTTCTTCTAGAAATGGTAAATGTTTAAGGTTTCCTCTTGAAAAACTCAGACTTTTCTCTGGATTAAACTCCTCAGGAGTAAGAGGTATTAAATTAGAAAAAAATAATTTTGTAATTTCTCAAGCTATACTCAAGCATTCAAAAATTGATATGAGTATAAGACAAGATTACTTAAGAGCAGCATCTGAAAATAGAAAAAATACAAGTACCTTAAGTCCTGAATTTGAAGAATTAAATAAAAATGAGGAATTTCTTTTAACATTAACTACAAATGGTTATGGAAAAAGATCTTCTGCCTATGAATACAGAATTTCTAATAGAGGAGGCAAAGGTATTACGGGTATTCTTACCTCTGAAAAAAATGGTGAAGTTTTAGACTCTTTTGTTATTAATGAAGATGATCAAATAATATTAGTGACAGATAAAGGCCAAATAATTCGTGTAAATGTTAGTCAAATTCGAATTGCTGGAAGATCAACAAAAGGGGTGAGTGTATTTAAAATACCTGAGGGAGATTCAATTGTTTCAGTTTCCAGAATTCCAGATATAGATACTTAAAATGACAAAAATTGGAATATATCCTGGAACTTTTGATCCAATGACAAATGGTCATCTCAACATAATTCAAAGATCATTAAAGGTGGTAGATAAATTAATTATTGGTGTCGCTGATAATTTAAATAAAAAACCTCTTCTTAGTATTGATGAAAGAAAAAATATAATTGCTAACGATATTTACTCTTTGCAGCAAAATAATAAAAATATAGAAATTCACACTGTTAATGGGCTTTTAACTGAATTCGCAAAAAAATGTGATGCAAATTGTATTATTAGAGGTTTAAGAGCCGTTTCTGATTTTGAATATGAGTTTCAAATGACAGGAATGAATTATCAATTAAGTCCTGATATAGAAACTATATTTTTAATGTCCGCAGATAATAACTCTTTTATTTCTTCAAATCTTGTTAAGGAAGTTCACCAGCTTGGTGGAGATGTTTCAAAATTTGTTTCAGATAACACTATAAAAATTTTAAATAATAAGAACTCACAATCATAGCTCTTGCCTTCATTAATTTTGAACTATATAGACAATTTGAGTGGGCCCTTAGCTCAGTTGGTAGAGCAATTCCCTTTTAAGGAATGGGTCGCAGGTTCGAATCCTGCAGGGCTCACCATTTTTTCATGAGGCAAACAATTATAAAAAATATCGCAACTGGAATTACCAAGAAATGCGATATTTTATCCAAAAATGATAATTTTTTAGAAGTCGTATTAGTTGATACTACTATTAAAATAATATTAAAAAAAAAATCAGGTATGTATATTGGTTCATATAAAAATATGGAGTTTACTTCGCAGGGGTAACCCTATTTTTTAGAATAGATTTTTCATTATCTAAATCCTCTTTTAAAAATTTATTAATTTTATCCTGACTTATTAATTTCCCTTTTCCAATACCAGGGCAATTAACAGATATATCTTTATTCCACACTTTTGTATTCATATTATCGTTCCAAAAAGGCCACGTCCTGCACTGAGTAGGTCTGCTTTTATAAACTGTGCACATTTTATCTTTTAAAAATATACAATTTCCTTTTTGTTCATCCTTCTCAGTTAAATGAATAAATCCATCAGTTATTTGACAATATTTTTTTTTAAATTCTTTTAAAGATAAATTAAAATATTTTGAAAATCTTCTTAAATCAACATTACTCAAATAGACAAAACCATAGGAGCCTCTTGAAACACAACATTTGCCAGAACCCTGGCATTCAAATCTTATACCTTTATTAAAATTAATTAAATCATCCTGCATTTAACGTCCTTATTGCCGTATCTCTCTCATGTATATACAATAAATCTTTTAGGTTTTTATTATTTTCTAATTTCGGGTCATCATTAATTATTTTTTCTGCATTTAATTTAGCTTCTTCTAATAAATCTACATCATAACTTAAGTCAGCCACATTAAAAGAAGGTAAACCTGATTGTCTTTTCCCAAGAATTTCTCCTGGTCCTCTAATTTTTAAATCTTCTTCGGCTATGATAAAGCCATCATTTGTTTCTGTCATTATATTTAATCTTTTTTTTGCAGTGTCATTAATGTTTTCTTTATGTAATAAAATACAATAAGATTCTGCATTGTTTCTTCCAACACGACCTCTTAATTGATGAAGCTGAGCCAATCCAAATCTCTCAGCATGTTCGATAATAATTGTTGTTGCTGATTTAATGTCAATACCAACCTCTATTACTGTTGTTGCAACTAAGATGCGATAATCTTCGTTTTTAAATTTCTCCATTGTCTCTTCTTTTTCTTTTTCGTTTAATTGACCATGAATAAGTAAGACTTTGTTTTTAAATAATTTATTTAGTGAATTATAACGATCTGTAGCTGCTTTTAAATCAAGTTCTTGTGACTCTTCTATAAGAGGGCAGACCCAAAAAAATTTATCATTTGAATTATTTATTTTATTTTTAATTCTTTCAATTAAATTTTTTTCCTTTTTTAATGTTAGTACCGATGTTTTTATAGGCTTTCTTCCAATTGGTTTTTCAATTAATCTACTTTCGTCCATATCACCATAAGCTGCTAAAGTTAAGGTTCTAGGAATTGGTGTCGCACTCATTACTAAAATAGATGGTCTAAATCCTTTGTAATTAAAAGCCATCCTTTGATAGACACCAAATCTGTGCTGTTCATCGATGACTGACAAACCTAATTTGTTAAAATTCACACCTTCTTGAATTAGTGCGTGTGTTCCAATTATTATTTTAGTATGCCCATTTTTAATTTTTTCAAGTTTTTCTAATCTTTTTTTTCCTTTGTCTTTTCCTGTAAGTATATCTATTTCTATTGGAAGTTTATCTATTAATTTAGCTATATTTTCATAATGCTGGTATGCTAAGATACTAGTAGGTGCCATTAGGGTTACTTGGTACCCAGACTCTACTACTGTAAGCATTGAGATTAGAGCAACTATAGTTTTTCCAGAACCAACATCCCCCTGAAGTAATCTAATCATTTGTTTCTTAGAAAAAAGATCTTTTTGTATTTCGTTAAGAACTGTTAGTTGAGAATTAGTTAATTTAAATTCCAAATTTCTAATTAACTTATTTTTAAAGTTATTATCACTTTTAAATGAAATTGATTTTTTTCTATTATCAATTGTTCTTACAATACAAATTGCTAACTGATGAGCAAACAATTCATCAAAAGCTAATCTTCTTCTAAAGAAATTTTTTTCACTGTATGTGTCATCTATATCTGGATTGTGTAATTTTTCCACAGCATCTTTCCATGAAGTAAATTTATATTTTTCAATCAATATTTTATCAATCCACTCATTTAAATTAGGTAAAGATTGCAAAACCTGATTGGATAATTTAATAAAACTTTTCATGTTTAAACCGGCAGTTAAGCTATAAACTGGCTCTTTTTCTCTTAATAATTGAATATCAGATATATTTTCAATACTTGAGGGATGAGTAATTTGAAATTTATTTTTAAAAAACTCTAATTTACCAGAAATCATTTTTATACTTTTGACAGGTAACACTGATCTTATAACAGGATGTCTAGCATTAAAATAAACAACATCTATTGGCATTTCATTCGCTAAGCAATTTACTCTGTATGGTTGCCTTCTGAATTTTGATGGATAATGTTTTATAACTTCAATTTTTAAAGTAACTAATTGATTTATTGGCGCATCATGAATATTTTCATAATATTTTTTTTCAATGATCCTGTAAGGAAAATGCCATAAGAAATGCACATTTAATTTTATACCTAATTTATTTATAACGTTTTCTAATTTTGGACCAACACCCTTTAATTTATTGATTGGAGAGAGTAATAGGTCTAAATGTGCAGGTCTCATAGAATATTATAATAATTTTACTATATTCTATTATTAACTATATGACATTAAATTCACTAAAAAAAATTATCAAATACAGGTCAAATTACTCAGGTACTAAAGAGACTGATATATTGTATAAAAAATATTTTATTAACAATTTAAATAAGTTTACTGAAAATGAATTAAAGTTACTAAAATCAGTTTTTGATATTTATTCAGATAGTGAAATATACGAGATTCTTACAAATAAAATTCAAGTAAATATAGAATTCAAAAATCTTTTTGAAAAAATATTAAAATTTAAATGAAATCTATTGGCCCTGTCATTGACAAAACTGAAGCTTTTATAATTTCAGAGATATTTCAAAAAAGTGAAAAATCTCAAATTTACATAGGAAGAGATGACAGAGAAATAATAAATATCAAAAATAAACTTACTTGGTTGCTTCCAAATCAATTGGTCCTTTTATATAAAGCTTGGGATCAAATCCCATATGATAATATTTCACCTTCTAGAGAAATTCAAACATCTCGATTAGAAACACTTTATCATCTTATTTCCAATAATGAGAAAAAAATAATTGTTTTAACAACTTTGAATGCAATAATTCAAAAAACCTTACCTAAAAATGAAATTAAAAAAAATTTCGTTACGATTTCAAAAAAATCAAAAATTAAAATAGACAAGTTTCTGCATCTTCTTATAAAATTAGGATATGAAAGAACATCTTTAGTAAGGGATAAATCTGAATTTGCAATTAGGGGCTCAATAATTGATATTTTTCTTCCTCAATATGATAAGCCGATCAGAATAGATTTATTTGATGATGAAATTGAGTCAATTTTTGAATTTGATCCAATATCACAAAAAAGACTTAATGAAGCGGATGTAGACTCTTTTACAATTAATCCAAGTAGTGAATTAATTATAGACAATAAGAATTTAGAAAAGTTTAGATCTGAATTCAGATCTATTTTTCCAAATTTTAGAAAAAGTCAGACATATGAAATGTTTTCATCAGGAGTTACACCTTCTGGAGGAGAATTATTTTTACCATTATTTTATGAGAACTTAGAAACGTTATTTGATTATTGTAAAAATAGTCAAATATTAATTCAAAATGATATTATTGAATTATTTGATGAAAGAACTGAAAATTTACAAGATTACTTTGAGGCAAGAAATGACTCTAAAGATTCATTTTTTCTTAAGCCGCATCATTTATTTGTAGATAAAGACTACTTTAATCAAATTTTAACTAATTTTCCTATTACGAAATTATCATTATTTAATAATCAAGGTGATATTCAAACAAATTTAAAAAAAATAAATAATATTTCTTCAATTAGAGAAAAGATTGACTTTGATTTTATAAAAAAATTTTTTGATATAAATTCATCAAGTAAAAAAATTATTATATGTTGCAACTCTAAAGGTTCATTAGAAAAAGTTTACAAAATTTTAAAAGAAAATATCTTTATTTCACCTTTAGAAATTGAAAATCTATCAAATATAGCTGAACAAAAAATATATATATCAGTTTTAGAAATAGAAGAGTCTTTTGAATTAAATAATATTATTTTCATTAATGAAAAAACTATTTTTGGATACTCACTAGCTGTTAAATCAAGAAAAAAGGATCAGAAAAATAAATTTCTTTTTGAGGAGTTAAATAAGTTATCCCAAGGATCAATCTTAGTGCATTCTGAGTATGGTATTTGTAGGTTTAACAATATTAAAAAGATAGAATTGAATGACTCTGTTCATGATTGTTTAGAGCTTGAATTTGCGGATACTCAAAAACTTTTTTTACCAGTTGAAAATCTTAATTATATTACAAAATATGGAGAAGAAGATGAAAATTCTATTAATTTAGATAGATTGGGAGCATCAAGTTGGCAAAAAAGAAAAGCAGATGCTAAAAAGAAAATTAGAGATGCTGCAAAAAAATTAATAAAAATTGCCTCAAAAAGACTGCAATCTAAATCTCTTACAATTAACACTGGAAATTCAGAATATGATAAGTTTTGTAGCACATTTCCCTATGTAGAAACTGATGATCAATTAAGTGCTATAAATGATGTCATAGATGATTTTGGAAGTGGTACGCCTAGTGACAGGCTTATTGTAGGAGATGTCGCTTTTGGTAAGACAGAAGTAATCATTAGAGCTTTATTTCTAGCAGCAAAATCAAATGTTCAGTCAATTGTTTTTGTTCCAACTACTCTATTATCAAGACAGCATTATAATAATTTTTTAAAAAGATTTAGCCTTTTTAATATTAATATTGCTGAGGTTTCACGCCTAATTTCACCAAAAGAAAAAAAACAAATTTTTATTGATTGTGCTGAAGGAAAAATAGACATTCTTATTGGAACACATGCATTATTAAGTGATAAATTAAAATTCAAAAATTTAGGATTAATTATATACGATGAAGAGCAAAAATTAGGTACATTACAAAAAGAAAAATTTAAAGAAATTGCTCCAAATGCTCATGTCTTAGCATTATCAGCTACACCTATACCAAGAACTCTTTCTATGTCTTTATCTGGTGTAAGAGATTTAAGTCTAATCTTAACTGCACCTTTTGAAAGATTAGCTGTTAGGAGTTATGTTGCAAAATTTGATGAAATAACAATTAAAGAAGCTATTAAAAGAGAAGTTTATGGAAGAAAAAATGGTGTGTATTTTGTAACACCAAGAAAAAAAGATATTCCTTTTATAGAAAACTTTTTAAAAGATCATCTCCCTGAAATTAAATATGTAGTAACACATGGGCAATTAGCTCCTTCTTTATTGGAAAGTAGGATTTCTAAATTTTATAATCAAGAAGTTCCTTTAATGGTAAGTACTAATATAGTTGAAAATGGATTAGATTTACCACACGTAAATACCATTATTGTTTATAGATCTAATTTATTTTCTTTAGCTGCTCTTTACCAACTAAAAGGTAGAGTTGGTCGTTCATCAAAAAGAGGTTACGCATACATTACATACAAAGAAAATGAGCTTAAGGATAACGGCAAAAAAAGACTTTCAATAATTAATTCATCAGAATCTCTAGGTGCTGGATTTAACATAGCATCACAAGACTTAGAAATGAGAGGAGGGGGGTCAATAATTGGAGAAGAACAAAGTGGTTTTATCAGAGAAATTGGAACTGAACTTTATCATCAGATGTTAGAAGAAGAGATTTTATTTCAAAAACAAAAAATTTCAAATAACATTGATCAGAAAAGTATATTTCAACCATCAATTAAAATACCTGAAGAAATATTTATACCTGACGAATATATCGATGATTTAGATTTAAGACTTTCAATTTATAAAAGAATTTCAAGTGTTAATAATAATGAAGAGTTATCAAATTTAATTATTGAGCTAAGAGATAGATTTGGCCCAATTCCTAAAGAATTAAATAATTTATTTAATTTAATAGAGATAAAAATATTATGTATTGATTATAATATTGAACAATTTGAATTTAGTAGAAAGGGCATAGTTATTGGCTTTTATAAAAATAATCCACGAAATCCTCAAAAATTATTAGATCTATCCATCAATAGACATAGTCAGTTTACCCTGAGGCCAGATCAAAAAATATTCTATGACTTTATGGGACAATTAAATTCAAATAGGTTTGAGTTATCCAAGCAGATTTTAGAAAAGATAAAATAATTTTATAAGTAGATTTAATGGCGGAGAGACAGAGATTCGAACTCTGGAAGGTGTTGCCACCTTGCCGGTTTTCAAGACCGGTGCTTTCAACCGCTCAGCCATCTCTCCGTTTTAGCGAGTTTTGTTATACTTTTAATTAAATTAAAGTCAAAATATAAAGGATATTAAAATATACGAATTAAAAAAAATTTGTTATTTTGATCTTATGTATCTTAAATATTTTTTGTTTATTATCATATTCTTTACAACTACTGTAAATGCCTGTGAAAAACCAAAAATGCCCACTGAGGATGATTGGAATAATTGGCTACAAGAAGTTAGAAAAGAAGCTTTAGATATCGGAATTAGCAAAAAATCAGTTAACTTTTATTTATCTGATGTTAAACCTCAAAGAAAAATTATATTAAGAGATAGGTGTCAACCAGAGTCTACAATAACTCTTAAAGAGTATTTGTATTATCGAGTTGATAAATCAAGAATAGTTGCTGGTAAAAATATGCTTGAAGAGTACGATGATCTCTTATCAGAAATTTCTAAATTTTTTAGTATTCAGCCTAGGTTTATTATAGCAGTTTTAGGTATGGAGAGTTTTTATGGAAGAAATCAGGGCAAAATAGATACTATTACTGCAGTCACTACTCTGGCATTTGATCGGAGGAGAAGTAATTTTTATCGAAAACAATTATTTGCAGCTTTAAAAATATTGGACGATGGACTTGTTCCTTCAGGACAATTAATTGGAAGTTGGGGTGGTGCTGTTGGAATGACTCAGATGATCCCTACAACTTTCATTGAAAGTGCATATGATTGGGATGGTGGCGGAATTGATATATGGAATAGTTATGCTGATGCTTTTGCTAGTACGGCAAACTATTTAACATCAATAGATAAGAATCCATGGTCGATGGATAGTACTTGGGGCAGAGAAGTTTTACCACCAAAAAATATTAAATCTTTTTATTCATCTTTAGAGCAGGAAAATCCAAAAGGTTGTGGAGCTGTCAAAAGAAGATCAATACCAAAATCATTGCCTGAATGGTCCGAATTAGGTTTTAAAACTATTCAAAATACTACACTTCCACAAAGAAGTGACCTTGAAGCACGTTTAGTAGCTCCTGATGGTATTGAAGGTAGGATGTTTTTAGTTTATCCAAATTACAAAAACATTTTGTATTATAATTGTTCTTCTTATTATGCATTATCTATAGGACTACTCAGTGATGAAATTAATAATTAGTTTACTTTTATTTTTAATAATATCTTGTGAACAAATTTCCAAAGATGAAGTTATAAATACAATTGAAAATACTAAAGATGTGATTGTTGAAAAAACAATAAAATCTCCAGATACAACTGAAAAGATAGATCTTAAAGTTGAAGAAGATAAAGTAAATAAAAATAAAATTTTTTATTTAATTGGTGAACCATATTACATTGAAGGTGTTAAATATGTACCTGAAGAAAATTATTCTTATGAAGAAATAGGTTTAGCAACCTTTTATGATAAAGAGCTTCATAATAAAAGAACTGCCAATAATGATCTTAATAAAGTCACTGAATTATTAGGTAGACATAAAACTTTACCATTACCAAGTATTGTAAAAATAACTAATCTTGAAAATGGTTTGTCTTTAACAATTAAAATTATTGATAGACATGATGATAATACGTCAATTATTCAAGTATCGAGAAAGGTAGCGCAACTTCTGCGTTTTTATAAAAACAAAATAACAAAAACTAAAGTTGAAATATTGCCTGATCCCAGTAGACAATGGAAAAATGTTACAATGTCAATTAATGATAAGGATTTCAATAATACTGTGGAGTCCGCTCCTACAGAAATAGTATCAATTTCTAATATTGATGAAGATTTGAATACGTTGGAAGACAAAACTGAGGATATAAAAATTGAACAACCCATAGAACTTGGCTTTGAAGAAGTAGATGACTTTGATCTTTATTTACATGTGAATAATTTCAAAAATTATCAAGAAATAAAAAATATTGTTAATGAGATTAATTTATCAGATAAATATACCTCTGAGAATATAGGAAACTTCTACAAATTAATTGTAGGTCCAATTGACAATAAAACAGCAGATAAATTACTTTCGACATTTATTAGCAAAGGCTATAAAGAGAGTAAATTAATTTTAAACTAATCATACTTGAAACATATTTTATAATTATAATTATTTTATGAAAAAATTATTTTTAGCATTCTTATTTTCTTCTATTTTATTCACATCAAAATTATATGCTATCGATACAAAAGCTGAACAAGCAATTGTAATGGACTTCGATACTAACGAAATATTGTTTGAAAAAAATTCAAATATCAAGACACCTCCAGCTTCTATGACAAAGATTATGACAGTTTATGCAGCCTTTGATAGACTTAAGAATACAGATTTATCTATAGAAAATGAATGTGTAGTATCAGCTAAAGCTTATAAAATGGGTGGTTCTAGAACTTTTCTTGAAATAGATGATAAAGTATCAATCGATGAACTTCTCAAAGGAATTATTATTCAGTCTGGTAATGATGCCTCTGTCGCTTTAGCGGAATGCCTTGCGGGAACTGAGGATGATTTTGCAAAACTAATGAATGTGTACGCTAAACGAATAGGAATGATAAATACTAATTTTTTAAATTCGTCTGGATGGCCAGAGGATAACCATTATTCAACTGTATATGACTTAGCCATTCTTTCTAATGCTTTAATTAGAGAATTCCCTGATCTATATTTATATTTTTCTGATAAGGAATTTACTTACAATGATATTAAGCAGCCTAATAGAAATAAATTATTATCATCTGTTCAGGGTGCTGATGGTTTAAAAACTGGTTTTACCAGAGCATCTGGTTGGGGAATAGCTGCAACCGCTAAAAGGGATGATAGACGTATTACTGCTGTTATTAACGGAACAAACAGCTCTAGATCGAGACTGAATGAAGCCTCCAATCTTATTAATTGGGCTTTTTCTCAAACAAGCCAAAAGTTACTAGTAGATGAAAATCAAGTAATTGTTCAAGTTGATGTATGGCTTGGTAATAAACCAAGAGTTAACTTGGTTTCTTCAAAAAAAATAGTCTCCACTTTATCTTTTGATCAAATACAATTAATAAAATCCTCTCTTGAATATAAAAGACCAATAGAGGCGCCAATTAAAAAAGGAGAAGTGTACGGAAAGCTCCTAATTGATATTGATGGAAAACCAAATATTGAAGTTGAGTTGATAGCACAAGAAAGCGTAGGTACTGTTAATCCAATTTCTAAAGTTTTCGCTGCAATGAAATATCTAATTTTTGGCACAAGTTTAGATGAATAAGAAAAAAGGATTGTTTATTAGTTTTGAAGGTCCAGAAGCTAGTGGTAAATCTTCTCAAATTTTATTACTACAAAAATATTTAACCAAAAAAAAAATATCTTTTATTACAACTAGAGAACCAGGTGGAACAAAACTAGCTGAGTCTCTGCGTAATTTAATTTTAAAGATTAAATCTGATATAAATATTGAGGAGGAAATCTTGATGCTTATGGCTGCAAGATCTCATCATATTAATAACATTATTAAGCCAGCTTTAGATAAAGGTAGTTTAGTTATATCTGATAGATTTGCTGACTCTACTTTTGTCTATCAAGGTTATGTTAATAATTTTGGTATTCAAAAGGCTAAGAGTTTACATAAAAATATTTTGAATAATTTTTTACCGCATAAAACTTTTCTTTTTAATTTATCTACTTCAAAAATAATAGCTAGACTTAAAAATAGAAAATCTAAAAACAAATATGATAAACTTGAGAGAAATTTTCATGATCAGGTAAATAGGGGATATGAACTTATATCAAAGAATAAAAGATTTATTAAAATAGATGCGTCTAAATCAATATCTTCTATTAATAAAAAAATTATAAATACAATTAATCTATTAATATGAAGAAAGTTATTGGTTTTGATCAAGAATTTGACTCAATTCTAAATCAACTATTAGATAATAAACTTAGTAACTCACTTTTATTAACTGGAAATAAAGGTATAGGAAAAAAATATTTTATTTCGCAACTTTTTGAAGAATATATAAAGAAAAGAGTTGAGAGCCAGCAAACTCATCATCATTTATCTCTTATTAAAAATAATTCTCACCCTAATATTAAAATTTTAGAAAAAGAGATAGATGAAAAAACCAAAAAGCTTAAAAATTTTATTATTATTGATCAAATTAGAAAAATAAATCAATTTTCTTTTGAAACTTCTATAATTGAAAATATCCCTAAATTTATTGTAATAGATAGTGCAGATGATATGAATTTGAATGCTTCAAATGCTCTTTTAAAAATTTTAGAAGAGCCAAAATTAAACACGTATTTTTTTTTAATATCGCACCAACCATCATCTTTATTACCTACAATTAAATCTAGATGTTTAAAAATCAATTTATCTAATCATAACTATGATAATTTTAGTAAAATTATAACAATATCAAATCCTGATATCGATGAAGAAACAAAAAAATTTCTCTATGATATTACCAATGGCTCTCCTGGGTTGATAAACGAATATGAATTTAATGAAATCCTAAATATCTTTGAGAGACTAATTAATTTGATTGAAGATAAAGATCCTTTTTCTGTGAGTAATAATGATACAATAAAATTTTTATCAAGTTTAGATAATGATCAATTAAAAATATTTTTATCTTTTATCAAATTTATATTAATAACAATTAATAAAATTAAATTAGGAATTAATATTACAAAAAATTATTTATCTGACAGTGTTCTAAAAATTCAAACAATCTCTGATAAGATATCATCAGATATTATTCAAAGAAAATTAGATTACTTGATTAATAATGAAAATGATTTATTCACCTTCAATTTAGATAAAAAAATATTTATGATTAACTTTATTACAGAATAGGTTCAACGATGTCTTTCTTTATTACTACACCTATTTATTATGTAAATGATGTCCCTCATATTGGTCATGCTTATACAACTATTGCATGTGATATTTTTTCAAGATTTAATAAATTAAAAAGAGAAGATACATTTTTTTTAACAGGTACTGATGAGCACGGTCAAAAAGTTGAAAAAGCAGCATTAGTTCAGAAAAAAGATACTCAAATATTTGTTGATGAAATGTCAAAAAATTTCAGGGAGCTAGTTCCCTTCTTAGGATGTGATAATGATGATTTTATCAGAACTACTGATGATAAACATAAAAGCTCTGCTCAATTTTTATGGAATAAGCTAAAAAGTAATAATCAAATATATTTGTCTAATTATGAAGGTTGGTATTCAATAAGAGACGAGGCCTTCTACCAAGAGTCTGAATTGACTAAAGTGGAAAATGGATTTGTTGCTCCATCAGGAGCGCCAGTAGAATGGGTAAAAGAAGAAAGTTATTTTTTTAAATTATCTGAATGGGAAAACAAGCTGATTGAATTTTACGAAAAGAATAAAGATGCTATACTTCCTAAATCTAGATACAATGAGGTCACAAGTTTTATTAAAGGGGGTTTAAAAGATTTATCAATTTCAAGAACTACATTTAAATGGGGCATTAAAGTTCCTGAAGAGAATAATCATGTAATGTATGTTTGGATAGATGCACTTTGTAATTATATTACAGCTTTAAATTATCCTGATATAAATAATGATAAATTTAAGAAGTTTTGGCCTGGTATTCATATAGTGGGAAAGGATATTCTGAGATTTCATGCTGTATATTGGCCAGCATTTCTAATGGCAGCTGATCTAGAGCCACCAAAGAAAATATTTGCACATGGTTGGTGGACTAATGAGGGCCAAAAAATTTCAAAATCACTAGGCAATGTTATTAATCCTTATGAAATAATTGATCAATATGGTTTGGATCAAATTAGATTTTTTCTTTTTAGAGAAGTTCCTTTTGGTAATGATGGTGATTTTTCAAAAGACGCAATAGCGCAACGTGTAAACGCTGATTTATCTAATAACTATGGCAATTTAATTCAACGAATAGCATCCTTTATAATTAAAAATGCTAATGCCGAAGTGTCAAAACCAAAAAAAATTGAAGAAAAAGATGAAAAATTACTCCAACAATTTAATCTAACTTTTAAAAGCTATTTAAAAAATATGGAGAGTTTTCAGATTGATAAAGCACTAAAAAATATTTTTGATTATTTATCTGAAGTCAATGCATATGTAGATGAGCAAGCTCCATGGTCACTAAAAAAAATAGACACAACTAGAATGCAGGATGTTTTATATGTGATAACACTAATTACTATCAAGTGCTCTGTTTTGTTACAACCTATTATTCCTTCCAGTATTGATAAAGTTCTAAATATTTATAATTTCTCTTTAAAAGAACTTGATCTAGTAAACATAAATGACTTTAATCCAGATACGATAAAATTAAACTTACCTAAACCTATATTTCCAAGAATTGAAAAGTGATTGACTCTCATTGTCATTTAAATTTTCCTGATATTCGAGTAGATATAAAAAATATTATTAAAAGATGTGAGGCTAACGGTGTAAATAAATTACTTACAATTAATACTAACCCAGATGAATTTGATGATCATTTAAATTTAATAAAAGATTTTGATAATATTTATATTGCTTATGGAATTCATCCTGACAAAGTTATAGAAAATACTTATTTGTCATTTGCTGATATTGAAAATAGAATAAAAGATTCCAGAGTTATTGGAATAGGTGAAACTGGCTTAGATTTTTATCACTCTATTGAATTTAAGAAAAAACAATATGAAATTTTTGAGAGTCACATTAGGGCTTCAAAAGAATTTGACTTACCAATTATAATTCATCAACGAGATTCAGAAA
>Ga0181604_10002551_pt1 | contig 15710 bp, 12 predicted proteins | sample 041ome_12_FD_148663 | JGI IMG/M metagenome (GOLD analysis project Ga0181604, IMG submission 148663) | Coastal salt marsh microbial communities from the Groves Creek Marsh, Skidaway Island, Georgia - 041410US metaG (spades assembly) | ecosystem: Environmental > Aquatic > Marine > Intertidal zone...
CAAAAATTCGCAACTAAGAGTTTAGATCTAAAGAAAGGCAGTGTCATTGCCCCGTCAAACCGCCCCTAAAGACCTTAGCCTGAAGTGGTTAGAGCTGTTCCAAATTTGCGCACAGAAAGGGTCGCTGCAGGCCGCGTCACAGGAAACGGGCTTGACCATAAGCACTGTCTCTCATCATTTGCGAAATCTAGAAGACCACCTTGGCGTCGAACTGTTTAACCATTCGCGCAGACCCTTGGTTTTAACCCCCAAGGGACAGGCGTTTTTGCGTAACATTGATGACGCCCTATACGCCATTCGCAAGGCCAAGGCAGAGGCATCAGCGGGCAGCATCGCAGAGGCAAGCTATCTTAGGATTGGCACGATTGAAGATTTCGACAGCGATATCATCCCAGAACTGGCGGTATTCCTGTCAAAAAACATGTCCTCGTGTGATTTCATGTACCAAACCGATTCAAGTCACACAATAATCGACCAACTGCGGAACCGACATTTGGATTTGGGCATTACGACCATTCCAGATGCAAACATAGGAAATTTGCAGGATCGCCCGTTGTTACGCGATCCGTTTGTGATCGTCTTGCCGCGCTTTAGTGATCATTCCTTGGCGGATATTCTTGAGGGGCGCACCAAACTGCCGTTCTTGCGGTTTTCCAGCAATCTGATCATCGCGCGGCAGATTGAATCGCATCTGCGGCGCTTGGGTCTGGCAAGCCCGCACAAATTCGAATGCAGCAATAACCAAACGCTCATGGCAATGGTGGCCGCCGGAGCGGGGTGGACAATCACGACGCCATTGCTGTTTTCGCGGGCAAAACAGTTTCAACAGAAACTGACCATGCACCGATTCCCCGGCAAGGGGTTTTCGCGCAAAATCGCCGTCGTTTCGACGCCTGATTGTTCAAGATCTGTTTTGGAACTGATTGACACGAAAGTGCGGCGTTTGCTACGGGACCAGGTCATTTCAGCCGTGGTGCAGCAGACGCCGTGGCTGTCCGACAGTTTCACGCTGATAGACTGACCGATGTATCAGGGCACGAGGATATTGAATCGTGATCTGATATCGCGTTCTTGCTGTGCCGTCAGATATGTCGGTTTGTGGGTTTGCAAAATCTCTCGCGCCTTGATCTTAGCCCGCATCCATGCATCTTGGGCCCCGTTTTCCGCCCAGGTTCGCGGTTCATTTCGGTCGGCGAGTTTGGGATAAAAATAGTCACGCTCCATCGCGGCATAGGTGTGTTGACCACCTAAAAAATGACCGTCCCCCAGAACGGCATTGCAAATTGCATCGAACCCAAGATTTTCATCGCTCACCTCAATCCCTCGCAAGGCGCGGTAGGTGTGCGAATGCATTTCGTCATCCAGAACAAACCCCTCAAAACTTGCGCCCAACAGGGACGCGGTCATCCCCGAACTTTCATAGATCAGGTTACCGCCGGCAAGCGCCGCCGCCATTGATGTAATGCCCTTTTCCATACCGTACTGCGCATCGATTGCCTTGGCATCCGTCATCGAACAGGCCACGCCCGATGGTAAACCCAGCCAGTTTGACAACTGCGCAGACGCCGCGTTCAGCACCGCGGTTTCGCCGCTGCCCCCCGAAAACGCGCCTGTGCGCAGATCAATCACCAAGGGCCAATTGGAAAAAATCATCGGAAACCCGGGTTTTATAGCGTGTACCATCAGTAAACTGCCTAGCGTTTCGGCAAGCGATTGCGCCAGAAAACCAGCCAGTGTCGCAGGCGCGGTCGCCCCCGCCTGAGCCGCGGTAATGCAGGACATTGGAATGTTGTATTTGATACACTCATACACGACATCGACCGCGTCCGCGCCATAGCGCAGGGGCGAAATCATTGGGCTGATGTGCGCCTTGATAAAGGGTCGCTTGGAAAACGCGCCTGTGCCGCCTGCTGCGATATCCAGCATGTCGACAATTGGGCCGACGTGTTCGGCAAGGGTAAAGGATGTGGCGGTCGGTTTTGTAGTGTGTTTCAGCAAGGCAAAGGCGGTGTTGACGTCCAAATCAAACGTGTCTGGCACATCCGTCGCAACGCAGCATCGCGTGAACCAACTGACGTTTGCCAACGTGTCCTGAAGCCGTGTGAAATCATGCAGGTCTTGTAGGGTCGAGGGGCGGTATGTGCCGCTGTCCAGATCCAGTGTTTGCACCGCTGCGCCACCCGTGCCAAAGTAGACTTTATTGCCACCCACCTCAATCGATCTTGATGGGTCGCGGCCGTGCAGGATAAATGTCTTGGCCGCCTGATCGATGGCTTCTTCGACCAATGCAGGAGGGAATAGGATACGTCCCTGTCCATTATCCACCGCACCGATTGCCAACAAATCGGCCCGCAGTCGGTCCGGCACCTCGCCAATCCCAAGTTTTTCAAGTAGGTCAAGCGCAGTGTCGTAAATGCGTCGCAAATCCGCATCGCTTAGCGGTTTATAAACGCCCCCGATTTGGCCGGGTGGACACGGATCGATCGCTGGTTTTGCCATGCGCTGCGCCATGCGTTCTGTGCGTCCGCTGCGTTTTGCACGTTGTTCAGCCATTTGAAATCCTTTGACGCGGGGATCAATTGTCTGATTTAGGTGTATTCGCCACAGTTTGCGCAAGCGCGATTTGATTGTTTTCAAATAATCAAAATTTCGTTTCGATATTTTGATATTAAATATATTTCGTTTGTCCTGATTTGGTATTTGATGCGGTATCGGATTTAAAATGTTTCGGAGGCGCACGAGATGAAATCCCGTACCAAAGTTGTGGTGATTGGCGGCGGAATCGCTGGCTGTTCTACGCTCTACCATCTGACTCAAGAGGGCTGGAGCGATGTCGTTCTGGTCGAACGCAATGAGCTGACCAGCGGCACAACGTGGCATTCAGCGGCACAGGTCACGAATTTTGGCATGAACCAAACCATGGTCGGCCTAAAGACGCATTCAATCAATCTGTATAAAAAGCTGTCTGAGGATCCAGAATATCCGATTAACTATCACCATGCCGATGGTGGCATCCGATTGGCGCATACCGAGGCACAGATGCAAGGCTATCGCCATTTCGCATCAATGGCGCGGGGGATGGGCGTCAATTTCGAAGTGATCGATGCCGCGGAATGCGCGCGCCGCCACCCGTTGATTTCAACTGACAATCTGTTGGGGGGGCTTTGGGATCCGCTTGATGGCGATATCGATCCTGCGCAGCTGTGTCAGGCACTGGCCTATCATGCCCGCAAAGCAGGGGCCGAGGTCTATCGCAATACGCCTGTGACGGCGCTGACCCAGCACAAAGATGACACGTGGACAGTGCACACCGAACATGGGGACATTGATTGCGATATTGTGGTGAACGCCGGCGGATATCGCGTGAACGAAGTGGGTGCAATGATGGGGGTACATCATCCGGTTGCGTCGATGGAGCATCAGTATTTTCTAACCGAGGATATTCCAGATATCGCCAAAGCAGGGCACCGCATGCCCCTGATACGGTGCCCGATCAGTGACTATTACTGCCGCCAAGAAAAGGGTGGTTTGCTGGTCGGATTCTATGAACAAGGCTGCAAAACTTGGGGTATGGATGGCATTGATCCGAATTTTGTCAATGCGCTTTGCCCCGATGATTTGGACCGCGTTATGGATGTGTTGGCAGGTGCGTTTGAACGTATGCCTGCCTTGGCAGACACGGGCATTCGCACGGTCGTGAATGGTCCAATCACCTATACAATCGATGGCGCGCCACTGGTTGGGCCGATCCCCGGAAAACGCAACGCATTCTGCATCATCGGATTGCGCGCAGGTCTGGGTGAAGGGGGCGGCCATGGCTGGTTATTGGCGCAGCAAATCGTCCATGGCGAGGCGTGTTATGACACATGGGTGTTGGACCCGCGCCGGTTTACGGGCCATGCCAACGTTGAACTGACATCGTTAAAGGCGATTGAGGATTATCAGAATGAATTCCGCTTTCATTTCCCGCACGAACACCGCCCCGCTGGACGCCCCGCCAAAACAACCCCTTTGACCCCCATCCTTGCTGCCGAAGGCGCAGAATTTACCGTTGTGAATGGGTGGGAACGGATGGATTATATCAAGCCGTCACCCGAATTTCACCCCACGCTTAGCTTTAACTTTGACGAAGCCTTCGATATCGTGGCCGAGGATGTAAAAAACGTGCAGACCAAAGTTGGCCTATGCGAAGTGAACGGCTTCAACCGGATCGAAATCACGGGCACAGATCGGCACAGTTTTCTGGATCGCATGTTCTGTGGAACGGTGCCCAAGCGCGTTGGTCGCGTTGGCCTGGGGTATTTGTTGAACCACCATGGTATGCTGAAATCCGAAGCGACTATTGCCAATCTGCCCGCCTCAGATCGGGGACCAGAACGGGTTTGGTACGGATCTGCCGCGGCCAGCGAATATCACGATATGGATTGGCTGACGCGCCACATAAATGTGGGAGAAGATGTTCATTTACGGCCCCTCACCAACGACCAAACGATTTTGGTTCTGGCTGGCCCCAAGGCACGCGATGTTCTGTCAGCTTGCGCGCGCGGCGACTGGTCAAGCGATGCGTTTCCCTGGTTATCCGTGCGCGAATGTTTCATTGGGTTTGCGCCTGCCACCGTGATGGGCGTCAGCTTTTCAGGTGAACTTGCTTATGAAATCCATGTGCCTAATGCCTCGCTTTATGCTGCTTATCTTGCCTTGCGTCAGGCAGGCAAGGCGCATGGCCTGAAATTATTTGGCGCGAGGGCAGTTGAATCGATGCGCATGGAAAAGGGATTTTTGCATTGGAAATCCGAAATCTTGACGGAATTCGATCCTTATGAAACCTCACTCGATCGGTTCGTAAAGCTTGAAAAGGGTGATTTCATCGGCAGGGAAGCCCTAATTGAACGTAAAAAAGAGGGGCCGCTAAAGAAACTTGTTACTTTAAAAGTGGACGCAACACACGCCCCAGCGCGTGGTGGGTCCTCGGTGATGCAAGGTGGCAAGGTCGTTGGGACTGTGACGTCTGGTGACTGGGGGCACAGAGTATCTATGAATTTGGCCTATGCCTTTGTTGATACAAATCTAGCAGTCGACGGAACTAAAATGCAGATGGATATGTATGGTGAGATGGTGGATGTGGAAGTTATTAAGCCCTCACCATATGATCCGAACTTTGAACTAATGCGCAGTTGAGTATACGCTCATGGGACAGCCAATGTTGGCGATCAGAGTGGTGCTCCACGTTACTTTGCTAACATGACGAACAAAGGTGGTTTGTTCGCGGTTGATTTCGGTACATTCTACTTTGATGGTGAAAATCTTCCTGACGCTTTCCCGCAAAATCTGACCAAGTGGTCCCGAAACTGGTCCCGCAGGGGCAAAATTCATTTTACCGCCCAAGAAGACCAAAAAGGATTTGTATCTTTAGCTCAATGCTGTAGGCGAAGCGTACATACGCTTACCAGTGTGTTTTTCAAAGACTAAAACTTGAGAAGGGTTACATGAAACTTTAGCAAAATCACCAAGTCTCAGATTGCAAATTTCATGGGTCGATACCACTATCTTTTCCCCATTCAAAGCTTCAAGGTATACGTATGTTAAGCCTCCTAGTTTTTCGATGAGATCTACCTGCGCTCCAACCTTAGAAGGCACCAATTTAAGGTGCTCAGGGCGTATGCCGACTTCAAAAAGCATATTTTGCAAATCTATGTCGGGCTTTATGTTTTGCGAAATTGCAGGAATATTCAGTCCAATTGCTGAGACTTCCGCTGTGAAAAAATTCATGGATGGTGACCCTATAAAGCTCGCCACAAACCGATTATGGGGGTTAGAATAGAGATCCATTGGAGTGCCAATTTGTTCCACTCGTCCATCACGTAGAACCACGATCCGGTCTGCCATGGTCATGGCTTCTACTTGGTCGTGCGTAACATAGATCATAGTTGCTCCAATTTCCTTGTGCAGACGTGACAACTCTACCCGCATTTTTACCCTCAACTCCGCATCTAGGTTTGACAAAGGCTCATCAAACAAAAACACCTTCGGATCTCGTATAATAGCTCGTCCTATCGCTACTCTCTGACGTTGCCCACCTGACAGCGATTTGGGTTTTCGGTCCAAAAGTGGCTCAAGTTTTAAAACTCTGCTTGTTTCTGATACTTTTTGTTGGATCACAGATTTTGGAATACCATTCATGCGCAAACCAAATCCAATATTCTCGGCAACCGTCATATGTGGATAAAGAGCATAAGTTTGAAAAACCATGGCAACCCCACGGTCTGCTGGATCCGTTTTAGTGACATCTTCCGACCCAATTAAAATCACCCCGTCCGTCGCATTCTCTAGACCTGCAATCATACGCAATATAGTTGACTTTCCACATCCTGATGGACCAACTAAGACGCAGAACTCACCTTCTTGAACATCAATATCAACTCCGTGAATGACATCAGTTTCACCAAAACTTTTAACAACATTTCGGAGTATTACGCCTGGCATTCGACTACGCCTCGCCCATTATTTTTTGGGGTGGAGAAATAAGCTTCTTTAAAATCTCAATTTCAGCAGGGTCATAAGGTTGTCCATCCGGCCAGAAAATATCGTGAAACCAAACGGCTTGGTTAGGATTAATACCGTACTGTTCTAGCAAGGGCCTAGGCCAAGGCAGATGCGTTTGAGTTCGCCCTTTTACCATACCCCAATTGAAACACCCAACACGATGATTTTGTAAAAGGTCGAGCTGCGTGTTAATACAACTCCCCAAAGCCCTGGCCATCCACTCTGTCAAGAAGATTGGACGTCCGAGATTTGATAGAGCTTCGATACAGTCTAGGACGCGAGTTCGGTCGAGATATGCATGGAACGTAATGATATCGGACAGCTTCAAAGCAGTTTGGTCAATCACATTGTCAAAATCAACGGCATTACTACCAGCAGGTGCCGTCCGCCAAGCTCCCACTGTCAGGGGTTGTATTGGATCAACGTAACGCGCCCATTCAAACGTTAATTTCATGAGAGCCAGGCTATTCGCTTCAAGCGCACTGTCATATTCTCTACAGGCATCTTTTTCAAAGATCATGCGATTTCCCGGTTCATTGTACAAATCCCAAAATAGTATCCGATTGTCAGTTGCAAAATGTCCAATCACATCAACGACAAATTCCTTAAGGTGTTGCCATTGGCTTCGATCCATGACAGTAGCACGACCTGGGCTCGCCACTGCACGGCTGTTGTGAATACCTTCAATTGGATCCAATTGCTGACCATACTGCGGCTCTAACCCACCAAACCCACAATCATCAAAAGGAACTAAAACCGTATAGATATTTTTTGACCAAGCTATTTTCAGAAACTGTTCAATTCTATTCAGCAAACCAAGTCGATCATGTTTCCAAACAAGAAAATGCAAATTCACTCGTACCGCGTTGAAACCCACACTCGCAGCCAATCCTAACTCTTGTTCTATGCTTTTTGGGTCAAAAGTCTGAGACGTCCACATTTCAAGAAAATTAACCGCTGAGGACGGGAGAAAGTTAAATCCACAAATCCAAGGATAATCTTTGAACCACTCTTGACTCTTAGATTTTGACCATTTTGATGTGGGACCGTTAGACATAAGGTTTGCTAGTTTATCCAAAGATAATTCTGTGTGTCCAGCCCCAATCTTAAGGACTGGACCCCGATAGATTAGCGATCTAGTAGATCTTGAACTTCTGCTTCTGCATCAGCCAATGCAGCAGACATATCTTTGTCTGTTAACCAAATCGCCTGAAGCTCACGATTTAATACGTCTTGTATTGCACCGTATTTTGCAGATGGTGGTGTATCACGCGCAATTGCAGCAGTACCTGTATATTCATCACGGTGTGCCAATGATGCATATTCAGAACTGTTCAAAACAGAATTCCGTACGGCCATGTGCCCTGTCCTAGCCCAGTCGATGTTGTGATCATTGATAAAGGCCAAGACTTTAAGCGCCGCCGAATATTTTCCAGGATCATTTGCTTTCAAAGACGCAGGTATCGCCCACATATGGCTATCTGCCCATGTAGCGCCTTCAGCAAACAACGTTGGGAAGTCTGCCACGTAATAGTTATTCAAAGCCACCTCGGACTTAGACGCCTCTGCGGTGTAGAAATCAACAACCCACGTGCCGTTAACAAGAATTGCCGATTCACCGTTTAAAAATGCTTGTTGGCTGTCGGCATAGTTCAATTGTGGATTAGCAGTGCCTGCATCAAACAATTGTGTCATTGCAGTTACCGCATTTCTGGCTGCGTCATTATTAATTGTCGCTGTATCACCATCGAAAATATTTGCGCCTTGTTGCCACATCAGAGCTAATGTCAAACGTACGCCGATTGGGTATTGCGCAAAATCTGCTGCAAGGTAATCATGCCCTGTTGCGTTTTTAACTTTTTTCGCATGCTCTAACATTTCTTCTGGTGAACTTGGCAAAACTGGTTTTCCATCATCGACCAGTCCGGCCTTTGCCATGATATCCATATTTATGTGCCATAGGTTCGCATGGAAATCCATTGGAACACCGTATATGCCACCATTATAGCTTACAGCATCAAGAGCTGCTGGTGCCCAATCAGCCGTGTCAATTCCTGCATCAGACAAGTCTGCCGACAAATCTGCAACTGCACCTAGTCCAGCAAATTCTGGTACTCTGTGACGATGCATGACATGAACATCTGGCGGTGTGCCGCTAGCGTAAGCGGCTTTGATTTGATCGTAATAGTTACCCCAATCTGTCGGCAAAGTTTCGACAGTCACACCATCAATTTCTGCTGATGCCGCATTTATTATAGATTGAATAATGCACGCTTCACCAACGGATGTTGTTGTGTCTGTTCCGGCATCTTCGCAGGCACCAAAAAACCGACCTAATGAAATTTGTTGTGCAGCTGCAGGAACAACCATTCCGGCTACTATTGCCGCACCTAAAAGAACGTGTTTCATAATTTCCTCCCACGTTTTTGTTCAGGACACAGTCCCAGGTTAACCCTTGCTCCCACCAACGCTCATGGCGCGCACCACATAACGTTGAAAGATCAAGAAAAGTCCCACAACTGGAAGGGAGGCAATAACCCCAGAGGCCATAACGCGACCAAGCCCTTCTGATTGTGCGAAATTTGATTGAATACTGGCGAGACCAAGCGTGATTGTGAAGTATTCACGCTTCTGAGCAGACACCAGCGGCCATAAATAGTCATTCCATGCGTATAGGAACGTCAGAATGGCCAAAGTCACCATTGCTGGACGCGCCAAAGGCAACATAACATACCAAAAGATTTGCAGCCATCCCACACCTTCCAGTCGTGCGGCCTCCTCTATATCTTTTGAAAGGCCTTTGAAAAACTGCATCATCAAGAAAACACCTATCGGCACAGCCACACGGGGAAGGATCAATGCCTGATAGGAATTGTGCCAGCCAAAATCTGCGAACATTGTGTAGAGAGGAATGAAAACCGCTTGTTCTGGGATCATTAAGCCAACAAGGCAAATTACAACGACCACTCGTTTAAACCGAAACTCTAGTCTAGCAAGCGCGTAACCTGCTGTTGTGGACACCACCAGAACACCCAGGGTCATACCTAGCGCAACAATAATTGAATTAAAAAACCATAGAGGTGTATGCCCAAATGCAAATAACGCAAAAAAGTTTTCAAACGTAAATGGAATTGGAATTAGCCCAAACCCTGTAGATGAAGTTGTTCGAGCTAAAACATCATTAGGCTGGAATGAGAGGGACAACATCCAGATTGTAGGCACAAGCCAAATGAATGCGGGGATTGCCAAAACTATTACGAGTGCATAGTAACTGCGGCTAAGCATTAGCTTTCCTCTCTTCCAAGAATGAGCTGAATCGCAGAAAAACCACCCATGATCACAAACAAAAACACAGCCATAACCGCCGCACGCCCTAACTCACTGTCGCGGAACGCGGTTTGGTATATATAGCGAACTAAGACCTGTGTGGTGTCATTAGGACCACCATTAGTCATCAAATGCACCTGACCAAAGACTTGGAAATGCAAAATGATTTGCAAAACTACTACTACGGTCATAGTGCGCTTTAAATTAGGAAGCGTAATAAACCAAAAAGCCTTTAGACCTTTTGCATTATCAAGTGCGCCTGCTTCGTAAAGTTCGGCGCTTATATCTTGCATTCCAGCAAGAAACAAAATCATAGCGATGCCTATAGACCACCATACCGTAGTTATCACAATTGCAGCCATAGCGAATTGAACATCTGTGAGCCAAATAATTGGAGAACCACCAAAGGCCTCAGTTATATTAGCAACCAGTCCCTGACGTGGTGAAAACATAATCTGCCAAATCAACGTTACGACTGTCACAGACAAGACATTGCTCAAGAAAAATAGAGTTCGCAAAACGCCCATTGCACGGGTTTCACGATTTAAGGCTGCCGCTAAAAAGAGAGCAACAAATGTCACACTTGGAACTGTTAACGCTACAAACAAGATAGTGTTTGCTACGGTTGGCCAAAAACGACGATCATACCAGCGACCTCCTTCATCAGGATACAGACCCATGACAAAAAAGATCAAAAATGCTATAAAAATTATCAGCCACGCCAAAGAACTTTTCAACCGCCCGGCATCCTTTGCCCAGAAAGTAACCAGGGCAAGTATAACCGCTCCGGTTTGCCAAAATGGACTATGAAAGAAAGACCATGTAATGTTTTTACCCCACATGACACGGCTGTAATTTTTTAAACCAACAAACTCTTTAGCATCAGGGTTAAAAGCAACAGCCAGCAAATTCCAATCATGGAAACTGATCCAGATCCCACGGAAAAAGGGATAAATCAAAAACACCATATAGATCACAAGAAATGGCAAAATCAAAACAGCTGCTGCCTGCTGCTGAGACATTCGATTGTTTTTTGATTTGTGCATGTGAAATAACCAAAAATACAGAAAAAAAGCTTGTGCTAATAATATTAGCAATATTTATTAGCGATTCGTAAAGGATAAAAATATGAACTCTAAATCCTCCCAGCGCTCTCATAGAGTCACGATGAAAGACGTGGCCATTGAGTCGGGCGTTTCACAATCGACAGTTTCTTTTGTTTTGAACGGTTTAGACAATATGAGGATCAGTGATGAAACACGACACAAGGTAATTAAAGCTGCTAATAAATTAGGATACCGGCGCCGAGCAGTTGGCCGTCCGCCTGTAAATTCCGGCCACGAAGTTATTGGGGTTATGTTTGATGAAGTCGCTACAAGCCCCTTTGCGGCAATTTCAATTGAAGGGATCCAAGAAGAGGCTTGGAAGAATAATATCTTGGTCGAAATTGTAATGACGGGAGGCGATAAGGCTTATGAAAAAGCAATACTTCGCAAATGGTCAAACGATCAGGTTCTTGGGGTTGTCTACGGATCGATCCTGACCCGCAACGTGACACCCCCAATAGGCCTAGAGCAGCATAGATCTGTTTTGTTAAATTGCTATGACGCGAATGGAAAACATTTATCTGTAGTACCAGCTGAACGACGCGGCGGTGAAGATGCTACCAAGGCTCTGATTGCTGAAGGCTATAAGCGGATTGCATTTATTTCCGGCGAGCCCTGGATGGAAGCGTCCGATCAACGTATGGAGGGTTATGAACGTGCATTACGTAGTGCAGGTATACCGGTTGATCCGTCTTTAGTTGTGGAAGGCAACTTTCTCCCGTCGGGAGGTCGTAAAGCCACTTTGAAACTATTAAGCTGTGAAGCACTGCCAGATGCTATTTTTTGCGCAAACGATTTAATGGCGATTGGTTGTTATGATGTTCTAAAGGAAAATGGCATACGTATCGGATCTGACATAGCGGTCTTAGGTTATGACGACCAAGAGGTAGCAGAACATCTATTCCCTACCCTCTCAACTGTATTACTTCCACACCGCGAAATGGGCACATGGACAGTACAAAAACTTGTCAAAGATGAAGAAATTACTGGATTCCAAAAACGTTTAAAGTGCCCAGTCATCTTAAGAGATTCTCACTCCAGCTAGTATTACTTTCGGCTATCAAATTTTATCCATTGCGTTCATCTACACAATTCAAGAAGGAACCCACCCAAGTGGTCCCAAAAGCGGTCCCGATAAATGGTCCAACCCACTGTTATCATTTGATTTATTCAGAAAAAGTAGGGAAAATGGCGCACCGGGGAGGATTCGAACCCCCGACCCCTTGATTCGTAGTCAAGTACTCTATCCAGCTGAGCTACCGGTGCATTCCAGAAGTGGTTAAGGTGAAAGTCATGGCTTTGCAATACATAAATAGATAAAAATCTATCTACTCGCCCAATGGAGCCAAAGGAAGGTATTATACAGAAACCTAGTTTAGCTAACGAGCATCAGCTGACTTACTTGAAAATTTTCTGAAAAATTTTGACATAAAATTTCAAAAAGCTATTCCCGAAAAGCTTGGGAGCGTAGTATTCACTTACAACCCTTTTGTTAACCTCTCCGAGTGTAGGATAAGGAGGTACCATTGAATTGACATTCGAAATTTTGAGGTTCCTTGAAATTATAAACGCCCAAAAAGATATTAGCTCTCCAGCATTTTTAGAAACAATTGTGCAACCAATTACTTTTCTTCCAAATAATACAACCTCCACAAATCCCTCAGTTTTACTATCCGTTATAGCTCTATCATTACTCTTCAAGTTCACAGATGACCGCTCAACTTTATTTCCAAAACGCTTAACGGCGTCATTAAAATTCAATCCGACCGATGCTATTTCCGGGTCAGTGTATGTAACTTGAGGTATATGAGTGGTTTGTATTGTGGATGAGAGACCAAATAGTGTTTTTTTAAGAACAATAGCAGCATGATAGCTGGCGGTATGAGTAAAGCTTGGACCGTCAACTATATCCCCAATTGCATAAACTGACCGATTGGTGGTTTGTAGATTTCTATCTACAATAACTCCGAATTCATTGTATTTAATGCCTGCTTCCGTCAAAGCCAGCTTCTCAATGTTGGGTGCACGACCTGCGGCAATTAATAAGTCGCTCACAACAAGTGTACTAGCAGAGCTTAGATGCAATTTGATGTTGGATCTGTCATTTTCAACACGATCAACAACAGTACCCTCAAGAATATTAACACCATCATCAATTAAACTTTTATGAACGGGCTCAACAAATCTACGCTCATAGCCCTGCATAATTCTGTTTATCTCTATTATTGTAGTTTTTATGCCTAGCCTAGCATGGGCCTGTGCCATCTCCAGACCAATTGGACCTCCACCTATTATAGCAAGATGCCGAGGCGATTTTCTTAAATCAAACAAAGACTCATTTGTTAAATAATTTACTTTATTGAGACCCTCTATATTTGGAATTTTTGCCCTGGAGCCAGTAGCAAGCACTATGCGACGCGCAGTTATTTCATTGTTACCGACGACGACTGTTTTAGGGTCTTTAAATTTCGCATAGTCCCTTAGTACAGTTACCCCCATTTCTTCAAAACGCTCTTGGCTATCGTGAGGAGCAATTTCTGCTATTTTTTTCTCTACATAGGTCATGACCCCAGCGTAATCTAACTCGACTATTTTTGCCTTAATGCCAAACTTATCCGATTGATTGACTTGCTTCGCGATATTTGCTGCAGCCAACAGAGCTTTTGAAGGTACGCAGCCGTAATTAAGACAATCTCCACCCATTCGATCGCCCTCAACCAAAACAACATTAGCCCCCAATTGTGCAGCACCAGAAGCCACAACCAACCCTCCAGAGCCTGCCCCGATGACGAGCAAATCTGCCTTAATTTTTTTCATTTCCCCGCTCCGTTATTGTTTTTGACATAATACCAGAGCGCCTCAAAATCATTGGTAATATAAGTAGGGCCACAAGACCCAGTATAGGACCTAGGATCACTGGACTGAATAAAAGTTCAAAGTTGGGATACTCATTTCGGTCGAATACCTCACCAACGCCGACTCCTATCCATGTGAAAACTATACCTCCGGGAATAATGCCAATAATTGTGGTCCAAATAAAATTAAAAAGTCTGACTCCAACAAGTGCAGGCAAGATATTCGCTAAAAAAAAGGGAACGACTGGAACCAGTCTGAGTGTGAGCATTATTGAGATTTGATTGGTCACAAGAGCATTTTTAATTCGAAAGACAAAATTACTATTGAACTTATTTGATTTATTATAATTGAAACTCTTCACACCGTATCGAACTAGTAGGAACAATAAAGTGGCGCCAGTACTAGCGGCAGTTACATTAATTATTAGGCCTCCGCCAAGACCAAATAAAAATCCACCTGAAACTGAGGCGACTGCGGCGCCAGGCAGCGAAAAAACAACCAATGTTACGTAAAATATCCAGAAACTAATGATTGATAGTGTGAAATTTTTATCACGAAATTCTGCGATTTCTGCTCTATTTTCTTTAAGAGCCTCAAAACTTATCCATTCACTAAAAAAGATAAGGCCAAAAACACCAATAATCAGAAGTAAGAATATAATTATTTTTCTTAAATCAAGTTTATTCATTGTGTTTTCATACTTGCAATACGACTGAACTTAATGCCAAAAATAATGACGGTTGTCTGGTAGATATTAACTCAAAGTCTGTCTGTGGCAAAAAATAGCTCATGGAACTTAAAAAGTATATTTGAACTAGTAGAACAATTTGACTTCTCTGTGTTAGGCCCTTAAAAGCCAAATTTCAAAGATATGCGACTTAACGATTCTTAGTTTAAGAGACAAAATATGGAGAAGAAGCCATGAAACGTACATACCAGCCATCAAATTTGGTTAGAAAGCGCCGACATGGTTTCCGTTCTAGAATGGCAACAAAAGCCGGTAGAAAAATTCTCAATGCTCGAAGAGCAAGAGGACGGAAGTCCTTAAGCGCCTAGGATTACGCTCAGTCCTGAGACGCACTTTCGGTGCACACTCATGGAAAATTTTACAACAAATCTCCAGAATCCAAAAAACTTTTTGGAAACTCTTTCCAAGAGATCAGACTTCGTGGCTGCTTCCAAGGCAGAAAAGTATGTTGGAAAATCTATCATTGTACAGGCCCGACCCAACGCCCTCCAAAATATAAGAGTGGGCTATACGGCTAGCAAGAGGGTCGGTAATGCCGTAAAGCGGAATAGAGCTAAGCGTCGGATGCGAGCAGCTGTGGCAGAAACTTTGGCTTTTTATGGGACTTCTGGAACAGATTACGTTTTGATTGGACGTGCCCAAACTACCTGTAATACAAAATTTGAAGAGCTTAAGGACGAACTAATCTGCGCTTTTGAAAACCTGAATGCGAAACTAAAATGAACCCTATTTCATTTGTAATATCACTTCCAATCAGAGCCTACAGGGTTATCTTTTCACCCTGGGTAGGACATAACTGCCGTTATCAACCGACGTGCAGCGCATACGCCTTAGAAGCCCTAGAGAAACATGGGGCATTGGTTGGGCTCTACTTAATTGTAAGGCGCTTACTAAAATGCCATCCTTGGGGGGGGCAAGGCTATGATCCGGTTCCCAAAAAAAGTAAATAGTCATCCGGATATATACATGACTTGTTATGGATATTAATCTAATTTAAAGCCATGATATGCTAGATGATCTAAACGATATCCATCCTTTGTTTTACGGTGCCCCATCGAGTACTGAATTCAAAAAACTGCGCCGTAGAATTATTAGAAATGTGAGCCAGGCTATTACCGATTACGGCATGG
>Ga0181604_10002560_pt1 | contig 15690 bp, 13 predicted proteins | sample 041ome_12_FD_148663 | JGI IMG/M metagenome (GOLD analysis project Ga0181604, IMG submission 148663) | Coastal salt marsh microbial communities from the Groves Creek Marsh, Skidaway Island, Georgia - 041410US metaG (spades assembly) | ecosystem: Environmental > Aquatic > Marine > Intertidal zone...
CGCCAAAGGCGCGGGTTTTTTAATTCCATTACATTGCAAATTTGTTTGGTATAAAAAGAACCCATCAATTGAGCAGTCACTCTATAAACTGCTTCTTGCAGCCTTAATAAGGTCTTTTATTTTTTTATCATCACGGTTCCACTCGCCTGAAAACCCTAGCATATCCTCTTCAGGTAAAGACCACTTACGAGCCGTACAGTGAAAAGCTGTAATGCCCGCTTTTCTCAAAGTCGCAGCAACTGCTGCATTTACGCCACTTCCCGCTTGAATCTGAATAGTATTATTGGACCAAGTTAGAATTTTGGCCAATTGAATTGGGTCTACTTTGGATGCAAAACCACTCGTTAATATTCTTTCTATTCCAAGACCTACAAGCTGATTAAGCGTTTCTTTTGGATTCACGCAAACATCAAATGCACGATGAAACGTGATGCCTAAATTGTATTGTTTAGCGCGGTCTACTATTAATTGGATAAATCGTTCGTCTAATTGTTTATCTCTGGTTAGCGCACCAACCACAATACCACCTACACCGGCTTTTGCAAGCATATCTAAATCCAAAAGCATCTGGTGTTGTTCGCTTAGAGAATACGTAAAGTTCCCCGGCCTAGGTCGCAACATAGCGTACACTGGAATTGGCGTAGCTGCCACAGTTTCTCGAGCTTGACCAAATGTGGGTGTAAGTCCACCTTCATTAAGATTCGCGCAGAGTTCTATACGATTTACCCCAAGCACATGAAGACCTTCTGCATGTTTAGGCTCCTCAATAGCAATCTCAATTTCTATAGGGTCTTCCATAAATCTGTACTTCGTCTAAAAAATGCCATACAGGTTGTCCGGCAGCAGGGTGGTTATCGGGCAATCGTTCTGTATTGGGGATTTCAAAATTAATGGAATTGGTAGGTGGAAAGCCTCCCACTGGCGCCAAGGTCATGGTGTGAGTGAATGTTCCTCCTTCTTCAACACTCACGTCTCTATCCCACTGGTATCGTTCAATGACATCGCTTTGCACATAAATATCTGCATACACTATTTCAGGGATTAGGATCCAGCTCAAGCGACTCTGAAGGAAATTAATTTTCACAGAATCAATACTATACTTTTCCTTCCATTCAAAGTGGCCGCTAAAAAAATCCGGACCAAAATAACCCAGCCAATTTCCGTCTCTAAAATTAGTAGAACCAAGTACGCCATTAGCTAAAGGAATATCCTGTGTCCCGCTATAAGGTGGCGTTGGTGGCGATGTCAAACAACTATGCGTCAACAAGCCTTGGTGCAGCGCAAAATCATACTCTAAAAGCGGCCCCATGGGCCGACCATCCCTTGAAGGCTGAACAGACATGCTATGTATTCCGGGTTTAAAAAAGTGTACTCGATTTCCTTGAACTGCCCCTGTAGAGGACTGCACGTTAAGTTCCAGATTTTCAAATGCAGGATTTGCTAAAGCATGAATTTCTATTTCATTTTCAGTGCTCTCATTGGAAGTTTGAAGATCAACTGGAATCTGCTCTACATCATAACTATATCCTAGAGCATCAAGCAAACGGTAATGTCCTTGTAGTCGACTCCAAAATGCCTCATAATTTCGGTTCTGAGGGTTTGACCACAGTACTTCTGCCATAGCAATGCCACGGGGTAAAAAGCGCTGATCCAAGGTTTCTATATCTGGGATACGTTCTGACCATAAGTTGCATTCACCACCTAGAATATGTCCGGTAAACAAAGGATCTAAATCTTGTGGGACAGGATTAAACGCGTATACCTTGGGTACATCAATACTGCTTATAGGATAATCAAAATAAGCATGGGATGTTGGGCTCATTATTGCATCATGACCCTGCTCTACAGCCTGAATCCCGCCTTCAAAGCCACGCCAACTTTGAACCGTTGCATTTGGGCTTAAACCTCCTTCTAGAATTTCATCCCAGCCAATGATGTGCCTGCCCTTGGCGGACAAATAATTTTCTATTCGCGTATTAAACCACCCTTGCAAGGCCTCTTCGTCTTCCAAACCTTGGTCCTTCATACGCCGCTGACATTTTACACAATGCTCCCAGCGATACTTAGGAGCCTCATCACCACCAATATGGATATATTTAGACGGGAATATTTCACATACGTAATCAAGCACATCCTCCAAAAATTCAAAGGTCTGCTCATTACCTGCACAATAGATGTCTTTGAACACACCCCATTCCGTGGCTACTTCCACGGGCTCACCGGTACATCCTAATTCTGGATAGGCAGCTATTGCGGCTTGGCTGTGTCCTGGTAATTCAATCTCGGGAATAACATCAATCCCCAGGCTATTGGCATACGCGACTACTTCTTCTAATTCTTTACGGTTGTATGATCCACCATAAACGCTATCCCCATGCATACGAAAAGCGGCTACCTCTGCCAACTTAGGGTACTTGTCCATCGCAATCCGCCAGCCTTGATCTTCAGTAAGATGCCAATGCAATACGTTGAATTTGTACAGCGCCATGATATCCAATTGTCTTTTCACTTCTTCTACCGTAAAAAAGTGACGACAAACATCCATCAATACGCCGCGGTGAGCAAAAGCAGGACCGTCATCAATATGACCGTAAGGTAGTTTAGCCCCTTCAGTAGTCAAGCGGGTCAATTGGAATAACGTAGCTCTAGCGCGATGCTCGCCATTACGGCCATAAGTGATATGTACACCTTCATCATCAGATACAATGCGGTATTGCTCTGAAGCTAACGTGGAGTCAAATTTCATCTCCCAATCGCCTTCATGAGGCGATAGATAATTGTATGCAACCGTATCATATATACTATGTGAAGAAACTGCGGGAATGACTCCGTTGACATTCGCCCAGGGTAACTCACGTTCATTAAAATCGGACACAGATCTTGTAAAAAGAACTACCACCACACTAATGACCACCGCAAACACACCGGTCAACCAGCGACGTTTTTGCCTATTTCTTACTCCCATGTTCTCATATATTTGGCATCAATCATTTCGTTTTGACCTTTGTTGCGCAACGCATAATTAAAGCCATTATATACACTATATCCACCTGTTTCTCCTTGCATATTCATAGCTAAGAAGCCTACTTGCATTCCGTCTACACCCGGATGTTTTTTCAAGATGCGCTGGACAATATCGTAGCATGCTTCTTCCGGAGATGCCCCGCGTCGCATAGATTCCACAACAGCAGAGGACCCGGCAGTACGAATCATGGCCTCACCTACTCCTGTTGCAGTGGCACCGCCAACATCACCGTCAATAAATAGTCCTGCACCAATAATTGGACTATCGCCCACTCTTCCGCGAATCTTATAGGCCATTCCAGAAGTTGTACATGCACCCGCCATGCGCCCATTTGCGTCTAATGCCAACATCCCTATGGTATCGTGATTTTCAACATTTACTCCGGTTTTGTATTCGGATTTAATACGCCATTCTTCATAGTCCTTTTGAACTGGGGGCACAGGTACTTGAAAGGACGCCTTGGTAAATCCGTTTTCCAGCGCCCATTGCTGTGCGCCTTTACCCACTAACATCACGTGAGGCGTTTTATCCATAATAGCCCTAGCAACATCAATAGGATGGATAATTTCTTCTAAAAAGGCCACTGCACCGCAACGGCTATCATGGTCCATGATACAGGCATCCAAGGTCACATGTCCGTCCCTATCTGGTCGACCTCCTAAGCCTACACTTCTGTTGTTCAAGTCATTCTCTGTGACAGCTACGCCCTTTTGTACGGCATCTAAAGCATTGCCTCCGTTGCTAAGAATTTCCCAAGCACCTGAATTGGCCTCCATGCCGTGAATCCATGTACTGATTACCAACGGATTATTTTTAACAGGAGGGGTTAGGTTTGGGGGTTGGGTTTTTGATTTCAACGGGTTAATAGCTAGGCCGGCGCCCGCCAAACCAAGATTTTTTATAAATCTTCTTCTAGACATGCTTCAGTGTTTCTTTAAACTTAAGCATTATTCTTAATTTGGGGAGATGCGAAATACTCTGCTTATCACGGCGCTTCTTTTTGGATGGAGCGCATCTGCTCAAGAAGCAACATGGACCTCAATCAAAGACATCAACCCGTTCATCGGAACAGGTGGCCACGGTCACACACATCCTAGTGCTCAAGCACCTTTTGGGATGATTCAATTGGGTCCCAATACACGGTACGATGGTTGGGACGGATGCGGAGGCTATCACTATACAGACAGTGCGATGTACGGGTTTACCTGCACGCACCTCAGCGGAACTGGAGTAAGTGATTACGGGGATTTGTTGATGCTGCCGTATTCTTCTCCCACCAAAGAAGGCGATCATATTGCTTTTGATAAAGCAAGCGAGGTAGCAACAGCAGGCTATTATTCCGTTACCCTTAATGATGGAACAAGGATTGAGGCTACTGCGGGTGATCGGGTAGGTATTCTGCGTATTCAATTTCCTGAGGGCGGTAATCCTGGAATCATGATAGACCTGAACTTTCGTGATCGCGTACTAGAAAAGTCTTTTGAAGCCACAGGAATTGGTGAATGGCAAGGCCGTAGAATTTCGGAAGGATGGGCCCGTGAACAACATTTCTACTTTGGTCTTAACATCACCGCACGACCAGATACTGCAATAGAACTTAGCGAAGGAGTGTTTTGGATACCCATGCCGGAAGGAACTCTGGAGACAACGGTTGAAATCGGAATGAGTGGAACCTCAGAGAAAGGTGCTTGGACGAATGCGGCGGTAGAATTGATTAACCATGATTTTGAAAGTCTGCACAAGGAAACGAAAAAGAAATGGGAAGTAGAATTAGCCAAGAGTATGGTTAAAAGCTCCTCAGTTGACGATCGTGCCATATTCGCAACTGCATTGTATCACGCCTATTCAGTACCCAATCTCTGGAGTGATGTAGATGGTTCTTATCGCGGTGCAGATGGTCAGATATACAAAGACACCTTGAATAGACATTATACGGTTTATTCGTTGTGGGACACATATCGGACTGCCCATCCTTTATATACCATTACCCAACCTGAACGAACGCAAGAATTCATCTATGGCATGTTGGACATGTACAAGCAGCGGGGACGATTGCCCATCTGGGAATTGGCAGGCAATGAGACCGATTGTATGATTGGTTACCACAGCGTTAGTGTACTAGCAGATGCAATAGCGAAAGGTTACCATACAGATACCACCCTTACCCTTGAAGCCATGCGCGCTACCGCTGAGATGGAAGTGTTTGGCCTTGGCGACTACCAAGAATCTGGCTTTTTGAGCATTGAAGATGAAAGTGAATCGGTTAGTAAGACACTAGAATATGCCTATGATGATGCATGTATTGCTTGGACCGCTGAGCGCTTAGGAAACCTGAGCATAATGAACGGCTACAAGCAACGTGCCTCTGCGTACCGTTCGCTCATTGATCCGGAAAGCGGGTTTGTACGACCGCGAACCAACGGTGATTTTTTAACTCCCTATGCGCCTCAAGAAGTAAACAACCACTTCACAGAAGCAAACGCCTACCAATACAGCTTTTCTCCTGTACATGACATTGAAGGTTGGATGGAAATATTAACCAATTTCAGGGCGGCTCGCGAAGGATGGAATTCAATGCCGCGCAGAAAGCAAGCAATGGTTGTTAAAAGCAGGCATGATGTTCTTGAAGATTTACTTGACGAACTGTTTACCGCACCGTCTCAAACCACAGGTAGGGTGCAGGCAGACATCACAGGGCTCATTGGTCAATATGCACACGGAAATGAACCTTCGCACCACATTGCATACCTCTATAATGCTACGAATAATCCTGGCAAGACGAGCTACTGGGTTAATGAAATTCTTAACTCACAGTATCAAAATGCACCGGATGGCTTGAGTGGTAATGAAGATTGTGGACAAATGAGCGCTTGGTATGTAATGGCGTCCATGGGGCTTTATCCGTTGGTACCGGGTCAGCCTCATTACCAATTAAGCACCCCAAAATGGGACGATATTCAGCTTGAATTGGCCAATGGAAAAACCTTGGAAATACAATCTTTTGGGGAAGGTCCCTACATTCAGAATTACAATCAAGGTGTTTTCTTGGAAACCCACCACAATAGGAGGTACGTCACCCACGAGCAAATCCTTGAAGGTGGAATCTGGGAAGTGGAACGCAGTGCAGACAATAAGTTATGGAGTATAACACAACGCTACAACACCAGCCTAAACAACCCAACTCCTCCTGCTCCTATTATTCGAGTGAATAGAACTTTTTCAGGAGAGACCCCAGTGGAAATAATCCCAACGGGCAGCTATGATTTGTGGAGGTATAACCGCTATGAAAATGTGAAATGGAAAAAAGACCGCAAGGGCCGAGAACGCATCGGTAAGGCCTATGATAATGGTTTTGTTACGGCCGTTACCCCGCATTACGGTTATGGAAACCATGTTGCTAAGGCAGTATTCACCAAACGGGATGATAATTACAATGCCAAATGGTTAGAAGGGACACCAACCTCTCAATACACTGCCGGTGGTGCTAGAGCTGCCGTGGACGGTATCCAAGGCGATACTGATTGGCGTAAAGGCCACTGGATAGGAATTCAAGGGGAAAATGGATTGCTGGAAATCACCCTAGAAAAACCCAAACCAATGGAGAGTATTGGCGTAGGAGTATTAAAAGACATTCGCGCTTGGATTGCCCTACCAAAGGAATTGGAAATGAACGTTCAATATGAGGGCAGTGCCAAATGGGAAACTATCGGAAGCGAATTCATGAAAAATCCGTTAAGCCAAGAAGAGCCTGTGCGTAAGGAGGTGATTTTCACCTTTGCGGATGTGCGGCCTATTAAGAGGATTCGAATAAAATTTATTAATGCAGGTGTACTACAAGAGTGGCACCCAGGTGCTGGTTATCCAAGCTATTTCTTCTTGGACGAAGTAAGGTTGGATTAATTATTTCAAGTCCGCCGGAATCTCACACACCGGTATAGGCAGCATTTTATGTTTGTTCGCTGTGTTGAATTTGAGATAAATTTCCATGACTTCTGCTTCACGTCCTATAAAGTCAGTGGGAGATTTTCCAGCTTCTTGTTGCGCCATTGCCCATTCTAATTCCGGGTATGTGGCACCTAGTTGATCCTCATCGGTGCGGTCATCACCCCATAAGCCATCTGTGGGCTTGGCATCCAAAATACTTTCCACAACGCCTAGATGACGAGCCAAAGCAAAGACTTCTGTTTTCATTAAATCTGCAATGGGACTCAGGTCCACTCCTCCGTCTCCATATTTGGTATAAAAGCCTACACCAAAATCCTCTACTTTATTTCCGGTTCCTGCCACCAATAGACCGTTGGATTGACCGTGGTAGTATAGGGTGGACATCCGCAGACGTGCACGAGAATTTGCTAAAGAAAGTTCATGATCTGCGCCCCCTGGTTGCATAGCGGTTATAAAGTCTTCATAAACGGGGGTTAAATCTACTTGAATATGACGCGTATTTGGAAAATTTTTAGCCAACCAAGCTTGATGCTCCTTACCGCGTGATGCTTGGTCAGGATGCTGATGGATGGGCATTTCAAGGGTAAGTACATCAAGGCCGGTCCTAGCACAAAGTGTTGAAGTAAGCGCTGAATCAATGCCGCCACTAACGCCTACCACAAAACCCTTAACACCTGCGCTGTTTGCGTAGCTTTTCAGCCAGTTCGAAATATGATTTGCCGTTTCCTGTAATTTCATAGCTCTATCGCCTAATTTTGTCCCAATGAAAGGAGTTCACCAAATATACCTTTTCGCAGCAACCGTTCTGCTCGCTGTATTCTTCTTTATTCAACGTGGAGCCTATTCAGAAGGTTCACTTTTTGAAGTAACGAATAATGGTGAAATTACCTGGGAAGTAAAGGACTTTGGTGAAGTGCTCTTTGGAAGGGATAGTTTACCATGGAAGGAAATGCAAAATATTTATTGGCCATTTTTAGAAAACCAACCCAATAGATTTTTTTGGGCAAACGAACGCAAGAACAAGGTGTTGATAGACCACTACACTAACGTTCAAAATTTATGCGATCAAGAAAAAATAACCAAAGACTTAGCCCAAATTAGCGCAAATGCGAATGAGCTCTTAGACATCCCTATACCGAATCAATTATTCTTTTATATCAGCGGAATAGACTTGGAACATCCATGCCTTTACTATCATGGCGGTAAAGATTCTGTTATTGTATTTGTTGGTCTTGATAATTTTTTGGGTTCTGCTTACCCAGGTTACAACGCTGTACCAAATTATCAGCGAACATTGCTCACTCAAAGCCAACTTGTTGTTCGTTACGCAAATGCCCTCTTAGAAAATCAAGTCATCCAAAATTTTAACGATCCTACTTTGCTCGGAGAAATGATTTATCATGGAAAACGGCACGTAGCGGCAGAGGCCATAATCCAAGATGCTCCTATTCATGAAGTTCTAGGCTACAGCAGGGCAGAATACGACTTTTTAGAAAGCAACGAAAGACAAATTTGGGAAGTATTGGTCCGTGAAAATTTACTCTTTTCCACTGACATTATGGTTCGCCAACGCTTATCTCAACCCGCACCGTTTTCCAAAATGGGTACCGCTATGGACATGGAGATCCCGGGGAGAGTAGCTCAATTTATTGGCTATAGAATGATGCGTAGTTACGCGGAAAATCATACCGATCTAGACCTAAAGCAACTTTTAACTATCCGCGATGCGCAACGAATTTTGCGCGACGCACAATACAAACCGTAATGGCAATACACAAAGAGAGCGAAATCAAGATTACCGTTGGATTAGATGCGAATAAAATTCCTGAATCCATTGTTTGGGACGCCAGTGATGGTGGAGTTTCCAATGAAGAAGCTAAAGCCTTAATGATGGGAGTTTGGGACGATAAAACTTCTGAATGCCTACGTATTGATCTTTGGACCAAAGACATGCTCATGGACGACATGAAACGCATGTTCCATCAGACGTTCATCTCCATGGCCGACGGTTACGAGCGCGCAACAGAAGATACAGCATTGGCAGCTGACATGCGTGATTTTGCCCGCTATTTTGGCGAAAAATCTGGAATTATTGAGCCGTCGAAAAAATAAATTGGCGGTTCGTTTTCTGCTTATTGGCAGGTGCGAGATTAGGTTTTATCGGATACTATATTCAGAAGCAAAAACACAAATAGCGCTTTATTCCTTACTGACCGTACATATCTGGAGTGATGCTCTGGTGTACAATGTCTAAATAACGTAACACTTCTTCCCGCCCAGTTCGGCCTTCTGCTGAAGTCATGAATACTGGCGGTAATTCCTCCCATTGTGTGAGCAGCTTCTTCTTATAGCGCGCAATTTGTTTCATAAGTGCAGAAGAACCCAATTTATCAATTTTGGTAAATACAATAGAAAACGGAACGCCTTCCATACCGCACCATTCCATAAATTCCAGATCAATTTTCTGCGGATCGTGACGGCAATCTACCAAGACGAACGTATTAATCAAATTGGGTCGGTCCTTGATATATGAAGTAATCATACGTTGAAACGTAGCTCGATTCTTTTTGGAAGTTTTCGCATAACCGTATCCCGGCAAATCCACCAAATACCAATCCTCGTTGATTTCAAAATGATTAATAAGCTGTGTCTTTCCTGGTTTTCCCGAAGTTTTAGCCAAATCCTTTCGCTGCATGAGCATGTTGATGAGCGAACTTTTACCAACGTTTGATCTTCCAATAAACGCAAACTCATTTTTCGTAGGTGCAGGGCACTCTTCCAACGTAGTGGAGGACTTCACAAAATCGGCACTTGTAATCTTCATCTTTCTCAGTATTCGCGCAAAGTTAGGTCATTTATTGGGTAGCAAGACTGAATGGTTATCAACGATGTTATACACACTTAAAATTCACTCTTTCCCACTTCTTCCCACCACAACTAATAAGGCCTAACGCAGTTTTAGATGAAACAAGTGGGAAAAGTTATTCACAATGTGTACGTTTGTGGGAAATCGTGGGATGATAATTCTACATTTGTAAGGAGAGCAAACTTTAGACATGTTAAACCTCATAGGAGTACACGAATGCAAGATGGATGCGAAAGGTCGTATCAGTCTTCCGGCTGCCCTAAAAAAGCAGCTAGCACCAGCTATGGATGATGCGTTCGTACTCAAAAGAAGTGTGTTTAGCAAGTGTTTGGAGTTGTACCCAATGCAAGAGTGGAATGAAGTCATGGGCAAGGTGAACACCTTAAACCGTTTTGTAAAGAAGAACAACGATTTTATTCGATTATTCACTGCAGGTGTAAAACTTATTGAGTTAGACGGTGCTACCCGTATAGGGATTAGTCCGGACCTTAAATCTTTCGCAAACCTCAGCCGTGAAGTGGTGCTTAGCGCACACAACGGCATTGTAGAGATTTGGGATAAACTAGCCTATGAAAACGCCGTAAACGTAGATGGAGATGACTTTGGATTGCTCGCTGAAGAAGTAATGGGCGGAATAAATCCAAGTCAGAATGAGCTATCATGATCCTGTTCTCTTAGAAGAATGCTTAGAGGGGCTTAACATCAATCCAAAAGGATTGTATGTTGACGTGACCTTTGGTGGAGGCGGTCATAGTAAAGCCATTTTAGAACAGCTAACAACTGGCAAGCTCTACGCTTTTGACCAAGACCCGGATGCAAAAGCAAACCTCCCAGAACATCCAAACCTTGTATTTATTGCAGCCAACTTTAGGTACATCAAGAATCATCTTCGATTACAAGACGCAAGATTTGTAGACGGAATATTAGCAGACCTTGGCGTCTCTTCACACCAATTTGACGAAGGCGAAAGAGGATTCTCTATTCGATTTGACGGTCCGCTGGACATGCGCATGAATCCGGGCTCCGGCATAAGTGCTGCGGAAGTGCTAGAAACCTATGAGGAACAGGCGCTGTATGATCTATTCAGAAAACACACAGATATCAAAGGCCTCAGGTCATTGGTGAACGCACTGCTTATGGCACGCGCAAATCATCCGCTAACTACAACGGCTGCCTTGCGTGAATTGTGTGAGCCACTCGCTCCAAGAGGACAATGGCACAAATATGTAGCTCAAGTTTTCCAAGGACTTAGAATGGAAGTCAATAGCGAGCTAGAGGTGCTAGAAGACATGCTCTATGGTGCAATTGATGTTTTAAAACCTGGCGGAAGACTAGTCGTCATGAGCTATCACAGCTTAGAAGACAGAATGGTCAAAAACTTCATCAAAGAAGGAAAAGCAGCAGGCCAAACGGAGAGCGATTTCTTTGGAGTAAAGCACCTACCGCTAAAAGCCATAACACGAAAGCCCATTGTATCTGGCGCAGAAGAAAATGCCACGAATCCGCGAGCAACAAGCGCCAAGCTCAGGATAGCGGAACGAACTCATACAGAATGGAATAGAGATGAATAAGGTCAAAATCTTTTTTAGCACTCTTGGGAATCGTTTGAAAATCACAGATGAAGCCATCATCAAATTCCTGCCTTTCGCAGGTTGGCTCAGCTTTTTGGCGCTAATCAGTATTTACGTGAGCCACAGCGCTGATAAAAAAGTGCACAAAATAGACGACCTCAGCAGAAAGCGTCAAACACTTGAGGCCGAACATACTGAAACCAAAGAACGACTGACCAAACTGTCACTAGAAAGCCGAGTGATTACGAAGGCAGAAGAACTCGGTTTGATGCAACCAGAGGTGAGACCAGAAAAAATAATAATAACGGAGTGAGCACGGAGATAAAGAACATAAAGAATAGAGTTGCTTGGGCCAGCGGTATCATCTACCTGATGCTAGCCGTAGTGTTGATCCGTTTATACTATGTAAGTCTTGTACAAGGCCCTGAGCTTAGGGCTAAAAGCCAGGAGCGCGTCATTGAACGGCATATCATTGAGGCAAAACGTGGTGATATTTATTCTGCAGACGGCAAGACTCTGGCCACCACCAAACCCGTATATAAAATACATTTTGATGCGGTTACGGTAGATAAAGAAATTTTTGATGCGGAAGTGGATGCGCTTGGAGCGCAATTAGCAACGATTAATTCCAAATACAGCGCTAGTGGCTGGTCAGCGTATCTAAGAGAAGAGCGGTCCAAAAGGCGCCGTTATATCCCATTGGCAAGTAAACTCAACTTCAGCGAACTGCAGAGAATCCGGCAATATCCTATTCTAAAAAGAGGTGCACACCGTGGGGGCTTAATTGTAGAAGAAGATCTACAGCGCATTCAAATGGCCACCAACATCAAAATGAGAACAATTGGGTATGACCTAGAAGGTGCAAGTGCTGGATTGGAAGGATACTATAGCGAATACCTAAGAGGGAAGCCTGGAAATCGATTAAAGCAAAAAATTGCAGGAGGAGATTGGAAGCCCATTGACGACCCACAGGCTGTAGAACCCGTGGACGGTTTTGACGTATATACCACCATTGACACTCGAATCCAAGACGTGGCGCAGCAAAGCCTGTTAAAAGAACTCAAACATTACAAGGCAGATCACGGCTGTGCCGTAGTCATGGAAGTAAAAACCGGGAAAATTGTAGCCATGGCCAACTTAGGTCGTAATGAAGACAGCACCTATTCAGAGCTCAGAAATTACGCTGTTTGGGAATGCACAGAACCTGGCTCAACCATGAAGCTACTCTCTACCATGGCGCTTTTGGAAACCGGCAAGGCCGATACCAATACTAAAGTGGATACAGAAAATGGTGTGATACAAGTTTTTGATCGAAAAGTAAAAGACTCAAGATGGGGTGGCTATGGGGAGATAAGCCTTAGAAAGGCTTTTGAAAAGAGTTCCAATACGGCCATTGTAAAGCTGATTTATTCCAATTTCAAAGACAAGCCCAATGAATTCATTGACTTTTTATATGCACGTAAGTTTCATGAAAAAACGGGAGTGGGAATTAAAGGAGAATCAGCTCCAATAATACCCATGCCAGGTGACAAAGATTGGTCCGGGGTTACCCTTCCATGGATTGCCTATGGCTATTCCGTCGCATTCACACCACTGCAGCTTTTAACCATGTACAATGCCGTAGCAAACGACGGCATTATGGTGCAACCTCAAGTAGTCAGCCACATAATGGATCATGGACGCCAAGTAGAGCGCTTTGAACCAAAAGTGCTTAACCCTGCAGTATGTTCCAAAGAGACTATTGGTAAACTTCAGGCCCTATTAGAAGGTGTCGTGGAACGCGGAACTGCCACAAACCTGAAGGACAGTAAAATGAAATTAGCCGGCAAAACCGGAACCTGTCAATTGAACTATTGGATTGAAGGCACGAGCGATTACCAGAGTTCATTTGCCGGTTATTTTCCCGCAGACCATCCAAAATATTCTTGTGTTGTGGTGATCAATAAGCCTGTTAAACAAATAGGGTATTATGGAAACAAAGTGGCAGGACCTGTTTTTCGAGCCATTGCAGATGAAGTGTACAGCCAAATGCCTCAAGAAGCGGAAATAGTGGGAGGCAAACTTTTAGCAATCAATAATACGGCCCATTCATCTATTCCAAGAATTGACGAAGCCTTTCAAAAGAACTTCATCCCAAGCCTTAAAGGTCTAAATGCCCGGGAAGTGCTACGTGCAGTCGGCCCACATAATATCAAGGTGAATATGGAAGGAACAGGGCATGTAATAAGCCAAAGTCCTGTTGTTGGAACGCCACTGAATACCATAACCGAAATCAATCTAACCTTGCGATGAAATTATTGAAAGACCTCATCTACGGCATCCGTCTCAAGGAAGTTATTGGCAGTACACAAATTGCCATTGAGCACATTTGCTACGACAGTAGAAAGTCGGCCAAAAACGCACTCTTTATTGCAGTGCCTGGAACCCAAGTGGACGGCCATCTCTTCATAGATAAAGCGATTGAACTAGGTGCTATTGCTGTAGTTTGTGAGCGGTTACCGGATCGAATACAAAAAGGTATACACTATGTGCAAACTTCAGATAGCGCCTTTGCGCTTAGTGCTGTAGCCAGCAATTGGTATAGCAATCCTTCTAAAAAAATGAAAGTCATTGGCGTGACTGGAACCAATGGAAAAACCACCATAACTACCCTGCTCTTTAACCTCTTCTCGCAGATTGAAGGCGAGCTCTGCGGATTATTGAGCACCATTGATGTGAGAATTGGCCGTAATAGCCTCCCTGCCACACATACCACTCCAGACGCCATAGCAATACAAGAGCACATGAGCAATATGCATCAAGCAGGAGTAAAGTATTGCTTCATGGAGGTGAGTTCCCATGCTCTTGTTCAACATAGGGCGGCACATGTAGATTTTGACGTAGCCGTATTCACCAACATTACAAGAGACCATTTGGACTACCACGGCGATATGAACGGCTACATCAAAGCCAAAAAAATGCTCTTTGACGGGCTAAAAAAAGAAGCCGTAGCCATTTTCAATGAAGATGTCAAACACGGCCAAACCATGGTGCAAGACTGCAAGGCAATCAAGCGCAGCTATGCGCTTAAGTTTCCAAGTGATTACAAAGTGAAAATTCTTGAACGGCAATTCGACGGAATGCTATTGACCATCAATGAACAAGAATGCTGGACCAGAATCATGGGGGATTTCAATGCCTATAATCTTTGCGCGGCGTATGCAACTGCCATTGAATTAGGCAAAGATGCACTACAAGTACTCACCACACTCAGCCTTTTAACTCCCGTTGAAGGTAGATTCCAAACCATCACTGGCAAGGGAATAGTAGCCATTGTGGACTATGCACATACACCGGACGCACTTCAAAATGTCTTAAATACGATTGCAACCATCAATGAAGGAAAAGGCAAAATAATTACGGTAGTAGGCTGTGGCGGAAATAGAGACAAAGGCAAGCGTCCTCAAATGGCTGCTATTGCTGCAGAAAATAGTGACACCACCATACTCACTTCTGATAATCCACGTGATGAGGATCCAGATACAATTATCGCTGAAATGGCAAAGGGATTAAGTCCCAACCTGAAGAGTAAAACACTCGAAATCATGGACCGCAGACAGGCTATTAAGTCGGCAGTCATGCTGGCAAAAGAGGGCGATATCGTGCTTGTTGCCGGCAAAGGACATGAAAAATATCAAGAAATCAAGGGTACTCGATTCGACTTTGACGATGTACACGAAGTAACCCTCTTATTGAACAGTTAGTATGCTTTATTACCTATTTGACTTTTTAAACCAAACCTATGATTTGCCCGGCGCAGGTGTTTTTCAATACATCACCTTCCGTGCGGCAATGGCTGTAATTACTTCGCTATTAATCAGCATGGTCTTTGGAAAAAAATTAATTGACCGCCTTCATAGGTTACAAGTTGGGGAAACTGTTCGCGACTTAGGACTTGAAGGACAACAAGAAAAGTCAGGTACGCCGACTATGGGGGGAATCATCATCCTTATGGCAATTGTTTTTCCAACATTACTCTGGGCAAAACTGGACAATATATACATCATCCTTATGCTTGTAAGTACCCTATGGATGGGGAGCATTGGTTTTGTGGACGACTACATCAAAGTATTCAAAAAGGATAAAAAAGGCCTTAGAGGAATTTTTAAAGTCATCGGTCAGGTAGGACTCGGCATCATAGTTGGCGCTACACTCTACTTCCATCCAGAAGTGACCATAAAAGAACAATTGCCCGTTGTTCAAACCGAACAGTTCGAATCTGCAAACGGCCCCTCCTATGGAGA
>Ga0181604_10002561_pt1 | contig 15689 bp, 11 predicted proteins | sample 041ome_12_FD_148663 | JGI IMG/M metagenome (GOLD analysis project Ga0181604, IMG submission 148663) | Coastal salt marsh microbial communities from the Groves Creek Marsh, Skidaway Island, Georgia - 041410US metaG (spades assembly) | ecosystem: Environmental > Aquatic > Marine > Intertidal zone...
AGGCCCGCGCCGCGCGACGGGGCGTCAACCGCTGGCGCGGTTGAGCGTTACCCATAAAGTAAATTGAGATCTAAACCGCCCGAGCCAGCTCGGTGCGGTAAGCGCTTATACCCTCAGCAATCAAAAACGCCAGTTCCAGCGCTTGGCTGCCATTCAGGCGCGGGTCGCAATGGGTGTGATAGCGGCTGGAGAGGTCTTCTTCCGAAATCGCTTGCGCGCCGCCCAGACACTCGGTCACGTTTTGGCCGGTCATCTCAAAATGGATGCCGCCGGCATGCGTTCCTTCGGCCTGATGCACGCCCATAAAGCGCTGCACTTCCGTCAAAATGCGGTCAACCGGACGGGTTTTATAACCGTTTGACGCCTTAATCGTGTTGCCGTGCATCGGGTCGCACGACCACACCACTTTGCGGCCTTCGCTCTCTACCTTGCGGATGAGTTGCGGCAGGTGGTTTTCAACATTTTTATGGCCGAAGCGCGCAATCAGCGTGATGCGCCCGGCTTCGTTTTCCGGGTTCAGCTTATCCAGCAGGGTGATGAGCTCATCCGGCTCCAGCGACGGCCCGCATTTAATGCCGATGGGGTTTTTCACGCCTGAGAGAAACTCCACATGCGCGCCATCCGGCTGACGGGTGCGGTCGCCGATCCACAGCATATGCGCCGAGGTGTCGTAATGCTCGCCGCTGGTGCTGTCGAGCCGCGTCAGCGCTTGCTCATAACCCAGCAGCAGCGCCTCGTGGCTGGTGTAGAAATCGACCATGCCCATTTGCGGGGCGGTGCTGCTGTCAATGCCGCAGGCCGCCATGAATTCCATGGCTTGGTCGATTTGTTGCGCCATTTCTTCGTAGCGCGCGCCTTGCGGGCTGTCGGCCACAAAGCCTTGGTTCCAGCGATGCACTTCGGCCAGGTCGGCATAGCCGCCCTTGGCGAAAGCGCGCAGCAGGTTGAGCGTCGAGGCGGCTTGACGATAAGCGGAAATCTGCCGCTCCGGGTCGGGCACACGCGCCGTCGCGTCGAATTCAATGCCGTTGATAATGTCACCGCGATAGCTCGGCAGCTCCACGCCATCAATGGTCTCGGTATCGGCCGAGCGCGGCTTGGCAAATTGACCGGCCATGCGACCGACTTTGATAACCGGCAGCTTGGCGCCATATGTCAGCACCACAGACATTTGCAGCATGACGCGGAAAGTGTCGCGAATATTGTCGCCATGGTGCTCGGCAAAGCTCTCGGCGCAGTCGCCGCCTTGCAGCAAAAACGCGCGGCCCTCGCACACTTCGGCCAGTTGCGCTTTCAGATTGCGCGCCTCACCGGCAAACACCAAAGGCGGAAAGCTTGCCAGACGTGCTTCCACATCGGCCAGTTTTGTCGCATCTTCATAGGCGGGAACCTGCTTAATCGGGAACTCGCGCCAGCTCTTCGGTGTCCAACTCATCTCTATAATCTTTCTAAAATGTCGGTCTGGTTTTTCATATACGTATTTTATGAGGAAAAATAAAGCGTTTAGATGGTTTTGATGAGGCGACGGCCGAAATTGGCACCGGCGAACAGCGCCGCATATTCGCGCGGCGCATCCTCAATACCGCTGCTGATATCCTCCTTATAAGCCAGCTTGCCGTCGCGGATAAGCGCCGCCATCGCCGCCTGCGCCTCAGGGAATTGCTTGGCGTAGTCATAAACCACCAGCCCCTCCATCCGCAGCCGGTGCGTGATAAAGCGCGTGGTTTGGCGCATGCCGATAGGGGTTTCCCTATTATATTCAGACACTTGGCCGGAAACAACAATACGGCCTTTAGGGTTCATGGTGAGCACCGCCGCGTCCAGCATCTCGCCGCCTACATTGTCGAAATAAATATCGACGCCGTTCGGCGCGGCCGCCGCAATGGCTTTGGTGAGGTTTTTCTCGGCTTTGTAATCGACCACCGCGTCAAAACCCAAATCCGTCAAATAAGCGCATTTATCCGCCCCACCGGCGATGCCGATAACGCGCAAGCCCAGCGTTTTGCCAATCTGCCCGCAGGTTGCGCCCACCGGTCCGGCAGCCGAGGAGATGAGCAGCACCTCGCCATCTTTGGGCTGGCCGAGGTCTTGCAAACCGAACCACGCGGTCAGCCCGGGCACACCCAACACGCCAATGGTCGCGCTCATCGACACTTTGTCGTCAAACATGGCGGGGTCGAGTTTTTGCAAGCCCCTATCGGGGTGCAGCACCGCCTCGGTCCAGCCAAGGCCGCCCATCACCATATCGCCGAGGGCAAACCGCTCGGAGTTACTGGCGATAATCTCGCCAATGCCGGCGCTCTCAATCGTGTCGCCCAGCTTCAGGCCGGCCGCATAGCTGTCGCCCGATAGACGCCCGCGCATGCCGGGGTCGAGCGAGAAATAATGCGTCCTAATCAGCACTTGCTCGTCTTGTGGGGCGTCGGGGGTAAACGCCTCAAGCGCGAAACAATCGGCACTCGGCACGCCGCTGGGGTGTTTGGCCAGCGTCCATCTGCGATATTCGGTCATCTCTTACTTGCCTTTGAAATCGGGTTTGCGTTTTTCCTGAAACGCCGCCACCGCTTCTTTGAAATCCTGCGAGCGCATGCTCAGCCCTTCGGCTTGCAGGCTTATCGGCATCACCGCCGCCGCGACTTGGCGCAAAAACGCGTTGATACCGGCCTTTGACGCGGCAATGGCAATCGGCGCGCCCTCGGCCAGCTTGTCGGCAATCTGCATGGCTTTTTCCATCACGCCCTCGGCGCTGTCAGCAAAAAATCCGGCGAGGCCCATTTCATGCGCTTGCTTGCCATCCACCATCTCGCCGGTCATCAGGTGATATTTGGCACGATTGACGCCGATGAGAAACGGCCAGATAACCTGCCCACCATCGCCCGCGCCGAGGCCCATATTGACATGCGTGTCGCCGAATTTGGCGTCCGGCCCGGCCACGACCACATCGCACAGCAAGGCGATATTGGCACCCAGCCCCAGCGCATAGCCATTGACGGCAGAGATAATCGGTTTTTCGCATTCCAAAATATGATCGACAATGCGCCGCCCTTCGGCGAGGCTTGGCATTTCAATGCCGGTATCGGCACTAAAATCGCCGCCGACGCAAAACGCCTTGCCGGCCCCCGCCAGCACCAGCACGCGCAAGTCGGGGTCGTCGTCAAAATCGCGGCTGAAAGTCATCATCTCATGGTGCATCCGATTGTCGATGGCGTTCATCTTCTCCGGACGATTGAGCGTCACCATCACCACGCCATTGTCGCGCCGGTCGATGGTCATGCGCTGATAATTTTCCTGTCTCAGCATAATCTCCCCCTCATTGGTCAGAAAATAGTTTGCCCTCAAGCGATGGGCTTATGCAAGCGGCCCGTTCTATGCTTGTTCAAAAGGGTGCCACGCGCTACATAGCAAGCATGGAAAAAGCCGCCAAAACCTTGAAAATCGCCATGGCCCAACTGAACCCGACCGTCGGGGCAGTGGCTGCCAATGCCGATTTGCTCCGCAGCATCCGTGCCGCCTCGGGCGACGCCGACGTAATTGTTGCGGGCGAGCTGTTCTTGACCGGCTACCCGCCCGAAGACCTTGTTCTAAAACGCTCTTTTCTGGCCCATGTGGCGGTGCAAGCGGAGCAATTAGTGGCCGATACGGCGGAAGGCGGGCCGGCTTTGGTGTTTGGCCTACCGGTGGTTGAAAACGGCGTGCTTTACAACTCCGTGATGGTCGCCGATGGCGGGCAGGCGGCGGTGCGCCACAAAGTGCATCTGCCCAATTACGCCGTGTTTGATGAAAAACGCTTGTTCGAGGCGGGGGCTATGCCCGAACCGGTTGAATTGCGCGGTTTGCGGGTCGGCCTGCCGATTTGCGAGGATATTTGGTTCACCGATGTTTGCGCGCATTTAAAAGCCCAAGGGGCTGAGCTTTTAATCTCGCCAAACGGCTCGCCATTCGAGCGCGGCAAACATGCCAAGCGCTTGCACCACGCCGCCGCGCGCGCCTCCGAAACCGGTTTGCCGTTGGTTTATGTCAATCAATATGGCGGGCAAGACGAGCTGGTGTTTGACGGCGCGTCTTTTGCGATGAATGGCGATGGCAAGTTGGCGGTGCAGCTTCCGGCTTGGCAGGCCGAGGTCAATCTGCTGACCCTGAGCGAAAGCGCTGCGGGCTGGCAGGTGGTGGGTGGCGTGTCGGAAGATACGGCTGATAATTTGGGCGATAATTTGGGCGATATTTACGCCGCCGCCATGTTGGGGCTGCGCGATTATGTCGAGAAGAACCGTTTTCCAGGCGTCTTGCTCGGTCTGTCGGGCGGCATTGATAGCGCCATTTGCGCCGCCATGGCGGTCGATGCGTTGGGGGTGGAGCGGGTGCATTGCATCATGCTGCCGTCGCGCTATACCAGCCAGTCGAGCCTCGATGACGCTGCCGATTGCGCCAAAGCTTTGGGCATCAAGCTCGACGAGGTGTCGATTGCCGCGCCGGTTGACGCGGTGGAGGGCGCGCTGGGCAATCTGTTCAAAGGCACCAATGCCGATTTGACCGAAGAAAACATCCAGTCGCGCTTGCGCGGCACATTGCTGATGGCGGTGTCGAACAAATTCGGCAATATGGTGGTGACAACAGGCAATAAATCCGAGGTTTCGGTCGGCTATGCGACGCTGTATGGCGATATGAATGGCGGCTATAATCCGATTAAGGATATTTATAAAACCGAGGTGTTTGCTCTGGCGCGCTGGCGCAATGAAAACCTGCCAGTGGGTGGGCTTGGGCCGCATCCTGATGCCATGAAAGCGCCGGTCATCCCGCAAAATATTATCGACAAGCCGCCCAGCGCCGAGCTGCGCCCCGACCAAAAAGACCAAGACAGCCTGCCGCCTTATGACGCGCTGGATGATATTTTATTCGCGCTGGTCGAGGATGAATTGGGCGTCGATGAGATTATCGCCCGCGGCCATGACGCCGAGACAGTGAAGCGTATCGAACATTTGCTTTATGTTTCTGAATATAAGCGCCGTCAGGCCGCGCCGGGTGCGAAAATCGGAAATCGCAATTTCGGGCGCGACCGCCGCTACCCGATTACCAATGGTTTCCGCGACGCGCGCGCCTAAAGCCGACCCGAAACGCATTAAAATAAAACAAGGAATTTTATGACTGTTCGTACCCGCTTCGCCCCTAGCCCGACCGGCTTGCTGCATGTCGGCAATGCGCGCGCGGCCCTGTTTTGCTATCTGTTTGCAAAAGGCCAAAGCGGGCAATTCATCCTGCGCATGGATGATACGGATGAGGCGCGTTCGACGGCGGAATTTGCCGATGCCATCAAGCAAGATTTGGCATGGCTCGGCCTCGATTATGACGAGACTTTCAAACAGTCCGAGCATTTCGACAAATACCAGGCGGCGTTTGAGGATTTGAAAGCGCGCGGTCTGGTTTATGCTTGTTACGAAACGCCGGATGAGTTGGAACGCAAAAGGAAGCGACAATTGTCGCGTGGCCTGCCGCCGGTTTACGACCGCGCCGCGCTGCAGCTCAGCGCCGACCAAATCGCCGCCTACGAGGCTGAAGGTCGAACGCCGCATTACCGCTTCAAATTATCGGGCCAGCCGATTATTTGGGACGATATGGTGCGCGGTGAACAAAAGATTGAAACCGCCAGCCTGTCCGATCCGGTCATCCGGCGCGCCGATGGGTCGTGGCTCTACACACTGCCCAGCGTGGTCGATGATATTGACGCCAAAATCAGCCATGTCATTCGCGGCGAAGACCACGTCACCAATTCGGGCGCGCAAATAGAAATTATTGAAGCTTTGGGCGGCACGGTGCCGGTATTCGCGCATTTTTCGCTGATGCTGGCGGCCGATGGCGGCGCGCTGTCAAAGCGTCTCGGCTCTTTGTCGCTGGGCGATATTCGCCAAAGCGGGGTTGAGCCAATGGCCTTGAACAGTCTGATTGCTCGCCTCGGCACGGCCGATCCGGTGGAGCCGGTGCAAACCATGGCGCAGTTGATTGATGGTTTTGATATGTCGCGGCTGGGCCGCGCCCCGGCGCGTTTCGATGCCGAGGATGTGACGCGCCTCAATGCCCGCATTCTGCACGAAATGCCGCATGAGACCGCCGCGCCGCGCCTCGCCGACATGGGCGCGCCCGAAGCGGCAGAATTTTGGGATGGTATAAAAGGCAATCTGACCCGATTTAGCGATGTGCAAGAAATTTTGCGCCTCATTAATGGGCCGGTAACGCCGGTTATCGAAGAAGCGGATAAAGATTATATCGCCGCCGCGCTGGAAGCTTTGCCGCAGGGCGATTTGGACGAGGCCAGCTGGTCGCAATGGACGCAAAGCCTGAAGGAGAGCACCGGTCGCAAAGGCCGCGCGCTGTTTATGCCACTGCGTCAGGCGCTGACCGGTCAGGCGCATGGGCCGGAAATGCAGCATTTACTGCCGCTCATCGGCTATGATAAAGCTGTAGCCCGTTTACAGGGCCGAGAAGAGAGCCAAGCAGAAGGATAAGTGGTGATGGCACGCGAGCGCCTATACATTTTTGACACCACCATGCGCGACGGCCAGCAGACGGCCGGCGTCGACTTTGCCGTGGCCGATAAAATGAAGCTGGCGGCAGCGCTGGACGCGCTGGGCGTGGACTATGTCGAGGGCGGCTATCCCGGCGCCAATCCGACCGATACGCAATTTTTCAACGAGTTGGGTGGCCTGGAGCGCGCCAAGCTGACCGCTTTCGGAATGACCAAACGGGCCGGCCGCAGTGCCGATAATGACCCCGGCTTTATGGAAATTCTCGACGCGCCCTCGGCCGCCACATGTCTCGTCGCCAAAAGCTGGGACTATCATGTCGATGTCGCGCTGGGCATTTCCAACGCCGAGAATATCGATTGTATCGCCGAAAGTGTGACCGCCATCACCGAGCGTGGCAAAGAGGCGATGATCGATTGCGAACATTTTTTCGATGGCTATAAAGCCAATCCCGATTATGCGCTGGCCTGCGCGCAAGCCGCCATTGACGCCGGCGCGCGCTGGGTGGTGCTGTGCGACACGAATGGCGGCACCATGCCCGATGAGGTGTTCGAAATCGTCAGCGCCGTTACCGCGCATATCCCAGGCGACAAGCTCGGCATCCACACCCATAACGACACGGAAAATGCGGTGGCCAATTCTTTGGCGGCTATCAATGCCGGTGTGCGGCAAGTGCAGGGCACGATTAACGGGCTTGGCGAGCGCTGCGGCAATGCCAATTTGGTATCGCTGATACCGACGCTGTTGTTGAAGCCGGTCTATGCTCAGCGCTTAAAGACCGGCATCGACGAAGCCAATCTGCCGCAAGTGAAAAACGTCTCCATGCTGCTTGACGATATTTTGAACCGCACGCCGAACCGACACGCGCCTTATGTCGGCGCGTCGGCTTTCGCGCATAAGGGCGGCATCCACGTCTCGGCGGTGATGAAAGACCCGTCAACCTATGAGCATGTGAAGCCGGAAAGCGTCGGCAATAGCCGAACTATTTTGGTTTCCGACCAAGCCGGCAAAAGCAATGTGTTGGACCGTCTGGCGACGGCCGGCATTGAGGTTGAGGCCAAAGACCCGGCCGTGGATCGCATCCTCCGCGAGGTCAAAGATAAAGAAATGGACGGCTATAGCTATGACGGCGTTGGCGCGTCGTTTGAATTGCTGGCATTGCGCCAGCTCGACCGCTTGCCGGATTATTTCGATGTCGGCGGCTACACCGTCAATATCACCAATGACGGCAAAGACCGCACAGTGTCCGAAGCCACCGTGTCGCTGGTTATTGACGGCGAAACGGTTGAGGGCAAAGGCACCGGCAACGGCCCCATTAACGCGTTGGATATGGCGCTGCGCGCCGACCTTAAGCGCTATGCCAAGACCATTGACGCCATGCGGCTGGTCGATTTTAAAGTGCGAATTCTCAACACCGGTACCGAGGCGGTAACACGCGTGACCATTGAAAGTGTTGATGAGAGCGGCAATAGCTGGCGCACCATTGGCGTCAATCCGAATATCGTCGTGGCATCTTTTCAAGCATTGAGGGACGCGGTGGTGTATAAGTTATTCAAAGACGGGGTTTCGGCGGTGCCGGAATCCGTGTCATAGGAGTCAGACAATGCGCGCATTGAAATCAGTATTGTTCCCTATTCACCCGGAAGGCTTTCGCTTTATCGCGATTTTCGCCGGGCTGACACTGCTGTTGTTTTTTATCTCCGATATTCTCGGCTGGCTTGGGGTTATTCTGACGCTTTGGTGCGCTTGGTTTTTCCGCGATCCGGCGCGGGTGACGCCGCAGCGCCGCGGGCTGGTTGTTTCGCCCGCCGATGGCGTGGTCAATATGATTACCGAAGCCGTGCCGCCGCCCGAGCTTGGGCTTGGTGATGAAGCACTGCCGCGCATTTCGGTGTTCATGAATGTATTCAACTGCCACGTCAATCGCATGCCGATAAGCGGCAAGGTTTTGAAATCGCTATATCGCACCGGCCAGTTTTTGAGTGCTGATCTCGACAAGGCGAGCGATGCCAATGAACGCCAATCGCTGCTGGTCGAAGGCGAAGATGGCAAGCAAATTGTGGTGGTGCAAATCGCCGGTTTGGTGGCGCGGCGCATTTTGTGTTTCGCGCATGAAGAACAAGAATTCAATGCCGGTGAGCGGTTCGGCCTTATTCGTTTTGGCAGTCGCTGCGATGTCTATTTGCCCAAGGGCTGTGTTCCGCGTGTCGCGGTTGGCCAGTCCGCCATTGCCGGTGAGACGGTGCTGGCTGACCTGAAATCAAAAGAGAAAGAGCGCGAGACGCTGACCAGCTAGCATGGCCGAAGCCGACGACAAACAGCCGCAAGAAGCGCCGCCGCCCCAAAGCAGACGCGCACGGGTGACGGAAAGCATTAAAAGCCGACAGTTCCCCATCCGGCGTATCATTCCCAATATGGTGACGTTGGCGGCTTTGTGCCTCGGCCTGACCGCTGTGCGGCAGGGGCTGGAAGGGCGTTTTGAGCTGGCCGTTATGTGCATTGTCATTGCGGGTTTTCTTGATGCATTTGACGGGCGGCTGGCGCGGCTGTTAAAAGCTGAAAGCCCGCTCGGCGCGCAGCTCGACTCGCTGACTGATTTTGTCAATTTCGGCATTGCGCCGGTGCTGTTGGTCTATCTGTGGGCGCTGCAATCGATCGGCCGCCTCGGTTGGGCGGTTATTCTGGTTTATTCGGTGTGCTGTGCGCTGCGCCTAGCGCGCTTTAATGTCGATATGGAGGAGGCTGACCGACCGGCTTGGAAGACCAAGTTTTTCATCGGCGTGCCGTCGCCTTCGGCCGGCGGTCTGGTGATGACACCGATTTATCTGCAAGTGGCGGGCATTGTCGACTTGGCCAATTATCCAATAGTCATTTTGGCCAATACGATTTTGGTCGGCTTGCTGATGGTCTCGACCCTGCCGACATTCTCCGGCAAAGGGTTGACCCATATTCGCCGCGATTTGGTGCTGCCGCTCATGTTGTTTATCGGCTTCACGGCGGTGATGTTGTTCACCTTCCCATGGTTGACCTTAATCGCCATGGCGGCGGCGTATTATCTCATGCTGCCGGTCAGCAGTTTCGCATATTGGCACTACAAACAGGCTTAAACCTTATTCGGCAGGGGCATCGTCTTTAACGCTGCCTTGTACGGTGTTGCGCATGGCTTCGCGCAAGCCGGAACCGCCGCGCAGTGTGGCAAATCTTTCGCGCAGATAATCGGGCAGATGCAACATGACCGGCACCAAAATCAGCGTCAAAAGGGTTGAGAAGCCGAGGCCGAAAATAATCGCTGTCGATAGCTGCACCCACCAAGCGGCCGTCGGTTCGCCAAATTGCACAGAGCGGTCAAATACATTGATAGACGCTTGAATGGCCATGGGAAACAGCCCGATCATGGTGGTGACCGTGGTCAGCAAAATCGGACGCATGCGCTGGCCCGCGGTCTTTAAAATGACATCGACCTTATCCATGCCGGTTTCCAGCAGGCGTTGATACGTATCAATCAGCACGATGGAATTATTGACCACAATACCGGCCAGCGCGACCACGCCGGTGCCGGTCATAATCACCGAGAATACCTGTCCGGTCAGCACCATGCCCAGCAACACACCAATGGTCGACAAAACGACGGTAGAGAGCGTCAGCATAGTGCAATACAGGCTGTTGAACTGCATGAGCAGGATAATGAACATAAGCAGCAGCGAGGCAATCATCGCGCGCACCAGAAAAGCGGCCGCCTCTTCGGCTTCCTCATTGGCGCCGCGCAGACGCCATTTGACATCCGACGGCACAAAATCTTGCGTGCTCATCCATTGCAGGAAATCATTTTCCAATTCGGTCGCCAGATATTCCTGACCGGTTTCGGGGTTTATAGCCATCGCCGCTTGCACTTGGATGACGCGCTGGCCGTCAATCCGATTAATGGTGTCGCGTTTTTCAACCGGCTCGCGTTTGACGAAATTTGTAATCGGCACATTGCCCGCCGGGGTCAAAACCCGCAATTGGTCGAGGCGGTCGAAAGAGCGTGCGTCATAGGGATAGCGCGCGCGAATTTCGATTTCATCATCGCTGTCATCGGGGCGATAATGGCCGATGAGGATACCGTTGGTCACCAATTGAATGACGTTCCCGACGGTCGCAATATCGGCCTGAAAACGGCCCGCCGCTTCGCGGTCAACGCTCAAGCTCCATTCAATGCCGGGCAGGGGCAGCGTGTCCTCGACATCGACATAAAGGTCATCGCGCTCTTTCAAATAGGTGGTCATCATATTAGAGACGGCGGACAGTTTATCGAAGTCCTGACCGGCAATCTCGATTTCAATACCTTTGCCGGCCGGCGGCCCTTGCTCGGCCTCTTTGACTTCCACTTCGATACCGGCAAAGCGGCGACTGCGCTCGCTAATCTCACGTATAATCTGGGTCGCCGGCGGGCGCGTTGAGAAATGGGTAAACTCGATGCGGATGAGGCCGATTGTGTCGGCCGGAATACGGCCTTCGCCCATGTTTGGCGCGCCGTCACCGCCGCCAATACTCGGCCCGGCTTTCGAAAAAGCCGACTGGATGCCCGGAATATCGAGGATGATATTCTCCACCAATTTGGTTGCCAAATCGGCTTCTTCAACCGATAGATTGCCGCGCCCTTTGACCAGCACATTAGCTTGCCACGGCTCTATCGAGCCGGAAAATTCAACGCCATTATTATATTGCCCATACAGAACAACAACCAGGCTGAGCACCGCCGCAGCCGAGGTAAGCGTGGCAATCGGCCAGTTCATGCACATTTTCAAAAAGCGCAAATAGCGGCCCGTCATACCTTTCATCTCGCGCACATTAATGCGGCTTTCGCCCGAAAGGCTCGATAGTAATTCGTCGCCTTCTTGCTCCGAGCGACCGACCAGACCGCCAATCACCGGCATGAATAGCATGGCGGTCGCCAGCGAGGCGCTGAGCAGAATAATCACCGTAATCGGCAGATAAGACATGAATTTGCCGCTGACACCGGGCCAGAATAGCAGCGGCCCGAAAGCGGCCAGCGTCGTGCCGGTGGATGACAATATCGGCCAGAACATGCGCGACGAGGCCATGGCATAGGCTTCGCGCCGCTCCAGCCCTTCGGCCATTTTGCGGTCGGCATATTCGACCACCACAATCGCCCCATCGACCAGAATACCGACAGACAGAATAAAGCCGAACATAATCATCATATTCAGCGTCATGCCCATCAAGTCGACAATCAAAAACCCGACCAGAAAAGAGGTCGGGATAGACAGCCCAACCAGCAATGCCGAGCGCAGGCCAAGCGCCGCAATGACCAATATCATCACCAGCATAATGGCGTTGGAGATGGAGGTCTCGAGCGAGCCGATCATCTCGAAAATGAAATTTGAAATATCGGAGGAGAAGTCGATATCGATAGTGTCCGGCCAATCGCCGGTAAATTGGTTCGTCACTTCGCGCACTTGCTGCGTGGTCTGCACCACATTGGCGCCGAGGCGCTTAACCACCTCAATCGAAATCGTCGGCTGGCCGTTAAAGCGCGCATAAATGCTCTGGTCTTTAAAAGTGCGGCGCACTTCGGCGATATCGCTGAGGCGCACCACCGCATCGCCGCGCGTCTTGATGGGCAATTGCCCGACATCGGCTTCGCTTTCAATCAGCCCGGGCACGGATAGCGAAAACCGGCCTTGCCCGCTATCAATCGCTCCGGCCGGAATAAGCTGGTTGTTGCGCGCCAGCACGTTGTAAAGCTCGCCCGAGGTGATGTTGTAATTTTCCATGGCGCGCGGGTCGATGATGATTTCCAACACCTCCTCGCGCTGGCCGATAAGATTGGCTTCCAGCACGTTGGGCATGCCGGAAATCTCTTCTTTCAGCGCTTTGGCGTGGCGATAAAGTTCGCGCTCGGAAGCGCTGCTGGTCAGATTGACCATAATCACCGGAAACAGGCCGGCGTTAAACTCACGCACATCCGGCTCTTCAGCGTCTTCGGGCAGTTCGGGCCGGACTTGGTCCATTTTTTCGCGCACATCTAACAGCGCTTGGTCTTTGTCAAAACTGACGTCAAACTCCAGCAGCACCGCGCCATAATTTTGCGCCGAGATCGATTGCATTTCCTTAAGGCCGGTGAGCGTTCTCAGCTCCAGCTCCATCGGCTTGACCAGCAGGCGTTCAGCATCCACCGGCGAAATGCCCGGCAGCACCACACCGACATAGATAATCGGTATCGGAATATCCGGGTCAGCCTCGCGCGGCAGCGAGATATAAGACGTCAGGCCGCCCAGCAGCAGCGCGACCAAAATGGTCAGCACGGCGCGGCTGCGGTCCATGGCGGCTGTGACGAATTGGAACATTATTGCATCACCTCGGAGCTTTCGGTTTCGGCCGATGCGGCTTCGGCCACAGGCAGAATTTCAAAGTCGACCTCGCGGCCGTCGCGCGTATATTCGCCGCCCCGCATAATCACCAATTCGGATGCGGCGAGGCCGGTGACCACAGCGCCGTCTTGGTCGTCGGCGATGACCTGCACCGGCCGGATGGTGACGCGGCCATTATCGATAACGCGCACGCCCAGGCGACCGTCGCCGGCCAGTGTCAGCACGCTTTGCGGTACGCGGCTGGCAACGACTTCGCCGGCATTGATAATCAATTCGGCGGTCATGCCATCGCGCAATAGGAGGTCTTTATTCGGCACTTCCAGCTCAACGCGGAAAGTCCGCGTGGTCAGGTTCGGCGTTTCGGCGATATAGCGGATTTTGCCCGCCGCAAGCTCGCCGGTAGACATTTTGGCGGTGCCGCGCGCGCCGACGGAAATGCGGTTAATCTGGTTCTCGGCCACATAGCCGACAATCAGCAGCGGGTCTTTGTCGATAATCGTGCCGCAGGGCTGGCCCGGCGACATAAAATGCCCGATTTTTACCGGCTGGCGGTCGAGAATGCCGTCAAACGGCGCGCGGATTTTGGTCCGCTCCAGCTCCACCAAAGCGGCTTTCACCGCCGCGATGGAGGCGTCGAAATTGGCTTGCGCGGCGGCCATTTGGCTTTTTGACATATGCCCTTGCTGCACCAGCGTGCTTGCCGCATTGACTTCCAGCTTGCGGGCATCGCGTTGGGCGCGGGCTTGCGCCAGTTGCGCCTCGCGCGCCCCGACATCGATGCGGCAAATAATCTGGCCTTTTTGCACAAACGCGCCCTTTTCCACCGGCAGGCTGCTGATTGTGCCGCCGGTTTCTGACGCCACGGTCACAACCTTGTCGGCCTCGCTGCGCGCCTGCAGCACGATGGTGTTGGGGTGGGCGCGCGCCACAATCTCCTGCACCACGACTTTAAAATTGCGCGCGGCGGGGTTGGTGGTGCTAATCGGCTTGGCCGCTTCCACCGTCTCGGTGTTGAAAAGCACACCACTGGCGAGCCACACGATTAACGCCAAAAAGACGAAAATCGCGGTGCTGATGGGGCTGATAAGCCGCCGCCTTGGCTTGCTTTCGACGACAGGTTGAGTGTCGTGATCGTCAGGGTCAAATTCCATTTATTTTCGCTTCCCCTAGTGCCTCTTATATATAACGCAAAAATCCAAAATTTCTGCCCTTTGGGGGCGCTTTTTTTCGTTACCCGCGTTAGACTTTCTGCGGTTTACACAAATTCTACGACCGTGTCATCGGTTAGGCGAACGCATGTTGGGTTTTTTTGACGGTCGAAACGACGCAGGAGGACAAATCAATGAAAGTCGAAAACGCGGTAATGCCGACCGAGGCGCAGCTTAAAGGGTTTTCAGAAAACGATCACGGCAACGCCATATCCATGGTTAACCTGTTAAAATTCAAAGAAAAAGCCGAATATCCGGAAGACCATGAATGGCACGGCAAGGACATGAGCGGTGCCGAGGCCTATGCGCTTTACAGCGACGGCGTTCGCAAAATTATTGAAGGGCTGGGCGGCGAGATGCGGTTTGGCGGCAAGGTTGAGCGGCTGATGCTGGGCGAGGTGGAGGAATTGTGGGATGTGGTGGCGATTGCCAAATATCCCAACCGCCAAGCCATGTTTGAGATGATGTTCTCACCCGAATATGCCGAAATTGCCGTGCACCGCGAAGCCGGTCTGGCCGGCCAGCTGAACATTGAAACGACCGAGTAGTCCCGGGGTGGGGGGGCGAAAGCCCCAAATCTCTAAGCGGCTATGAACACGCTCAACGGCCTTTGGCCGTTGACGCCCCGTTAATCTTTTGAACTACCCCGCCGCTAAATGGCGGCGGCGCGCTCGCTGGCCTGTTTAATCGCCGTCTTGGCGTCCAGTTCGGCCGCTTCATAAGCGCCGCCGACCAGTTCGACCGAGACGCCTTTGGCCGCCAGCGCATCGTGCAATTCGCGCAGCGGCTCCTGACCGGCGCAAATAATCACCGTATCGACATCGAGGATATCCGGCTTGCCATTGGCGATAATGTGCAGGCCCGCATCGTCAATCTTTTGATACTCAATCGCGTTCATCATTTTAACGCCGCGGCGTTGCAGCGTCAGTCGGTGCGTCCAGCCGGTGGTTTTGCCGAGGCCTTTACCGACCGAGGTGTCTTTTCTTTGCATCAGAAAAATCTCGCGATCGGCGGCGGCGACCTGAGGCTCCACACCGGTCACGCCGCCGCGCGGATGGTTTTCAAAATCGACGCCCCATTCCTTGGCGAAGACGGCTTTGTCGAGCGCGCCCGACGGGCCGTCATGCGAGATGGTGTCGGCGACATCAAAGCCGATGCCTCCGGCGCCCATAATCGCCACTTTTTTGCCGACCGGCTTGGTGCCTTTCAAGACGTCGATATAGCTGGCCACTTTTGCATGGGTGATACCCTCAATATGCGGCATACGCGGGGTGATGCCGGTGGCGACCACGACATGGTCAAAACCGCTCTCCTCCAGCATTATTGTGTCAACGCGGGTGTTGAGCTTGAGCGCGATGCCCAGCTTCTCAATCATCCGCCCGTAATAGCGCAGCGTCTCATAAAACTCCTCCTTGCCCGGCACCAGCTTGGCGAGATTGAACTGCCCGCCAATCTCATCGGCCGCATCGAACAGCGAGACTTTATGCCCGCGCTCAGCGGCGACGGTCGCATAAGCCAGACCGGCAGGCCCGGCCCCGATAACGGCGATGCGCTTCGGCGTTGGCGTCGGCTCATAATTCAGCAGCGTCTCG
>Ga0181604_10002566_pt1 | contig 15680 bp, 13 predicted proteins | sample 041ome_12_FD_148663 | JGI IMG/M metagenome (GOLD analysis project Ga0181604, IMG submission 148663) | Coastal salt marsh microbial communities from the Groves Creek Marsh, Skidaway Island, Georgia - 041410US metaG (spades assembly) | ecosystem: Environmental > Aquatic > Marine > Intertidal zone...
ATAAAAACCCTCTCACAGGACAGCTTTGAAACGACTTTTGTATTCGCTTTGCTTTCGAGAGAGAGAGAGAGAGAGAGAGAGAGAAAGGACGAGAGACGAATAGTGCGCGAGTAGTGCGCTTGAGTATTGCAGAGTTCTCTACACAGAGCACACGCATACACGAATCGATTCACAAATCTGAGAACATCATCATCATCATCATCATCATCATCATCACCATCGGGCAAGAATCGAATCTCAACGGAGAGAAAAAAGCATCGTCGACATCATGACGAAAGAAGAAGAAGCAACCACTGAAACGGCGAAAGAAGAGAAAACCCCGGAGCAGCTCGAGAGAGAGGCGAAGAAAAAAGCAGCCAAGGCGGAAAAGGATGCGAAATTCGCGGCGAAGCAAGCGGCGAAAGCAGAAAAAGCAGCAGCACAAGCAGCAGCGCAAAAAGCGAAAGCGAACGATGAAGGCGGTGGTAAAGTGAAGAAGGAGAAGAAGAAAGCGGAAGCGAAAGGACCTTCGCCGCAGGATGTGCTGGCGTTGGAAGACGCGCTGAAAACGGAGAGAGGGAAAAAGAAAAACACGACGACGGTTCCGATGGCGACGAGTTATAATCCAGTCGCGGTGGAAGCCGCGTGGTACGACTGGTGGGAGGAGAAGAAGTATTTCGAAGCCGTGAACGGGTCGGAGAAACCAAAGTTTGTGATTGTGATTCCACCGCCGAACGTCACCGGCGCGTTGCACATCGGGCACGCGTTGACGAACTCGATTCAAGATACGATCGTGAGATGGAGGAGAATGAGCGGGTACGAAGCGTTGTGGGTGCCCGGGACCGATCACGCGGGGATTGCCACGCAAACCGTCGTCGAGAAGAAGTTGATGAGAGAAAACGGAATCACGAGACACGATTTAGGGAGAGAGAAGTTTCTCGAGAAGGTGTTCGAATGGAAAGGCGAGTACGGCGGGAAGATTTTTAACCAGTTGAGGAGGCTCGGCTCGAGTTTAGATTGGACGAGAGAGGCGTTTACGATGGACGAGAAGTTATCAAAGGCGGTAAAAGAGGCGTTCGTGAAGATGCACGAAGACGGGTTGATTTACAGAGATAATCGTTTGGTAAATTGGAGTTGCCAGTTGAAGACGGCGATTTCGGATATCGAGGTGGATTACATCGACGTGGAAGGACCGACTATGTTGCAAGTCCCAGGACACTTGAAGAAAGTTGAGTTTGGGGTGATCACGTCGTTCGCGTACAAGATTAAAGACGATCCGAACGACGACGAGTTGGTCGTCGCGACGACGCGTATTGAAACCATGTTGGGCGACGTGGCCGTTGCAGTTCACCCAGATGACGAGAGGTATAAGAAATACCACGGCAAAACGTTAGTTCATCCGTTCGATAGTTTGCGAGAAATTCCAATCATTTGCGACGAAGTCTTGGTCGATATGGAATTCGGTACCGGTTGCGTGAAGATTACCCCGGCGCACGACCCGAACGATTTCCAAACTGGAAAAAGACACGATTTGCAATTCATCAATTGCTTTACGGAAGATGGGATCATCAACGACGTCGGTGGCGAGTTGTTCAAAGGCATGAAACGTTTTGAGTGCAGAGTTGCGATTGAGAAAAAGCTGGAAGAGCTCGGTTTGTACAGAGGTAAAGCGCCGAACCCGATGAGACTCGGTCTCTGTTCGCGATCGAAAGATGTCATCGAACCGATGTTGAAACCGCAATGGTGGGTAAACTGCGCGGATATGGCGAAAGATGCGTGCGACGCGGTCAGAGATGGACGCATGGAGATTATTCCGAAAGAGCAAGAAGCGACGTGGTTTCGGTGGTTGGAAAACATTCGCGATTGGTGCATTTCCAGACAGTTGTGGTGGGGCCACAGAATCCCAGCGTTTTACGTCAACTTTGACGACGATCAAGAAAACAACGGCTTGCCGGGCGGAACAAGCGAAAAAGTCGACCGATGGGTCGTCGGGAGAGACGAAGCCGAGGCGCAAAAGGAAGCCGAGAGGAAGTTTCCGGGAAAAAAATTCACGTTGGCGCAAGACGAGGACGTATTGGACACGTGGTTTTCGTCCGGCTTGTTCCCGTTTTCCGTCTTTGGATGGCCAGACGAGACGCCAGATTTGAGAGATTTCTACCCGACGTCGTTGCTTGAAACCGGGCACGATATTTTGTTCTTTTGGGTGGCAAGAATGGTCATGATGGGCATGAAGTTAACTGGTAAAGTACCGTTCAAGCAAGTTTTCTTACACGCCATGGTGAGAGACGCACACGGACGAAAAATGTCCAAATCGTTAGGGAACGTCATCGATCCAATCAACGTCATCGAAGGTATCTCGCTGGAAGCGCTTCACGAAACCTTGGCTAATGGCAACTTAGAAGAGAAAGAGTTAAAGAAAGCGACGGCTGGGCAGAAGCAGGATTACCCGCAAGGTATCCCGGAGTGTGGAACCGACGCGCTTCGATTCGCGTTGATGTCTTACACTGGACAGGGCAATGACGTCAATTTGGACGTTTTGCGTGTGCATGCGTACAGGCATTGGTGCAACAAACTTTGGAACGCAATCAAATTCGCCATGGCGAATTTGGGCGATGCGTACGAACCGGTCGATAACGAGTACACCGAGTTGGACGTTTCAGACTCTTCCAGTCCGATTGCGGCACGATGGATCATCTCGCGTTTGAACAACACGTTATCTATCGTCGACGAATCGATGGAATCGTACAACTTTAACATCGCCACCGATGCTATTTACCAGTTTTGGAAAAATGATTTGTGCGACGTGTTCATTGAAATAATCAAGCCGACGATGGACGGCAACGACGAAGCGGCAAAAAAGAAAACGAGAGACGCGTTGTGGGTCACACTTGAAGCCGGTTTAAAGATGTTGCATCCGTTTATGCCGTTCGTCACGGAAGAGTTGTGGCAACGCTTGCCGAGAAAACAAAACGCGAACACGCCGCAATCGATTATGATTGCTGCGTATCCGAAAGCTCAGGAGAAGTGGGTGAACGAGAAGGTCGAAAAGTCTATGCGAGACGCGATCGATTTTGTTAAATCCTTGCGATCCATGAAAGCCAACTACAACGTTCCGGCGAAAGCTAAACCGAACGCGTACGCGAAATGTTCGGATCAAAACGTCGTCGATGCCATTCGAGAGAATTTTAGCGGTATCCAAGCGTTGGCTTCCGTTGGCGATATTACCATCGATGCAAGCGTTGACGCGCCGGTCGGGTGCGGTGCGGTCGTCATTAACGATCAGTTAACAGTCTACCTCGAGTTGAAAGGCCACGTCGACGCGGAGAAAGAAACGAAATCGGTCGAGAAAAAATTAAAATTAATCTCGGAATTGAACGCAAAGTTAGAGAAAACCATGAGCGAAGATTCGTACGAAGAGAGAGTGCCTGAAAACATCCGCGCGCAAAATAGCGAAAAGTCTGAGTTGCAAAAGCAAGAGATTGCCGCGTTGGAGAAGACGATTGAAGACTTTAAATTACTGTTGACGTTGTAAAGTTAGAGACAAAATAATAGTATTGAACACACACACATACGCGGGGAAAACATTTTCGCATATCGCATAGTATACATCTATTTTTACGCCGATGCTGTTTTTACAGGCACGTCTTCCCGACTTCCCCATTCACACCAGGATCCGTCGTAAACTTCCACGTCGTCTCTGCCAACTTCGTGCATTCCTAACGTTAATATACACGCGGTCACCCCGGTGCCGCACGTCGCCACAATTTTCTTGGATTGATTGTCCAACTCCATCCCAGCCGCTTCGAAGACTCGTTTTAACTGCTCCGCGTCTTTAAACTTCCCTGTCCCTGCATCTAAAACTTCCGGGAACGGAACGTTCTTCGAATTTGGAATAGACCCACACGCCAAACCGGCTCTCGGTTCCGCTGTTGTTCCGTCAAACCGTCCTTTCGGCCTCGCGTCTACGCACTGCTTCGCGTTCGTTTCGCACACGTCTTTCTTCACGCTCTCTATCGTCGCTAATCGGTTCAAATCCAATGTCGCTTTATACTTTGTCGTCACAGAATCTTCTTTTTCGTATGCCTCCACGCACGCTCTCTCGCTCTTCTCCACCTCGTCCATCCCGATTTCGTTCGTATCCATCCCATCCGCGTCCTCCGAGTACAGTTTCTCGTACGCTTTGAAGCCGCCGTTTAACACTCGCACCGAACCGCCGTGGCCAAACACTTTAAACATCCACCATAATCTCGCCGCGCTAAAAATACCGCTCTCCGCTCGATCGTAAATCACAACTGAAGAATCGTTCGTAATACCTAACGCGTCGCACGCCATCGCGAACGCGCGCGCGTTCGGCAACATGTGCGGTAAATTTTTCTCCTTCAAATCGGAGACTTTATCGATGTCAAAAAACTGCGAATGTTTTATCCTCTTCGTTTGAAACTCAGATTTCGGTACGCGTTGGACGAACGGCATGTACCAACTCGCATCGAGGATAACTTGCGAGGAGAGCGTTTGGCGCAACTCTTCCGGTGAAATCAACGCGCTCTTCTTGGATACCATTTTGACGACGACGACGGTGCTTTTTGTTCGTGATGACGATGAAGATGAAGATGATGAAAGACGTCGACGATATCGATCGGCTGCAAAAACAGAGATTGAAGAAGGACAACACGCTGACGACGACGACGCTCGCGATTGAACAACGACGGGGTACGAGGTTTTTTGGTGCGTTCGCGCGGCGGGGAACATGTACTCTCCCAAAACTGAAGACGTTTTTCTTTTGCAGCAGCTTTGCGTTTCTCTCCTTTTTTATTATTCCAAACTATTTCAAACTATTCTTCTACGTAAATGCGCCTACAATCGCGTCGACGGCGACGACGGCTGGCTATCGGTTTTGCTCTTCTTTGGTCCCGTGCTAAACGGTTTCTTCAGACCTGCTTGTTGTTGTTGTTGTTGTTGTTGTTGCTGATGTTGTTTTTGCTGCCGCGGCGGCTGAGCGTTCGAGAACGGGTTCGAAGAAAAGTGAAATCCGTTGCTTCGCGAAGAGTCGTTGTTGCTCGTGGATGATCCCCCGTTGTTCTTCTTCTCCGACGGCGACGACCTGCGGCGCGTGCCACTCTTCGCGTGAGCTCGATTCCACGTCCTCTCGGTGCTTTTAAAGTCGTCTTGTTCTTGTTTGGAAAATTTCGCCTCGGGGGGTGTTTCCGGCCTTCTCCGCGGCGGTTGCTTTCTTCCGAGCGGTTTACCATTTTCCGTCCACCTCTTGAGCAAGAGAACCAAGGTTTTAAATATTTCCTCGTTGAGAACTTTCTCCTCTTCCGTCATGTTTTGCGACTTATCCGGGTGGAACTTTCTTTGCGCTCTTTTGTACCACGTCTCGATGGATGCGCGATCGATACCAATCTCCTCTTTCATCGTCAGCGTCAGAAAGGCGTGTAAATCATTCTTTTCCGCGTGCTCATACGCTCCAGACTCGCGTAAATGCTTCATAGCCTCTTCTCGCCATCGTTCGCGCAGAAGGTTTTGCTCTTCTGATCGTTCGTTCTCTCGCTTCAATTCTTCCATTCTATTTTGCACCCTCGCCTTCTCTTCTCTCGTCTTCTTCTCCTCTCGTTCTCGTTTCGTTTCCTCTCGTCGTCGTTTTTCCGCTTCTTCCTCCTCCATCTTCCGTCGTCTCGCTTCTTCTTGCTTCTTCGTTTTAGAGACCACGCGCGTGTACTCGTTCGAAGGCGACGTGATTTCCTCCTCGCCCTCGTCGCTCTTCGTCTGCGCCCAGGACATGTCCTCCGTCCCGTTCGCGCTCTTCGTGGTTTTGCTCGGCGTCGTCCCCGGAGCAACCGGCGACGTCCTCGTGGACGCCGAACGAGCCGGCCGCGCGGCAGAGGCAGTTGGGGACGAATCCGCCATCTCCACGTCCTCTTTCTCCTCCTTTGTTTCCTTCTTCTTTTTGCTCTCTTCTTCAATCTCTCTCAGCGCTTCTTCCACCCTTCGCTTTACCGCGGTTTCCATTTCCTCGACGAGTTTTTTCTGTTTTTTCTCCAGCTCCGATATTTGTTTCTCTTCTTCCATCCTCGTCGTCGTCCTCGTCGTCGTCGTCGTCGTCGTCCGATGAATTCGACGACGACGTCGAGACCCGTTCGCATCACCGAGCAGGAAAAAAACAATCGCAATCGCACCCATCACCCACGGGGACACACGCAACGGTTCCACCAAGAACTCGAAAATCGCGAACATCGGGGCAAAACGCATCGTCGTCATCATCTCGTCGTCGTCGAGCTAAAACTGCCGCGACATCAATCGCAACGATAGAAGAACACCACCTCGTGGAGAATACGGTATAAAGGAAATCAAATATCAAAACTCTTCTGCGGATATATACATATGTATTCCTGCAGTGGTTCTTTTCCAAAAAAACATCCGTGTGCAGAGAAAAAGACCGGCCGGTTCTTTTTTCTTTTTTCATCAAAAAAAGTTTTTGTTTTTGTTTCGAGAAGACTGTCAGACTGTTGAAAAAACGAAAGAAAGGGATCATCTGCGCTCGACCTCATCATCACATCAGCGCTCTCGATTGAAGAACAACAACACGCCTTCTTCTCCTCCCCTCTTCTCGCATTTCCTCGACGACGACAAATACCTTTTTTGCTGAAAACAACGAACCTTTCTTTGTGGTGCGCTCTCTCGTCGTGCGAAGCGTTCTTCCTTTGGTGGTGAATTAGACGCGCTTGGTATATACACAGAGTGCGGTGGAGATCTCGTTTGAAAACACTTCGTCGTTACGCGGGGGAGATCACCTTTCTTGTTCTTGTTCTTCTTAAATAAGCGAAACGCGTTCCGACGACGATTCAGACGACGCGAAACGGAGACGTGCTATAATAAGAGAGAGAGAGAAAGATCAGAGAGAGAACGTTTACAACCGCGAGAAGAAGAAGAAGAAGAAGAAAGAAAGAAGGATATGCGAGTTATTAGAATCTCTCGCTTCCACAACTCACCCGAACACACCTAAAGAAGAAAAGCGGGTTTTATTCGCGCATTCGGCCACACCAAGGCGATCTGTGGGGTTCTGCTAGATCTTTTCTGCCAACCAGTGCGCGATGAAAGATGAACTAGTTCGAACGACGCAAATATTTTACGAACAGTGGACGACGGCCGACGCGTGGGCCGTGCACTGCTCTCGCAGTCTCCTCGCGCTGTCTGCCCTGATCGAGACCGTTCGGTTGGTTTCGTTGGGTAATAAGGATTGGGTCGCGGTCTTGGATGAAAGCGAGGTGCGTTTTCCGGTCTGGGTGCGAAACGTTCATTTTGGTGTGCTGGGTGTTTTGGTACTCTCCCCGGTCTTGATCTCCTTCGAGGCGAATCGATGTAAACGTGGAGGGGGAAGTACTTTAAAAAGAGTGTGCACATTTTGCGCGTTCGTTGCATTTTTGGCACACTTTGATATTTTCTGGCACGCTTTTCCGGTGTCTATAACCGGTGGGACGAGACTGAACACAATTGGTCTATTGGCGCACGCCTTTATCATATGGACAGACGATGCATTCGCAAAGGGTATCGGCCTTCTGTATTTACGCTTCGCAACGTGCTCGATGTACGTTGCGACTGCACTGAATAAGATCACTATAGATGATAGCGCATGGTGGGATGGAACGGCGGTTTGCAAGACACTGAGGTGTAACTCGGTGGTGCGCAGGAACGCTTATATGGCCGTGCAGTATATTCCGGACGTGCTGAAGACAGCAGTGACGTGGGTGACATTGGTATTAGAGCTCGGAGGAGGTATTCTTTTGATTGTTACAGCTTCAGGCGGGATACGAGTGAATATAATTCCTCTTCTCTCTACTCTTATATTTATGCATATATCCATGAGCACACTCATGGTTGTTGGATTGTTTAACCTCTCTTGTTGTGCGAACTTACTCTGCTTTATACCTAGCCGATGCCATCAGCGAACAAGGAATGCAACTGATAAATCATCTTCTCTATTCATTATTTACACAACGTCCATGGTTGTATTCATATGGCTCGTTAGCGCTAGTAGCACATGGAGCGAAAGTTGGCATATGTTTACGACTCCACCAAACGCTTGTGGTCATTTCGTCCTAGCTGTGGTGCCCAACGGTAGTGGTGTACACGAACAAGTTCATATAGTATACGATGAACGTCCAACAAGTGTAAGGACAGCAAGTATATCTGCAAATTTACGCTACTCAATAGCTGCACGTGCAGATTTTTTGAACCACATGGAAATATGTATTGATTATTTTGTAAGTTCACAAGATCACAGTCCAATCTGCTCCTCGATACAGCCCCACGCAATGAAATTGGCCGCCATAACTTGCGGAGCTGAAAACCAAGGCGATAAGACAAATTCAAATGCAGTGATACTCTACTGGGAAGGAAATTCAACTTCAGGATTGCATGGCACTTTTGGTCAAAGATACTCACCGCTGTTACTATTAAATGCCTCGTGTGACACAAAATTTGTCCAGAATTCGCCGATCATTGCACCAGAACTTGTAATTTCTCTTTTGAGAGTGCCGCGTGAGTTTAATGAATCGCAGAGAGTCAACGAAGCCAGACAAGATGCTTTTGAATACTTGCGCGAGAAATCCGAAGAGTTCTAAAGCCTGGAGGTAAAGTGATAGTGACTTTCAATCAATATACGTCGTTGAAGAAATCTGTATCATTTGGTAATTCGGTAGTTGATTACATCATATTTTCACCCGCTGCTGAACTCCATTTAATCACCTCTACATTTGATCCGAGTCCGTCATAAACATCCTTTATAAGCTTGTACTGCTCGAGTATCAAAGCTAATCTCCGCGAGTTATTTCTATCTTGCACGTGGTGCGCTTGCACCTGATGAAATGTGTCCCCACGAAAACGAACCATCATATTATCCTGCGGTTTAACAGTGAAGTCTGGACCTTCTCCGTATTCTTGAAGTGTTAATTCCCCGTCGCCATATTTCCACAGTTGCAACCCTCCACCGACCATATCTTCTGGAATATTTACGTAAATCACATTTACCTGGTACGGGAGATAATCTTCATCAGTTATCATGGAACCAAGAATCTCATCTCTATCTACTTTTGTTCTGCGCAAATTATCCAAATGCATACCAACCGCAGGATTTTCATTCGATTGCGCAGGTTTGTAGTCCAACGATTCGCAATAAACTGCATTCAACACTAATAAGTTCACATCAGTTAGCTTAACCTTCCGGATTAGATTTTCGAAGCACTTATGGTGCTCATTCTTGGATATCTCCTCAATACTTATGTCCTTGAACGTCATTGTGAATCCATTAGCGTACGACTCGTTTCCATCGATTTCCTTTGCTGCCAAGTATGGATGATGACTCGTGCACATCCGAATTTCCTCGAATTCAATCGCAGTAAAATAGTCGTGATCTATTAGTACGAGCGGTTGATCGTCCTCACACTCGATCACACGCTTGCTGGCTCCTGCGCTAGTCGAGGATCTCAACATTATCCGTCTAAACAATTCTGGAGCATATTCAAATGAAAAGTATTTGGTGTCTACAGTACTCACTGCATTCGTAGTAGATGACTCTAAATCCGGGGAACCCACGTTACAAAAATGTTCGTGCAAAAGTATGGGGGGGAATGTTTTAGGTCTCTCGTTGCGTTGGGATACCGACGTTCTGCCCGTCCAAAATATCATTGAAGCTGACGTTGCAGAACTCCGCAATGCAGAAACTGAGCACATGTGATCAGCTAGCTTATATAGAAGAAACTCGGTAGTATATACCTGTGACTCTGAGGAAGTCAATAGTGCGGTAATCCATCTGTCCACAGCAAATTCAAAAGAGTCTAAAAGCATATGGAGTGTCGGCATAGCTGAGCGCTTTTGATTTACTCGGCCAAATATGAAGCTACCAGGACTCAAACGATTCATAACCTTGCCGTTACCTTTCCCGAAATTCCGCTCGTCGTATAAAAATTCCACCTTCGGATAATCCGCTGCCATCTTCACATCTTCTTGACTTCGAGTGACGGCAAGAACAAAGTCACCGCAATATCTCGGTGGATGAGTATACATGTGCCACATCACAGTCCAACTAGGCAAGGAAACGATGGCACCAAGCATAAACACAGAAATACTTGAATAAAGCGACGCATATTCCCAGCGTTTATTCACTATCGCCGCTTGTTTACGCTTATTGATCGATTGAGAGGGTAAAAACAAAAGTAAATTTGCGCAACACGTCAGGCTGAACAAAGCAACAGGCATAGTTACGCCTAGCACTACATGGAATAATATGAAAGATGATATTGTCAGAAATAGAGTGTGGTCCCATCCATCGGACATACTCATAGTTAAAAGAATTGCGCCTCCTATTTCCAATACCACAACGAACCTTGTCAACATAACCGTGATGAAATCGGGTAGAAGTATCCCTACTTGATCCCAAGGATACTTGACGTGAGACTTACATGATAACGTCCTCCTAACAGCAGTTCCCGTAACCCATTCGCTCCCTTCTACAATAACTTTATTCACACCAGTAGCGGCGTACATAGCACAAGTTACAACCCTCACAAAAGCCACACCAAATCCACGAGCATCGGATGAAAATGGTGGTGCGTCTATAAATAAATGTCCGAGCAATCCAGCGATCCGGAGTCTGGAACCACCAGAACTCGTACATAATACTATATTGTACAGTCTATACTGAAGTAGGACTGCAATGAGTAAAGTAAACCTTTGTTGGAACCAGAAACTGCGTGAATTTGACTGTAATAGCAGGGTTAACAACGCTACAAAATGAATTATCACTAACAACGTCGGAAAACTTTCGTCTTTTGTTGAAAGCCACTTCCCAGTAAAAAAGGGGTTCGCATTATGCTCTAAAACGTCTATTATCGCGCGATCGCTCATAAAGAAGATTTGAAACAAATCGATCAGGCACGCACATGCTAGCATTCTACGAGAAATGGTGCCCCCCGCAGAGCTCGTTGTCATCCATCTGCGTAAGAATAACTTTAAGCCAGCGTTTTTGACTTGCATTTTTAGGATGGGTTGTGAGTAAATTGCTTATGCAAAGAAATCAGTTTAAATTGCTTACAAGGACAGAAGTACTTTGATAGTTTTAACTGTAAACGAAAAAAGTTTCACCTGTAAACGGTGCGAACTTTCGAAAACCGCGTGCGACCTTTCGAAAGGAGGACAAAAAAAGTACACGACGAAAAGATCTACTTTCTTCACATAAATAAATAAAGTAATTCCCTGCCGCGAAACTCGAGCACGTCACCAAAACACCATGTCCTCGTTCGGAAGACGAGCGAAAGAGGCCTTTTCCATCCCGATTACCACGTTCCCGGAGAGTTTGCACCCTTTGCTCAAGGAAATCGATGGTCCAGACGGGAACGGAAGCTTAGAAACGGACGAATTGACTGAGGTTTTCGAGATGTACGCAGCCGCGAAGAAAGCAAACGAGGAAGGGTGTATCGCTTTGAAATCTCTCCCACAGGATCTTCAGAAAACGTTGCAGGTATTCGACGTGGACGGCGACGGGACGGTTGGGACGGCTGAATTGGCGCGAGCGGCTGAGCTGTACCAAGATAGTAAGAATATGGTAAAACGTTTGGCGAAAGCAGTTGCGGTGCTTTTTTTGGTCATGGTTGCACTTGTTGGCACGATTGTTGGATTGACGGCGCACGTGATTGAAAGCGCAAAGGAAACGGAAACGGGTGGCGATGGCATCACATATGTTAAGGGTACGGACCAACCTTCGGCGACGGGAGGCATAGTGAGCTACGACTCGCTCAGTGAAACTTACGCATTTCTGCCCGATGTTCTTGATGGTATAGATACTGCTTACTTACTTTCGGACGACGAATCTGAAGAATTTTCGTACACTATCACGGGTTGGAGCAGGAACGAAAGTCACCTCGTTTATTACACTGCCCGCGGCGATAAGATTACCGTTGATACCGTCGGTAACCTCGTAACTCACGATGACGCCGGAAACGTTCTTTTGGAGAGGAGAGAAGGAGAAGGAAATGGACGAAGGCTTCTGAGGAGAAGTGGCTCTGGGTTTGTACGCAGATCACCAGCTCTTCTCAAGCGCGGGCAGCAAGACGCACAGGCTATATCATTCCAGATGAGTGTCGGTTTTCAGGGTAACGCATAAAAATTAACGCTTTATTCTATTTCAGTCTAATCTCTTCATGTGGACGCGTTGTGTGCGTTTGTGATGCGTTACATTTCGGTTCTGATACGTTTTTTGGATGTAACTGTTGCGTATCCGACAACTTTCTTCTACCGGTACCGGTGCTTGATGTATATAAATACGTGTATATAATTTTGACAATAATAGTGGCACCGCCGCTGCGACAACGCTCGGGTCAGCGGTCATCGCCTGAGAAGGTGGAGGATTCATGCCGTCTTCCATAATTTACCAATTTAAGAGAAAAACGCGTCAGTAAATATTCAAAAATACACGATTTATAAAATTAAGACAGGGTAGCTACTTCTCGTACTCCTTTTTCGCTTCTTCCATCTTTTTCCAAAAGTAATTATTCTTTCGTTGTTCCAAAAGTTCTTCCATATAAGCAAGTGATGACTTCCCAATACCTTTCACATTCTTCACATCTTCAACGCTTAAAATTGGAGTGCGGATGGCCCTAAGAGCATCCCCGGCGGAGTTGGAAAATCGCAGGTTTTATTTCGTCTGCTTGAACGAACAAAACATACTCTGGCAACTGATCACCGACCACGACGACATATTCCAAACGCACATCGTGTGCAAATTAAACGGCGCGGACTCGGGGCTCTCGTAACTCGATACCTTATACTTCGATCATATCTTACTATTGGTAGACGAGTCAATCGAGCTTCCAAAGCGTGCAAGCGTGCCTATAATAATAATTAGAGGATCTTTTTTTGTGTTTTTTTTGCGATTGAGTTAAAAGAGTATAAGAGTTATAAGAGTTAGTTAAGCCTTTTTAATAATTAAAGCGGTTTGTGCCATCTTTTGTTGTAAAAGTCGTTTTAGTAAAAGTGGCGAACCACCACGAAGTGTTAAGTGCTTTCATCACTTCACGTCGTCGCGTTCCCCAAACGCGATGATGATGCCCGCGAGGCGGACCGAGCTTCTCAGCAGGACGAGCGGCTCGAAACGAAGACGAAAAAGCTGGCTCTCTTTAAGGGCGTCGTCATTGGCGGGATCTTGGAAGAAAGGAGCACTCGTGTTGTTGATTTTCACAGGCACGCGCGTGTTTATGTTTCCGTCAACGGGGTTCGAAGAGCTCTTAGAGTCGACGACGGCAGAAAGGATGACGTGGGAGGATCCTTTCGTGGCGAACATAGAAGATAGGAGCGTGCTGTCTATCTTGCAAGAAGCTGCATTTGCGTTGATACGGAAAGATGGCAAGGGCGAAACGGCAAATATGTACGAGTTTTTAGATGGGAAAGACTTTTGCCACACTCAGAGAAGTTTGAGGGTACACAAACTCGCCCACCACACGAAGCGAGTTGACGACGACGACGTCACATACGACCGCGTGAAGGCCATCAATAACACGGTTAAGAGTGGACGTACTCGTGGCGGGTACTATGTTTCTAAACTTATCTCCGAATCTCTTTCAGGAAACCTAACGAGAAGGGTGGATGAACCTTTGCTTTCGGGGGCGAACTTGTCATTCTTGCGCAAATGGGACTATGCACGCACTCTTCGTTATGGTGGTGGTGTGATGCATTCGTCGATTCACTTCGATTTTCCAGCAACTCTTATTGTACCGCTTCATGGTAAGCGAGAGATGTTCTTGTTGCACCCGAGTTGCGACATCCCTACAGAGGAAAATAAACATAAAAGTGATTTTAGACAACTGTGCGCCCGATTCAACATGTTTGGTTTCAAGCAACGACAGCTGCGAATGAAAGATATGCATTGTAAGAGTCACCGAATGAAGAAGGTTGCACTTGAACCCGGAAGAATCCTCTACATTCCATCGAAATGGTACCATAGTGTCGAATCCAACAGTATGTGGTGGATAAGCTATACATACAGATTTCTTCAACCACGAAAAACCACGCATATTGATTGAAAGTTACTATCACTCTACCTCAAGGCTTTAGAACTCTTCGGATTTCTCGCATAAATCATCTTGTCTAGCTTCTTTAACTCTCTGTGATTCATTAGACCCACGTGGCTCTCTCAAAAGAGTAGTTAAAAATTCTGGTGCAATGCTCAGCGAAGTCTGTACAAATTCTGCGTTACATGAAACATTTAATAGTAACAACGGAGCGTATCTTTGGCCAAAGGTGCCTTGCAAGCGTTACATTTCGGTTCTGATACGTTTTTTGGATGTAACTGTTACGTATCCGACAACTTTCTTCTACCGGTACCGGTGCTTGATGTATATAAATATGTGTATATAATTTTGACAATAATAGTGGCACGACGAAAACATCTTCATACATAGTATAGTATATCTTGCCGCAAAGCTCGATCGCAAGGGTTCTTACTGTCGTCTTAATGGGAACATTTTGAAATTGACGAAAATGCCCGACAGTTTATACGAACTGGTTGAGGAGAATGCGAACTTCGTCGCTCAGGAGAGAACAGGAACTGTGCGGACGCATCGCCTGGATATTTTCGAGACGTGGTGTGCATGATTGGCTGACAGAAAAGGAATACACGGAATACCTATTGGGAAACGAAGACGACGAGTACGGTGGAATGACACGCAAGCAAAATTTAGTAAACAAAATAGGCAGCTGTTTGATATTTCAAACATGGTTTCATCTACACTTGGTTTCTGTTCTAAATCTAACATTGTGTCCCAGTATTATTAGTACAGTACAGTAATCAATATTCTTTTCTCCTCTCCTTCCTTCATTCTCACTCTCTCTTTCGTCTCTGTTTTTGTCTACTTTTTTTTCTCTTTTACAGCTAAATGTGTTATTTTAGTAGCCCCCGCCGCCGCTCCCGCCGCCCCCGCCTTTGTTCGACGTGGCGATGTTCACTCTTAAAACTCTCCCATCGACGTCTTGTCCGTTCAATTGCGCCACGACATCCTCCGCTTCTTTTTCCGAACTCATAGTCACGAAACCGAAGCCTCTCGAACGTCCAGTTTCTCGGTCAGTGATCAATCGCGACTCGTCCACGTTGCCAAACTCAGCACACAAGTCTTGCAAGTCCAAATGATCCATCCCCCACGACAAGTTACCAAAGTACACCTTTCTCCCATCCGCGTCCCAATTTCTTCTCGGTCTGAATTCTCTCGGCGGTCTTTCTTCCGGCGGTAAAGAAACGACGACTCTCATTTCTCTCCCAAAACTGTTCCGACTCGTTCAACGCAGCAATCGCGCTGTCCGCCATCTCTTGCGACGGCATCTTGGCAAATCCAAACCCGCGAGATCTCCCGGTGTTTCGGTCGGTTACAATCACGCAATCCGTAGCTTCGTATTGCGCGAATAAATCTTGCAACGATTGCTCGTCCATGTCCCAGGAGAGGTTACCGATGTACAATTTCACTTCGCCGCCATTCGTTTCCGCCGGAGATTCTTCTGATTCCGCCGGAGATTCCGAGTTTTTTCGGCCGTAATAAGAGTTAGTTAAGCCTTTTTAATAATTAAAGCGGTTTGTGCCATCTTTTGTTGTAAAAGTCGTTTTAGTAAAAGTGGCGAACCACCACGAAGTGTTAAGTGCTTTCATCACTTCACGTCGTCGC
>Ga0181604_10002569_pt1 | contig 15665 bp, 8 predicted proteins | sample 041ome_12_FD_148663 | JGI IMG/M metagenome (GOLD analysis project Ga0181604, IMG submission 148663) | Coastal salt marsh microbial communities from the Groves Creek Marsh, Skidaway Island, Georgia - 041410US metaG (spades assembly) | ecosystem: Environmental > Aquatic > Marine > Intertidal zone...
CTTCTTTTCACGATGAGATTTCGCGAAACAGGGCCGCCGTCGCTCGCTCTTCTTCGCACTCGTCGTGGTCGACAAAAGAGAACTCGCGGGGCGAGAACTTCGCGTCGTGGTGGTGACTAAACCGCGCATATTTGAAGCTTCTGTAGAAGGTTTTTTTCTGACGAATTTTCATACAAACTGCTGCACAAAAATCTCCAATTTCAAAGCACTAAACTCTCTACTACTCTGTCGTGTATTCATTCAATCGATACGATGACGACGAACGACGGAGGATACTACTTTTCTCGTCGCGAGGAGGAGGAAAGAAGCTTTGACCCGAGAGATTTCATTCGCGACGTGATGCATCTCTCGAATAATTCTTTTCCCGAAGATGATGATGATTATTCTTCCAATTGGAAAGATGAGAAGCGTCGTTTCGCACAACGTCGTCGAGGAGGTCAGTACGACACCGTCACGCAAAACACCATCGACGAGGAGAGGAATCGGTTGTTTGAGAAGAAGAGGCAAATTGGTGATCATGATGATGAAAATGCGCACAGAGAGAGGACAAGTCTTTTCAACAAAGGACGGAGTGTTGAAGCAAAATTTGGCTTCAAAACAAACAACAGTCCTTCGTTTTCGTACCCGCAACCGTCGACGGTGGAAAGGCAAAGACGAGCGCAAGAGCGAGTGACGGCGGCGCTGAGGAAACTGAAAATAGAGAGGAACTTGGAGAAGACGCCGGAGGTAGTTGGCGGTTTTGGCGGGTATGCGGCGAGGAGGAGGCGCTTTCTCGCGAAAAGCGAGAGCGAGGAGGAGGAGGAGGAGGAGGAGGAGAGCGCGAGGACGTACAGGACGAGAAGACGGGTTGTGAGCGCGACGGAAAAGGAACATTTCCTGAAGACACCGTCGCCGCAGTCGTCGAGCAGAAGAATGAGAGATAGTTTGAATAGTAATGGTAACGTTTTGAGCGATTTTTCGAGGAAAGCGACAAAAGGCGTCTCGCCGTTAGGACCGCCGAGACGAGTTCCCGTGGAAAATAGCAACAATAGTAGTCCGAATTTGATTTCGTTCAGTCCTCTCCAGATGAGAGGCTCGGCGCTGAAGAAGACGCCTGTACACATCAGTCCTCTTGGTCCGCCGAGACGCGTGTTGAAGATTGATCAAGAAAACGACGTTTCTTTTTCGAACAACAACAACAACTATTCATCGAAGTATTCATCGCCGGCGGTTGGTTCTACGAGACGAATGTACAACACGCCGGAGAATCGCGTGTATCCGACGCCAGAGACGAAACAAACGCAGGAGAAGCTGAAGAAGAGTCTTTTAGAAAGACTTTCAAAGATTGCGAACGATTCTCCGCCATCGTCGAGAAAGAGTTATAATGGATTTACGGCCAGGTTGTAACACGAAGCAAGCTATATTTATATGTATGTGTGTCCCACAAAGTTCTACTACTTTTATTTTACAGGCGCAAAGAAACGCAGCGCTCGCTGCGTTTCTTTTATTTGAGCTATATTCGACGATTCCAACAACAAAGCGTCTCGAATCATCTTATCTCCTACTACTTCGTCACTTCCCGCACTCTTGCGGCTGCTCTTTTCTTCAAACGCTAACGATTTCACTTCTGCAACTTCGAGAACTTTTTCAGGTATCCCCGCCATGCTCGCGACGTTTAATCCAAAGGAGCGGTGGGCCACGCCTTCCTCGAGCGTGTAGAGAAATGCGATTCGTTTGCTATCTTTCTCGTCGTTCGTTTTCATGTGACCAGGAAAGCAGCAAAACACCTCGTCGGCGTTGCTCTCTTTGAACTGTTTCGCGAGATTGGAGAAGTGCGTGACGAAAACAGTCGCGCACTGAACCCTTTCGACGAGCATTCTTAGCGTAGCCGTTGCTAGCGCGATGCCGTCGGTCGTGGACGTGCCCCGACCGAGTTCGTCGAGCACGACCAAAGATTTCTTGGTGCACGACTTCAATATCGCGGACGTTTCGCTCATCTCTTGGAAGAATGTGGATTGACCGAGCGCGAGATTATCAGCCGCCCCGGCGCGAGTGTAGATGCCATCTAACACGGACAATCGGCACGATTTCGCGGGAACGAAGGAGCCAATGTGCGCGAGGATGGCGATGAGCGCGACTTGACGCGCAAAGCACGATTTACCGCCCATGTTTGGACCGGTAAGAATCATTGCGCGACGGCGACGGCGAGTGCTGTCGTTTCTACTCTCGCCGCTCGATTGAGCACCGCCTAACGACGCTGAGTTTGGCACAAACTTATCGACCATTTTCGCATCGAGCGTCGGGTGTCTCCCTTCTACGATTTCAATGCGCGCCGTGGCGTCTTCGTTCTCTTCCTCCTCCTTGAAAAATTCCGGTCGACAATACCCGTCGTTCATCGATAAAATCGCGAGCGCGTTTAACGCGTCAATCTTTGCCGCCGCTTTTGCTGCTTGGCGACATTCGCCGTACGATACGCGCGAAAACTCTTTCAGAAACGACTTCCACGCGTCTTCGCACGCCAACGCGAGTCGCTCGCTGTTTGCATCCAACGATTTCATGTTTTCAAGAACGATCGGTGGATGATATCGAATTACTTTCTTGGACTTGTTTGCGCTGACTTTAATCCAGTCGTTCGGTGGTTTCAATTTATCGCCAACTTCGATGAGATATTCTGCGCCAGATGCGCCGCCGACAGAGGTGTACGATAATTTAGCGCCTTTGATAATACCCGGAATTTGCGCCGCTAAATCGGGAAGCAACGCATCCATGGTTGCTTTCGACTTTTCGAGATTATCATGCGCTCGAAACATCTCCGGAAACTGCTTTTGGTTGTCCTCGTTTTCTCTCAAGAACAACCCTACGTACGCGTCTCTGGAACATCCCAAATTCCCAGCTTTTGAGTTGGCTACGGTTAAATCTAACGCATTGAGTGCCTTCGTGCACGCGCGCAAAGTGGCTTCGTCCGCACACGCGCTCAAGAGTTCATTCAACGGAGATTTCTCGTCGTTTTGATTCAACAGGGCGGAGTGTTGCATTTCCACGCACGCGGCGCCAAAGGAAAGGAAAAATTGCATAGCTGCGACAAACTCAGCCGGAGTGGCGTTCAAATGGTGCGCTCGAGCAACTACTCGTTCGACGTCTGGAGCTGTTCGCAATATCTTCTCAAGCTTTTCGAGAGCGAGTACGGATGTTGGCGCACTATTCACTGACCTGAGCGTTTCAATGGCGGATAAACGATTCTCGATTTCCGCGCGATCTCGCAACGGTCTCGAGACCCATCGCGAAAGTTCGCGACTCCCGGCCTTCGATTTCGCGTGGTCGATGAGCCACAAGAGACTGCCAGTAAACGAGCCATCGTCCGAGTTTCGGAAGATTTCCAGCTGCCGAATAGCGTTCGGAGATAAAATCATCTCCGATTGGACGTCGTCCAAAGGCTTTATCGCTTTGGACAATTTCAAAACGTTTTCGAGCTTGAACGGGACGAGGTATTCTCTCGCCGCCGCCAAGGTCGCGATAAGTAGACGAGGCAGACCCGCGACTTTTTCTGAATTATTCGATCCAAAATACTCATCGATTTCCGCTTTGGATAAACTCGAGACGGACGATGTGGATTGTTCCACTCGCGCGTCTGGAAATAAAGCCGAGACCAACCGTTTCGTTTCTTTCGAGGACGAGGATTCTTCTTCGCCTCCTCCTCCACCCGCGAACAAAATTTCGCACGGGGAGATTTTCAAAAGCGCCGACTCTAATCTCGACCGCGAACTGTCATCTTCAAAGTGCGAGTAATAAATGTTCCCGACGCTCGTTTCGATGGCAACTAACGCGATCTCGTCTTTGTTTCCTCGCTCAGATTTCTTTTCTTCCGATATGCACAGCAAATAATTCGAAAGACGATGTTGTTGTTCGTCTGCGGTTATATTACTCGTTGTCGTCGAGATTTTGCGATGATTATTTGTAATCACCACACCTTGTAAATCCTCATCACCTTCACCTTCTCTATCTGTCTTGTTCTCGATGATATCGACTGCTTTCTGCGCCTCGTCGCTCTCGTTGTTGGTATGCGCCGGTTCCGCGGCAATCGACACGCCCGCGTCCATCGTCGCCTTCGTATACAAAGCCACCAACTCTCTCGTGAACACGCTTCCTTTCGTCGACCCTTCCGCTTTTAACGCTGCCGTTTCCGTCTGCCTGACCACCCCAACTTTATGCCCCGCGTTAACCAACCGTCTCACGTACACCGCCAACCTATGCACCGGCCCGCTCGCTTGCAACCACGTCTTCCCGGGATAGGCAAACACGTTCAACGTCTCCGCCGCTTTCCTCGCATCTTTTCCGTAAAAGTGAAACTTATATCCAACCTCGAATAAAAGCAACACGCTCGGATACTTCCGCTTAAAATCTCTCACCTGCGCTTCCAACGGCGTCAACTTTTTATCTCTCGGTTCGATTTCATCCAACTTTTCGTCGTTAATTTCATCCTCTTCCTCGCGCTGCTTCTTGAACGCGTGACCGCGTCCGCGAATGTTCAATGTAGAAGTCGTCGTCGTCGCTTTCGCGACCAGTTTCGCGTTGAATCGTTCCCGCAGTTTCGAGTCTCGTTCTGGTATTGTAAACTTTTCGTTGTCCTTTTCTTTGTCTTCTTCTTTGTCTTCTTCTTCTTCGAAACCAATTTTCGCTCTCTTGTTGTTCGTCTCCGGTTGAGCGGCACAATCATCATCGCGAGAAGACTTCTCCTCCTTCACACCCTCCTCTTCAAAATCCATGCTCCTTTTCTTCCTCTGCTTCTCTTCGTCGTCGTTTACGTCGTCGTCCATGGCGTCACGACAAAAGAAAGATTTCAGAGAGAGCTGTCCTTTCACCGTCGTCTTCTTTTTCTTCTGTGCGCTTCCGTTTTTCATTCTTTTTTTTCTCTTTCTCTCTCTCGTTATTATTACGTGCGCGCGTGCGTGTGTGAACAAGTATCTCTGTGTTGTTGCATTCGCGCGAGCGCTCGCCACCGTCGCGCGCGTGTGTTAAAGTGTGTTGTGTTTCTGATGAATTTTTGAAAAATTTTCTCACTCTCCTTTCATTCAGAAAGAAGCAAAACAAGAAAACGCAGATATTCTATTACGCATATACTATTACACAGAAGCGGTGCGAGGAGCATCGCCACTATCGCTCTTTTTGTTGTTTTTATTGAATAGATTCCGAACGACTCTGAACGGGAACGTCGCGACACCGAGCGCTTTGGAAGCAGCCGACGAGCACAAATCGACGCAAATTTCTTGCGTCGCCAACACGAACGCTTTCAACGTAATCGCCGCGATGGATAACGCTAAACGCGCGGCGATTATTGGGTACTTCCACAATCGGTTCAAGTGCGTGCCGAGGAGAACGCTTATCGCGCGTCGAGCGGCGATTTCCTGCCTTTCGCGGATTTTTCGAGCCTCCTCGGATTCCGGCCATTCCGGCAAATCTAAGGAGTCTTCTTTTTGTTCTTTCTTATCGATGAAGATGGTACCGCCTTTGGTTGGTTTGACCAAAATATCCGAGAGCATTTTCACGGCTTGTTTGCGTATACCACTGGCTTCAGGGGAGTAGAGATACGCGGCTAAGCTGCCGGTGTCGACGTCGTGGGAAATGCGTCGTAAAGCGGCGCCTTCAGTGGCGCCGAGGATGCCGCCGAGCACTTCGCTACGGCGACGAGCCATGAGCTTCTCGCTCTCCTCGGTTGGACGCATGAGAACATCACTACCACCGTCGCGTCCGGACGCTGACTCTTTCGCGCTGTCGGCGCTTTCGTCGTCGTCGCCGCCTAAAAATTCCTTCAACCTGTCCATGTTCAACGCGTTTGCATCAGTTAACCACGCTCGTCGCATGGATTCAAACCCGTCCGGCGTTGCGGGCGCCATCGCTCGTCGTATTGCGTACGGCAAAGCAGCCTCGTAAATGTTGAAATTTGGATCGGCTTTCGCGGCGATACCTTCTAACGTCAAGAACGTTCGAATTAAGAGAATGATGTACGGCGGCGTGAGAAAATGGTACGTCGCGGACAGTCTCGCTAAACCCGTCGCTAACGCGCCAAATCGACTTCTCCCTCCAGCTTCGCTTTCCAATTGGTCTTTAATTGCCAAGGCGATCTCATCCAAAGTGCATTCAACGTACGGCACTTTCTTTCTCAACGCATCGTCTGGGTTTCTCTTTTCGAAAACTTCTGGCGTGAAACCCACCTCTTGGAACACCAACGCCAATTGGCGCCAATCGCCAGAAATCATGCTTTGTATGCCTTTCGCGAACCCTTCCATGATTTTCCCGTCCACTTCAGCCATTAAACCAAAATCGAGAAAAACTAAAGAGTCGTCCGAGATGTCTAACATCATGTTCCCTTCGTGAGGGTCGGCGTGGACAAACCCGGTGTACACCAACTGCGCGACGCACGCCTCCACAGCCATTTGCGCCATGACCAGTTTCTTTTCCTGCGGCAAATCCGCAATGTGCGCGCCTTCGATCCATTCAGTCGTCAAAACCCTCGCCTTACCAGCTGGCCCGGTATATTTTGGAAACCACTTGGGCGCTCTCACGAAACCTAACCAATTGTGTCTTCGATTAAACTCATCCGCGTGGTTCGCCTCGCTAATGTAATCGAGCTCTTGCCACACGCCGCTGCCAACCTCGTCCGCGATGACGCTCAAATCATTCGTCGATCTCCACAATCGCCGCAACGCCGACAACGACAACGACCAACACGTCCAATCCAAAGCCACCTGTTTTCTCACGTTTGGTCTCTGAACCTTCACCGCCACTCGATCGCCTTCCCACGTCTCGGCTTTATACACCTGTCCTAAACTCGCCGCGGCAATCGGCGACGTCCCGAACGATTTAAAGAGCGGTTTCAACGTCGGATCGTACCCTTGAAACGGATGGTTCTCCGCCAAAGGACCTAAATGTCCTAAATCCTCAACAACTGTTTGAAAGGCAATCGCGTCTTCAAACGGTTCGTTTTCTTGTTGCAACGATTTCAACGCGTCCGCCGCCTCCTCGCCAATCAAATCCGGCCTTTGCGATAACGTTTGTCCACCTTTCACGAACACCGGTCCAAGTTTCGACAGCGCTTCTCTCAACAACTTCGCCCGCGTTCTCTTTTCCATTGGCCAATCATCTTGCGACTTCCACTGCCTCGACAACCTCCGAAACACGGTTATTATCCTCGTCATCCTCCCAGCCACGCGCACCGGCCGTCTCCTAAAGAATCTCAGCAGCCTTTTCTTATCGAACGCGCCGTTCGCGAATAACTTATCGTACGCGTCTTCTTTCCTTTTCGTCGGGTCGCGGGTGCTTTTGATAATCACGAACGGTTGTTCTTCTAATTCGCCTCTCTCGTCTTCTTCGTCTTCTTCTTCGTCTTCGTCCTCTGAAAATTTTTGTTTGTTGGCGAATTTCACCCTCTTTGTTGTCCTCGTTGTCTTTCCTCCTCTTCCTCCGTCGTCCCTCTTCCGCCACGAGTTGTCGTCCTCATCAGACGCTTTGTATTCCTCCTCGTCTCTCAACAACTTCAATCCGCTTTCCTCCTCTTTCCCTAAACTCTTCACTTTGGTTTGCCGCGATATTATTCCAATTTTGTGTTTCCCCCTAACGTGACTCAACAACGACGTCGTCGTTTTTTTCCAATTGCGAACTCTGGTACTCTTCTTTCTCGTGCGCATCGTCATCAACGACCTTGACGACGACGCGGGGATCGTCGCCAACAACATCATCTTTCTCGGTGGTGTTCTTGTCGCGATCGTGATCTTGAGAACGGTCTTACTAATCCGTGCGCGAGTATATTTTATTTATAACGAAATTTTGTCCGCTTTGAGGATAGATACGATTTTGGTCTCAAGTATGGTCTCTGGCGAAGCGCGTTGTGTTAGAAAAATGTCTCTCTTTCTCATTCTCGTTCTCTCTCAATGATCTATCTAATCTGCTTTCCGATCCTCGACAAATTTAGCGTATTGCTCGTCTGTTGGTTCTGGGCATTCTTTTTCGAGCAAGTAGTTTACGCAGTCGTGGTGCTCTTTGTAACGAGCGTAAGCGAAGTGTTGCCAGTCGTTCAGAGGCGCTTTCGCCTCTTCGACTAAGTATTGAAGGCAATCGAGTCGGCCATACCCTGTAGCGTTGAACACGCAGTCACTCTTAAACTCATCAGATATCTTTCTTTCTTCAACAAAATATTTCAAGATGTTTATGCGACCATATGCTGCCGCCTGTTGTGTCGCAAATTCTTCCGTATCTCGCCAAGGTTTCACTTTGGCGAAAAGAAATCGAAGACAGTCGAGGTGTCCTCCTTTAGCAGCTAGTTTACACGACACTTCTTCATCATACGGGCAACCATTAGAGAAGCAGTACTTTAGCATCTCGAGATTACCTTTATGTGCGGCCTCCTTAATCGTCTCTTCATCCCACTCGCACTGTTTCACTTCTCTCGCCCACTTGAGAAACTTGAGTTTGTTCGTTCGAGCAACTTGCTCGCAAAACGAGGCTTGATCCAAAATCACGTTTCCTTTGGTATCTTTCTTTCCCCGGTGCATGTGATTCCACGCCCATTCTAACGTCGAAATGGATGAGCATTCGTCAATAGACGCATATAGTTTCGATACGTTTACCCCAGCGTACGCAAGCAAATCCCAACTCTCTCTACTCACCTCTGAAAAGAAAAACCGATCTGTCTCGTTCAATTTCGGAAGCACATGCGAGACGAACACATCCTTGTAATGCAACACCAATCCCGTCCAAATCGCCGTCGGTCCGAGCTTCAACCGCTCCATATCCGCCGCAGCCTCCGCGATCATCGCCCCTTCCTTCTTCCTCTTCGCCGTGCTGGATAACTTGTTCCCCATTATTATTATTCTTCTTAAAGTCAACGGTGCTGCGCGTGGTTCTTTTTTCTCCCTTTGTAAAAGTGAGCGTTTTTCACCTCACTTTTGCGCTTGCAACGAACGCGAATTTAAGAAGAGAATAACACTAATGGGCAAAACGGGCACGGAAAAGCCTTTGAAAGCGCCGAAGAAGAAGTCGAAAGAACTGGACGACGACGACTTAGCCGCGCTCGCGAGGAAAAAAGAAGAGCAGGCAAAGTTGAACGCGCTGAAGAAGCAAGTCGCCGGCGGCGGGAAGTTAGGGAAAGGGTTGCAAAAATCAAAGTGATGTTATGAAATGTTTTGCGTTTATGAGGTGTAATAGTACTACGATTTAAGCTCACGAAAATGAATTGTACTTTCTGTTTAAGACGCCTTTCGTCGCTTCCTCTCGCTCCATCCACTCCGAGCAGATTTTCTCGAACGTGTCGTACTCGACGACGCCTTCTTGGAACGCGCGGAAATCGATTTTGTTGTTGGTGGTGTTGGTGTCTTTTTGTTGTTCGTTGTTTTGGTGTTCGGAACTCCTTCGGATCGGGAAATAGGGCTCTAAAATTTTCCGGTCGATTTTCACGCCGAGGACATCAGTCGCGCCTTTTTTGAACTCGTACAGAGATAACGTGCCCCCACCGTCCTGGTCTAACGAGGAGAATATGTGCTTGAGGACGTTGTTGTTGTTGTTGTTGTTGTTGTTGCTTTCGAAAGACGAGGACGACGGAGAAGAAAAGTAGGACGCGTAGAAGGTCTCGTACGGGTTCCCGCCCGTCGTCGTCGAGCTCAGGGAGGGAGACGAAACAGGAGGAGACGTGGCGGAGGGGATTTCGGGCTTCTTCTTCTTCTCTTTAACTTTCTTCTTTAGCTTCTTGTTGGCGCTCGTAGTGTTGTTGTTATTGCTGTTACTATTTTTCTCCGCGACTTTCGAGCGCTCGGCGTCCACTTTGACCAGGTTGTTTTGTCGCCATCTGTGCACCTCGCAAGCGCGAGTAAAGTTGAGCTTGTTGCTAAATTTTCGCAGTTGGAGGTTGAATGACGACTCTTTTTTCGTACCCGTCGTCGAAGGAGCACTCTGTTCCCGTCCTCTCGCGCTCGTATTACCATTTTGGACGACTGGCGCGAGCTCTCTCTCCAAAAGCGAGTTCAAAACATCTTCGTCTTCACCAAAATAGTCAAACTCTAACAAAGGCGTCGAGCTCTCCGCAGTCAAGACACTCCACAAAGAAGCATCTTGTACGGGGTCCTTCGCTAATCTTCGATCGTTTACGAGAACGTTTCGAACTCTGCAGTGCGCGTCCGCGTTTGCCTCCGAGGCTTTCTCGCACAAATATTTCGCCACGTTCAAATCCTCCTCGCACGTACAATCGAGGCGACATCGAAATGTCAATTGTTCCATACGCGTTCCGAGTACGCTTCGCCAGCCTAATCGTAATCCCAGAACGCACTGCTCGACACCGCTGAGTTGACCGAGTGAAAATACTTCGCGAGAAAAATCGTCGCGGAGATGTAGAGGGATCCGGCCGAAAAGCGCGACAATCGCTTCGACTCGAAATGCGCCTTTCGGGAAGTAAAGGATGATGTTTTTCGCAGCAGACGGAGTAAACCACAACGTACACGCGTTCACGCGCAATATGCGAAGATTGAATGCGTATAGTTCGCCATCGGTTTTGTATTTGTGTTTGCTATTCTCTGTATTTTTTCCGTTCTCGTCGAATAAATACGCCTCCACATTTGACACGTCTCGGATAAGTTTCAACATGGAATAGTCATCGTCATCAGGGCGCCTATCGTTTTCGAAATATGCGGAAACACTCGAGAAATCAAACGCTAACGTACCTCGTTCTGGAAGTTTCAGCGTTTTCGTTCGCTTTCGCCGCTTCGCAGAAGAAGAAGAAGCGGAGAAGAAGATTTTAGGTATTCCTGTACCCTTTTCGCACATACTTTCGCTCACACACGGTCCATCGTCCACGCTCACATTTCTCCAGCATTTACCGCCAAATTGTTGCTTTGAACTCTCTTCGTTAGCAATATCCGCCATTCTTTGCGCCAACGCACGATCGGCGTCGATGACTAGATCGAATCGGTATCGGCCGTTTGGATTTTGCGAGCGAAACTGCGCATTGCGCTCGCCGTAGAGCTGTTCCAATTTTCGATTAGCAGACGCGTAATCCCTAAAGCCGAATCCATTGTTGAGATATATGACATCGATAGCATTTTCGCTATCGATTAATCGAGGTTGACACGCAGCCGCGGCTGCTAGACGGTGGCTCGAAGGCAAGAAAAAAGTTTGAGTCAAGCGAGCAACTTGAGCAGAAGTGAAAAGATACGCGGAACGTACCATTTGTAATCGCGAAACGCGCTCGAAATCTGATAATCGATTACTTCGCAGCTGTTGCAAGAGGTTCAGAAGATCTTCTTCGTCGATGGGTGTTTGTCGTGCGAGAGAGTTCCCGGATGTTGACCATGCCGGAAGGATAAGTTCGGAAAGCGGGAGTTTTTCGCTCACCGGCGTGACGTTACTGTTGCTGTTTCGTGCGCTTCCACGAGGCGTACGGAGCACATGTCCGTATACTTCGTTTTCATCCACAATCACGCTTACATAGTCGTCGCCGTTGCCATCCTTTTCGTCCTCATCCTCTTCAGAGGATGATGATGATAATAATGCTGTGTCGCTGTTCTCATAATCCTCTCGAGTAGACTTTTTGGTTTCGATTGTCGCTTTACTCGTTTTTCGTTTCTTTTCGGCGGTGTCTCTGCCTTTCTTCTGATTGTTAACTTTTTGTTGTTGCTGTTTTTTTGAACGATCCGACGATTTTGGAGCGCTTGAATTATTTACTACAGTCGCCTGTGTTTGCCGCTGTCGACCTTTCTCCTCTACTTTCTTCGCGCCGGCGAATGAGGCGCCTTCGAGCGTGAGCGTCGTCAAGCAATCGTTCCTCGTAAGCATGGCCATCAATTTTTTTCCACCAGTTTCACCGCATCGCGTGTGATCCATCTTGAGTACTTTCAACGTCGTGTTTTTCCTCAAACCTTTAGAGATTGCGCACGTGGCATCCTCTCCGATCGCACATTGTGAAATATCTAACGTGCGCAACGCTCGATTTGATGCCAACGCTTCCCCAAGCGCTTTACCTCCAATATCGCCAATGGCGTTCCAAGACATGCAGAGTTCTTTTAGCGTCGAGTTTTCACGAGTACCGTTCGCGATCGAAACGCATCCGCGCGAACTAATAGCGTTTAAAGACACGTCGAGTACCTTGAGCGTTCGATTCGTGATGAGCGCATCGCCAATCTTCTTGGCGCCGCGATTACCTAACGCGTTTCTCGATAATTCAAGAATTTCAACCGTACACTTGGGCGATATCAATGCGTCCGCAATAGGTTTCGCGAGCGTGCTATTGATTTTGCAACCGTTTAATTTCAAAACTTTCAACCGTTCAAGAAGCTGGTACAAAACAGACAGTAGCAGAGAGACTGCGGCGGGAGGCTTCGAATGGCAAGAGTTTTGACCGTCCTCAAACGCACAATGCAAACCAATCGAATCGCTCAAATCGAGCACTTTCAAAACGCTGTATCTCTTTGAGACTTGCAAAGCACTCTCGCAAATCGCGTGAAACCCGCGCAAACCGACCTGGCACTTTGCAAAAATCAACGCTTCGTGTTCTGCGCTCCCTTCCTGAATCGCACTCGCTACGGCTACCGCGCCGCCATCGCCGAGCGGTTCTTTCGACACGTCGAACGTTTCATTGTTGACTTCATTTTCGAGCGCATTTAAGACACGACTCGATACGCGAACGTGCATCTTGTTGCACCGTTTCGCGTAAATTTCCGCAGCATTTTGCGCGTTTATTAATCGCTTCCTCTCACAACGTTCGCGCCTTTCGTCTTCCTCTTCTTTTTCTCTCCGCCTCGCGCTCCTCGCGGTTAGCCTCGGCGACTTCCACGGCATCTGCTCCAAATATCCAGAACATTTTCGTTGTTTCCTCGTGCGTTTCTCTTCCTCTTTCATCATCTGTGCTCGTCGCTTCATCGCCTCTTCGTTCTCTTCTTCCTCCTTCTTTCTCTTTTGTATCTCGATTGTTTCTCCCTCTTCCTCCTCCTCTTCCTCTCCTTTCGTCGTCTGTCGTTGCTGCTTCTTCCACTCCACCAATCGTCTCTGAACGCTCTCGTACCCCATCCTCGGCGTAGATACCGTCGCACGATGCAAGCTCTGGTCTTTTTCTTCTTCCTCCTCCTTCCCTTCCTCCTCCTCCGACAAAGAAAAACCTCCTCGCTGTTGGTCCTCGTCTTTCCCCAAAACCCCTCGCTTCTCCTCCTCCTCGTTCTCTTTCGCGCCATCAAGAAACAACGCGCGTTGTCGTCTCTCTCGCGCCATCTTCGTCGCTTTCGACACGCGCGTGTCGCCTTCGTTTCTTCGCCTTCTTCTCGCGCCGTCCGCGCGCATTTTTACTCGTTTTTAAGGACAAATCTTTTTTGTATCTCGCGCGTAGTAGATCTATTTTTAGAGAGGAACAGAAAAAAAAAAGACGTTTCTGCTTAATTAAAAATTTGAAGGAATTTTCACGCAAAACACATTACTCGGCACAAAAAAAATGGCAAAATTATACCACAAACCCACAACATACTTTTCAAACCCACTGAAACCCTCGCCAAGAATACAAAAAAAATACAAAAAAACGTCCCTGCGCGCGCGCGATATATCATCCGTATACTTTCAGCTCCACGCAATAACGTCGGTACAATACAGCGAGTGAGTTGCCACCCGGGGACCCCTCGCATGTTAGAGTACTAAAAGCGACTTTCCACCGGGGGACGCAACATTTTTTTGCGCGCGTTAGGGGTTTTTGTTTTTTTTGTATTCTTGGCGAGGGTTTCAGTGGGGTTGAAAACGATGTTGTGGGTTTGTGGTATAATTTTGCCCTTCTCTTTTCATTTTTTTTCATCAGTACACCACAAATCAAAAAAGGCAAAAGAGAGAGGGAAGGGAGGGCAACGTAAATTTGTTTCCCTCGTTTTTAGGGAGGAACAAGAAGAGGAGGACGGAAAAAAAAAGTAAAAACTTCAGAAAGAAGAAGACAAAGAAGAAGAAGAAGAAGAAGAAGAAGAGAGAGAGAAGAGAGAGAAGACAACGAAGCAGTAGCAGTGGTAGTAGTAGCAGTGGTAGTGGTAGTAGTAGTAGTAGAAGAAGAAGAAGACAAAGTAGAAGATGGAGGAGGAGGAAACAACCGCGCCGATAAAGACGACGACGAAAGAAGACTCATCGTCGTCGTTTTCAAAACTCAAAAACTTCGAAGGAGAAGAAGAAGAAGAAGAAGAAGAAAAGAAGAAGAAGAAGGAGATACCGCTCAAACTCAAATTTAAAACGTGGCAAGGCGTAGCAAGGCAAGGCGTAGCAACGTGGACGTGGAACGATGCGTCAGACGTGTGCGGGATTTGCCACTCGCCTTACGATGGGTGCGCACCAGATTGTAAATATCCCGGAGATGATTCACCCGTCGTGTGGGGCGTTTGTTCGCACGCGTTTCATTTGCGATGCATAACGAAATGGCTGGACGGACGAAACTCGGAACAAAAATGTCCCATTTGTCGAGGCGATTGGGAGTTTAAGCAAGCTTGAATGTATAGGAAAAGAAGAGGAAAGGATTTTCAAAAGGTGTTTAGTTCGCGCGCGCGCAGCGCGTTTGTATTTCTGTATTTTTATTACACACAACGCACATCCAACCTGTCTGACGAGAAGAAATTTTATCACTCAAGCAAGCGACGAGTGCTTCCCGTAGTACCGGTGCCACGGGGTTTGCCTTTCAGACGGTGGTTCCCATCCAAGTTCGATGCTGGTGTTTCTCTGCACGTCGCAGTCGTTCACGATTTCGAGATTTTCGCCGCGCAAGCTGACGAGAGGACTCACCTCGACGAGTCCTCCGTACCCGCCCCACTGAACACGACCTCGATTCTTCGTAATCCACGTCGAATGCACGAAAGAAATCATGCGTCTCGCCGATTCCGGAGAGTCATCACCGGTCGCTTGCTTGACGGGCGCAAAGTCAAGCTTACGCTCTCCTTCAAAAATAGTAACACCATCGCTGGAGTACTGGTACGCGTCGAATATAAAACTTTCGAGCTTGATTGCTTTCTTCGTTCTTCGCTTCTCGGTATCGCCCTCGACATAACAAGGCACGTCTTTTTCTGCCACGTGATACTCCATCGCGAACGAGTCTTGGTCGTCTTGGTCGTTGACTATCTTTTTACCGCTACTGCTCCTCGCGTTTGCTATTCCCGCTACTTTGTATAAAAAATCTAAGCTAAAATAGTGAATCGCTACATTCGCGCACCGAAATCGTAACGGACGATTATCGGGATTAAAGTGGTTCCAGGGCGGTCTGTTATACTTTTCAATTTTAATGATTGAAGAAGGATCGTTGCTGTCGTCGGTTCGCATGTTACCCGGAAGCACTTCATCGTAATCCACTTCCTCTCTCTCGTCGCGCACGCTCGGTTCTATCTCCGAGTATTCTAAGACGCGAATTCTTGAAGACGACGACGACGAAGATGACGACGACAAAGCGCTCTTTCTTCTCCCGCCATCTGTATCCTCCTTCTCGGTGTAATCACCATCACCGCCATCGATATTTGAATAGGCTACTTCTCGCGCAAACACGCCGACTTTTTCGTCCGGGGAAGTTTTTTCAATCACTTTAGCGCCCGATTGTTTTCCTCGTAAAGCGCAGTACCCGATGAATTCGCAATCTCCAGGAAGAATGAGCGCGTTATCCACCGAATAGCAATGAAGATGTCGAACGCCGCGCTTTTTCATGTTCTCTA
>Ga0181604_10002576_pt1 | contig 15648 bp, 10 predicted proteins | sample 041ome_12_FD_148663 | JGI IMG/M metagenome (GOLD analysis project Ga0181604, IMG submission 148663) | Coastal salt marsh microbial communities from the Groves Creek Marsh, Skidaway Island, Georgia - 041410US metaG (spades assembly) | ecosystem: Environmental > Aquatic > Marine > Intertidal zone...
GCCAAAGCGGTCTCGTACGGTTTCCCGCTCGTCTCGTAGCACTCGCGGAAGAAGTAACCGGCGAGGAGGAGAAACGGGAGATGGTACAAGCCGATTTTGCGCCCGTTGATTGTGAGTCGCACTCTCGGCGTAATCGCTCGCACCGAGGAGATGGACGGCGGGTGCGTCACGCGGATCAGCGCGGGGGAGGAGGATGAGGAGGAAGTGGGAGAAGAACTCGACATGCGCGTTCTCTCTCTCTCTCTCTCAGTTTCTCTCTCTATCTCTTGAGCGCTCTTTCTCGTGAGGAGAGATCTCTCTCAGTCGCGGAAAAAGCTGTGTTTGCTTAGGGTTTAGGGTTTAGAGTTTCGAAACGCGTTTAAGGGGAAAAAATTTTGCAAACGCGCGCGCGGTAAAGAAAGAAACGCGCGCGCGCACGCACACACCAACTCACACACAAAGAGAGAGAGAGAGAGAGAGAGAGACGAGAGACGAGAGAGAAAAGAAGAGAGAGAGACGAGAGAGAACCACGACGTAACACATAACACACGTAAAGTAGAGAAAGAAATATGGGCAGAATCAAAATCGGATGCAGAGAAGATTTGAGCGATAAAATCGCCGTCGTGACGGGCGCGAACACCGGCATCGGGTTTCACACGGCGAAAATGCTCGCAAAGGCAAACTGTAAAGCGGTAATTTTAGCGTGTCGATCGAAAGAGCGCGCGAAAGCAGCTCTGGAAGAAATTAAGAAAGAATGCGGGGGCAAAGAGACGTGCGAGGTGATGGAGTTGGATTTGAGCGACGCGGACTCCATCGCGAATTTCGCGAAGGAGTTTTCGAAAAAATACAAAAGATTGGACATTTTGGTGAACAACGCCGGTTTAAACATGTCGGCTGGGTACGCGGGTCCTCGCGTGACCAAGCAAGGGTACGAGATGTGCATGGGAACGAACTATTTCGGGCATTTTATGCTGACTTCTTTGCTGCTACCGGCGTTGCAGAGAGGGAAAGGGACGTCGCGAGTGGTGGCGCTGTCGAGCGTGACGTCGTGGTTCGGGTCGAATAAGTATCATTACTTCGTGAAGGGACCGTCGAAAACGAAAGGAAATTACTCGGCGAGTAAGTTGGCGTGTTTGGCGATGACGAGAGAGTTGCAGAGAAGGTTGGATAGGCAGGATCCGGATAACAACGTGGAGTGCGTGGCAGCCGATCCGGGGTTCGTGGCGTCGGATATTTGGAGAAACTACAACGTCGTTTGGCGAAAAATAGCCGGTGTGTTAGCGCTGACGCCGGAAGAAGGAGCGATGACGAGCGTGCACGCGGCGACGTTAAAATCAGTCAAAAAAGGTCAGCTGTACATGCCGTTTTCGATCCGGTTGAGCAAGGTTTTTAAGTTGAATAAAGGGTTGGGGTATAAGTGCATGGCGTTGCAGAGGGTGTTCGCGGGATTTTCCGCGGACGATTGCGCACCGAAAGCGAAGGATTTGAAATCGAACGAAAAGTTGTGGGATTTGAGCGTGGAATTTTGCAAAGATAACGGCATGTCCGCGAGCGCGATGGGAGTGTTGAACGCGCTGTAATCCGTGATAATCATCGCGAGTTAATCAATCAATCAATCAATCAAATTGCTGTTCTGTTATTTATATTCCCAGCAAAGTCAAAAAAAAACAGAAGACAGAGAAGAAGGGGATGTGAGAAAAAAATATATTTAAAATTTCTTATTGAATGGACCACGGAATCTTTTCGCCGGCAAAAAACGGCACCACCACGTCGCCACCAAACTCGTACGTTTCCGGCACCTCCCACTCTTCTCGCTTTAACGTGATCGTTCCAGAATTCCTCGGCACTCGATAAAAATCCGCCCCGTTGTGACTCGCAAACGCTTCCAATTTGTCCAATTTCCCGACTGAATCAAACGCCATGGCGTAAAAACTCAACGCCGCGTGCGCGCTAAACACTCCAGCGCACCCACACGCGCTCTCCTTCGCACCTTTTGGGTGCGGCGCAGAATCTGTGCCCAAGAAAAAGCGTTCGCTTTTCGGTCCTACCGCGGCATTTAAAACCGCCTCTCGATGTTCCTCTCGTTTCAAAATCGGCAAACAATAGAGGTGCGGTCGCATGCCCCCTTTAAACAGCGCGTTTCGATTCAACAAAACGTGCTGCGGCGTAATCGTAGCCGCCAATCTACCATCTTCGGGAAAATTAGATACAAAATCCGCCGCGTTCTTCGTCGTTATGTGTTCCATCACCACCCGTAAATCTTTCACCTCTTCCAACAACGGTTTCAAAACTTCCTCGATGTATCTCGCCTCGCGATCGAAAATGTCCACCGTCTGGTGCGTCACTTCGCCGTGAACTTGCAAAATCAAACCTAACTCGGCCATCTTCTTCAGCGCCGGCATCACTTTCTTCACATCCGTCACGCCAAAACTCGAGTTCGTCGTCGCTCCGGCTGGATACAACTTAAACCCTCTCACGAACCCACATTTCGCCGCGTCTTCCACCGTCTTCTCGCTCGTCTCGTCCGTTAAGTACAAAGTCATGTGCGGTTCAAACTTCGCGTTCGTCGTTTTCGCCGCCTCTAAGATCAACTTCCGATACCCACTCGCCTCTTCCGCCGTTCTCACCGGTGGTTGCAAGTTTGGCATGATCAGCGCTCGATCGAACTGCTTCGCCGTGTGCGGCACCACCGACGCGATTTTACTCCCATCTCTCACGTGTAAGTGCCAGTCGTCCGGTTTGGTCATGGTGAGCGAATCTGCCGCTGCCGTCATCGACGAAAACGCCGCCGAAAAAGAAGAAGACATCGCTCTTCTTCCGACGAAAAACTTTGAAGCCGCTCTTCCTCCTTTTCCTTCTCCTCCTCTTCTAAACGTCGTCGTCGCCGCTGTTTCTCCCGCCGCTCTGCTCGGAAACGAATTTGAAGCGCTTTGACGACAACTCCGACGACGACTTTTCGTTGCGCTCGAAGAAGAAGAAGAAGAAGACGCAAAAGAAGACGCAAAAGAAGAGAGAGAGGAGCAGTAGCAGCGCGGCAAAAAGAGAGCTCTGCCGCTGCTCGTGCTCGTCGTCCTCGTCGTCGTCCTCGTCGTCGTCATCATCGCGGTAGACGTCGTCGCTCTCATTTCTCGTTCGTTATCTTTGAGGTAAGTCTCCACTTTTTTTTCCCCGGGAAGAGAGTTTTACTTATACATATACGGATACATTAACGCGGAGAGAGAGAGAGAGAGAGAACGGAGGATCGATGATCGCGCGTTTTCCTTCTTCTTCTTCTTCTCTCGGGTTCGCGCGGTTCGCGAGACGAAGAAAAACAACGAGGAGGTTTCCACGCGGCGAAGATAATCATCGCACTCAGAAAAGCGGCAACGACGCGTCGTCTCCGAGAGCACAACTCGTCGACGAGGAGGAGGAGAGCAGTTCTTCTCCCGTTTCTTCTTCTTCTTCTTCTTCCGAGAAGGAGAGAAGGCGACTGAAAGATGCGCTCGTCGAAGCGTGTCGAGGGACGTACCGAGGCGCGCTGTTCGCGTCCAACGAGCGAGAGACGAAGGCGATATTCGACGCGAAAGCGCGTTTGGAAAAAAGTTTTCTTCAGCGGCGACAGAAATCGAAAGAAGGAGAATCTGAGTTTGATGACTTCGACGACGCGCTTTTGGACGGGCGATGGAAATTAATCTTTACGACCGCGCTGGACGTGACTGGATTGCTCGTTTTGTCCATTCCTCCTCCGCCGGTGCCGTTTTTTCCGCCGCCGCCAGTCGTAGTTGGAGATATTTTTCAAGAGTTCAAGACGGAGACGAAGGAGATCGTCAACGAGATTCGCGTTTCGGTGCCTTTGCTGTTGGAGGAGAAGGACGGGGTGATTTTGAGGGTGAACGCGACGTATAAGGAAGCGAAGAGTAGTAATAGTAGTAGTAGTAGTAATGATAATAGTAAAAGAGCGCTAGAGTTGGTGTTTCAAGAAGCCGTGGTGAGCGACGTGAGAATTAGCGAGTTTACCGAGATGTTACTCGCGCCGGCGGTGTTGCCGAGAACCGAGTTGAATCAACGCGTGTTGTTATTTTTGAGAGATTTCGAGGTGAGGTTTCCATTGTTCGGGAGAGCGGCGAGGGCAATGGGTGGAGGGACAGAGAGTACAAACGAAAACGAGCGAACTCCCGGCGCGGCCGTGGGGAGGTACGAGTTTAGTTATTGCGACGAGGACGTCTTGATTGGCAAAGCGACCGGTAGCAACGGTATTTTCATCTTCACGAAAGATCATCGATCTTGATGTAAAAACAGTAAAGGAAAGAAGAACACGCAGGAACAGAGAGAGAGAGAGAGAGAAGAAAGAGAAGGACCCTCTCATTATTTTATTAACTAAAGACTGTATTAAGGTTTGGCATTGCAAATATTTTATGTATCTATTCTTTTCAATTCTATGTTCTCGAATCGAGAGATGGAAATCGAAACACGACCTTCGCTCGTGCAAATGCATCGTGTTCTCGCTTCCTCGTCGAACTAGTTTTTTTTTACTCAGCGGGTGCTCCGCGACCGCGCATGTTTACGCCCGCTCTTAAGACTTGATCTACCAACAATAATTGCGTCGCAACCACTGGTGCACTTTGCAAAATTTGCATCTTCACGAGATAGTTATCGTACACTCCACTCGTCGTCGGGTCAAACGGCTCACCAGTCGTCACGTCGATGCCGACGATGTTTCCATTTTCGTGTTCATCCGTGAGGGAAATGACCGCGTCTTGCGCGTCGTACCCTGAATTCTCCGCTAATGTTTTCGGAATGACGAGCATAGCTTCAGCGAACGCCTCCACACCTCTCTTGGCTCTACCTTCAACCGTTTTCTTCGTCACTTCGTTCAAATGGACGAACAAACCAGCCTCGAACGCCCCGGCACCGGGGATGACCGCTTTGTCGATTAAAGTGTTTTTTACCGCGCGCAAACCATCTCGCACGGCATCCTTTAACTGGATGATCGTGTGTTGGTTCGGTCCTTTCAACAAAATCGTGCAAGAGGTTGGGTTCGCGACGTCCTCAATGAAAGTAAACTTTTCGTCGCCTAATATGTGTTCGTACACTTCTCCAGCATGGCCTAAAACTTCCGGCGATAACTCCTCCGGAGAGTTCACGCATACTCCGCCGCACGCCAAAACTAATCGTTCCATATTTCTTCTCTTCGCTCGTCTTAATGCTAAAATATTCTCTTTCGCAAGCATATCCAACGAAATCGGATCGATGCCTTTCTGCGTGATCACGACGAATCCTTTATCGTTCCCGTCGCAGACTTTCTTCTTCAATGCGATGACTTGTCTCACGACGTCGTCGGTAAACTTCCTCTCCGCCTCGACCATCTTCTCTCTTTGCTCCGCGTTCGAGTACATAAAGCTCGAATTCACCTCGGACTTTTCGTACTCCATGCTTATGTTACACGTCAATATAAACGCATCGGCCACGTGTTTCGGCATATCCGGATGTCTCGACCCGTGATCTAAAACCATCCCTTTAATCAACTTCGTCTCTGAATCTTCCTTATGCTTCATGGTCATGATTTCCACCATGTGCAAATCGATCGGCATTTTTGGTCTGGAAATGCACAAAACCGCATCCGTGACGATAGTCGTCAACATATCCGCTAAATGTTCCTCCAATTTTGTCCTCAACGCGGTCCTCGCCACGCACAACAACATCTCTCGGTCCGGATTCTCCACGCCTCCCGTTTCCACGCGAAACTCCTTCAAAAACTCAATCGCACTCTTCTTCGCCGCTTCTAAACCTTCAACAATCACTCTCGGGTGCACGCCTTCGTTCAAATACCTCTCCGCTTGTTTCATCAACTCCCCGGTAATCAATACCGTCGACGAGGTCCCGTCGCCGGAAATATCGTCTTGCGCCACCGCCGACCGAGCAATCATAATCGCCGTCGGGTTTTGAATCTGCATCTCTTTCAACAAAACGTTGCCATCCTTCGTGAGCTTTAAACCTGCACGGGAGGGGGGGGTAAGAGGAAAAGAATGCGTTTCCGTCACAAAAGCGTTAGTTTTGAGGGAAAAAAAAATTTTCAGACGAATTTTTCCTTTCATCGTCTCTCAAAAAGTCAAACCGAGCAGCCGTCAAGCTCTCTCGAAGAGGAGAGATGAGATCGGAAGCGAGAGAGAGAGAGAAGAGAGACGTTCGAGACGATCCGCGACGTCATCGACGACGCGTTTCAAAGAAAAAGAGAAGAAAAAGATGCGCGCGAGCGTTGAGGGAGAGAGAAAAGAGAGAGAAAAGAGAGAAAGAGAAGCGCACCTCCGGCACCATCGACGAGCATCTTAATCGTTCCTCTCGGCCCGAGATTGGTTTTCATCACGTCTTGCAAACCTTTCGCGGCGTTGATGTTCATGAACAACGCCGCGGCTTTGTCCATGGACTCGGCGTTTGGGTTCACCGAGCGCAGAGAGGAGGTCATTTTTTTCTTTTCTACGTCTTCTTATTCTTCTCGAGAGAGAGAGAGAGAGAGAGATGTCGCGCGTAGTCGGGAGAGGAGTGTAAAACTTTTGGAGCTTTCACTTGTGTTTCAAACGTGTTCGTTTGACTTTTTTCCAGCCTTGTCGCGCGCGCGAAGGCTTGACGATACGTTTTACATTCCTACAAAGCCTACAATACTACTACTAGTACTACTATTGCTACTATTAATATAAACGCTATAAAGTACGCTACAGCTATCGCGATATCGTCGTCGTCGTCGTCGTCGTCGTCGCTCTGATTCTGTCTGACTCTCTCTCTCTCTCAAGTCCTTCTTAACTCGAGTCCGCGCTCGCGCTAAACACTCGACTGACGAACTCGTAGGTGAAGAAAGTCACGCCGGTGGACGGCAACATGCGCGCGAGATTTGGGACCATGCCTTTGTACATGCCAGATATGCCTTCTCTTCTGGATATCGTCGCGAACGATTGGAGCAAGGTTTTGTATTTGATCTGGTTTCGCTCGATTTGGAGCTTTTGCATCCGAGCGCGAACGACTTGTTGCGGGTACGTGACCAAAGAGGCGACTATTTTTGAAAGCATGCCGTAGACGCCGCACTCGGCGCTGGTGAGTTCTCTCTGTTGTTGTTGTTGTTGCTGCTGCTGCTGCTGTTCGCGCGTTGTATCGATGGCATCGTTGTTCATTTCACCTCCTCTGGCTAAACTCTTTAGATTTTCGTAACACGTAAACTGAATGGCGCCGTGCGACACCAACAATAAACTCGGCGTTAATCCTTTGTACAGTCCAGAAACGCCTTCGTTTCGCGCGATTGAATACAAACAATCGATTAACCCTTTATATCTGACCGTAGCTTTTGTTGGTTTTTGAACTTTAACTCCTGCTCCTCCAGCTTTGGGAGCCGCCTCGGCGCCTCCGCCTCTCTCTTGCAACGCCAGCCTCGTCTTTGCCACCCAAATTGGGTTCGTCAATAAGCTCACGCCGATGCCCGCCTCGGCAGCCGCCAACAACGTCTCCCCCGAACTGATGCTATTCTTACTCGCACCATCATCATCATCATCATCATCCTTTCCTCCTCCTGCGACTCCTCTACCGCCGCCGCCGCCTTCGCCGTTCCTCGGAGATGTCCCTCTCTTCTCGTACCGTTTCCTCGCTCGATCGTACAGCGCGAAATACATCGCCCACGACGTCGTGTTCCCAACCAACGCCGGCGTCAACCCCGCGTACAAGCCTCTCGCGCCTTCTCTTTTCAAAATCGTTTTAAACGCGTGCACCGTCCCGTCGTACGTCTTACTCAAATCTTGCACTTGCAGACGCGTTTTGATGACATCGAGCGGGTGCAGCGTAATCGTGGCCACGAATCCCGCCGTCGCTCCCGAGACGGCTTCTTTGTTCATCGTCGTCATCGAATCATCACGTCGCGCCACGCGTGGGTGTCATCTCGTCGCGGTTTTCTTTTTCTGTCGTCGGTGCGTCCGAGAAGACAGACAAGAAGAACCCAAAAGGCGAGCGCGGTGTCACGCGTTCGGAAAACGTGAACGTTTTTTTTTGTATAGAAGAGTCGTCAAGAAACTTTCGTGTTTTTGTGCTTCGTTTGTCACACATCGCGACGAGAGAGAGAGATATAGAGAGAGAAGATAGGGAAGGTAGAGAAGAGAGAGAGAGAAGAGAGAGAGAAGAGAGAGAAAACGACCGACACCCATCCACACGCGAGAGGACGGACGAGCAAAAAAAACAGAAAAAAGAAACAAACAAAGCGGCGAAAATTTTTCCAAATTCCTCCTTTTTATTTACGCAAGTGGTGAGTGCAAAATAAATATACACACGCAACGCGGGGTCTCTCTCTCGCTGTCGCGCTCTCTGTCTTCTCTGTTTACCTCTCTCTGAAGAGAGAAAACGAGCGATTCTTCGCGCGCTTTTCGCGATCGTTCGATCGAGGCGCGCGTTTCGCGTTCGCGTCTCGGGTTTTTTCTTCCTCGTTCGTTCGCGCGGCGCGAGATTTTTTTTCTCGGTTTCTTTTCCTTGTACAAAAAGGAAACGACGGCGCTCTTTCCTGCGGAGAATTCTCCCCTTTTGGTTTGCCGCCAAAATCGGATCGGGTTTTGCTTTACCCGCGCGCCTCTTCCTGTGCGGGAATCGATGATCGTCGAGAAGATATTCGCGACGAGAAACACTCGATGCGCGCGAATCGTCCGAGATATGCGTCTCTTTCACTTCGCGGCGGGGGTTCGAACGTCGTCGTCGTCGTCGGGAAAGACCATTTTTTCATCGTCAGAGAGAGAGCTCGGCGACGGCTGTCCGTCCATTTTTTTTTCATTTTTGTGGGTCCCCCCTCCGGGCACCTTTTTGGGGCTTTTGTGTGAAAAGAAAAGAAATCACAATGATTATTAAGAAGCTTTGCTGACCTTTTCGTCTCTCTCTCTCTCTCTCTGATCGTTTGAATCGAAAAACAACAGAAAATCTTATAAATCAACAATGTCTGAAGGCAAAGAGCATCTCTCCATCGTTATCTGCGGTCACGTCGATTCCGGCAAGTCCACGACCACCGGTCGTTTGCTGTTTGAACTCGGCGGTATCCCGGAACGTGAAGTCGAAAAGTTGAAAGCCGAGGCTGATGCCTTGGGTAAGTCTTCTTTCGCGTTTGCGTTCTATATGGATCGCCAAAAGGAAGAGCGCGAGCGTGGTGTGACCATCTCGTGCACGACCAAGGAGTTTTTCACTGAGAAGTGGCACTACACCATCATCGACGCGCCGGGTCACAGAGATTTTATCAAGAACATGATCTCTGGTGCCGCGCAAGCCGATGTCGCCTTGTTGATGGTCCCGGCCGATGGTAACTTTACCACCGCCATCCAAAAGGGTAACCACAAGGCTGGTGAAGTCCAAGGCCAAACGCGTCAGCACGCGCGTTTGCTCAACTTGTTGGGCGTCAAGCAATTGATCATTGGCGTCAACAAGATGGATTGCGATACCGCCGGCTACAAGGAGGCGAGGTACACCGAAATCCGCGACGAAATGCGCAACATGTTGACCAAGGTCGGGTGGAAGCCGGACTATGTCACCAAGTCTGTCCCGGTCTTGCCGATCTCTGGCTGGATGGGTGACAACTTGATCAAGAAGACCACCAACATGGGCTGGTGGAACGGCGTCGACGTCGAAAGCTTCGACGGCAAAGGGGAAAAGTTCCACATCGACTGCTTGTTGGACGTGTTGAACAACATGGTCAACAGACCGGAACGTAACCCGGAATTGCCGATGAGATTGCCGATTTCTGGTGTTTACAAGATCAAGGGTGTCGGGGATGTCCTCGCCGGCCGCGTCGAACAAGGCGTTGTCAAGCCGGGGGAGGAAGTTGTCTTCTTGCCGACCAACACCGCCTCCAACCCGTGCGGTGGTAAGGTTTTCACCGTCGAAATGCACCACAAGCGTGTCGAAGGTGCCAACCCGGGCGACAACGTTGGTATGAACGTCAAGGGTCTCGACAAATTGAACATGCCGAGATCTGGCGACGTCATGGTGTACAAGGCTGACAAGTCCTTGGCGCCGTGCAAGGAGTTCACCGCGCAAGTCCAAACTTTGGATATCCCGGGTGAATTGAAGACTGGCTACTCCCCGATCGGTTTCGTCCGATGTGGCCGCTCTGCGTGCAAGATGACGGCGTTGAACTTCAAGGTTGGTAAGGAAACTGGCGGCAAAAAGCTCGAAGGTCCGGCCTCCTTGAAATCCAACGAAGTCGCCGAGTGCGTCTTTGAACCGGTTCACCCGATGGTTGTCGACTCCTTCAAGAAGTGCGAGGGTTTGTCCCGTATCGCATTTTTGGACGGTAACACCGCCGTCATGCTTGGTAAGATCACGAAGGTGACCTACAAGGAAGGTTAAATATGTGCGAGTGTGAAGTGTTTGTACGTGTGAAAGTTTGAAAGAGAATTTTTGCATGTCTCTCCTTTTAACAATCGTATATTAATAATCTTTTTTTAAGCGTGTGGGAAGTTAGTGGTGTAGTCTATATAAGTAAATCTTTAATAATAATACTATTAAAAGAAAATTGAATGAAGAAATGAATGAACACATGTACTACTTACTACACAGTGCGCGCGCATCTCAATACTTCGTTTGTTTTTTATCGACTTCGTTTGTGAGAGGTTCTCTCATCTTTTTAGTATTTACAACGGGTTCAATTACTAAATGTGTTTAATCGCGAGAAATCTTAGCCGTTGCCTTTCGGAGCCACTCTTTTACTTCCGCTTTTTGCACTCTCGGGCTGATTTTCTCCCAGACTTGTTCGTGATATTTGTTTACCCACGCGATTTCATCTTCTGACATGATCGTCAAGTCCATCAGTTTGGTTTGGATCGGGATAAACGTCAAGCACTCAAAGTTCAAATAGCCTTTCCCTTGGAAGTTGTGCTCCGTTTTCGCCTCGCGGCAAATGAGAAGGTTTTCGATTCGAATGCCAAACTTGCCATCTTCGTAGTACCCGGGCTCATTGGAGACAATCATTCCATCTTTAATAGGTGTCGTGTTTCCCCATCGCGGAGAAATGCTTTGCGGGCCCTCGTGTACATTTAACGCGGCGCCGACGCCGTGCCCGGTGCCGTGTCGATAATCTAATCCAGCCGACCATAAGTGTTGTCTTGCAAACGTATCGAGCGCCATACCTGGGGTTCCCACCGGAAATGTCGCCGAATCCAACGCTATGTGACCTTTCAATACTCTCGTATAACACATCTTTTCGTAAGCAGAAGGAGTTCCAAGATGGTGCGTCCTCGTCACATCTGTCGTGCCACACAGAAACTGTCCTCCGGAATCTAACAAGACCATGGAATCTTTCGTAATTTTTCTTGCCGACTTTTCCGTGGCTCGGTAGTGCACGACTGCGCCATGGGGACCTTCACCGACGATGCTCGGAAACGATTCTTCGACGTACCCATTTTGCTCGGCGCGCAAAGAGGATACCTTCTCGCCGACGTTGAATTCGTTCAAATTTTCATTACCCTCTCGCGCTTGTTTCTCGAGCCAACACCACAACTCGCTCATGGCCACGCCATCCATTAAGTGCGCCTCGCGCATGCCTTCCAATTCTGCTTCGTTCTTGATTGCTTTGGCCATAGGAATCGGACTGACGCCCAACTTTATCTGTTGTTCGTTGTTCACTGTTTTGCTAATATGTTTACCACTGTCATCGCTTTTAGCCACTTTCGCCGGACGACCCTCGCCGTTTTTTCTATCCTCCGCTGCTTTGATACCTTTAATCGCCTCGTCGTACGTATTCACAGAAACCTTATCCTCATCGATCCAAATCTTCGTGCCTTTCTCTGCCATTTCTCGTAAACATTCTCCAACCTCTTCGTACGGCCTAACTTCAACTCCGGATTCTTTCAAATGTTTCGCAACCTCCTCGTTTACCTTATCTCCGTCGACAAACATGAATGCTTCCTTCTCAGTCACCAACACGTGCGACAAACACACCGGATTACACTCCGCGTCACCACCTCTCACGTTCATCAACCACATGATATCATCCAACGCAGAAACCACCAAACATTCTTGCTTCTCCTTCGCCATTTCCTTCCTAATCTCCGTTAACTTTTCCTTGCATGATTTCCCGGCGTATTTCATCGCGTGCACTCTCAACATCGCCTTTGGCATCCCAGGCCGCTTCTCTTCAACTTTCTCGTTCTCCCAAACCAAATCAACCAAATTCTTCTCCACTTTGATGAGCTTACTCTCGCTTCCTCCCTCATTCTTCTTCTTCATCAACTCCTCCAACTGCCTCGCCTCGGAGACCGAGTGCACGTTCGCGTCCACGGCCAGCGCCTCCCCGCTCTCCATGTTCTCTCTCAACCATTTCTGCACCGACGGCACGTCTTTCTCGCCTTGTTTCATCAGTTGCCACCCAGCGGAGCCGTCCAACTCTTGCTCGGCTTGTAAAAAGTACCTCCCGTCCGTCCACAACATCGCGCTCGTTTTCGTCACCAAGCACGTTCCCGCCGAACCGGTGAAGTTAGATATGTACTTTCTCCTCTCGAAACATTTGGAGACGTATTCGCTAAAGTGCGGATCTTGCGACGGGATTAAGACAGCGGAGACGTTCTGTTTGTCCATTTCGAGACGCAACGCGGCGAGTTTCTCTTTCGCCGCGGTGGTGGTCGTGCTGCTCATCGCGTCGTTATTATTTAGCTGGACGGTCGTCGCGAGTAATCTTCCTCCTCTTCTTCTTCGCTGCTGCTTCTCGGCGACGAAAAGGAACGCCGATGATGACGACGCGTGAACGAGAGAACGCTGTTGTTGATTATTATTACGACGAAGACGCGCGTTGAAATAACAACGCGAGGACGACTGTTGCTGCGCGCGGCGAGACGTAGAGCTGCTCGTGGCTTTCAGAAGAAAGAGAGACTTTTGCAGGAGCATTTCTTGTGAGGGAAAAGTAACGAGAGAGAAAAAATTCATCGTTACTGTTGGTGCCGGCTCGCCGCTGCTTACTTACATCGCTTACTACTACTACTTCTTCTTCTACTACTACTACTGCTACGTGTGCGCGCGTGACTTCTTCTTCTCCTTCTTTTTCTTCTCTTCAACACCTTTCGAAGACTTTATACAGCTGCTCCAAGCACGCGACTTCGACGACGGTGCCGTCACGGGCGAACCGGGCCGGAGGCGCGAACGCGGACGAACCCAGCGCCGGGAAGACGACGTGTTTCGTTTGCCACGTGTTTTCGTCGTTGTTGTGCTCTTCACTCTCGTTGTTGTTGTTGTTGTTGTTGTTGTTATTGTCGTCGTCGTCGTTATCGTCGTCGTCTAAAACGCCGTAAAACTCGGCTAAACATTCCGCGATGGTCACGAAGCATCGCTTTTCGTTCGACCAGTCGACTTTCTCGCGCAAAGATTTCACAAACTCAGGGAGACGAGAGACATCCGGGGAGTGACCGTCTAATATTTCTGGTAGCGCGGAAATAACGACAACGTTATCATGATCATCGTCGACCGGTGATGACGTTGATGCATCCTTTGTTGTCGGCGTCGGCGTCGGCGTTGATTTCTTTTTTTCAATCGCGATGCCAAAGTATTCTTTGAGCATCTTTGCGTGGCGGAGCATCAGCTCCTCAATCTTTCCTTTCGCGTCGCGATCTCCATCTTGTCCTTCATCATCTTCTTCTCTTTCTCCTTCTGCGAGTAAATCGCACAGCCGCGCAGGAGGCTCTATCGAAATAGGTTTGAAGCCACTGAATTTTGCCATGGTGAGCTGATACATCAAAACTCGCGAAGCCGCGTGGACGTTGATCATCAACAACTTCGTGCCGTGTTGAATCAACCATTTTCCCGTGGAAATATCAGCCGGACCGACGATGGTGTGCGAGCGAAGCATTTCTGCGATTTGATCGTCCATCTCATCGCGAATAGTTTCGCATATTTCCGTCACTGAGGTTAAATCCGTGTAATACGGCGCGATATCGTTCATCGCGCCATCGCTCCCGTCTTTGCTCGGTCGATTTCGTCTTGCGCGAACGTTTCGACGCACTTCTTCCAGCAAAGTTGTCGAGCCGCTTTTACGTCTGTTGTTGTTCGGAGTCTCGTTTCCTTCTCCTATCGTCGCATCATTACCAATAATATTACTATTGGTCCCACCGCCGACTGATGTTTTCCGATAAAACGCGTCTAAACTCGCCATATCTTTTGTTGGATTCGTCCGCACGAGTTTGTGATCGCCGCCGGCTTTTTCTCTTTGCGTCGTTTTTGTCTTCACGATTACTTGTTGTTGTTGAGTTTGAGTTTGAGTCGCGACTGGTCCTTCTTCATCATTCTCTCCCTTATTAACGCCGTTGTTGTTTATTCTCTCTTGCGCTCCCGGCAACAGAGTTTGCACCGTAAACGTTCTCGCGCCGTTGCTTTTCACCAGCGCCTTCTCCAACGCCGTTTGCACGCGCTCGACGATTTCCTCTTGGTGCATGAAGTGCACCTCTCTTTTCGTCGGGTGCACGTTCACGTCAACATCTTTGAATGGGAGCTTCATACTCAAAAATACGAACGGTTTTTCACGCGAGGAGGACGGTAAGACCGATTGATACGCGGTTTCGATTGCTCTTTTCAACGGAGCGCATTCCACCAAACGGCTGTTGATGAACAAGATGAAGGTCGTTTTCTTCGCTTTGTAATTGGCGTTGGAGTATAAGATGTCACATTCCATGTGAAATTGTGCCGTTTTCTTCTCTAACTTGTCGTTGTTGGTTTTCAATCGTAACGGTAAGAGTTCTTTCGAGACGGTTGGACCGTAGATTTGGCCGATGCGTTCGAGACGACTTTTTTGGAGTCGAGCGTTTCGAGTTGATGCAGAAGAAGATTTTGGTTCTGCGTTTCCATCTTCTTCTTCTTCTTCTTCTTCTTCTTCTCTATCTACTATTTTTCCTTCGCGGTCGCAACCGCCATCGCCGTCGAAAATTACGAACGGTGCGTTTACCGTCGCCCGCGTTTCCCCGACTTTCCTACACGAAAACGCCACGTCTGGTCGACTTGCGGCGTACCTCGTCACCACGTCTAAAATCTTGGCGTATTCCTCCGCCCCGGACTTCAACGCGTTCCTCCTCGTTTTTACGTTATAAAACAAATTCTCCACCGCAATAGTCGTACCCGTCACCCCCGCGCACATTTCCTTCGTCCCTTCTCGCATCTTCCCGTCTCGATACTCCGCTTTCCACGCGCACTTCTGTCCGCTCCTCGCCGTCGTTATCGTCACCTCCGCCACGTACGTCATCGACGCCAACGCTTCGCCTCGAAAACCAAACGTTTCCATGGATTCTAAATCTTCAAATTTTTCCAACTTTGACGTCGTGTGTCGCTCGCAAACAATCTCCAAATCTTCCTCGCGGATTCCGTGCCCGTTATCGGTGATTTGGAGGAGCTTTTTTCCTCCGTCCTTCACCAGGATGGAAATTTGAGTCGAGTTGGCATCCAAGGCATTTTCGATTAACTCTTTCAAAGCGGAATGTGGACCGTGAATCACCTGCGTCAAATTGAAAGAGAGAGCATGAGAGCATGAGAGAGAAAGAGAGAGAGAGTAAAGTAATAAACGAGAACACGAACGAGGGCCATCGAGGGAGAGAGAGAGAGAGAGAGAGAGAGAGAGAGAGACATGCTTTTTCACCCCGCGAAAGAAAATTTTTGAAAAATTCTCCTCGGGAAAAAAGCAAAAAAACGCGTTACGTTTATATTTATATA
>Ga0181604_10002580_pt1 | contig 15635 bp, 7 predicted proteins | sample 041ome_12_FD_148663 | JGI IMG/M metagenome (GOLD analysis project Ga0181604, IMG submission 148663) | Coastal salt marsh microbial communities from the Groves Creek Marsh, Skidaway Island, Georgia - 041410US metaG (spades assembly) | ecosystem: Environmental > Aquatic > Marine > Intertidal zone...
CATTCTTCTTCTTCTTCTTCTTCTTCTTCTTCTTCTTCTTCTTCTTCTTCTTCTTCTTGTATATCCAAAAACGCGCTTTTTTTATGAATACTTTTCCCCAAAAGTACCACACAAACGCACTTCTCATGAACGTTTTATTCGAACCAGTCGACGTCGGCGAATCGATACCCGTTCCACCACCCTCCACTTCTTCTCGTCGAGAAGACGTCGTCGTCTCGGACGCGAAGTTTCGTCGCTGTTCTCCTTCTTCTTCTTCCGTTATTAAAAGCGCGGACGACGACGACGAAGAAGAAGCAGAAGAAGAACGAAACGACGAGAAAAAATTCAAAATTCAAGAGGAGGAACAAAAAGAAGCGGAATTGTACGCGATGAAAGCGAGAAACGAATGCCTCGAGCGCGCTTTAGTAGACGCGACAGGGAAGGAGAACGAGTTGTTGATCGAACTGGCGCATTTTGAGCGCGCGTGCGAGGAGAAGGATGCGATTATTGCGCGGTTGAAAGTAGATTTGGAGGAGGCTCTCGATGCCAAGAAGAGAGAAGAGACAAAGAGGAGGAAGAGGGAGAAAAAAATGGTACTTGGCGAGAAGACGGAAGAAGAGAGACGGAGGAGAAGAAGCGCGGGAGGACGACTGTGCGAAGAAAGCGTGAGTTTGCTGGAGAAAGCGACGAGCGCGTTAGAACTGGCGAGGAAAGAGAGCGAGGTGTTACGTTTGAAGCTGAAAGAGGAGAAGAAGAAAAATAACAAAGAAGAGGAGACGAAGAAGACGAAAGCGCCGGCGCGCGGCGAGAGGGAGCGAAGGAGGACCGCAACGCCTTTGCCCGAGACGCCACCGTTCGCGAGGCAATTTTGGAGCTACCGGAACGATGAAAGAAGACGGTTGGCCGCGGAGGAACGAACTCACACGCTTCAGTTTTCTGACGAGGACGAGGACGAGGACGAGGAAGAAGATGAAGAGGACGACTTCTACTCGGATGAGGATGAAGATGAGGAGCACGACGAAGATACTTTTACAGAGGTTGAATCAGAATCACATTCGTCGTCGTCTTCGTCATCCTCGTCGTCTTCAGAAGAAGAAGAAAAAGAAGAAAAAAACTACCGACGCGACTTCACCAACGACACCACGTACTCCTCCATCGACGAACTGCTCGACCGATCCGTCGTTCTCAACTCGCGCTTGGAAGCTTTAGAACAACGAGCGAGGCACTTATATACCGCCGCGAAACCGGCGACATAGAGCACTATTATCGTTATTATCATTACCACTAGCATAGTTTTGGCGTTGTAGATATAGAAGAAATGGCTGCCGCTGCTGCGCGATGAAAAAAATTCTTCATACTCCTCTCTCGGACCTTTCGAACACCTTCCGCACTTTTAACGCATTCCCGCACGCGCGAACATCACGCGATATAACTTAACACGATGATGAAGGATAACAATCAACCGAACGGCGACCGAAAGCAAATCTTGCTGCGCACCGAGACGCTGTCGAAAGTCAAACACTCCTCGAAGTTCATCGACATGTTCGCCAGACAGCCGAGGAGCGGAAGCGCGTTGGGTGCTTTTTTCTCGTTAGGTTGGTCACGCATTTTGTGTTAGTGTGTAAATTGTTGCATTTACAAAGACAGAATGTGTCAGCGTTTTTGTCTCTCTTTCTCTTCTCTCTCTTCGCGCGAACCAAAATATTTTGCGAGTCTTTCTGAACAATGCGCGCTGACGCGAATTGATCTCTCTCTGTCTCGTCTTCTTCTCCGAGCAGGAACGGTCGCGTGCATCATCGCGTACGTCGTCATCCTCGTCAAGGTGAGTTGTTCCCTTTTTTTTCCCCTCTGTGCAAAGATATTTTTTTGTTTTGTGTGTTGTGGCTAATTAAAATCATCGTATAGGAAACGAACGATTCTCCTGCGGTGTACGTCACCAACACGTTGTGGTCGGCGTTTCAAGATCCGGTTCCGGTGACCGTCCGATGCGACTCCGCGACGACGTGCTACGCGAGCAATCGGTTCACCGCGGATCCGGCGGACGACGCCGGGCCGTTCGCGACAGAGTCTGCGCAAATAGCTAAAATACCGAGCGAGGAGGCGGAGTGCGCGGCCATCGCGCCGGGAGAGGAAAGGGTCTTTCATATGTGGTATTCGAAATCTCAAGGGCCGAGAGACGGTTTGTCTATTTTGGCGAAGAACGATGCGACTTTGGACGTGCAGCCGATCGCTTCGTTATTGTCGGATATGGAATGCGGCGTCGAAGTGTTCCCGTTTTGGACGCAAGGGTACAAAGGCACTTCGCAAGTCACAGTCGTTCGATCGCACAACACCACGGTGAAAGACACGCCCGGCGAGGACCGAACGGAGTTTTTCATCCAACACCTCACCTCCGACGGCACCATCTTAACTGGTTCGACGCCGTGCTCGGAAGCCGCGCACCCGGAAGCCGGCGAAAGCTGGGCCGACTACGCGCAGTTCCGTCCGCGCATGGCGCCCGCGATGCACCAAGTAAACGTAGAACAACCGTACTTTCGCGTCTGGTCGCTCACCGGCGATTCCGGAGGCGGAATCACCATCATCTTTTGGCTCGGTTTCGTCTCGCTCATGCTCGCAGAGATGATGTGGAACCGAGTTTCCAATCATCACTGAAGATAAACATGTGTATATAAACATGTGTATATATGTCATCAACGCGCCTCCTCCGTGTGCTCTCGTAAGAAAAGGGACAAAAAACAAATGAAAACCCTAAACACGTTTGTCCTCACTGTTTTTCTCTTTTGTTTTATTCTTCAGTCCTGTTGTAACGATCTTAGAAAAATGAGTGAACTCACGGAGCGATCGAAGTGCGTGTTCCAAGCCAAATTGGCGGAACAGGCGGAAAGATACGACGGTGCGTCGGTTCATTCTTCTCTTCTTTTTTATTTCGAGCGTATTTCTATGCGCACACACACGCACGTTGAGAGAGAACATTCGGTGAAAATGGACCCGATCTCTCCTCCCTTTTTTTGTTCCAATTCGTTTACTCTCTCTCTTTTCTCTCTCGCGCGCGTTCGTTGTGATCTCCCACCGACGACGCGTGCATTTCTCTCTCTCTCTCTCTCTCGCTTACCTTTTTGTTGTGTAAATCTTCCATTCTCGTGCAGAGATGATCGTGGCGTTGAAGAAGCTTTGCGGGATAGCGGACATCGAGTTGACGGTGCGTTTTATAGTTGTTTTGTTGTTTTGGTCCAGAGAGAGTAAAAATGAAAGATGGATGCTTTTTAGCGTCGAAACGCTCTCCCTGAGACACACACGTATCTTCAATTTTTAGTCTCCTTTTGCGTTTGCGTTTTCGCTCTCCGCACGCGTCTCTCTTTCTCTCGCTTCGCGATCTCGTCTCTGATTCCTTCTCTCTCTCTCTCACTCTGTTTTGTTTGTGTATTTCGCTACAGGTGGAAGAGCGCAACTTACTCTCGGTGGGGTACAAAAATTTCGTCGGTTCTCGTCGGGCGTCCTGGCGCATCCTTTCGGCGTTGGAAGATAAAGAGAAGACGAAAGGACGCGATGAAAACGCGGCAAAGATTACCGATTACCGCTCGAAAGTCGAGGAGGAGTTGGAAAAGATATGCGCGGAGATTATCGATATGTTGAAGGAGAATTTGATTCCGAGAATGGAGAAGTCGGAGAGCGCGGACGCGGCGGAGACTTCGGTGTTTTACCATAAAATGTCTGGCGATTACTACCGATATTTGAGCGAGTTTCGAGCGTCGCCGGGGAGAGAGGAAGCGGGGGAGAAAGCGTGCGAGAGTTACGAGAAAGCGACGGAGATTGCGAGCGGGAAGAATGGGTTACACCCGACCCATCCGACCAGATTGGGGTTAGCTTTGAACTATTCCGTGTTCCATTACGAGATTTCAAACGATCCGACGAAAGCGTGCGCTTTAGCACGAACGGCGTTTGACGAAGCGATCACAGATTTGGACACTTTGGACGACGAATCGTACAAAGATTCGACATTGATTATGCAATTGTTGAGAGATAATTTGACGTTGTGGACGAGCGAGTTAGCGGACGAGGAAGGTGAATGATAATAACGATAATATACATGAATAAGAGAGAGGGAGTGAGAAAACGCTCGAGCGAGAAGTCAAAAAGAATCCTCGCGAGCGCGAATTAAATAATTGTTTTGTATTAGAAGAAGAAATAAGAAGAAGAAGGAACAGGCAGGAAGTAGAAAGAAGATCCGGTCTGAACAATAAGTATATAAATGTCTTAGCATGTGTAAGTAAACCTAAATCGCACATATATTGATACGCTACTGTACTGTACATGTCTAAAAAATACAACTCGTTTTTTCTAAATAACATTTAACTGCCTACTTTTTCGATTTGAAGAACTGCGCGACGAGTCTCACTGCCTCGCCGAAATTTCCATCCACAACTTTTAACTCTCTCGAAATCCACCCAGGAAGAGTTCTTTGGTATTTTCCTAGCGCTGCGCCTGGTGTCGTTGAATTTCTCTTATCCTTCTCGCACCATCTTTGATCCAAGAAAATCATAGTAGCGTAATCGTTCTTGTGACGAATGGCACGACCAACGCTTTGGTTCACGCCTCTGGCGCACAAGGCTTCGTAATAAAGTCGACCAGCCGACAATGAGGAAGTAGAACCATCGACTACTTGCTTTTGTTGTAGATCCAAGTACTGCATCCTAGCGCTCAACTCTTCGTCCATCACGTTGGCGAACGGTAAACCAACCACAACTACCATGCGTCCGAGATTGTCTTTAAAGTTGATCCCTTCCGAGAGCTTCCCGTTGACAACGCACAATAAAATAGCACCAGTCTTTGAGGCGAGCTCGTACGTTGGACTTTCTCCTCCGCATGCGTTCGAAAATTGAAATAACGTGCGTTCAAGTTGAGTGTTATCGCGAGGTTCTTTCAAAACCGTTTTCCCAGCTTTGCGCATCATTTGCAACATTGAGGAAGGGTCGGCAGTAGTAGCGTTATTGCTGCTATTCTGCCATCTCTGAAAACACCGGTCCATCAACGAGAAACTAGGAAAAAACACGATTATACCACCAGTTTTCACGCACACTTTCGATAGGTTCAAAACACATCGACCGAGATCGTCGAGTAAATCGTTTTCACAAAGCTTCAAATTTTTCGAGGTGAAATCGAACGTCTTCCCGGACGGTCCCTTAGCTATGGCAATGGGGAGCACGTTCGACTTATCCACCACGTGATCGCACGAGAATAATATTGGTTTCGGAGGAGAGGGGGTAGGATGAGGAGACCTTGTCAAAGAAGAAGATGTAATCCCCGCATCATTCGATGAAAATACGCCACTTTCTTTATACCCGACGAGTTGCGTCAATAACTCTTCAAACGGCGCTAACGTACCGCCGACGAGAAGCGTTGCTCGGCACTTCTTCACGATATCCTCCCGAAACCGCGACGCGACGTCTAGTAATACAAATTTGACGCTACTCTCTTCCTCATCGCTTCCGTACATTTTTTCTACCAATATACGTCCGTCCGCATCTTCTGATCCTAGCGCGTGGACAAAATTTGCCATCGCATGAACAGAAGCTACATTCGCACTGTGTTGATTCTTCTTCGCAGTAACAACTCGTGCTTCTAAACCTGAGTCAGTATCGAGCATTTCCATCCGCGAATCCGAAACGACTGTTTTTGCGCCTTCCCAATCACCACTCCAATCGCGATCTTCGGAACCATTCGTACCGTAGGGGTCGAGGCCGTTTTCCTTCATTTGCTCGACGTATTCGCCGTAGCCAGCAATTTTCTGCGCTATTTTCGTTTGCTTCAAGAAACGAACGAGTTCAAACACGTTCACGTCGTCTAACTTCGCGTCGAACAAGAAGTCGTTCAAAGACGAGAGTTTTTTACTATTCATCATCTTCTCTTTCTCTGACAAACTCATCGTGAGTACAGACACTAACCTTTTTGCCACACTCAAAAGAACCTTCAAAACGCGTAAATTATCAGCCGTTAAACGCTCTTTGAAACGCTCGATATAGTTTTCAATCATACTAATCGCACGATTCACGTCTCGTCTGGTGACCGAAGCGCTAGATGAGCTTCGCACGGCGTCTGCGACGTTGTGTGCCTCGTCAAAAATGATCACGGTGTTCTTCGGATCCAACTCAATACCTAAAGCATCTCGAGTGTCCGGTGCGAGAAGACTCGCGTATGGCATGAAGGTGATATCCGCGTATTTCGACGCTTGTCTTGCGGCATAATACGCGCACGACTTTGTTTTCGTTGCTATGGAAGATAATTCCTCGATATCGAGCGGATGGACCAATGCGCGATCCGCCAAAGCCCGCGTAGCTTTCGATCGCGACACCAAGTAAGGACAACCTTTCTCCTTCTTTTTCTTCTTCTTCTCTTTGTCTTTCATCGTCGGCGCCGAAGAAGAACCACCTATCGATGATTTCCGTAAATCCAAGCACGTCTCGTTGATCCTCTGCGCAGACATTGATCCGTTGTTCACTTTTGGATTTACGCACAACTGTTTTCTCGACGCGATTGCAGCGGACGAAACGCTCTCTTGAAATCGCGTTCTCTTCAACTCTGACACGCACTGCGACAGCTGCGAATGCGTTCTCGAGCAGAATATAATCTTAGTTATCGGCAAGATGCTCTCAGAATCCGAATCTGAATCCTTATCATTCTCATCGTCCGATGAAAACACGTCCAAATCGTCCTTCTCCGCTTCCTCGTTCTCCACGTCGGAAGGTAGAAACTCCAACTCTTCGTATAATTTATACTGCTCGGGATCTTTATACCGCTCTTCCTCCACTTCTCCTTTACCGATGCTATTTTTGCCGTCGTTATTCCCGACATCGCTAAACAAATGCTCTCTCAAATGGTCCCTCTTCAGCTTCTTCTCGCTCCTGTACCTTGTCGTCTTCTCTTCGTCCTCGTCGTCCATCCCTCTCCCTTCCCCGGATAATTTGGTCAACTTTCTCTGCTCTCTCAACTTGATTCGTTTCATAGTCTCCTCTCGTTTCTTCATCCGCTTCTCGAACGTGCTCATCGCCACTTTCGATTCTTTCGCATCCTCGAAATTTTTCATCCAATCCGGTTCTTCATCATCACCTAAAACTGGATTCTCCTCGCCTTCTTCTTCTACTTCTCTCAGTCTCTCGTTCACTCTCCCGTCCGCCTCCTCTACTTTCCCTTCCCTCAAGAGTTTATTTCGATCTTCCATCCACGTCAACACCGAGCATAATATCGACAGCGTTTTCCCGGTCCCGGTGGGCGACTCGAACGCGCCGATTGGAATTCCATTTTTGCAGCACTCGTACGCTTTGGACATGAATTGAAGTTGTTGTTCGTACGGCGGGGAATACGGGAAGGAATACGCGGATGCAGCAGCAGGAGGAGGAGGGGAAGAGGACGTCATGCGTTTTTAATGCGCTCCGTGCGATGTCTAGAGAGAGCAAGAGAGATGGGTTTTTTTCAGGCGCGCATGTTTACTTTCGTTCGGGTGTAAGTTTGTTTGTTTTTGTTTGTTCGCGTGCGCACTTTTGTGTTGTTGTTGACAAGCAAAGAGATATTTTAGTATTGATTTCTTCTCGCCTACTCGCCATCTCGCTTCTCTTTTTCATATCCTCCTTCCACGCGTACCGTTCGTTTACCACTGCGCCGCCATGCTCCTTTGTCCTCTCAACATGGGCGAAGAACCGCCCTGAAAAACTAACGCGCCAGTTCTCCAGGCGTTGTTGATGGCGTTGAATCGCTCCTCGACGAGAAAGAGTTGGACGCCTCTCTTACCGTTTTCGTCCTCTTCGCCGCGCGAGTCGACGTATAGGGACGGACAGAGTCGCGCGTATTGCTCGTCTAAGATCAACGTTTTTGTGAGGTGGGGGAGGATGAAGACGCACGTGCGTTGGCCACAGCTTCGCGCGTGCTTGTAGAGGCCCCAATCGAGTGGGCTGAGCGCGCCGTTGTAGTGGTTGCGCGCCTCTACGTCGAATGGAGTGAGGTCGCGTTCGCCGGTGTTTGGGTCGTGCGCATCTTCTGTATATGCATCCTCATAGTCCTGGCTCATCCGCTTGCGATGACTACTCTTTAAAGGACTGCAAAACTCATCGGCAGCGCAGAAGATATCGCCACAGAGTAAGCACATGGCCGCAACCTCTGGGACACGCTGACAACATTTGCACGGCGTTTTCGAGGCGAGAAGGAGGTCTTCGTGACGTTTCGGGGGTTTGATCAGCGATGGCGTTTTCAAGGTGTTCGGGTCGGGGGAGTGCCGGGAATGGTCGCCTGGCCTCTTGAGTATTTGTATCCCCCGTTCCTTTAGCTGCTGTTCCACGTTGCTCACGTTGTTTTTCATTTCCTTCTCTTTTGATTCCCGCGTTTTCTTCCATATTTGATCAATTTCTTCGCAAGACACGAGGGTGAGTTCTGGGTGCGTTTTGGAACCAAAAACATCGTCTAACGCCCAAGAAAGTATACGATTGATATCATCAATGTCGTATTTTCTCGGCATTTTGATCCTACCCGACGAAAGCTCGTCGCTAGCACCACCACTCTTTGTCGAAATTTTCACCGCTTCAATCAATGCGCCCATTCGAAAGTGAATTGAAGATAAATATTCCAAATCTTCGCGCGACATGAAGACGTTTTCCTTTTTCTCATCTACGACAACGATCGTTTTGACGTGAGATTTCAATAAATCCACTCTCAAACGCGTCAAAAATTCTCGGATGTCGTCCTCTTCTAGAAATTTCGTGGGGGGCCAAGACTCGCGCCGTCGGTAATCCGTGTCATCAAGCAGATCGTCTTCTTCACTTTTTGAAAATTCGGTGCGAATCGTTTCAAAACACCACAACATCGTGTGTACAAATTTCAGAAAAAGATCTATTCCGTGTCGGTTAAACTTCTCATGCTCTGGTACATAGCTTCCTTCTTGGTCTGGGTATTTTTTTTTAAGCATCCAGACACTTTCTCCGCCGAGGTACGAATAGACGATGGATGAATATATACGTTTCTGATACCTCATCGTCTGACGGGACGAGGGAAAATGCATGACTTCCATAGCCCCCGATGCGCGAAGATCATTATGGTTATCTATACTCCACCACCGATTCAAATTAAGTGAATAACCGCTTTCTTCCTCAACTCTTTCCAACCACTCAACGTCGCAAATCTTTTCTTCAAACGCAGCATATCCTTCGGAAAAAAGCCAAGAAAAACCAGATACTTCATGAAGATCTAAACGCCGAAGAATGCGGTATAATTTAAATCTATGCCAGTCATCAGTGGTAAAGTTAGTGGGAAAGTCGATATGCTCATCATAATCTTCTTCTTCTTCTTCATCGTGATGATGTAGTATCATGCAAGAAGCTCGCGATGAGAAATTTGTAAATGCAAACGCCAGGTTCGCAAGTGACATTGACGCCCACCACGTGGCATCGATGGACATGGTATTCACTTCATCTGCGTCATCGTGAAATATTTCCCTCGCAAAGCCCGTCGCAGTGAGAGAAAGATTCGGTCGCATGGCTAATTCGGCAAAACAAATGCCAGCGATTGCACATTTCCATAACGCGTTGTAATCTCTTCTCGTCGCCAAGAGGGTGTCACTTTCGCGCCCGTCGTATCGCGCGTCTCCTTCGTATTCCAAATCTCGGACCGAGACTTCCATGAGATCATTGATGTCCAAACTGCGCAAGTGATGCCTCCGTGAGGGGTGCAGAAAAACAAAGTCCTCCGCATGCGTTTTGAAGAATGATTTGAAACGTGTTGTGCCTCCGTAATCGACCGAGGCTAGGTTGCAAAATATTGATTCAACCAGTTCACGTTCTAACAACGCGCGTTCAATATTGCAGACATCGCTTAGGTCCACTGCTTCCCTTGATGATTTTGATTGTTCGAGAATCGGAATCGCACAATCCGAGACACGACGACACGCGGGACAGTGAAATTGTCCATCGACTAAACCGCCTTCGCGCCTGATAAGGACTTGTCTCCTACGATCTTCGCCATTTGCCCGAAGAGTATTTTCTTCGAGAAGAAGTTGATCGCGTTCCTGTTCATCGTCATCGGAATTCTCCAAAGTATCATCTTCCAAAGTAGCGACGTTCGTGCGATTATTGGCATCATTTTGCGCTCCGCTTTCCCCGAATATGTTCGCACCTTCCACAAATACTCTCGCTTGCATTTTCTTTAATATCATAGCTTTTCCTGTTTCCTGCGCTCCAGTCGCGATTTTGTATTTTCGAAGACATTTTAGATGCATTTTATGTCCACAAGTTTGAGCGATGAGGCCTCCAGTTTCGACTGATAAACACGTGTCCAGCATGATGTCATGCGCAATATCGGCAAATTCGCCATCAAATCGAGACATCCTTTCCTTCAAAGCGACACGGTCGTACTCCACACCACTCTGCTTTATGCGGCGATCGAATTCATTTCGTTTCAAAACGTCTGCGTGATTTACCAGCATGAACTTTGCGATGATGCACGCATCCGAATCGTCCTTGTTTATCGCATTGCCGCAACCGACGCAATTCGCAGGATTGTCCTCCTCGGAGTTATTGTCATCTTCGCTTATACCAAGCGCCTGAGATGCTTTTTGTTGTTGTTCGTGCATTTCTCTCATCACTTGCTCCTGTCGTGCTTTCAATCGCGCCTTCCTTTCTAGTTTCAATTTTTCTTCTTCATCGTTGTTTCCGTCCCGTCCTCTTTCATTGGAGGAAGAAATATTCGGCCCATCGCCGGCAAACGCACCCGTTTGACGCGCGATGTCGTTATATGTTTGCGCGTCAAGAAGGCACAAATGATCATTCTTTCGCATACGGTTCGCAACTTTTATTGCAGTACGCCTTAAAATGTCTTCGTTAGAATTTTTTCTCTCATGTCTCGTCGCGAGAAGGTACATGGCTTCGCAGAACGATGAATGCCCGTCTCTCAGTTCACGGTCTCTGTTTTCTTCTTTCCAAATAGCGATATTTTCTTCTAATTCCCGAATCAAATGTTTTAAACTGTCTGAACCTAGCTCACTGCAGCATGGTAGTCTCACACTTTTGTCGTAAGTGAGGTACTTGATAAACTCAACGCACTCTTTCTTAGCTGAAGCATAGTCGTACCACAGCTTCGACCAATTCTGAATGACCTCTATTTCGCTCGCTCGAATTTCATCTGGGATTTTGGGCGCATTCATGGCTAGAAAGAGTTCTCTCCTGGTGTTTAAGTTACTGTCTACGGGTAAATCACTGTGACTGGAAAACGCAGGTTCGGCTTCCTCAAGCTTTGAAAAAAGCTCAATCGTGCTGGAATTGAAGCCATCTTTCAAAATTTCGAGATCTTTGTTGAAATACTCATCGCAAGCTTTCGCATAAACTTTGAGTTTATTTACGCAGTCTCCATCTTCTTCACTCGAATCTTCTTCGCTTTTGATGTAAGTATCGATAGCTTCGTCAAAGTTCTTCAAAAGCTCTGATCTTGACGACGTCTTCAGCTGCGAAGAAATATTACGCATGGCATCGTCCAAAACTACAAACGCCGCAACCGCTAAGTCATCATAAATTGGATTTCGATCTTTGTTGAATGCGGCTAATCGTATACACAACGAGCAAATATACGCCACAACGGGACTAACGCTAAATCGAAACTTGAAAGGAGAATCATTGAACTCGCACGGTGGTGCGGATGATTCACTTATAGGAGTCCAGTCAGAATTTCTTCGAATCGCGTTTGATTTGGCCGTCTCGCGTTCTTCATCCGTGTAATCGATGTGGAACGCGTTGAATTTCGACCAAAGCTCTTCTTTCAGTTCATATGTGACCTGCATTGAAAATGCGGCAGCTTCGGACTGTTGATCCAATGATGGTGGTTTTCTGACGACACATAAATGTTCGAGATAATCGTCTAAACTTTTCTCTTCTAAACTTTTCTCTTGTGACAGTGACAATCTCGATTGAATATTTGAGTACGTTGGCCCGGTTCTCGGTGATTCTTTCAATGCGACGGTATGAATGATTGAATTTTCCAAGCGTTCACGTTCTGTTGCAATACAGAAATCAGACTGACTTCGTCGAAACGCGAAAGAAGCCAAGATATTCATGGCGTCTCGAAGACATAATGCCACCTTCTCAGGTTTTAACAACGCGTCCGAACCAAATTCACGATGAGTTCTGTAATGATAGTTCACAACATCTATCCTCATTTCTGGAAAACTGTGAGACTCGCGCATGATTTCTTTGGCCAAATGTCTCTCTATAAGTTCAACATGACTCCTACGCGGGCACTCGGCTTCAGAATCATCATAATTTATCCATCGATACTGAATGTCTGCAACCCGGAGTAAGAAGATCTCCACCGCAAAGAGAACAGATTTCCTTGGCGAAAATGTTAAAACCTTTTCGAAAAGACTAACATCGCAGGACTTGGACACAAACTTAAAATTACCATATGAATACGTATGGGAATACAGTCTCATCTGGTCTCCGTTGAGTATCCACGCGCGGGCGTTCACTTGAAAACTCCAGTGTAAGATGTCCGAAACGCGCAGAGCGATTATTTCCGAGCAATTTATGCTGATCTTTCGATGCATCGATGTGTATATATTTTCGGGCAGATTGAATGCCGTGACGTGATTAAACATACGAGAAACACGACTGTCGTCATCTAAAGAAGAATCGTTCCGGAAAAAATCTTCGCACATGCGCGTGATACTTTCTTTCACATTATTCGAATTCGGAACCGAATTCCGAGAATAATAGTCGTACAGAGCGTGTATCGTGATATCAAAACATCGCAAGTGAGGCGCGTGTGGGTTTCGCGCGTCGAGTTCGTTCCTCGAACCCTCTACTCCTGCTGTATAAGTTCTTTTACACGAACTGACAACTCTCGCTTTCAAGAATTTCAGAACGTGGCGTAATCGCAAATGCTCAGCGCATGCGTGTCTTCTTTCGACGACACCATCGCCTTCATCTTCGTGCTCATAGGATGTCGGGTCCAATAGAGCTTTGTGTAGTATATCACTATACGTCTGCACTAACGTATACTCGAGGGCAACGATGTTGAACCAATCTTCATTTTCACGTCCGACGTGATTTTTGTGTGCTCTAATCACCGGCTCGACGAGGTTACTTCCAAAGATAAACATCTCTTCGAAAAATTCGAAGAGTAACTCATCACAGCTCATAAAGTTGATTGAATTAAGTGTAGAGTTGAGCGCAAAGGTTCGCATATCCGATATGGGTCTGCTAGCAAGTCCAGCATATGACAAACCAGTATTTTCTGCCCAAACGCTCTGGTCGCGATGATCAACGTGCCAAGTTGGATTTTTCAGTATGTTGCGCAAATCTTCATCAACGCAAACCTTTACGGTCCATAACAAGCGCCGGTGCGTTTGGAACATGTCAAACGAAGAATTTTTCCATTTCTCGACGTGGTGACGCATAAACTCGTGGTTTGCTCCGAATTGAATCGAATCGTTGACCGCACAAAATAAACTCCACGAAGCGAAGAGTTGTACGCCAATTCGATCGAGAAGATCTGCTCGAATTCGGTCGAATTTTCGGCGTCCCCTAAAGATTTCGCTCGATGACGAAGGTTTCAGAGATGACCAAGGGAACATAAATCCAACATGACATAGATCAAAATACAAATGCATGTACACCTTGAAGAAGTGCGTTCTGAATTCACTCAGCGATTCAAACTCGCTGTGACATTCGAAGCGATTTTGCCCGTAGGATTCACTTTTACCATGCGCGTAATACATTTGCACGAAGGCGCTCGAAACGATGAGTTTCAGGAAAATACTCACAATATCAGAGTATACCTCAGCATCGGGAGTTTCACTCATCTCGTGCATTATAAGAAATAGCGGCGAATTCATGCAATTTGCTTCTAATCGACGAGCATACAATCGATTTTCGTGACCTTCAAGGGGTCCGTACCAGCAGTTTTTCCACTTTTTGCGACCCCAATTTTCATACTTCTCGCCTTTCTTCTCGTCCTCTGCGGCATTAGAAGGCGTTGCCCCCCGAGTTCTGATTGATACATCCTCTAACCATTCTTCCATAGAACTTTCGATTTCTACGTGAACATGCGCGACGTCTCGCCACATCTGTTTAATGGCGATGGAACCTTCCAGCTCTTTCTGAACAGATGATGAAGAGGCTAAACGATGACATGAAGAAATAAAAGCCGTCGCCAAACATTCTTTCACTTCGACTATTTCAGAGTCAGCAAATTCACGCACGAGCCAGTTTGCGATGACCCGCGCCGCCGTTCGCTCTATTTGAATGCGTTCAACTATAACCCTAAATTCATCGCGCATATTCTCTAGTTTTTGTCTTCGCGCAGCACTCGATAAAACCTTTTCAAGCTTTGGATCAAGTCGAACGAGTTGTTCCGCATCGTCTGCGGTGGACTGGCTATCTTCCCCGCGCTCTCCCGCCAAAACAGAAGAAGCAACGGAGATTTCTTCTAATTGCTCTAAAAGCTCACGCGGTACACGCTCATTCAACAGCATCGCGCGATTGCTCGCGCTACGAAACGCCTCTCGACGCCACCGCTGTTCTTCTTCTTCCGTGAGTGCCGACGTTTGTAAGAAACAGTAAGGAAAATTATCGTTCGAAATGACGTAAGGCGCAACCTTCTTTACTACGTATCGTTTCTCCGCCTCGGTGAATACCATGCCATCTGCGCGGTCCATTGGTTTAAATTCTCCAAAACTCGAATTCATATCTTCCCTAAAACGAACCGTTTGCGTCAACTCGGCGTAGCGTACCTTCAATCGCCGCGTATTCTTCACGGCTAAAACTAACCTCCTCACCGCGATATCCAACGCAATCGCCGTTCGAAACTTGCGTCGATCGTCATTCAACCAGTACCGAGTAAATAGCTCTGCTCCAGACATCCGTCGCTCTTTTTTACGAACCCGCAAAAGTCTCTTCTCGGACGTTGAATCCCAAACTTCGTCTTCTTCTTCTTCTTCCTCCTCGTTCTCTTCATCCGCGGGCGCGCGCGACGACGACGACGTACCACCGTGTTTCAAACAACACCCCGAACTCGCCCAACTCTCGTAATCGCCGCAATCGCAAACTCCTCCGGCTTCGGAGCGGTAGATTGTGAAATCGTGCCCGACGTGGTCGCTCTCGCGAAAGCACGGCGCGCAGACGCTCGAACTCGTCGACCTTTGACAATCGCGACATCTATACGCTAAATCCCCCGCATTCCACTCTTTCCCGCACGGATTAATCGCACTCGGTCGTTTTCGGAGTTTCTTCTGTTTCGAATCTTCTTCTTCTTCTAATTCTTCTGCGTTCTCTTTCTTCTTTTTCTTCTTTTGCGTCTTCTCGAAGTGCTCTTTCGCCAATCTGGAATAGTCTCTGTTCGTTACTCTGCTAAAGTTGCCCGCCACGAAGATTTGCAGTTGCTCGAGATACGGCCCTGTCGTTCGATTAAAGAAAGAAACGCGAGAAGATCGCACGCGTGAGATGGAGAAAGAAACGCGGAATACCGCGCGAGGAAACGCCAAAAAACGGCTCTCCCACCGCGCTCGGAACAGAGAGAGAGAGAGAGAGAGAGTAAAACGAGACGAGCGCGGCGATGAACACACACAGAAAAAAAAAAGTTAGGTAAAAAATGAGAAAACGCGCGCGAACGTACCGATATTCCTCGCGTTG
>Ga0181604_10002619_pt1 | contig 15518 bp, 8 predicted proteins | sample 041ome_12_FD_148663 | JGI IMG/M metagenome (GOLD analysis project Ga0181604, IMG submission 148663) | Coastal salt marsh microbial communities from the Groves Creek Marsh, Skidaway Island, Georgia - 041410US metaG (spades assembly) | ecosystem: Environmental > Aquatic > Marine > Intertidal zone...
CTCTCTATCTCTCTCTCTCTTGGGGAAGAGAATTGGAATTAGATCTCTCCTCTTTTCTCCTCCCTGAAACGACGAGAGATGAAAAAAAAGCGAGCCAAACGCGCAGAATACGTGAAGGGCGAGCGAGGTGTTCCGTTCCTTTTTCTTTTTCTTAATCGCGTCGAGAAGAGGGCCCCCCCCAAACCGGAGACAAAGCAGCAGTTGGCCCGAGTTTTTCACGCTCTTCTCTCTCGCGGGGAAAAGTTTTTTGCAGCAAAAAACGAGCAAAAATGCTTGAAATTTTCGCATGTTTAGGGTTTATATTTAGGGTTTTGTCCTCAAAAGTGAAGCAGAAAACAGTTGGGTGAAGACGCCAGAGAGAGAGAAGCGGAAGAGAAGTTTTATCGATGGAAGAAGAAGAGAGGAAGAGAGCGAAACGCGCCGCGGCGGGTGCGTCGAGCGATGTTGCCGATAAACGAAGAAGAATCGTATGCATCGTCGGCGCGACCGGTTCTGGGAAGACAAAGTTATCGATAGATGTAGCGACGCGGATTTTGGAAAAAGAAGGAGAGAAGAACGTGAGCGCGACGATTGTAAACTTGGACGCTTTGCAAGTGCACGGCGCGCTGCCGATCGCGACGGCGCGAGTCAGAGAAGAGGAGAAGAGAGGGATCGCGCACGAGTTGTTCGGGGTGGTTGACGTCGTGGATGATGATGAGGAGGAAGAGGAAGAAGACGGCGGCGGCGGCGGCGGCGGTGTTTTAGAAGTAGAAGAAGAAGAGTTCGCGAGAAGGAGGAAGAGGAGGTTGTTGAAACCGCGGAGGAGGACGAAAGACGTGCGATGGTTTCGGGAGTCGTTCTTGGAAATAGTGGAGAAGATTTGGGAAGAAGAAGAGAGATGCGGGAAGAAAGGCAGCGTGGTTATATGCGTCGGTGGCACGCCGTATTACGCGAAAGCGGCAATGTTGAAGACGTTTTTGCCGCCGAAGCCGACTTCGTTGGAAGAAGAAGAAGTAGAAGAAGAAGAAGAAAACGAGGCATCTGCGTCCGATGCGTCGGGCGATGAGAACGAAAACAACAACGAAGACGTCGATAAACTTTCTGCGGACGAAAAACGAGCGGTGCACGAAAGATTGCGCGAATTGGACCCAAAATCGGCAGCGCGTTTACATCCGAAAGACGCGAGACGCGTGAGAAGGTATTTGCAAATAGCAGAAAAGGCAAACGGCGACGAAAGTTTATTGCCTTCAACGCTATTTCAACGACAACAACGAGAAGAACAGCTCATGTTTCCGCCACACGTGATGAGAGTGATACATTTGGTCGCCGAGAACGATGCGTTGGAAAATACGCTCGAGAGGCGACTGGAACAAATGCGCCGAGACGGCGTGGAAAACGAGATTAAAACGTTCGTCGAAACCTACCCGACGGTTGCGAAATCGAACAAAGGCGTGGCGCAAGCCATCGGTGTTCGAGAGTTTCTCGACGACGCGGAAACACTTTTCGTGAATATGTCTGCGCGAACGAAACGTTTGGCCAGACGTCAACGCAGACAGTTCGCAAACATGATAGAATCGAGCGGGTTTTGTTCGGCGCCGGCGATTACAATCGACGCGACGAGAATGCACGAGATGTTGGCGACATCGCAGCTCTCGTCATCGAACGTGTTTTGGGAAGACGAAATCGTCCACCGAGCGACTGAATTCATCTTGGACGAGTATGTTGAAGTACAACGCAGTAATCGCGATGCGCCTGACGAAAATGACAACGTGTGGATCGAACGTGCGTGCAAAGCGTGCGGCGATAGGATTTTTCGCGGCGATCGCGACTGGTTGGCACACACGTCTTCGAAAAGACACAAAAATCGCGTTCGAAACTTGAGAAAGAGTCGAGAGGGACAACGAGGGAGTTTACATCCGAACAAAATAGCAAAATAAATGCGCATGCGCGCGCGCGTAGAGTAGTTTTAGTTAGTATATAGCACAATATTTTGATGACAAATACATTACTTGCCCCCGATGAAAGGTATCAACTTTGGCGTTTCTCTCTTGTACTTTTGATACGCCTCTTCGTTACCCCATCTCTCGTCCGCGCTCTTCTCCAACAACGGAATCCCGCTTAACTGCGTGATTAAAAATGCAACCAGTAACGGCGACAAAACGCACCCGATAACCTCACCGGCGCCGTATTTCGCCACTCCAGACAATCCGACCATACTCATCCCGGTCCATAAAGTAATCTCTCCGAAATAGTTCGGGTGTCTGGAAATGCTCCACAACCCGCTGTCTATGTATTTTCCCTTATTCTTCGCGTCAGCTTTGAATGCTCTTTTTTGTTGATCGGCGACTGTTTCCATGGTTAAACCGGCAGCAAAAACGGCGAATCCGACCCAATCCAAAGCTCTCAGCGGTCCTTGCGTCGCCGCGTTCGCGTTGATCAAAATCACCGGCATCGCCGTCACCAGCACCCAAATGCCTTGTATGAACCAGTAAATCCCAAACGTAGCCGGGTCTTCTTTAATCCCGTCGAACCGTTTATCCCCTCCATCTTTGTGTACCCGAGTGACGAGAAACGTGCCCAAACGCAACGCCCACGCCAACAGCGCCGTCGTTGCCAACGCCGCTCTCGGTTCGCCGTTCGTGCACGCAAACGTGGACGCCGCGACAGCCGCGAACGCCCCGGAGCCGCACAAATCGTAATACTTTTCCGTTTTCTTCGCGCTCGAAATCGCCCATCCGACGAATTGGATGCCAAAATCGACGATCGACGCCGCGCCGATTATCCAAGCCACGGAGACCATCGAGGAAGAGACCGACAGAGAAGGAGAAGAAGAAGCAGCCGAGGAAGAAAAAGCCGCAGACGTCGTATCGGCAACGAACTGAAGTGGTGAAACGAACGCTCTCGTCGCGCGACGCCGCTGCCGCTCAAAAAAACCGCCGGCCCTCTTCGTCGTCCGCCGCGTTTCTCCTCGCTCGAGAAGAGAAGAGGAGGCGAAGGAAGCGAAGCGTCGCGGGTGCGTCCGGAAACAAGCTTCTGCGCTCTTCTTCTTCGGAAGTCGTTGGAGGTAGTAAAATCCAACTCCCGCTTCAAAGGTAGCGGCAGCTCTTAGTCTGGAGGCCCACAAACAGGAGGAGAACGGAGAGGAAAGAGCACAACAAGAAGCTCTCCCCGCTGGTGGTGGTGCGATTCGAGAGAAAGAAGAGAATAAAGCGAACGAGGAGGAACTCTTCGACGCGCTTCTCAGCATGTAAGCAAAGATAAATGACGATTTGTTTTGTTTTATATGAAGGCACGTGGTTACCCTAAACCCTAAACCCTAAATAGTCTTTTGACGAGGGCAACCTTACAACTCGTATCTCTCTCTTCAAAGTTAAGTTAATTCTCTCAAAATCTTTCTTTCGAGCGCGCGCGCGCGCGAGAATCTCGAGAAGAAAAAGATCAACGACAACACTCGTCGTTTGTGACTGCGAGCGATGATGATGACGACGACGACGACCAATTGGGGTAGTTCTCAGCAGTTGGGGAAAGCGACCAATACTAATTCTTCGAGGAGAAGGATAACGAAATCGTGGAGTCGTGTTGGGAAGACTCGCGCGTTTGTCGTCGTCGCGCAAAGCGACGGAGGCGGTGAAAATAAGTTTAATTCTGGCGACGTGGCGCCTCCGAAGAGGAAGAGCGTGATTTACGGCGTGGATGATGTCGGTGTCGTAGCGAATACGAATACGACGACGACAACCGCGACGATTACCTCGTCTCCTCCTCCTTCTCCTTTGCCAGTTAGGGAAGAAGAACGAGCAACAAAAGCCACTCCCGCCGCGCTGAAAACGGCGAACGAAGAAACGATTCCTTCGAAAGAAGAAGAGGAGAAATCCCGGAAATCTGCCAACGTGATTGATTTATTCGAACGCGCGGCGTCGCCGATTGGGACCATCGAACGCGCCAAGGCGGCGCTGAACGCCGCGCAAGCTCGGGCGGCGGTGACTTCGCCAATTGAGATTGGCAAGGCGAAAAGGATATTAGATGACGGGCTGTCAACGGTGAGGAGAAACGCGGAGAAAACGTTGAATGAGATGAGCAAAGCGGCCGCGAATGTAGCGTCTGGAGCGGGTGGGACGTTGAGAAACGCGCAGAAGAAAGCGCACTCGATTAACCATTCCATCGATATTGACGACGATGCGAACGGCGATGCGACTGGGATGGATTTTTGGTCCTGGACGCCTCCTGAAAGGAAAAAAACCGACGATGGCGCTCCGGTACCTAAATTACAGAAACAAACGCAAACTAGAATCGAGCAGGCGGTGCAAGTCGCTGAACGCGGCGTCCCGCAGACGCTCAATTTAGACTTCCAATCTCAAGTTCAGGCCAAAGGCACGAAAGAGTTGTCGTTGGCGTTTGAAAGTCAAACTGCGACGCAGGCAGACGAGGTGGAAGCAGACCAAAGGGCACCGACCGAGGCTGAGTTCGCGACCGCGGTGAGAGAATTAGGCGCGGATGGCGAAACGTACGGCGAGCTTTCTGACGGTACCCGATGGTGGCGAGAAGCAGGCACGAGCGAATTGGAAAACGGACGCATTTGCGAATGGACGTTAGTGAGAGGTCAGTCTGCGGACGGGTCCGTCGAATGGGAAGAGAAATGGTGGTCTACCGCGGACGCGTTCGATTACAAAGAACTCGGTGCCGTGAAATCCGGTCGCGACGGTCACGGCAACGTGTGGCAAGAATCGTGGTCTGAAATCTCCTGCTCGGACGTCTCGCGAGGTTTCTTCACGGATGCGAGTAAAAAAATCGAGCGGTCCGCGAACAAATGGGGCGCCAACGCGAGCGGTGCTGAATGGCATGAAGACTGGCGAGAATCGTACTGGGGCGACGGTGTCGTCGACCGAGAATGTTTCAAGAAGTCCTGCCTCGGTAAAAACGAAATCCCCGAGGACGGCCATGCGTCTCGATGGAACCACAACTGGAAAGAAAAATGGGACGGTAAAGGCGGATGCATGAAAACGAACGATTCGTGGGCAGATCGAGACGTCGGCGAAGACGGGGGTAGCGGTCGCTCCTGGGGCGAACGTTGGTCTGAACGATGGGGTTCCTACGCCTCCGACGGTCGCTCAGGCGAACGTGAAGGCTCCACGTGGAACGACCGCGATGGCCACAAAGTCAGCAAAGACTGGGGAGAAGAACACTGGCCAGACGGACGAGTGCGAAAATATGGCCACGCCAGCGACGGAAGCGACCACTGGGACGTTTGGGAAGACACCGACGGATGGTGGGAGAGACACCCCTCGTTCGGATGGGCCGAAGCCGTCAATCACAGCCCGCAGTTGATGAGCATCAAACCGAGGAAAGCCAAAACGAGCGAAAAGAAGTCCACGGCGGCGAGGAAGAAGAAGAACTAATAACAATACTAATTAGGAACGCGCGTCGTCAATTTGCATTTGTATATTAAATAAACCAATGTACCATGTTATACCACTCGTACGGACGAATAAAAAACTCGCGCGCGAGTTTCGTGAAAACCTGTTTTTTCTCGAGGTCAATTTCCTACTCGTCTCCATTTTTTTTATCACGACAAGTAAGAAACAAAAATGTTTCCGCGCGCTCTGGCGTCGTCTTCCGCGCTTCTCTCTCCTTCGAGCGAGCGCGTCATCGAACGAAGACATCTTCGCGGTTGCGGTCGGCGAGAGCGATGCTCTGAGAACAACGCGAGAACGGGGACGTTTTGTCGCGCGAAGCCCGCGAAAAGCGACAAGAATACTAAAAAGAAGAAATCGGCGGCGGTTTCTCCCGGAACGAAGAAGCACGATGAAACGAACGCGATGTCGACCGTGTCTTTGTCGCCTTCATCTTCTGAGGACGTAAAAGCAGCGTCTACGGCAAAGTCCGCGACGAGTTGGTTCGAAGGTTTAGAGGCCGCGGCGGATAAGAAAGCGGAAACCATGCGCACTCGCGCGCAGTTTTACGCGGAAGAGAGCGCGAATTCCAACAGCTTCAAAGCGTACTTTGAGTGGGACGAAACGAGAGAAGAGGAAGAGAAGGAGATGAAGAACGGGAGAATGGTAAAGTTTGGAGAGGAAGTCGACGAGGACGAGGACGAAGACGAGGACGCAGATGGAGAATCTTCCTCGTGGGGGGAGTTTGTCGCCTCTGATGATGTGGACGACGACGACGACGACGAAGACTTTGAAGCGATTGAATACGACGACGACGACATCAACGTGTTCACGCCGGGTGGGAAAATGTATCAGTTAGGCGCAGAATTCGAAGACGATTACGATTTCGAAAAAGAACAGATGAAGAAATTGGAACGAGGGAAAGGAATGCCGTCAGAGATGCGGTATTTCGACACGGCGAAGATTTACGTGAAATCCGGAAACGGCGGGAACGGAGTGATTGCGTTTAGGAGAGAAAAGTTTGTGCCCAACGGTGGTCCGAGTGGTGGTAACGGTGGAATTGGTGGAGACGTTGCATTCACAGCGGATGAGAACATGCACTCGTTGCAAATGTTTCGGAAGAAAGTGCATCATCGAGCGAAGAATGGGAAACACGGTGGGGGTTCAAAATGTAACGGAGCAAACGGTGAGCACTTGGAGATTAAAGTACCAGCAGGGACGATCGTGAGAGATTCGCAAACGAGAGAGGTGTTGTGTGAGTTGTTGAAACACGGAGAAACGAAAACTATAATCGTCGGTGGTCGAGGCGGGAGAGGTAACGCGTCGTTCAAAACGAGTAAAAACAAAGTGCCCATGTTAGCCGAACTCGGCGAGGAAGGCTTGGAGAAATGGATCGAGTTGGAGTTGAAATTAGTCGCGGACGTGGGTGTTATTGGTGCGCCAAACGCGGGGAAATCTTCGCTGTTAGCTGCAGTTTCCGCCGCGCGACCGAAAATTGCCGATTATCCATTCACGACCATCGTCCCAAATTTAGGCTTGGTCGAAAGAGATTACACGCGAATGGTTTTCGCGGACGTGCCGGGCTTATTAGAAGGTGCGAGCGAGGGTTTAGGTTTAGGTTTTGAGTTTTTGAGGCACGCAGAAAGAACGCGGTTGTTGTTGCACGTGGTAGATTGTTCCGAAGAGGATTGCTTACACGCGCACGATGCCATCGTGAGCGAACTGATGCTCTTCGATGAGACGATGTTAGACAAACCTCGATTGGTCGCTTTGAATAAAATCGACGTCAGCGAACAGGCGAGAGCGAACGCAAAGAAATTGAAGGAGACGTTAAAACTCGAAGGCGTGGAGTGTTTTGAAATCAGCGCGGTTTCAAAAGAAGGCGTGGACGAGCTCATGTCCAAAGTTGCCGAGACGCACAAAGCGTTAGGTCCGAGACGGTTGGAGAGCGAAGAGTCGCTCGCGATTGAAGAATCGAGGGCGAAAAGAGCTGCAGACGGTGCGCGCATTGAAGATTTTACAGTCGAAGATACCCCGTACGCGTTCGTCGTCAAAGGCACCGCGGTCGAGCGCTTCTGTCAAATGACAAACTGGGATTACTTTGAAAGCTACAAACGTTTCGCCAGAGTTTTGAAAATGAGCGGCATTGAGAAGGCGCTGACGGAAGCCGGCGCCGGTGAGGGTGATCGCATCTTGGTCGGAAAATTTGAGTTTGCGTGGTCCAGCGACCAACGCGAAAAGACTCTGTACACTACTTGGAAAGAAAGAAGAGACGAAAAGCCTGGTCGGCAGCAAGGCAGTCGTCATTGGCCCCATGCGGGGTGATTCAGCATTGTTGTAAAATATTATTATTTCTACACGAGTTGTCACGAACATGAGTAAAAGTATCATGGTATGAAAAAAGCATGATTCCTTACAACACCGAGACTAATAAGCACGCTACGGCTACAACGAAAACTAATCGTTCTAAACTACTCCTCATTCTAATACTAGAACTCGACGTGAACGCGATGAGATCGCCGTTCTCATATGTGTAATTCCATTGAGGCGGAGGCGAGGGGGAAGGTGGTGGAGGCGCAGGAGGCGGTGAAGGCTGCGAAGGCGCTGGACACTCATTTGGACAGTCTGCTACTCGACTCTCAATTAAATGAGGACACTCCGTGCCGTTGCCACGTTTATCGGTCGTAATAGAGCGCGTGCGTACCTGCGTGTGCGTCGTTGCATAACACGGGTCTACGCACGTCTCTGGCATGTACGCAGACCAAGCACTCACGACGCAGTCCGTGTCCGTGTACTCCGATTGCGCTAGCGTTCTCGCTTGTCGCCTCTTACTGATATCTGTTTCTCGCGTAAGTTTGTGCGATAACGTGATATCTTGTTCTGAAGCGAACAATTTTTTGGACACGACGTCAAGCATCTCAACGAGCATCTTCTCTTGACCTTTCGAAGACGGCTTGATATTCGGAGACGCGTTCACTTCAATCAACCACGGATACATCTTGTCATCGATAACGAAATCGAAGCGTAACAAACTAAACGCGGAAGTTGTGAACGTGTTGGACAAATACGGCCGAGCTGCTCTGAACGCATCTTCGACGCGTCTATCGATGGTTTCAAAAAGCGCTTTCGATTTCTCCTCGCCCAAGTACCTCGCGAGCGCCGTCTTCGCCTGAAAATATTTCTCCTCTTCGGACGAGGACGCGTTCACGAGACTCGGCATGCTCCATGCGTTCGTATACGTCGACTCTACATACTTCCCATTCGTCGCAAATCGAAGCATGACGTCGTTCCACACTTCGTACGTTAATTCCCCCTCTTTCGTTTTTTGATCATCCGAAGGCGTTTCCGAAAGAAACACGTAGACGCCGTAATCGAACGGCATTCCATCTATTCGCAACGCATTATCGATATACCTCTGGTATATGTATTCGCTCGATTTGAGAGCATTCGTACCATTCCTTTCATCATCCACGCGCAAAATCACCTCCGTTCCGCCGTGCGTCGGCTTCTTCCGCATCATCGGAACATCTCCACCATTTCCTTCTCTTCTCCTTTCCGGAACAAACTCTAACCCAAGCTCCATCAGCTCTTTCTTCGACGTCAGCGCGTCCGTTCCTTCGATGTGATTGACTCTCACGTCTGCATCCATTCGTGCAATTACATCTCTCATTCGGTTTTCCACGTCGCCGCGCTGAAACGCAAACACGGCGGAGCACTCGGACAATCCCCTAATAGCCGCTTTCACGGACTGAAACTTCTTGACGTGGTGTCCATTTTTCTCGGTCTGGTCCATCAACAGACGCATGTGCGACGAGTCGCCTTTCTCGTCTCCGAGGACGCACAGCGTGTTTTTCTCGTTCGTTTTTGTCTGTGTCGTCTTCTCCGTCGTCGCGGTAATCGCGCGCGCATCCGGAGCGCTTCGTTTATCCACATCGCTTCCTAGGGGTTGACGAAATCCAACTCTTTCGTCGTCGACGCCAAAAACGGCGCGAGACAGACACGCGAGGAGGATGAAAATCGCACGCAACATCGTGTTCGCGTTCATCGAAGCGTATCTAACATTTTGAAATTATTCTTTCGCGCATAAAATCGGGCGCGGACGAGTTGTGTCGCGCTCGCTCCAAAAGGGGTTCTTTAGTTGTTTTTTCGTTTCTATTTATGAGGTTTTTGGTTATACAAAAAGTTAATGTTTATCTATATTGACGACGGTACGACGCGCTCTTCCGCTCTCTCTCTCTCTCTCTCTCTCTCTCTCTCTCTCTCTCTCTCTCTCTCAATCTCTCAGTTTGTCTAAAACCCATCTCTCCCGTCGCCTTCTTCTTTGTCCAGTTTAATCATATCGTCGATTCTTAAAATCGTAATCGCGGCTTCCGTGGCGAATTTGAACGTTTTGCACTTACTCATCGTCGGTTCGAGGACACCCGCGGCGACGTTGTCTCTCAACTCGCCTTTGTGCAAATCTAATCCGTAAGCTGCGTAGTGTTTGTCTTCTTCCTTGCCAGATTGGGAGGCGAAGTGGTACGCTCGTAATTTTGCGACCAAATCGGTGGAATCCTTGGCTGCGTTGACGGCTAAGGTTTTCGGGACGCATAACAACGCCTCGGCGAACTCGGCGACGGCGAGTTGCTCGCGCGAACCCAACGAGACTGATTTTTGTTCGAGGTGGACAGATAACGCAGATTCGACGGCCCCACCTCCCGGGACGACCGAACCAGATTCTAAGCAACGTTTGACGACGCACAAAGCGTCGTGTAAGGACCGATCGATTTCGTCCAAGAAATAATCATTGGCCCCTCTCAAGAGCATGGTGCACGCCTCGGAGGATTTGCAGTCTTTGATTATAATCATCTCATCGTCGCTCACTCTCGTTTCGTACACTTCTTTCGCTTCTCCTAAATGCGACGGGTCGAAGGATTCGTTTCCGTCCATGTCTGACAACGAGCTCAACACTTGCGCGCCCGTTGCTCGCGCTACTCTCTTCAAATCATCTTTCGGCACGCGTCGACAGGCAATCACCCCGGCTTCTACGAAATACTTCAACGCCATATCATCGATACCTTTTGTACACAATACGACATTCGCACCAGCATCCAAAACCATCTGAATCCGTCTCGCGGTGATTGCCGACTCTTCTTCTCTAATTCTTTCCAACTCTTTCGGATCGTTGACTAAAACTTGAATCCCAAACAACATTTTCGTCTTTTGTAAGTTGAAATCCAAGCACGCAATTTTCGCGTTCGATATGTGCGTCGGCATACCTTGCGCCGACCGACCTAAATTCAAAGCGTATCCGTCTAAAACCTCGCTCTCTTTAGCCGATTTCCCGTGCGCCTTTAAAATGTTCACTCGATTTATCGGATACTTCACGTCGCCCATATCGTCGAACGTCTTTACTTTCTCGCACGCGCTCACGACTAAACCGGCAAAGAAATCTGAATCCATACCGACAATCTTCGAGCTCATGCTCGTCTTTGCCACGTTCTTAATCGTTTCCACGCCCAACTCTTCCACCTTTCTCGACATGTGCTTCTCGCAGTACTTCACGCACTCCTTCGCCGCCAATCGATACCCCGCAATCACCGACGTAGGATGAATCTTTTGTCTCACTAAATCGTTCCCTCTTCTCAACAACTCCGCGGCTAACACGACCACGGACGTGGTCCCGTCGCCAACCTCCCGGTCTTGCAACTCGGCGAGTTCGACCAGAATCTTCGCCGCCGGATGTTCCACCTCCAAAAGTTTCAAAATCGTCGCGCCGTCGTTCGTTATCGTCACGTCGCCGATATCGTCAACGAGCATCTGTTCAGTGGCAGAATACAGAAGACAACGCGCGCGCGAGAAAGAGAGGACGTTCGTCAGTAGGCGCGCGCACAAAGTCGATCCCGTTCGAAACAAAAGAAAAGCGTTTAGAAGAAGAAGAACAACAACAAGAACAACAACAAGAAGAACAAGAAACGATGATCGCCGTTGACTTTTTCCTTCCAAAACGCAAGAGAGAGACAAATCCTTTTAAAAAATAAAAAACACGCGCAAGCAAAAGTATACCTTGTCCAAGCCAACCGGACCTAAACTGCTCTTCACGATGTTCGCGACCGCTTGCACCGCCGTCGCGTTCGACGCGCGCGCGTCCTGGCCGCTCTCGCGCTCGCCGAAGAACACGTCCGACTGTCGAGCGCCGTGCATATTTCTTCTTTTTTTGTTTCTTCTTTTTTTTTTGTGGGGTGCTGTCTCTCCCTCTCTTTCGTTTTTTTTCCTTTTTTTTCGCTCTCTTCTCGTCGTTCGTCTCTGTTGTTCGTTTTTTCGTGCGTGTAAGTGTGTAAATTGTTTCTTTACAAAGACAGAAGTAAAATTTTCCTGGGTCTGTGCTCTAAATTTTTCCCTGCACCCCCCCACACGTTAAATTGTATTCAAATACTGGTAAGTGAAAGGAACTGGAAGAACTGATGCGTGTCGTTTCTTTTCCAACCGAAAGAAAGTCTTCGAAGTTTTGCTCCTGTGCGTGTGTGTCTCTGCGTATTTTTGGGAGAAAAAAAAAAATAAAAAGCGGAATTTTGTTTGTGGTGAGGCTTTTCGTGTTGTCTTCGCGCCATTTTTTTTAATAAAACAAATAATAATAAAGCGCTTCTCGCACACCTCTCTCGTTTTAACAAACGCGTCTCAAATAATCGCGGCGCGATGATGGGAGGAGGAGGAGAAAGAGGAGGAAATAAATCGTCGCTCCTCTCCGTCTTCTCGGACTGCGCGAAAGTTCTCCTCGTCGCTTCGACCGGGATCGTCCTCTTCAACGAACTGAAGAAGAGGAGGAAAACGTTTTTCTTCTCAGGCGGCGGCTCGACGACGACTCGACTTCCTCATCATCGCGAGAAAGAAGGAGCGACGACGACGAACCGAGGAAGCAACAAAAAGAAGAGCGAAGAACGAGGAGGCGAAAAAAACGAAGATTACGATGATGCGAACGAAGACACGAGAATATTTTACGCGAGCGCGTCGGGAAACGCGAGATCTCTCGCGCAACAACTGGGCGCCGATTTAGACGCGATGGTTATCGATTTGAGCGACGTGCTCGAACCGGAGAAGACGTTCGCGAACGAAGGAGGAAACGACGAGTCGGACGATAAAACGGGGAAACACGGGAAAGAGAGAAACGGGAAGGTTTTGAAACGGGCGATTTTTGTCGTCTCGACGACGACTGGAGGTGAAATTGCCAGCGACGCGAAACATTTCATGAAGTGGGCGGAGGAACAGGCGTACGACGAACGCGCCGGGTGGTCGTACTTGAAAGAGTTGAAATTTTGCGTGTTTGGCGTCGGCGATTCGCAATACGAGGAGAACTTTAATCGAGCGGCGAGAATGATCGATAAGCACTTCGCGAGGATGGGCGCGGAGAGAATTTTAAGGAAATTTGACGGGGACGAAAGCAGCGAGGTGGAGATGAAGGTGCAGTTTGCGAAGTGGACGGAGAAGGTGAAAGGGAGAGTGCTTCCGGCGGCGGCGGTTCCGGCGAAGGAAAAGAGAAGGATTAAGAAAGAAGCCAACACGGGCGACGACGACGAAGAAAAAGAAGAAGAAGAAGAAGAAGAAGAAGGGGATCGATCGGATACCGAAAGTTACTTTTCCGGATCTGAGGATGATATGGACGTGGAAGACGTGGGGGGCGATGACGGAAGCGCGAGAGACCCAAACGCGCCGAAACCGGAAATGGTCACGCCAAAGCTTCGCAAGGCGTTGACAAAGCAAGGTTACAAAATTCTCGGGACGCATTCGGGTGTAAAATTATGCAGATGGACAAAAGCGATGCTGAGAGGTCGAGGTGGGTGCTACAAACACGCGTTTTACGGGATTGAATCTCACCGATGTATGGAAACTACGCCTTCGTTGGCGTGCGCGAATAAATGCGTGTTTTGCTGGCGACATCACACGAACCCGGTTGGGAAAGAGTGGAAGTGGGAGATGAATCCCGCGGAGGATATCGTTAACGATGCGTTGGGGCAACATCGCAAAATGATCAACGAAATGCGCGGCGTACCTGGAGTCACCGAGGCAAAGTTGCAAGAAGGTATGGATCCGAGACACTGCGCATTGTCGCTCGTCGGGGAACCAATCATGTATCCAGAAATCGGGAAATTCGTTGGGATACTCCACGAGAAGCGCATATCCACTTTCCTAGTCACCAACGCGCAGTTTCCCAAAGCCATCGAAGATTTACCGCCAATCACGCAGTTGTACGTCTCTGTAGACGCGGCGACGCCGGAGACGTTGAAGGCGATCGATCGTCCGTTACATAGCGATTATTGGGATAGATTCGTAGGTTCTTTGAGTAGCTTGAAAACGAAACCGCAGAGAACAGTATACAGATTGACTTTAGTTGCCGGTTGGAACTTAGCCGAAGCCGAAGAGTACGCGAAATTGGTGAAACTCGGCGAGCCAGATTTCATAGAGATTAAAGGCGTGACGTATTGTGGCTCGAGCGATAAGAGCGCGAGCGCGTTGACGATGAAGAACGTCCCGTATCACGAAGACGTCGTGAAATTCTCCCAAGAAATTTGTCGATTAACAAACATAGAGCAAGAAGAAAAAGGCGCTTCCTCGTACGAGCTCGCGTGCGAACACAGTCACTCGTGTTGCGTCTTACTCGCGAGAACGAAAGATTATAAAATCGACGGAGAATGGCACACGTGGATTGATTATGAAAAATTCCAAGACCTAGTCGCCAAAGGAGAACCGTTCGAAGCGAAGGATTACATACGTAAAACGCCAGAGTGGAGCGTGTTTGGTGCGAAAGAAGGCGGCTTTGACCCGAACCAAACGCGCGTGAGAAAAATTAGAAACCATCCCGCGAAAGAAAAGTGATTTTGCGTGTAAACTTTGAATTAGATTTAGAATACAAGTTGTCATTTCGAACAACACAAAAAATAGATAAAATGTGCTACATCTCTCACGCACCATTACTACCAACGGTGGTATTCGATACTTTACATGTTCTCTCTTGAATCAACGCGCGATGTTTCGCTTCGTTCAGTTCCAGCTGAGTCAATAAAGGCGCAACCGCGTCCGGCACGATTTCCTTCAACAATCCGTACAGAGGCTTCACCGTTTCCTCGGCAAACTTTATCGCCTGTCTCGAGGACGTGATGTCCGTTCGTAAAGCTCTGTCCACGTGCGCGCCGGTTAACTTTTGAAATCCAAGCGATTTTTCCACGTCGCCTTGTTTACAAAACTCTTCCGTGATTAACTCGGCCCATTTATTGGCGACTGGCCAAGGCCGGCATCCGTTCAACACGTCCGCGCAGTGCAAAACGTACCCCAAGGCTACGTGCACGTCCTCTTTCTTCTCCCACTCTTTGATTGCTTTTTTACCTTTATTTCTCTCCAACGCCTCTCGGAATTTTTCTATCAACGTCTCGTGTTTATTCATGTCGGTGTATAATATCGCCGTCTTCATTATCTCGTACACCGTTTCCTTCATCATTCTTTTACCGTTTTCGTCGTCGTCGTCGGCGGCGTTGTTCTCGCTATTATTAGTACTGCTATTCTTTTTGTTTTTACTACTATCGTCGGTGGCGTCGATGTTGTCCTCGCTGGCAAACACCCCGCACTTTTCGAACACATCTATTGCGTACTCCACGTGCCCGTTCTCGTTCACCGCTTCATTGTTCCACTTCTTCGCCTTCTCGCTCTTCGTCTCGACTAAGAACAAGTTTGATTTTCCCGGATGTCCGCAGTCGTGCGCCATCGCCGTGCAAATCAACGCGAACACCTCCACATCCTCCAACTCTTCCCTCAACCCGTTCTCTAAAATATACCCCAGTCCTTGCGTCACGTCCGTCGCGTGCGCGCGGTTGTGATAATCGATCGAATCTCCGTAACTCGCCTCGATCGCTCGCGCCCACGCTTCCACTTTTCCTCCACTCAATTTCCTCATCACGTCAGGGACAAACCTTTCGAATAAAAACATGCTCACGCGCACTAAAGGCCCTCTCTTCTTCCCACCGGCGTCGTTCTCGTTCGCGTTCTTCTTCTCCTCTTCCTCGTCGCACAGCGTCGTAAACGCGAACGCGTCGAACAGGTCGTGCGAAAGCGCGACCGAAGGCGTGAGCATCTCCTCCGTCGTCGCGAATAACGTCATTGGGGCTTCTTCGTCTTCGTCGTTCT
>Ga0181604_10002629_pt1 | contig 15490 bp, 12 predicted proteins | sample 041ome_12_FD_148663 | JGI IMG/M metagenome (GOLD analysis project Ga0181604, IMG submission 148663) | Coastal salt marsh microbial communities from the Groves Creek Marsh, Skidaway Island, Georgia - 041410US metaG (spades assembly) | ecosystem: Environmental > Aquatic > Marine > Intertidal zone...
TCATTGGGATAGCACTTTTTGCCCAATGGTCGCATTTATCAAATATCACAGCCGGGATCATTATCTTTTTCAATCCTTCTGTAAAATTAGACGATACCGTTGCTATCATTGATAAAGACTATGAAGTAGAGGGGCGTATCAGTGACATTGGTCTGTTCTTTATTAAATTAAAAACCAAAGAAGGCGAAGAAATCAATTTACCCAATAATATTTTCTTACAAAAGATGATAAAAAAGAGGAATATATAGGCTTTTAATAACAGCTTATATTTTTTTTGAAGAAGCGCGAATCAGAAGTTCGGGGGTAAAGATTTCTTTTCTGAAAGGAGGTTCCAATGTTTCGGCTTGAAGTTGTTTTAATAAAATTTTCGCCGCTAATATTCCGATGCTATAAACGGGTTGCCAAACAGTAGATAGTGCCGGAGTAAAATACTTGGAATGGGGTTCATCATCAAAACCTACAATAGAAACTTGGTCAGGGATATGCAGATTAAGTTTTTTTACCACATGCATGGCAGAAATTGCAATACAATCGTTTATTGCAAAAATGGCATCGGGTTGAGGATTCAATTTCATGAGATTTTTAGCCGGTTTAAGACCGTCGTCGTGAGAAAAACCTTTCACATGTTCGATATATGCTTCATCATAGGGAATATTGTTTTTTTTCAGGGCGTCAACATAACCCTCCAAGCGGTGCTTGGTGGTCGAAAGCTTGTGGGGTCCGGCCAAATGCGCCACTCTTTTACACCCCGATTGAATTAAATAATCGACGGCTTGAAATGCACCCATATAATCATCTACCAAAACTTTATCGGTTTCAAATCCTAATGAATCTCGATCGAAGACCACAACAGGAATTCCTTTTTTTTGTAAATTTAAAAAATGATCAAATTTTGTTGTTGCAGAAGAAGGGGAAACCAATATACCGTCCACTTGAACACGCAATAAGTTTTCAAATATTTTCACTTCATCTTTATAGGATTCTTCGGACTGGCACACCATAAGATTGTAATTAAGGGGTCTAAGAACATCCTTAAACCCCATAATGATCGAAGCGAAAAAATGACTTTTTATTTCAGGAACAACCACACCAATGGTGTTTGTCCGTTTGTTTAGTAAACTTTGCGCCAGGAGATTGGGTTGATAATTCAACTTCCGCGCCATTGCTTTTACCCGCCTTTTGGTTTGCACACTAATTTCAGCTTTGTTTTGTAAAGCTCTAGAAACCGTAGCAATAGAAACTTTTAATTCCTTCGCTATGTCTTTTAAAGTGGTGATTTTTTTTTCCATTTTACAAACTCATTATTGGGGATTGGAGTTATAAAAAGATTTCGTTTCCATAAATAAAGAAAAACAACATCGGTTTTTCTCATTAAGCTACTAAAGTGATTTAAATGTACAATTTTTAGTTACACCCTCCATGCAATCATATTGATCTTTTATACAATCGTATTACTTTTTGGGGCAAAAAGCAGCAGCATTTTATGCAAAGGTTTGCGTAAACTTTATACTTACAAAAGATAAATATTGCTGAATTTTCATTTCTTTTAAACAAGTAAAAAAATCAATGTAGACTTTTTTTCCTTGAACGTTTTGATGCTAAAAACTGACCTCGAGCAGGGGTAGGGATTTGTTGTTAATGCGCCTTTATATGGGAAAAAATATCATAAAATAGTTACAAAAAAGCACAAACCCGGTTAATAAGATAGTTTGTTAGTTTAGTAGATTTTTGGTGGTTTGCGTAATATCGAGGGTGGTTACAGCCTCGATGTTTTTTTTTAAATCAACGTAATTGTAAAAAAACGATTTTAAATCGAACAGATAAGGGGGGGATTACAGGAGCTTTTGACGAAGCTGTTCCCAAGGTCCTTTGATTGCCAAAGTGTCCCCATTCTCTTGAATGTTGACAAATAATGTCTTCCCTGTGGGAGAAAATACCGCTCCGGTTAATTCGGACTGAGAACTTCTATTGCAAGCCAAAGTATAAAGCTGCCCCCTTTGATTGATCCCCTTAATGTGATTGAGTTCTCCATTATCCTCACAAAGCAGCACGTCACCCCATGGAGAAAGGGTCAGATTATCACACATGTGCATAACCGATTTTTCTTCAGATTCGGCAAAAAGCTTTAGTGTTCCGGGGTGTTGTTGTTCTTTATTGGTACCTTCAAAAGGTGATAAACGGTATTTAAAAACCTGTCCAAATTGTTTGGGCCCTCCATTGGTACAGGCAAAATAGAGCTCATTTTTACCCATCCAAATGCCCTCACTGCGAGCAAATTTGGCCGCACCCTTTTGAAAGCCTCTTTTTCTAAGATCATCTTCGGGGGCAGTCACTCCATCCAGGTCTATCCAATGAATTGCATACGTTTTGTCTTTAAAAACCATGGGGTGTTCCCAATTTCGAGTGTCCCAACTTTTCTGATCCACAATAGCCATGGCTTGAAGTTTTCCACCTTCCATTAATTTTCCAACTTGATTGGGAATAAAGCGATAAAAAAGCGCATCGTGACGATCCTCCGTCAAGTAAACAATTCCTGTTTTTAAATCTACGGCCACTGCTTCGTGATTGAAGCGCCCCATAGCCTTAAGGGGAATGGGTGTTGCCAAACCCTTATTCAATGCAGGGACTTCAAAAACAAATCCATGATCCTTTTCAGCAGTGTCTTGGTTTGCTTTGGTGACATCTTCTTCACAGGTGAGCCAACTATTCCAGGGAGTAACTCCACCGGCACAATTGCGATAGGTTCCGGCAAGACTCAAATAGCTCTCTACCAGCTGTTCTTTATCTTCATCATAGACAAGGGTGGTTGTTCCTCCCAAACCGGGTGTTTTTTGAAAACCTTCATCGTATATCATTTTCGGATCAATGGTGCTTATTTTATTATTGTCTGTGCCAAAAGGACTGTTTTCTGAAGGTTTTGGACTGTTTTCATGATTGCAGACGATAACAGTTTGACCCAAGGCATTCAAAAATGTCCCCATTCCATCGGGGCGTCCGGGTACTTGGAGTCCATCGGACATGGGTTGCCCCATTTTGGAAATGATTTGATAGGAAAACCCTTCCGGTAGATCGAGATATCCCTTGGGGTCGGGAACCAATTGAAGAGGAATTATTGACGTTGGATTGTCTTTGGACAAAGAGGTACATCGATAAAAGGATGAAAAACCTATGGTGGTGAGTAAGGCGGATTTGATAAAGTGTCTTCGTGGATACATTCTAAAAAAGTTTAACTGTTTGAATTTATTCTTAGCTAATTTCATCAACCCGGACAGGTCTGTTTTCTATTAAAGATTTTTGTGCAGCCAATCCAATTTTAAGGGACACTAAACCATCAAAGCCATTGACCGGAATCGATTTTTTATGGACAATGCAATTTATAAATTTCTGAACTTCTGCTTGATAGGCTTTTTTGTAACGATCGATAAAGAAATTTAAAGGCAATGATCCTCTTACCCCCTCTTTGGTGAATAATTTATTCGAATTGTGAAAATTGTTATTAACCTGTATCATTCCTTTAGAACCGAATATTTCAATGCGTTGATCATAACCATAGGAACACTCTCTACTATTGTCAATGATTGCCATACTGTCATCTTCAAAAATCAATGTAGTGACTGCGGTATCTATATCGCCCGTCGGTTTGATTTCGCTATTGAAAGCAGTCCCTTTGGCATAGACTTCTACCACCTCTTTGCCACAGATATAGCGAGCCATATCAAAATCGTGTATGGTCATGTCCAAAAAGATTCCTCCGGATTGTTTGATATAATTGATGGGGGGAGCTTGTGGATCCCTGCTGGCTATTTTTATCAAACGAATGTTGCCAATAGCCCCTTTTTTTATCATGTCATGCGCTTTCCTAAATTCTTTATCAAATCTTCGATTAAAGCCCAACATCAGTTGCACCTTATTTTGTTTAACAATTTCTAAAACCTCGAGTACTTTTCCCAAACTTAGGTCTAGGGGTTTTTCACAAAAAATATGAATTCCGGCTTGTGCGGCTGCAATGACATGTTGGGCATGGGTGTCGGTAGGGGAGCAAATTAAAATAGCATCCAAATCATCCTTTTGTATCAGCTCGTCGAATGAAGTGGTAAAACGCTGCGGAGCATTGTGATCCCAATCGTCTAAAACATTTTTGTCCGAATCCATGACAGCTACCACCTGTAGCGTATCAATTTGTAATAAATTTTTTAAATGAATTTTTCCAATTCTTCCCAATCCGGCGATTCCTACTTTAATTTTATCTTTCATTTTTGATGGGTTATAACTCTAAAGTGTTAATATAATTCCGATTGGATTGGGCGCATTTTTTTGGACTTCCCATTCCTGGCAAGACATCTTGTTCGACGACCACCCAACCCTCATATTGCATAGTTTTTAATGTTTCAGCAAATTTTTTAAAATCAACATTCCCCTTCCCCAAGGCACAAAAAACCCCTTTTTTTACTGCTTCAAAATAATCTCCGTTGGCGGTAAATACTTTTTGGGCTATCGTAGGAGCATAATCTTTAAAATGTATATGCCAGATTCTTTCTTTATACTGTTGCAAGGCCTCCAAAGGGTTTCCTCCCCCAAAAGCATAATGCCCCGTATCCAAGCATAAGCCCACAAGCTCGGGAGGGGTTATGGCAAGTAACGCATTTACTTCCTCTGGAGTTTCAATATAGCCTCCACAGTGATGATGGAAAACGGTTCGCATTCCGTAATTGTTCTTTACGGTTTGAGCAATTTTTTCTATTCCGGCTGCAAAATTTTCCCACTGGTGCTCACTAAGACCCATTTTGGGACTAATTCTTCCTGCATATTGAGTTCGCTCGGGCAAAGTGCCATTGTTGTCTGAAAGAACGATAAAGGCCTCAGGAAAACCAGCGTCATACATCAATTTAGCCGTTTTAAGTGCCGTTTCAATACCGTTCTTGTGCTGGGTTTTATCGGCAAAAGCTACAGGAACAAAAGCACCCACCAAATCCAAGCTTCGTTTTTTTAAAACCGCACTTAAACGATGGGCCTGAGTCGGCAAAAATCCCCAGTCCCCCAATTCGGTTCCTTCATATCCAGTCGCTTTTATTTCATCTAAAACTTGATCAAATCCAATCGCTTGGACATCGTCCTCAAAATCAAATTCTAAGGCACCCCATGAACAAGGGGCATTGGCGATTTTTATCATAACAAAAGATTAAAAGGTTCTGGACCAAGTGTTTGGCCAACGTTCAATAATTACTTTGGTTTGTGTAAAAAACTCAATGGCATGTTTACCTTGACCGTGTAAATCGCCAAAAAAACTTTCTTTCCATCCACTGAATGGAAATTGCGCCATGGGAGCAGCTACACCAATATTGATGCCTACATTCCCGGCATTGACTTCGTTTCGAAACTTTCTGGCACTTGCGCCACTTGAGGTAAACAGGCATGCCATATTTCCATAGCGTGCGTGATTTATATACGCCAGGGTGTCTTCCATTGTTTTCATAGTTAACAAGCTCATTACGGGTCCAAAAATTTCTGTATTAATCAGCGTTTTGTCAAGGGGAACATTTTCCAAAATCGTTGGGGTTAAAAAGAATCCCTTTTCACAACCTGGGATGGTTTTGCCGCGTCCGTCCAAAAGCATTGTGGCTCCTTCCTGTAATCCTAATGCAATGAGCTTTTCAATTCTTTGTTTACTTTCCAAAGAGATTACGGGTCCCATAGCTACGCCATCGTCCCAGCCGTATCCGGTTACTCTAGACTTTACAGCTTCATAAAGTGCCTCCTTAATCTGTCCTTTTTTATCCCCAACAACAATGATGTTGGAAGCTGCCAAACAGCGTTGTCCAGCACAACCATAGACCGAATCTGCAATGATTTTTGAAGTCATTTCCAAATCTGCATCGGGTAAAACAACGATGGGGTTTTTGGCGCCTCCCTGAGCTTGCACTCTTTTCCCGGCGGCTGTCCCCCGGCTATAGATGTATTTTGCAACGGGTGTACTTCCCACAAAACTCAATGCTTTAATTTCCGGATTTTGAATCAGTGCATCCACCGTCTCTTTACCACCGTGCACCAAACTGACAAGCCCTTTTGGAAGGTCTAGCTGATCCAGATATTCGAAGATTTTCATTAGGGTCAAAGGGACTTTTTCAGAAGGCTTAACAATGAACGCATTTCCGGTAGCCAAGGCATAAGGCAGAAACCAAAACACAATCATTGCCGGAAAATTAAAGGGCGTAATACAAGCCGTAACTCCCAAAGGCTGCCGTACCATCATTTCATCAATTCCAGAAGCAATATCCTCAATAATATCACCTGCCATTAATATTGGGGTTCCACAAGCTACCTCAATATTTTCTATGGCACGTCTAATTTCACCCAGCGATTCCGCTTTCGTTTTTCCCGACTCGTCAGTGATGATTTTGGCCAATTCCATTTTGTTTTTTTCCAAAATTTCTTTCAGTTGAAACAGAGGTTGTATTCTTTTCATCACGGAAACATTTCTCCATATTTTGAAAGCAGCACTTGCACTTTTAACAGCCTGTTCAACATCTTTAACGGTGTTGCTTCCATAGGGAACATGGGCTAAAACCGCTTGACTGGCGGGATTGATAACATCTAGGGATTGGGTTTCTGCACTGTTTTGCCAAGTGCCGTTACTATAGATTTTTAAGGGGTTCATTTTTTATGTATTTCCTAAGAGTATGTAAATCAAAACAGTTATTCCACAAAGTGCTATTGACATGGGGAGGGTATACTTCCATGGAGTTAATTTTACGGCTCCCACATCGGTCAACACAAAATTGTTTTTTCTAGGGTAGAAATGAGACACTACAAACATTACAATCATGTTTAAAACAAACTCTATTCCCCAAATATGTACAAAATGAATGTTGTGAGACGTATATCCCCAGGTCATGAAAAGATAAAAGCAAAGTCCAAAAATCAAGGCGGTTTTTGCTGCTTGGGCAGATATTTTATGAATAAAAAACCCCGCCAATAAAATGGACGCAATGGGGATGAAAAAAATACCATTCAAACGCTGCAATAATTGATACAAACCATCGGGGGCTTCGGCCACCAAGGGCGCCGAAAAAATAGCAACTATGGCCAAGATAGCGGAGGTGGTTTTTCCAATAAATACCAGTTTTTTATCCCCTACGTTTTTATCGATATGACGTTTATAAATTCCCACACTAAAAAGGGTTGCAATTGAATTTAACACAGAGTTGAAGGTGCTTAAAACGGCACCCATTATAACCGCCGCAAAGAAACCAATCAGTCCTACAGGAAGTACTTTTTTGACCAATTCGGGGTACACCAAATCTTGTTGATCGTAAAAATTTTCTTGAAAATAATAATAACAAATAACCCCCGGAAGAATGATGATGAGGGGAATTAAAATTTTAAAAAGTCCCGTTAAAAGTAAGCCCTTTTGCGCTTCTTTTAAATTCTTTGCCCCCAACGCCCGTTGGATGATGGTTTGATTCATCCCCCAAAAATATAATTGATTGATTATTAAACCCGTAAACAGAACTTCAAAGGGCAATACTGAATCTCGAGCTCCGATAACGTTAAACTTTTCAGGAGCAAATTCATACACCCGAACCAAGCCATTGACCAAATTGTTGTCTCCAATGGCCAATAAGGCAAAAATTGGAATCATCAGCCCTCCGATAAGAAGACCCAGCCCGTTGATGGTATCGGAGAGTGCAACAGCTTTTAGGCCTCCAAAAATTGCATAAATCGATCCGAGGGTACCAATAAAAACGATGCTGATCCATAGTCCCTGAGATTTACTAACACCCAACAATGTTGCCACATCAAACAAACTCTCAATCCCTATAGCACCAGAATAAAGAACGATGGGAAGAATCGTTACAACCAGAGAAATAATAAGGATTGAAGCCACTAGGGTTCTCAAAGCCCCATCGAATCGGTTTTCCAAAAATTGTGGAATGGTGGTCAAACCCATCTTGAGATACTTCGGAACAAAAATGGTTGCTGCTATGACAAGGGCAATTGAAGAAGTGACCTCCCACGCAATCACTATGAATCCATTAACATAGGAATTACCATTCATCCCAATCAAATGTTCACTCGAAATATTGGTCAGCAACATGGATCCAGCAATGACAGTACCTGTCAAACTTCGCCCTCCTAAAAAGTAACCTTGAGAGGAGTTTAAATTGGTGTTTTTAAGTTTATACCACGTAAAAAAAGCTACCCCAATCGTAAAAACAAGAAAAGAAAGGATAATGGTCATGGATGTTGAGGTCATTGCTTAAAGATAATATTTTTGATTGCGTTTGTTTTTTTGATAAACTGCATAGGCTTCCTTCACCGCCTCTTTTTCGGAAACTTCGGCTACGGCAACATCCCACCAAGCAAATCCCGGCACTGATTTTTCACGATTCACCGGAATGTAAATAAGGGTCGTACGATCCAATTTTTTTGCTTCCTGGAGTGCCGTTTTGAGTTCGTTACTATTCTTGGCGCGTAATGCATGGGCACCTAAACTTTTGGCATTGGCCATAAAATCTGTGGGAAGGCTATCGCCAATCAGTGCATTGTTCTCCCGGTATTTGTATTGCGTTCCAAAACCTTCACTCCCCAAGGACTTTGAAAGTCCTCCAATACTGGCATATCCTTCATTGTCGAGAAGAATGATGGTCATTTTTACTTTTTCCTGAATGCTGGTGGTAATTTCCTGAGACATCATCAAATAGCTTCCGTCGCCCACCAAGACATAAACCTCTCCTTCGGTATTGGCCATTTTTGCCCCCAACCCACCGGCAATTTCATAACCCATACAGGAATAGCCATATTCTAGGTGGAATTGTTTGGGGTGACGGGCGCGCCAAAGTTTGTGTAAATCTCCCGGAAGGCTTCCGGCTGCACAAAGCACTATGTCTTTTTCGGTCGCAAATGTATTGATCACTCCGATCACTTCTGATTGAATGGCAGGAATTGCTTTCTTTTCTTCATAGGCTGTTGTTACAAAAGCATCCCATTGTTGATTGTGTTGTACCACTTTTTGTTGATAATCATGGTTCACTTTGTAGTCGGCTAATGCTTCTGTTAAATTTTGAAGGATCACTTTAGCGTCTCCCACCAAAGGGATGGCTCCATGTTTATAAGAATCAAATTCGGTGATATTGATATTAATAAATTGAACTTTCGGATGCTGAAAAGCGGATTTGGAAATGGTGGTAAAGTCGGAATAACGCGTCCCCACTCCAATTACTAAATCTGCCTCCGCAGCCATTGCGATAGCACCCGGCGTTCCCGTCACTCCGGCAGCACCTAAATTTTGTGGATGATCGTATTTCAAAGACCCTTTGCCCGCATAAGTTTCCATCACTGGGATGCCCGTTTGATTGGCCAAATCTTCCAATTCTTTGGTGGCCCCGCTATAAATGACTCCACCCCCAGCAATGATAATTGGTTTGGAGCATTTTTGGATTTGGACTATTGCTTTTTTAAGGAGCTCTTCATCGGGTCGAGGTCGGGGAATTGTCCAAACTCTTTTTTGAAACAATTGCTCAGGAAAATCAAAGGCTTCGGCTTGTACATCTTGCGGAATGCAGAGTGTCACCGCTCCAGTCTCTGCTGGCGAGGTCAATATCCGCATCACTTCGGGCAAACTGGTGATCAATTGTTCGGGACGATAGATACGATCCCAATATTTGGAAACTGGTTTGAAGCAGTCGTTGACAGAAATATCTTGTGTAGATCCGGATTCTAGTTGTTGTAAGACGGGTGCCACTTTACGGGTCGCAAAAATGTCTCCCGGAATGAGCAATACAGGAATTCTATTGATGGTGGCCAATGCAGCACCCGTAACCATATTGGTAGCCCCCGGACCGATGGAGGTGGTACAGAGATAGGTTTGCATCCTGTTTTTCACTTTGGAATAGGCAACTGCCGCATGCACCATGGCTTGTTCATTGCGTGCAACAATAAAGGGAAAATTTGGATTTTGATGTAAGGCTTGACCGATCCCCGCAATGTTTCCATGTCCCAAAATTCCAAAACAACCCGGGAAAAATATGTTTTCCAAACCATCTCTTTCAACATATTGATTCCTACAAAAAGCTAGTGTTGCTTGAGCTGCGGTAAGTTTTCTCGTTTTCATCGTTCTCCTTTTAAATTTAAAATCCTCCATTCTTTTTGATAAATTCCATTGATTCGTCCAAGGTGGGCATAAAGTTGGCACATCCTCTTCTTGCCACCACTTGTGCACCACTGGCATTGCCCATTCGACAGCATTTAAAAGCGTCCCATCCCTGAATTATTCCATATAAAAACCCTCCTGCAAAAGCATCTCCGGCTCCTAAAACATTTACAACTTTGGTAGGAAAACCAGGAACTTCAACAGGGGCTGCTCCCGCGGTATACAAGGCCGCACCTTGTGCTCCTTTTTTTACAACCAATGTTTGAACGCCCGAATCCAAAAGAATTTGAATGGATTTGTTGAGGTCACCCGTGATGGTGGGTGCTGAAATTTGCTGATCGACAATATGGACTTGATCGGCATTGTCCAAAGTTGCGGCAAGTATTTCCTCCTCTGTTCCAATAGCTATTTCCACCTTGGGAAGTAATGCACGTACGGTAATTCCAAAGGCTCTATAGTCGTGCCATTGGTCGGCTCTAAAGTCAAGATCAAGCACGCAGCGCACCTTGCTTTTTTGGGCGATCTCTGCAGCAAAAAAAGTAGCACTCCTACTGGGTTCTCTGCTTAATGCCGTCCCGTTGATCAACAAAATTTTGTGCTCTTGAATTCGAGCATTCAGCACATCGTCGATGGAAACTTGAAGGTCGGCTGCATTGTCTCGATAATACACCAAAGGGAACTTGTCCGGAGGTTCAATGCCTAAAATAACCGCACTACTTCTGGATTGTTTTTTTATCGGAATACAGCGCGTATTTACCTTTTCCTTTTCTAAAAAAGATACTATAAATTCGCCCACTTTGTCCGCTCCAACAGCGGTCAATAAACGGGCAGTAAGTCCCAATCGAGCGCAAGCCACAGCAATATTGAGCGGAGAGCCTCCCACAAAAGCATCAAAACCTTGGATATCGTTGAAAGGCGCACCGATATTTTGAGAATATAAATCTATGGAAGAACGTCCAAACGTAATGACATCATACTTTTTCACAGGCTTAAGGGGTATTCATTTCTGGGGTTACAAGAGGGAGTCTTGGGTCTTGACGTTCCCAAGAATCATAAATCCATTCGTGATCCGGATCAGTGGTATTGGCCAAACACTGATCGGTGCCCGCCAAAAAATTTAAATAATAGCAGTGAAATCCATGAGCAGCCACTACCGGATGAAATCCTCGAGGAATTAAAACCGCATCATCATGCCGAGGTCGGACAAGCTCATCCAAAGATTTGTCTTTAGTATAGACTTGTTGAAGCGCATAGCCTTGCGGTTTTTGAAATTTATAAAAATAAACTTCCTCTTGAATAGGCTCTAAAACCGTTCCCTGAGCATCTACGATACGTTCATCATGTTTGTGGGCGGGAAAAGAACTCCAATTTCCGGAGGGGGTATACACCTCCCGGACCACAATTTTGTTACACCCAAAGCCCGGAGGAATTAAATCGTTGAATTGACGAGTGGCATTGTCCCCTCCAAAAATAACTGTAGGGGTTTTTTCGGGGGTGATGAATTGCGCCGGATAGGCCGCTGCTGCGGCACACCATCCATAGGCAATGTCCAATTGATCGCTTGTTGCCGTCAATTGAAAGGTCGTTGCTTTGGGAAGATATAGCGTGTGTGCCACCCCACTAAATACATCTTTTCTGCCGTTCTTTGTTTCCCATGTTCCCTGATTGGAGTGGATTTTAAAATTACCGCTCAGCAAAACAATTACCATTTCGTTTTCCAGAGTATTACATTCCCAAATCTGATTTTTTACCATTTTTCGCGCTTCAAAATTTAAATAATTCCACTGAGCAGAAGAGGTAGTTACCTGATGATAGACACTGGATTTAGGATTGGGATGTAGGAGTAATTTTGATTTCATTAGGAAAAAAATTCTTGGTTTTTGTGGGTGGATCCGAAAAGGTTGAATTTATTGATCATCATGGCCTCATAGGCATCCATATATTCATTTCCGGGGATAATAGGGTCGAAAAGTTCGGGCTGTTGACTAAAAAATGCCCTGTGAACACGGGTCCATAGAATACGGGTGTCGGTGGCTATATTGATTTTACAAACCCCTAAAGCGATTGCCTTTTTTATGTCTTCGGGTGCAACGCCTGAATATCCGGTTTTTAATTTCCCCCCATATCTATTGATGAGTTCCACTTCTTGGGAATCGACCCCAGAGCCTCCATGAAGGACGATGGGATAGTTGGGAAGATATTTTTGAATCTGTTTCAAAATATCCCATTGAAGTCCCTTCCCTTGGGAAAACTTATAGGCGCCATGACTCGTCCCTATGGCGATGGCCAACGCATCGCAGTGGGTCTGATTTACAAAAGTGTTGACCTCTTCGGGTTGGGTATAGGCAGCCCTATGTTCTGCAATATTGCGATCGTCTTCTACACCACTTAATACGCCTAATTCCGCCTCTACAAAAATTTCCTTTTTATGAGCTAAGGCTACAATTTCTCTTGTTTTTTGAACATTGGTAGCAAAAGAGCAATGGGAATAATCAATCATCAATGACGAATAGTTTCCAGAAGCAATAACCTCCAAAGCGTGTTCCTTATTTCCATGATCCAAATGAATAGAAAAAACGGTATCTGGATAAATCTTGGAACAGGCGCGAATCATTGCTATGAGCATCTTGGGATGTGCGTAATTTCTTGCCGCTGGGGTAAGTTGAACGATGAATGGGGCTGCCGCTTTACTCCCCGCCCGAAACAAAGCATGTACTTGTTCCATCGTAAAAACATTTACTGCAGCAATAGCATATTTCCCATAACAATTTTGAAACATCTTTTTGGGGCTGACAATCATTTATGTAATGATTTATTAAACTAAATCAAAACAACAATTAAATCTAATAATGACAAAAAATTATACCCATTAGATTTATGCAAACGTTTACATATATTATTCTTGCTTTTTAAAAATATTCTAAAACTGCATAGAATTCTCAACGAATTGAGTGCTATACTAAAATTATGTTTTCCCTTTAATCCTTTGCCAATTCAACGGCAGAAGCTGCCATAGCACTGACCAAATAACGAATACCCGTGTTTTAGGTTGAGGTTGCGATTCATTTTTAAAAAAGTTAAATTGAATTGGATGAAACTTTCTTATTTTTAGTTTATGAAAACTAAAATTTTTGCCCTTCTTTCTTTTTTGTTTTTTAGCACAACGATGGATGCGCAACAGCACAAAAAATCCATCGTTAAATTTCAAAAAGAATTGAATAAAGAATTTAAAAACCCTAAAAAATCTCCCTTAAAAAAAGAAGATTTAAAGACCTTTCAAGGGTTAGCTTTTTTTCCCATTGATCAAAAATATAGGGTAACTGCAAAATTTGAACGGGCTGAAAATGCGATTCCTTTTCAAATGACAACCACCACAGATCGGCTTCCCACCTATGAAGTTTATGGCACTGCGACTTTTGTAATTGATCAGCAGGAATTTACATTGAACATCTATCAGAGTCATCAACTGAGAGCAACAAAAAAATATAAAACCCATTTATTCCTGCCCTTTACTGACCTAACCAATGGAACGGAAACCTATGGTGGAGGCAGATTTCTTGATTTGGAGATTCCAGAAGAAGGGACTTCTATTCCGATAGATTTTAATAAGACCTATCATCCGTATTGCGCCTATAATTATAGCTACTCTTGCCCTATCCCACCCGAGGAAAATGATTTAAAAATCAAGATTGAGGCAGGTGTTAAGTTGTAAAAACTGAAAGCCAAGCCAGGTAGATCTAAGGATTTCATGACCCCCTATCCCTGAATATTTTTCGTTGTATTAAAATTCATACTTTTAGACATAAAAAGTCACCGAATCTGATCTTTGACCCATGAAAACCTTGCTCCTCAATTCAAATATTTTAATTAACCATCGTAATATTTATTGAGGTTGATGAAATTAATATAGATGTAAAATTCAAAAAAAAACTTTTGAGGTATAATAATAAAATATATACTGTTATGACAAAAATTGACGAAAGAAAAAATATAATAATTACTCTAAAATCGATGTGCGGAGAAAGAAAAAAAGGAATCGACAAAAGAATTCAATTCATTAAAGGATTGAGTATTTTGAATTTGATAATAGCAATCATTTGTAGTGGAATTATTATTGCTACAATAATTCTTGAACCTCTGGGGCTTGGTTATTTTAAATGGGAAATGATGGGGCTTCTAACAATTTTGAATATAAATTTTGTTCTTCCATTACCAAAGTTTTTTTTTGAATTTAAACTACTTAACCACCACAATAAAATTTCTGACAAAAAAGATTTTATAGGTATTGAAAAATTAAACGCTGAACTAAAAACCATTGTTAATCAACTGAATAAAGATGTTAAATATAACATGTTCTATTTACCATTAATTCTAGTTATTTTAATTTCAGGAATCGTTCAAGTCACTTTCGAAGATTCAAACCCTTACTGGAATTACATAAAAATTCCCGTCCTTTTATTTTTTGGAATGACGATAACAAAGTTTTATCTGACAAATACGAAGCTCACAAAAAATATCAATCAAACGGAAAGACAGTGCTGTTCGTAAATCCCCATTTACGACACAATCCTACTTTGCCAAATCCACTAAAAATTGTTTTTTACCCCTTTAAACTTGCAAAAAGGTATTCCCGATTCATCCGAGCGATGTTTTCAAGGGAAATTCCTTTGGGACATTCCACCTCGCAAGCTCCGGTATTGGTACAGTTTCCAAAACCTTCCTCATCCATTTGTTTGACCATATTAAGGACCCGTTCGGTAGCCTCCACTTTCCCTTGAGGGAGCAGTGCATATTGAGAAACCTTGGCGGAAACAAACAACATGGCCGAAGCGTTTTTACAAGAAGCTACACAGGCTCCGCAACCGATACAAGATGCGGCGTCAAAAGCCTTATCGGCATCGTGTTTATCAATGGGAATGGAGTTGGCGTCTTGGGTATTCCCGGAAGTATTGACACTCACAAATCCACCCGCTTGTTGGATACGATCAAAAGAAGAACGATCAACCGTCAGGTCTTTGATCACTGGAAAAGCCTTTGCACGAAAGGGCTCTATGGTGATGGTGTCTCCATCTTTAAATTTACGCATATGGAGTTGACAAGTGGTGACCAACCGGTCGGGACCGTGGGCTTCTCCATTGATAAACATGGAACACATTCCGCAAATTCCTTCACGACAATCGTGGTCGAAAGCAACTGGATTTACCCCTTTCGTGATCAATTGTTCGTTTAACACATCCATCATTTCTAAAAAGGACATGTCCGGAGAAACATCCGCTATCGAATAGGTTTCCATTTTTCCTTTTGCTTCCGCATTTGCTTGTCGCCAAACTTTTAATGTCA
>Ga0181604_10002661_pt1 | contig 15389 bp, 12 predicted proteins | sample 041ome_12_FD_148663 | JGI IMG/M metagenome (GOLD analysis project Ga0181604, IMG submission 148663) | Coastal salt marsh microbial communities from the Groves Creek Marsh, Skidaway Island, Georgia - 041410US metaG (spades assembly) | ecosystem: Environmental > Aquatic > Marine > Intertidal zone...
GGCTAAAGAGATTGTTGATATTAATCAACTTCTCTGCCAGCGTAAACAATATCTGTTCCAGATTGCTCGCAGCAGGCTCTGCAATCTTCGGGGACCTTTTTATCTGTAATTAGTGTCGAAATGCTATCGATAGCTGCTATGAAAACAGGGGCTTTCCTATCAAACTTTGAGCTGTCAACTGCGAGTAAGACTCGTTCGCTTTGCCTAAGAATTGCCTTGCTCACACTAACTTCTTGCAGGTCAAAGTCCATAAGGTCCCCATTCTGTCGAAGTGCGGAGCAGCTAATTATTGCATAGTCAAAACGAAAGCCATGGATCGTGTTGCGTGCGATTTCGCCGATAAGGCCTCCGTCTGTGTGGCGAAGTTGCCCTCCTGTAACGACTACATCAATATGTCTATTTGTTGAAAGAATACTTGCGATGTTTACGTTGTTTGTGACAACCAGCAGTCCCTCATGTGTTAGTAACTCTGTTGCGACGGCCTCTGTGGTAGTGCCAATATTTAAGAACACAGCGCAGTCGTTGGGGATCATTTGCGCGCAGGCGCGGGCAATGTCAACTTTGGAAGATTGGTTTAGAATGCGTCGTTCATTATACGCAATATTTACGGTTGTTGATGGCAGAATGGCACCGCCATGAACTCTCTCTAAATCTCCGGATTCAGAGAGCTCGGTTAGATTCCTACGGATGGTTTGTGGAGTCACGCCGAAGTGCTCGACGAGCCCGTCGACTGTGACCTTTCCTTCGCGTCGTGCGATAGCGATAATCTCTGACTTTCTAATGGTTAGTGCCAACTGAGCATCCTTTTCGCTTTTGGTAATTTTACAGAAGATTTGAGATTTGTCACCTCTCCGGGGCGTACAGGTCGAAATATCATCTCCTATTGTGTATGTTTCCGCACTTATTCCAGCAAGCGTAATAAAAAATACTTCTAAATAACAGTTATTTATTATAGATCGAGCAAAATCGAACATAAAAAACTTTCCTTTTTGTTCGAATATTGCCATAAAAATAGAACACTTTTGAAGTGATTTTTGGGAAACTTTTATGGTAGCAGATTATGATCTTTTGATCATTGGTGGAGGCATCAATGGTTGCGGCATCGCCAGAGATGCGACTGGGCGTGGCTTAAAGGTATGCTTATCTGAAATGAATGATCTTGGTTCGGCAACCTCTGCATCATCCACAAAGTTGTTTCATGGTGGGTTACGCTATTTAGAATATTTTGAATTTAAACTGGTTCGCGAAGCGCTCATAGAACGTGAGAACCTTTTAAGGGCTATGCCGCATATTTCATGGCCTTTGCGCTTTGTGTTGCCCTATCACCATAGAATGCGGTTTGATATGTCGACGCCCACCTCAAAGTTGTTGGGCTGGTTGATGCCGTGGATGAAGGGAAGGCGCCCTGCATGGCTCATTCGCTTTGGCCTATTTATGTACGATCATTTGGGTGGCCGTAAGATTTTACCTGGAACTACCAGTATTTCTCTTCATGGTACGGTGGAGGGTAAAGGGCTGAAGTCAAAATTTAAGAAAGCTTTTGAATACTCTGATTGCTGGGTCGAGGATTCTCGACTAGTGATATTGAATGCTCGAGATGCGCAGCGACGCGGTGCGGATATTTTAACTCGTTCGAAGGTTGTTAGTGCTGGCGTCGTAGACGGTGTGTGGCAAGTCAAAATGCAAAATGTCACGACTGGCAACAAAAAAACGGTAACTACCAAAATGGTTGTTAACGCCGGTGGGCCCTGGGTTGGGGACGTATTGCGTAGTACTTTGATGAGCAATTCAGATGCTGATGTACGTCTTGTACGTGGCAGCCATATCGTGACTAAAAAGCTCTTTGATCATGACAAGTGCTACTTTTTCCAAGGTTCGGACGGTAGAATTATTTTTGCCATTCCTTACGAGACAGATTTTACTCTTATTGGCACGACAGACCAGGATCAAGATGATCCGACTGTGAAGCCTGAATGCACGCCGGAGGAGCGTGACTACCTGATCGAATTTATTAATGAATATCTTGCCGTACCAATTGGGGTAGAAGATATAGTATGGTCTTTCTCGGGTGTGCGCCCCCTATTCAATGATGGCGCTAGTTCTGCGTCCGCAGCAACGCGAGATTATGTATTGAAGTTAGAAGAATCCTTAGGTGCGACCTCGCTTAATGTCTTCGGCGGTAAGATTACGACCTATAGATGTCTTGCCGAAACTGCGCTGGACGAGATTCAGAAAGTTCTGTCTATCTCGGGAAAACCGTGGACGGCTGGCGTTCCGTTGCCGGGTGGAGATTTTGATGTAACCGAGGTTGATAAGCTAGTTGTGGATGCAAGGAATACCTTTTCATTTTTAACAGAGCGTTGGGCTCGTCGGCTTGTTCGCGCATATGGAACCGAGGTGTCAGATGTCCTGGGCGAAGCAAAAAATTTGAGTAGTCTTGGTAAACACTTCGGTGCTGATCTTTATCAGGTTGAAGTCGAATGGCTGATGAAAAATGAATATGCACAATGTTCAGAAGATGTGTTGTGGCGACGGACTAAAATCGGTCTGCGGCTTAACGACCAACAAATTAGCGTGCTTGATGATTGGATAAAAGAACAGCATATCTCTCAGCGTATCAGTGATTTAGAATTCTCCAAGAGTAGTAGTGTGGCAGAATAAAGGTTCTCTGCAGGAATAGGCTCTCGCCTTACGTTATTATGGTCATCAGGAATAAAGGTGCCTGCGAAGGGGTTTGTTATACCTAAACCATTCTCTCTAATACTAAGTCCCACTATTGCCTGCCCTTATGGTGGAGAATAAACGTTTGACAGAAGAGGAGCTTAAGCCTTTGTCAAATAGGTAATCTCTGAATAGCCCTGCATTTCCAGCCTGAAGTTGTTCTATGGGTCTATCTTCAAGGCATTCTTTCAAATATCTGATGCTTCTCTCAGATGCGTTGAAGAAAAACTCATTCTTATCTGAACCCTTCAGCCGGTGATAACAGGCAAGTGTATCGTCGATGGAGACGCTAGTTCTTTTTGATATAATTGGGGTTTGGTTGGTTACGGTCAGTCCGAATTCTTTGAGATGGATTTTTCCCATCCTAAGGCTGTCCCAATACCGTTCCAATCTGTCAGACAGCGCAGCCGCTGATTTAGCTGCCTTAACCTCTGACTTTGTCCCTAGAGAAACCTCAACCTTCTTCTTATTAAACCTGTGCTGCAAATCAGCAGGCACAGCCCTTGAGAAGTAGTAAGTATCTTTTCTTTTGCAAAAATATACCCGAGACCTTACCCAAACCATAATCACACAAGCTCCTGTTCCAAAACGTTAATCGTTTGGATTCAGTTACTTTGACCACCGTCCCCCGACCCTTGACTTGTGGAGTTGGCGCACCCGAGAAGCAGTTGGTGCCTAGCCCATGCGATGAACCATGTGGAAACCAGCAGAGTTCTCTCAGTTTATACATTTGTAAAAGAACGACAAGTGCGTCAAATGGTCTACCCTTTGGTCTACCAATCTGTTTTTGCCAGTAGGGCAATATAGCCTGATGTAACCTTCTGGAAACAAGCAGTTCCTACTGTTTTGCTATTAACCACATCCACTTTTGTAAAGCCTCAATCGGATAGCCGTTGCCGTAGCTTTGGCCAACGCTAGACAATACCCAGCCTCCAAGCTGGTCAATGATTTCCCCAGGACACTCAACAGCCCTCAGACGGTCTCTAAAAGCGTGGCGGAACCCATGCAGAACATAATGGCTCTCGGTGACTGTACCCATCCATTTGTTCAGTGTCTGGCTTGCGCTGTTACTCTTTAAGGTATGCCCATCACAATAGCTAGGAAATGCGAAATAGCTCTCAGTATCTAATTGGTGTGCTGCCCAAAGAGACTCTCCAACAAGTGGGATAAGGCGACGGCTTGCTTCAGTTTTGAGAGGGCGCCACGGGTGAGGTTGAACGATAGCATGAGGAATTTCGCTATTCAGTTTGATGTCTTCTATAGTCAGGCCGATAGCCTCTGAGAGGCGCATGCCACTGTCCGACAAAAGGGCAACCAGCCACCGCTTCTCGTCATTGGCAGTCTTACAGGCATGCTGGACATTTCTTATTTCTGTTAGCGGGATTGGATGCCGCACAGTCCTCTGTATGTGTTCACCCAGAAATACTCTAGAAAAGGGATTGGTTAATTCTAGGCCATTTTCGGTAGACGCAAAATTCATGACAGAACGCACCACCGAAAACATCCGCTTTGAGGTTGCTACGGTTAAACCTTTAGTCTTGAGATGGTTGCGGAGAGTAATAGCATCATGCTTGCTGTATTGGTCTGCTGGTTTGTCTCCGGATAGTTTGATAACGGTATTGATTGCCCTATCAGTGGTCTGGAAGAACGTTTTATTTTTACCAGTCCCTTTCTGTTCAAGATAGATATCTTTACATTCACTCAAAATTGGAAAAGCAGAAGTAACTATCGGGCAAGTATGCTCATTTAGAAAACGTGATAGCGTATTCTCAGAGTTGCGACGACGTAACTGCCACCATTCCTCCTCTAGTGTCTCATTTAACCGTTTTGCAGTTCGGGAGGCTTCCGAGATAGCTTTTGTTTTTAATGAACACATGATGCGTGATGTGTTGAAATGTTCCTGAATATCTTTGGGAATGCGGCGAGAAAAATAAAAGATGCCGCGTTTGGTGTAGATATATGGTGGAAAATGGTTGCCCATTTGGTTTACCTCCGGATAGCAAAACAGTAGGAACTGCTTGTTTCCAGAAGGTTACATCAGGCTATCATGGGGTAATTGGCGCACCCAAGAGGATTCGAACCTCTGACCTCTGCCTTCGGAGGGCAGCGCTCTATCCAGCTGAGCTACGGGTGCTTATTTACGCACTTTATACACTGTTTCCGCCAACAATGTGAACAATCAAATTTTATTATAGCATAAGTAATAAGTGGTGTAGGAACAGTCTATTTAACTTATAGGTGTAACGTCTAGGCGCAACTTCCAAACAAAAGAATCAGCGGGTGAGATCTAGAAAAATATCCTCAAGATCAGGTTGATAGGTACTGACATCCATTATCTGAATGCCAGCATTGACTATTTGCTTCAAGATATCACCAGAGCTGATTTTTTCTGGATTAAATCTAATTGTAAATCCGCTAGAGGTCATAATTGGATTTAAGGATTGTATCTCATCTGGAAGCGCTTGGTTTTGCTGCTTTTCTGGTATGGTAACACTTAAATCCTTTCGCCCTGCGGATTTTAGCAAATCAGATTTGGTTTTACTCACCATAACCTCGCCATGATTTAAAATGGCAACATGGTCACATAGCTCTTCTGCTTCTTCAAGGTAATGGGTGGTAAGAACGATTGTAACGCCTGCATCATTTAGGCTTCGCACATTATCCCATAGTTTCTGGCGTAATGCCACGTCAACACCGGCGGTTGGTTCATCCAAGATAAGCACTGGCGGTGAATGCACCATCGCTTTTGCAACCAGCATTCGCCGTTTCATTCCGCCAGAAAGTGTCCGTGCGTAAGCATGACTTTGTTCTGTAAGCCCTACCATCTCAAGAATTTCTTTTGTGAGCCGCTCTTTGCGCGGAATATTATACATTCCAGCAGTGAATTCTAAAGATTCATGTGGCGTTAGGAATACATCGATATTTAATTCTTGCGGTACAATGCCAATATTAGCTCTGCATTGTCTGGGATTAATGTCCAAATCCTCTCCCCACACAGTTACACGTCCAGTTGACTTAATCACGGTTCCAGCAAGTATATTTATTAAGGTTGATTTACCCGCACCATTTGGGCCAAGAAGTCCAAAAATACATCCAGTAGGTATAGCAAGATTTATATCCTTCAGCGCATTTTTTGGCTTTGACGATCCTTGCGCTTTATAGGTTTTTGATAAACCTTCTAGCCGAATTGCTATATTATCTTGAGGCCTATTCAGAAATGATCTTGGACTGTTTTTCATTGCCAAACACTTTCTTGGATGACTGTCCTAACAGGCATGTCTATTTCAGGATTGTTTTTTAAAAGATAAGGAAGCATCAAAAATAGGTCTTGGTGTCGTTAAAATATCAATAGTCTTGATGTGCCTTAAATTTAAATCAAATGCCAGATGTTTCTTTTATATTTGTGATAAACTGATTATTATGTGAGTTATGAAAGAAAAATAATATGCAAATCATGATGATATATAGCTGGCTTTGGGCTTGAATTTTATTCATCAAATTATGAAGCAAGGAAGTGTTGATGTTAAAACCAGAAAAAAAAACAGGAGAACAAGGCCATAGTCACTCAAGTAAGCGTGTTTCCTGTAACGGTGGGGCCGGAGCATTAGGCCATCCTCTAATCTGGTTAACCTACGGACAGGGTGGGAGCGTCATCTGTCCATATTGTTCCAAAAAATTTGACTCTCAACAACCAGAATGAAACACGCGCAGCAATCTGACAGACTGGTATTGGTTGATGGTTCTGGATATATATTCCGAGCTTATCATGCATTGCCGCCAATGTACCGAGCCGATAGCACACCCGTAAATGCCGTATTTGGTTTTACGAAAATGCTAATAAAATTAGTGACCGATCTTCAGCCCCAATCAATAGCGGTTATTTTCGATGCTGGCAGAAAAACCTTTCGGAACGAGATTTATTCTGAATATAAAGCCAATAGAGGGGAGCCTCCAGAAGAGCTTATACCGCAGTTTGATTTGGTAAGGCAGGCAACAGAAGCGCTTAATTTACCTATGTTTGAGATGGTCGGGTATGAGGCAGATGACGTTATAGCTACATTTGCGAAACAGGCTTTTATTAAGGGTCAAGATTGTCTTATCGTATCTTCTGATAAAGATTTAATGCAGCTTGTAAATAAGCATGTGAAATTATTAGATCCAATGAAAAATACCGTTATTGGCGATGAAGAAGTTCAGTTAAAATTTGGTGTTTTTCCAGATAGAGTTGTTGATGTGCAGGCTTTGGCAGGGGATAGCTCTGATAACGTCCCTGGTGTGCCGGGTATCGGTATTAAAACAGCGGCAGAGTTAATCAATCATTTTGGAGATCTTGAGGCGTTACTCGCGCAGGCAGAGACGATTAAACAACCCAAACGGCGCGAAAATATTGTTCAATTTGCGGATCAAGCTCGCCTATCTCAGCAATTGGTGCTGCTTCGTGATGATGTTCCTGTGGATATGCAGATTAGTGAGCTTATTCTGCCAGAATTAGATCATAAGAAACTATGCTCTTTTCTCGTGGAGCAGGGATTTAAAAGTCTGGCAGTTTCCCTTGGTTGTGCAGAACAAACAAAAGAGCGTCCGTTTATAGACCCAGCAAGCACACATGATGAAAACGTACAAAAAGATGAGCGTAAATCGAGTGGTGAGCCTTTCATTTCAGAGCCTCAGATGCCCTATGTTGATGAGGTGTCTTATCAGCTTATCACGGATTTGCAGCAGCTTGATAGCTGGTGTGAGATGGCGCGCGAACAAGGCAAGATAGCGATTGATACAGAAACAACCTCTCTTAATGCGGCGTCTGCTGATCTGGTTGGCGTTGCACTTGCAATTGCCCCGGGGAAGGCATGCTATTTACCGCTGCGACATTCACATAAAACAGAAATTTCAGAACAGGCAGGTCTTGATTTTGGGGATTCTGCTGATACTGGCGCTTCTGGCGATTTTAGGGATAGCTCTGAAAGTCAGGATAAGCACTACCAGCAAGTTGATTTTGATGAAGCGATAAAACGATTAAAGCCTTTGCTTGAAGATCCTGCAATTTTGAAAATTGGTCACAATTTGAAATATGACGCGCATATTTTGCAACAAGAGCGCAATGGAAACATCAGGCTATCTCCGCTGGATGACACCATGTGTTTATCTTATGTGTTAGATGCTGGAAGAGTAGAGCGCCACGGGCTAGATTTTCTAGCTATGCATTGGCTCTCGCATCAAACAATTAAATATCAAGATGTGTGCGGCAAGGGCGTGAAGCAAATTTCATTTGCGCAAGTAACACCAGAAAATGCAAAGGACTATGCAGCAGAAGATGCAGATATCACATTGCGTCTGTGGATGATGTTAAAGCCAAGGCTTGCCAATGAGGGAATGACAATAGTTTATGAGCGGCTTGAGCGCGCCCTCATTCACGTTTTATCCTCGATGGAACAAAATGGCATTGTAGTTGATGCCTCGATTTTAAGGCGCCTATCAAATGAATTTGCGGGTAAAATTGCTCTTTTGGAAACAGAAATTCATTCCCTAGCCGACCAAGAATTTAATATTGCCTCTCCCAAGCAGCTTGGCGAAATATTGTTTGAGAAACTTGGCTTTGAAGGGGGCAAAAAATCCAAAACAGGGGCGTGGTCTACGGGCGCAGATATACTAGATGAAATGGCTGCTGCTGGTAGTATAATTGCACAAAAAGTACTAGATTATCGCCAATTAGCAAAATTAAAATCAACCTATACAGATGCATTGCTTGAGAGTGTAAATTCTCGTACTGGACGGGTTCACACATCCTACTCAATGGTGGGGGCATTAACAGGTCGCCTCTCATCATCAGATCCTAATTTGCAGAATATTCCTATTCGAACAGAGGAGGGGCGTTCCATTCGAACGGCATTTATAGCAGAGCCCGGGTTTAAGATTATTTCTGCTGATTATTCACAGATTGAGCTAAGGCTGATTGCCCATATTGCTAAAGAAAAGACCATGCTAGAGGCTTTTCGGAATAATATCGACATTCATGCTCAGACCGCAGCAGAAGTATTTCAGATTCCAATCGATCAACTTGATAGTGAAACAAGAAGGCAGGCTAAGGCTATAAATTTTGGCATAATATATGGCATTTCAGGCTTTGGACTTGCACGCCAGCTTAGTATATCACAAACAGAAGCAAGAGATTACATCAAAGCTTATTTCGCGCGCTTTCCAGGGATTCGTGATTACATGGAACAAATGAAACAAGTTGCACGCGATAATGGATTTGTGGAAACCCTATTTGGCAGGCGCATTTATATCTCTAACATAAAATCCTCCAATGGCGCTGTGCGTGGGTTTGCCGAACGTCAGGCCATAAATGCCCCTATTCAAGGAAGTGCGGCAGACATAATCAAAAGAGCAATGATTAAAATGCCTGATACAATCAGCGCGTTGAATTTGAACACAAAAATGCTCTTGCAAGTGCATGATGAATTAATATTTGAAACAGCTGAGAGTGAGATAGATATCACATTAGAGGCAATTAAAACAACGATGGAAGCTGCTCACCAACCTGTCATATCGCTGGATGTTCCAATTATTGTTGATGGTGGTGCTGCGGATAGCTGGGCAGAAGCGCACTGACCCTACATGACAGCATAATTAGAATATCTTTGCTTGTTTGCAATTACTGCGCCTTAATCTTGCCTTTTAACTGCCGTGTTTTGGTTATTATTATTTTCTTAATTGGGGCAAATATTAAGATAATGTTCGTTTCTAAATAAGGGTTAATGGTAAAGGAGAATTAGATGGTCAATAAGATTGCTCTTGTAGATGATGACCAGAATATAATTGCATCTGTTTCAGTTATGCTTGAGCAAGAAGGCTATGAGGTGGATTGTTATTTCGATGGAGAACAGGCACTTTATGGCATTTTAAATAGACCAGTTGATTTGGGTATTTTGGATATAAAAATGCCGCGTATGGATGGGGTGGAGCTTCTTCAAAAGCTTCGACATAAAACAGATATGCCTGTTATTTTTCTTACCAGTAAAGATGATGAGTTAGATGAAGCATTAGGGCTTAGTATTGGTGCAGATGACTATATCACGAAACCCTTCTCGCAACGATTGCTAATAGCTAGAATTAAAGCAGTACTTAGACGCTCCAAATTGCAAGAAGACTCCCAATCCGTCTCAGAAGATACTATAAAATATGGGGAGCTTTTGTTAGATCCTGACCGCCATTTATGTAGATGGAAACAAAAAGATGTTAAATTGACTGTTACAGAGTTTTTGATGCTTAAGGCTCTTATTCTGCGGCCAGGCCATGTTAAAAGCAGAGATCAGTTAATGGATGCAGCTTATGGCGAGTCTATATTTCTAGATGACAGGACGATAGATAGCCATATAAAAAGACTGCGTCGAAAGTTTCGGGTAATTGATCCGACTTTCGATCAGATTGAAACTTTGTATGGCATTGGGTATCGATATAGCAATGATTAGCGCATTATGCATAATTTCTTCTACATTATTGGATAATCTGTTTCCAAATAGCTGGGGAAGTTGCTAGTGAGTGATGATCCTATAGCAAAACGTCTCGTTAGTCCTCTTTCTATTCGAATTTTGCTGATAATGCTTCTTCCGCTGGTGCTGTTTTTTATCGGTATTCTAGCTGTTGACAGATATAGAATTGTTTTAATCGATGCAGAATTAAGTGCCTTAAAACGCCAAGGGGAGACACTTGCACGCTCGCTTGCTTTAGCAGATACCGATACCTACAATAATACGGATAATCCAAGGGGTGCAAATAGAGGTCTTGCCCCATCTACTTTGAGGCATGTTCTTCCATTAGTTGGTTATGGCTCTTCCCTAAGGGCAAGGATATATCAGCCCTCTGGTAGAATCATGGCCGACACAGCAAAAAATCAAATGCCAGATTCAGTAGTTCAGATGTCGGTCAGAACACGAGAACCCTTTCTAGGCAGTTTGAAAAATGAAATTATCGCCTCTATTTCCAGATTTAGCAATTTTGTAAATGGCGTGGAAAAGCTCCCTGAAATACCTAATCGCAGACTCTATTCTGCCAATCAGATACCTGCTTTGAAGAATGCAATGATGGGCAGAAAAGTTAGCATGAGCTGGCGCACCCCATCTGGCGCGCTTGTGCTTGGTGTGGCTTTGCCCATACAAGAATTGCGCGTCGTGAGAGGCGCATTGTTGCTGACTAAAAATGGCTCGGATATCGAAGCTGAGATTGCAAAAGTCCAATGGGCGTTTTTCTTATTATTATGCGCCATGTTTTTTCTGACTATCATTCTGGGACTGTATTTATCGAGGTCAATAACGCGGCCAATAGTTGAGCTAGCAGCCGCTGCAAGACGAGTTGCAAACGCCAAAAACAAATCCATGAAGCTTACCGACCTCCCAAATAGAAAAGACGAAATAGGAGATTTGTCCACAGCGCTTCAAGAAATGACAGATGATTTGCAAGAAAGAATAAAGGCAACGGCAGGATTTGCAGCTGATGTTGCGCATGAGCTAAAAAATCCGCTGACCTCTCTTCGGTCAGCTGCAGAAACATTTTCAAGGATAAAAAATCAATCTCAGCAACATCTGTTAATGGGTGTTATTCTTGAAGATGTAACAAGGCTCGATAGGCTGATCACCGACATTTCTCAAGCTAGTAGAGTAGAGGCAGAGCTTGCCCAGACCCATCGAGATAATGTAGATTTCAGCGCGCTTGTGGATAGCTGGGTTTCCATGATGCGTGATAGATACCCCGATATTAAACTGAGTTGGAAGCAGATTGATAATAGCCAAGATAAAACTCATTTTGAGGTGAGCATTCACACGGGAAGAATAATTCAGATTCTGGATAATCTATTGGCGAATGCAATTAGTTTTAACCCTCCTGACCAGGAAATCGAGCTTGAGCTTTACATAACAGGAAGAAACAAACAAAAAATCTGTTTTTCTATTTGTGATCATGGCCCTGGCATTCCTGATGCAAATCTTGATACTATTTTTAATAGATTTTATTCGCAAAGACCTAATGACGAAGCCTTTGGTCATCATTCTGGTTTAGGGCTTTCGATTGCAAGGCAAATAGCTGAGGCTCATGGTGGGGACTTATATGCAGGTCACGCAGCAGGGAACGGCGCGGTTTTCTTCCTCGAACTACCGCTTGCCAAACAGACCTAAGCTTGACAGTAATTATTTTTTGCCTAAATCCTCAATTAAGGGTTTTGTTCAAAATAAATAGCATCTTGGTCAAGATTTGGAGTAATTAAGATATGGCAGATGATCTGAGCATTAATAAAGACGCGGCAGGTGCACGTATTGTTCTCGTAATTGGACCATCTGGTGCGGGTAAATCAACAGCTTTGAATGCGCTTGAGGATGCGGGCTTTTCGGCAGTGGATAATCTTCCCTTATCTTTAATCGATCAATATATCGCGTTAGAAGTTGAAACAGCAAAACGAAGAATTGCACTTGCTGTTGACATGCGAACGACAGGGTTTGAGAAAAAGGTAGTCACAGGGCTTATTCAAAATTTAAAATCTAAATTTATGGATACCTGCCAGATTGTCTATATTCATGCCCACCTATCTGAAATTATAAAAAGATATCAAACGACAAGACGACATCACCCGCTTGTTGAAGCAGGTAATTTAAATGAGGCTATAGAAATAGATTTTGCTGCAATGGACGGGCTTGACTCATTTGCAGATATCATCTTGGATTCAACTGACTCAGACCCTTCTGGATTTAGAACTATCCTACTCTCTCGACTTGGATTGCCTGCTCTTAACCCGGTGCCCTTATCTATCTCAAGTTTTTCCTTACGTAAAGGTGTCCCTGAAGCGGTGGATTATGTATTTGATACAAGGTTTCTTAATAATCCTCATTGGCAGGAGGAGCTGCGTCATCTAACAGGCATAGACAGAGAAGTGCAGGAATTTGTTCAAGCTGATATTGGATTTCAAGCCTTTATGAGCAATGTGACACAAATAATAGAATTGGTGCTACCTGCATTGCAACGCACAGGCCGGCCACAATTAGGGGTCGCCTTTGGATGTACAGGGGGGCGTCATCGCTCTGTTACTTCGGCGGAGTATTTGGCCTCTTGGGCCACAAAAAAACAAATCAAACATGTGCTAGAACATTTAGAACTATAATCGGGAATTTTAATCGAGTATTATAATCGGGCATTATAATTCAGCCAATAGAATCACCCAATGCCAAATGGCAGGGTGATTCTGGCGGGGAACGGCATTATTTCTAAGATTTAAACTTAGAAAATTTTTAAAATGCTACTTAAAAAAGGCTATCGCTAGTTTGGTAAGTTTGCTATCACGCCGTAAATGAATTGGCGTAAATGAAACGGATGGATTTAAATCAATGAGTGATTATATTATTGCAGATATCAGCCTTGCTGAGTGGGGCCGAAAAGAACTTTCAATCGGCGAAAGTGAAATGCCTGGTTTGATGGCACTCAGAGAAGAATTTGGGAGCTCCAAACCTCTTAAAGGGGCACGGGTTGCTGGATGTCTTCATATGACAGTGCAAACAGCGGTGCTTATTGAAACCTTAACTGCACTTGGGGCTGATGTGCGTTGGTCGTCCTGTAATATTTTTTCAACACAAGACCATGCAGCTGCTGCAATTGCTCAGTCAGGAGTGCCAATATTTGCTAAAAAAGGCGAGACATTGGAAGAATATTGGGCCTATGTGGATAAGATTTTCGACTGGCCTGAAGGTGAAGCTGCCAATATGATACTAGATGATGGCGGTGATGCGACTATGTATATTTTGCTAGGCGCTAAACTTGAAGCTGGAGAAGAGGTTCTAGAAAACCCTGCCTCAGAAGAAGAAACTTTTCTAAAGCAGCAGATTTTAAAAAGACATCATACGCACAAGGGGTGGTTTACCCGCCAGCGAGATGCCATAAAAGGGGTTTCGGAAGAGACCACAACAGGGGTTCTTCGACTATATCAGCTCGCTGAACAAGGACAATTACCGTTTCCAGCAATAAATGTGAATGACTCTGTCACTAAATCAAAATTCGATAACCTATATGGTGTGCGCGAGTCACTGGTAGATGGAATACGCCGTGCCACAGATGTTATGCTTGCAGGAAAGGTTGCTTTGGTATGCGGATTTGGGGATGTGGGCAAAGGCTCTGCTGCCTCCCTTCGTCAGGGCGGCGCACGGGTAATGGTAACCGAAATTGACCCGATATGTGCGTTGCAGGCCGCTATGGAAGGATATGAAGTTGTCACATTAGATGATGTTGCATCCAAAGCTGATATTTTTGTAACAGCGACAGGCAATAAAGATGTGATAACGCTTGATCACATGCGTGATATGAAAGATAGAGCGATTGTGTGTAACATTGGACATTTCGATAATGAAATTCAAGTATCCTCACTATCAAATTATGTATGGAGCGAAATCAAGCCTCAGGTAGATGAAATTGAATTTCCAGATGGTAAGAGGATGATTTTGCTTGCAAAGGGACGACTTGTTAACCTTGGGTGTGCAACAGGCCATCCGTCTTTTGTTATGTCTGCCTCATTTACAAATCAGGTGCTGGCACAAATCGAATTATGGCAAGATAGCAATAAGTATGAAAATAAAGTCTATACGTTGCCAAGGCATTTGGATGAAAAAGTTGCCGCGCTTCATTTGGATAAAATTGGTGCCAAACTCACCGAATTAAGAGAAGACCAAGCAAATTATATTGGCGTTGAGCAGCAAGGCCCCTTTAAGTCTGAAGAATATAGGTACTAATTCGGGCATCTAAATGGAATGGACCATAGCTTCTATTGAGGAAGAATCGGTATATAATTTAGGGCGTATACTTGCAGATTATGTAAGGCCAGGGGTTGTTTTCTGTCTTTCTGGAGACCTTGGTTCTGGGAAGACAACGCTGGCACGAGCCATCATCAGGAATGCTTGTAATAATGTTGGCGAGATTCCAAGCCCAACTTTTAACCTTGTGCAAAGCTATGAGGTGGGTGCTGGTTTTGAAATATGGCATCTTGATCTCTACCGATTAAATAATATCGAAGAGGCAATAATGCTCGGCCTTGAAGAAGCGCTCATAGAGCATTGTTGCATTATTGAATGGCCAGGTCTGATAGCGCCAATAATGCCTGCTCACAGCATCTATTTTCAGCTGGATTTTCAAGATAGAAATAGTAGTAGCCTGTCTAACCAGCGTATGATTACTATTAAAACCTCTAATCCAATTATGGCGTCTTTTAATGGACTGCACGAATGATTTAACAGGTCGATAAAAAATACTGCCCTTAAACCTTATCTGAGCTATTATCAAATTGATGATAAAATCTGGATTTTACACCATCCCAGCTTCACAGGCTTTTGCTGATACTCTTGTCACTGGAATCATAGATAAATTTCCAGAACCAGAACAACTAGCTAGGATAGAGCTATATCTGCCGAGTAGAAGAGCTATTTCTTCTATCAAGGAAGCATTTTTAAAGCATCAGAATAAGGGCCCTATATTACTGCCAAAAATGTTCGCAGTAGGTGAGCCAGATGAAGAGGTTGCTTTAAATATCACTATTGAGAGGCTTGAGTTAGACGAAGCAATTAATGGGTTTGAAAGGCAATGCCTTATTGCATCGCAAATACAGCATTTTCCAATTGGTGGTCGGCGAATGGCGCCTGCGCCTG
>Ga0181604_10002662_pt1 | contig 15385 bp, 17 predicted proteins | sample 041ome_12_FD_148663 | JGI IMG/M metagenome (GOLD analysis project Ga0181604, IMG submission 148663) | Coastal salt marsh microbial communities from the Groves Creek Marsh, Skidaway Island, Georgia - 041410US metaG (spades assembly) | ecosystem: Environmental > Aquatic > Marine > Intertidal zone...
AAAAGATGGAGCAACATATTCCTAATCCTGGGGCCGCAGGTTCGAATCCTGCCGGGGACACCAACGCCTTTTGCCCCGCAAAAGGCGGACGCTCCCATGCTCTATCATTAGCCCGTCAGGCTTTTGCGCAGCAAACGCCGAGAGGGCGCGGGGTCTTCTACCTTTGCTGTAAAATCTCTGGCGGATCAAACGCCGTGACCTTTGGCAATTCCCCGTCGTACCGTTCAATCTCCACCATGCAGGTATGCGCAATCGGGCCTTGGGCCAGGCTGGAGGTGCCTTTGTCTGGGGTGAGCATGTTCGGGTTGCCGTGTTTGCAGAGGCTGCCGGGCTGGCCGGGCGCCAGTGGGTCAAACCAAGCCCCGGTGGGAAGCTGCATGACGCCGGGGCGGATGGTATCGCTGATGATGGCGGCGCTGAGGCATGCGCCGCGGTCATTGAACAGGCGGACGATATCGCCGTTACTGATGTTGCGCGCTGCGGCATCATCCGGATGGAGTGTGACGGGCTCCCGGCCATGGATCTTGGATTTCCGGCTATGACCGCCATGGTCCAGTTGCGAATGCAGCTTTGTTGATGGTTGGTTGGAGATCAGGTGCAGCGGATAGCGCGTATCCGCTTGGCCCAGCCATTCTAGTGGTTCCAGCCATGCCGGATGACCGGGGCAATCTGCATAGCCAAAGCTGGCGACGGTTTCAGAAAAGATTTCGATGCGGCCGCTTGGTGTGCGGAGTGGGTTGGCCGTTGGGTCCGCCCTGAAGGCTTCCAGCATCACGTTTGGTTTTGCGGGTGGCGGGACCTCGTGCCAGCCTTTCTGTCGAAGGTCATCCAGCGATGGCATCTCAATCCCGTCGCTGGAGACTTTCTGGCGGGATACATCGTAAATCCAGCGCTGCCATTCTTCCGCCGTTCGCCCTTCGCTGAACTTCGCTTCAACGCCCATATGCCGTGCGACACCGCGTAGGATGTCGTAGTCGTCCCGGGCTTCGCCTGCTGGCGCGCTGGCTTGTTCCATGGCGACCAGGAAACGGTCACGGGGCGTGATGGCTAGGTCTGACCGTTCGAGGTGGGTGGTGCAGGGGAGGACGATATCCGCGTGCTTTGCAGCGGCGTTCCAGCACCAATCGTGGACGATAATGGTGTCCGGCTGGCGCCAGGCGTGCAGCATCCGGTTCAGGTCCTGGTGATGGTGGAACGGATTGCCACCGGCCCAGTAGACGGCCTTGATATCCGGATAGGTATAGCGCGTGCCGTTGTAATCGAAGGGCTTGCCGGGATTAAGCAGCATGTCGCTGATGCGTGCAACTGGGATGAAGCGGTCTATCGGATTGTCGAACTGCGGCAGCGATGCGGCCTTCAACATATTGAAATCGAGACCGACCGTGTTGACCGCACTATAGCCAAAGCCGATACCGCCGCCGGGCAGCCCGATCTGGCCAATCATAGATGCCAGCGCAATCGCTGCCCAGAACGGCTGCTCGCCATGGTCTTGGCGGGTGAGGGACCAACTGACGGACAGCATCGTCCGCCGGGTGGCCATCCGGCGGACGATGCTGCGCAGGCTGTCTGCTGGAATTTCGCTGATCTCTGCGGCCCATTCAGCGGTTTTAGGGACGCCGTCATTCTCACCCAATAGATAAGCGCGGAATGTATCAAATCCGGTCGTATAGCCATCAAGGAATGCTTGGTCGTGCAGGTCTTGGCTCAAAAGCGTGTGTGCCAAGCCCAGCATGACTGCGACATCGGTTGAAGGGCGTGGAGCCAGCCATTCGGTCAGTGCTTCTTCCAGCACATCAGCGCGGATCGGGGAAATGTTGACGAACTGAACACCCGCCGCCCCTGCAGCCTGAACGCCACCACGCTGGACATGCCTGCCGCCACCGCCCTGGCTGATCTGGCCGTTTTTTAGTGGCACGCCGCCGAAAGCCACAAACAGCTTGGTATTTTCCGCAATCGCTTCCCAGGGGGAGGCTGCGTAGACGATTTCCCGATAGCCACCAAGCACGTGCGGAACCGTCACTTCCGCTGCCGCGAAGCTATAGGTGTCGCGGGATGTGGTGTAGCCGCCAATGCAATTCAGGAACCGTTTCATCTGGCTTTGCGCATGGTGGAAGCGCCCGGCACTTGCCCACCCATATGAGCCAGCATAGATCGCTTCATTGCCATGCTCGCGGGAGATACGCGCGAGTTCATCGCCGACGATCTTCTCTGCTTCTTCCCAGCTCACCTGGACGAAAGGTTCCGCACCGTGCTTGTCTTTCGCAGCACCCGGCCCGTTCTCTAGCCAGGATTTCCGCACCATTGGCGCTTTGATCCGGCTTGGCGCATCCAGCACATCAACGATGCCCGTGCCGATGGGGGAGGGATCAGGATCAATTTCGAACGGGTGCAGCGCTTTAACGACGCCATCCTCCGCCTCAACCCGGTAGGTGCCCCAATGGGTGGCGGTTAATGGAAGCTTCGAATGTTCGTTCATCTGGGCGCTGGTCCTGCCTTCAATCCTTGGATGGACAGCTTAGCGGACTGGCGCGCCCGGAACCATTCTTTCTAGTGGCCTGGGAAGGGTGATCAGTCCGCCCGAAATGTTTCCACAGCTTTCTCTTGGTCCAGCGTTTCTTTCATCGCCATGTTGCGGATTGCGCGTTGGACTTTCTCGAAGGCGCGCACTTCAATCTGGCGTACCCGCTCACGGCTGACACCGAACACGCCGGAGAGTTCTTCCAGTGTGGCAGGGTCATCCTTTAGGCGGCGTTCCACCAGAATGCGGCGTTCACGCTCCGTCAGGTTCTTCATGGCCGCTTGCAACATGGCCCGGCGGTGATCGAGTTCCTGGCTTTCAGCAACAGTTACATCCTGGGTGTCTGTGTCATCCGCCAGCCAATCCTGCCATTCAGACTCGCCATCCGCACGCATGGGCGCGTTCAGGGATTGGTCCCCGCCTGTCATGCGGCGGTTCATCTGGACGACTTCGTCTTCCGTGACTTTCAGGTCCGTTGCGATCTTTGTGACGCTCTCTGGTGCCAGGTCGCCATCATCGATCTCATGAATTTTGCTTTTCATGCGGCGGAGATTGAAGAACAGCTTCTTCTGCGCCGCCGTCGTGCCCATCTTCACAAGTGACCAAGAGCGGAGAATATATTCCTGGATAGAGGCCCGTATCCACCACATCGCATAGGTGGACAAACGGAAGCCCTTATCTGGCTCAAACCGCTTTACGGCCTGCATCATCCCGACATTGCCTTCGGAAATCAGCTCAGCGACCGGTAGGCCGTACCCCCGATAGCCCATGGCAATCTTGGCGACCAGGCGCAGATGGCTGGTGACCAGCGTGTGGACAGAATCAACGTCACCTTCCTCGCGCCAGCGTTTGGCGAGTGCGAATTCGTCATCTGCTTCCAGCATGGGGAATTTGCGGATTTCCTGCAGGTAGCGCTGCAAGTTACCGTCCGCTGTCATCACGGGCATATTGCGGGGCGCGGGGGCCATTTCAGTCATCGCATTGTCCTATCAGCCATCCTGCCAATGTGTCGTGTACCAATTCTGCCCTTGAATAAGGCGGAATTGCGACAGAGACGCATTAATAAAGCGTCATTTTCCAGAAAGGGTTACCCCAAGCGCCTTGAGCAGCGCATCCATATCATCTGGGAGCGGACTTTCGAATTGCAATGTTTCGCCTGTGAGCGGATGGATGAAGCCCAATGTGGCGGCATGCAGCGCTTGGCGGCGGAAATCTTGCGCTGCGTCGAGTGCGGCATCATCCAAACGGGCGCGACGGGCCTTGCTGACGCGGCCATACAAAGGGTCGCCGATCAATGGCCAGCTGGATTCGGCCATATGCACGCGAATTTGGTGGGTGCGGCCCGTCTCTAACCGGCACTCCAACAATGCTGCACCAAGGCCGCTGGCAGCGCGCGTCGTGTAATGAGTGCGCGCGTCCTTACCGCCAGAGTGCACGACGGCCATGCGCTTGCGATTACGAGGATCGCGGCCAATAGCACCATCAATCGTGCCGGATGCGGGTGCTGGCTTGCCCCATACGATGGCGTTGTAGGCTCGTTCTGCCGTATGTGCCGCGAACTGCTTGGACAGGCCTTGGTGCGCTGCATCCGTTTTGGCGACAACGAGAAGGCCGCTCGTGTCCTTATCGATCCGATGAACAATGCCGGGCCGTTTCACGCCGCCGATCCCAGAAAGGCTTTGCCCGCAATGATGCAGCAGCGCGTTGACCAGGGTGCCTGTCCATTGGCCGGGGGCTGGATGGACGGTCATGCCTGTAGGCTTGTCGACAACGATCAGGCTGTCATCCTCATAGATAACCTTCACCGGGATATCTTCGGGCAAGGGTTCAGCGTCGATAGGTTCTGGCGGTTCCAGATTATAGGTTTCGCCCGGCTTGATCCGGTATGAGGGTGTGATTGCGCCACCAGATTCCCTGGCGACGGCGCCGGCCTGGATCATAGCCGTAATGCGGGCGCGGGAAATGTCAGGAAACGCATCGGCCAGGAAGCGATCCAAGCGCGCGCCTGCTTGGTCGTCTTCGACGCTTGCGGATAGGGGGCCTGGGTCGGCCTGATCATCACTCATAACAGGTGCGGCTGCCGATCATGTTGGGCTGCTTTATCTTAGGCGGCCAAGGCGGAATATCGAGACTTGCCTAGCGTGATGCGGGCTGGGGGGCAAGCAGTGCAGCATGAAATCAACACTATGCAAGGTTGGCGATAGGATCAGCGGGGCCTCTAGTCTATAAGGAGCGCCTGTTTATCGAGTGAGCGGCGGTGGGAATGGCTTTGGTAAAAGCATTAGTAATTGGTATGGGCGTTCTCATCGCGGCGGGTTTGGTCGTGATTGTGGTGACGTTGGTGCAGCGAACAGGCTCGCCATCCGGCCCGCCGGTGACAGATACAGCCGCACTGAAAGCAGGCGAACGGCTGGAAAGCGCTACGCTCGACGGGTCGCGGGTGCTTCTGCACATCGTCACGCCAGATGGCGGTGCGCGCCTGGAAGTGCGGGACCTTAAGAAGGGGCAGCTTGTGGGTACAGTCCTGGTCGAAGGCGCGCCCTGACGGCATGACAGACGGGGGTTCGCCATCACCGAATGCGCAGTTTGCGGCCTGGATGAAGGCCGTTGCCGATAATGGTGATCGTGAGGCTTTCGCCAACCTGTTTCAGCACTTCGCACCGCGCTTGAAGGCCTACATGCTGCGCTTGGGTGCAACCAACGCATTGGCGGAGGAATTGGCGCAAGAGACCATGCTGATTATGTGGCGGCGGGCGAAGTCCTATAATCCTGAAGCCGCAGCGGTATCGACTTGGCTCTTCACCATCGCCCGGAATAAGCGGATTGATGGCGTGCGGAAGCAAAAACGCCCTGAAATTGATCTGAATGATCCAACCTTCACAACAGATCCTGAACGTCCTGATCAGATTTTGAACCGGGTTCAGGAAGCGGAGCAGGTGCGTGAAGCGATTAAAGCTTTGTCTGACGAACAGGCCGAGGCCATCCGCATGTCCTTTTATGAAGGCCTGACCCAAGCTGAAATCGCGGAACGCACAGGCTTGCCGCTAGGGACAGTGAAATCCCGAATGCGATTGGCGCTGCGCCGACTTCGGAAAAACTGGGGCGGTGCGGAAGACCCGCCCGAATAACGGAATGTTGCTGGCGACGGCAGGCCGTGCGATTTTGGCGGCCGTTCTAGAAAATGGAGTGACCCTATGGATCGCGCAACGTTTGAAACTGAATTGGCCCGTGATGGCTATGCCTGCCGCGAAAGTGGCATGGACGCCAATACGTTCAATGACACCCACACACACCCGTTTGACGCCCGGCTATTTGTAACCGCTGGCGAGATTACGGTGAATTTCGAAGGTTCTGAGAAAACTTGCCGCCCAGGCGATAGCTTCAGCCTGGCTGCAAACATTCCGCACACGGAAAAGGTTGGCCCAGAGGGCGTTTCATACGTCGCAGGCCGCCGGGAGCCTTGATTCTCAGTCCTGTGCTGGATCCGCTAGGACTTTAGCGGTTCTAGCACGGAGACATAGTTGGCTACGGCTGTGCCGCCCATGTTGAACACGGCTGTCAGCTCGGCACCGTCAACCTGCATGTCGCCTGCTTGCCCAAGCGCCTGCATCGCCGCGACGATGTGCATGGATACACCTGTTGCACCAATGGGATGACCTTTGGCCTTCAGGCCGCCTGATGGGTTGATCGGCAGCTTGCCATCTTTCTGCACCCAGCCTTCATCAATCGCGATGCGGCCTTTGCCTTTGGGCGTTAGGCCCATGGCTTCGTATTCCAGCAGTTCTGCAGTCGTGAAGCAGTCATGGGTCTCGACGGCGGATAGGTCATCCAATGTGATGCCAGCCGCTTCTTTGGCGCGGGCCCAGGCGAGGGCAGGGCCTTCCATTTCCAGCATGTCGCGGGCGGACATGGGCAGGAAGTCATTGACCTGTTCAGCGGCGCGGAACGTCACGGCTTTATCTGCGGACGCGGCTTCATCATTTGCGCAAAGGATAATCGCCGCGGCGCCATCAGATACCAAGCTGCAATCCGTCCGGCGGAGCGGGCCAGCGACCAGCGGGTTCTTGTCTGAGACTGTGTTGCAGAACTGGAAGCCCAGGTCTTTCCGCATCTGCGCAAATGGATTGCCGACGCCGTTCGCGTGATTCTTCGCAGCAATTTTGGCAAGCACGTCTGATTGATCGCCATAGCGTTGGAAATACCGATGGGTGAGTTGGCCGAATACCCCGGCGAATCCGGCAGGCGTATCCGCTTCCTCACGCACATAGGCGCATTTCAGCAGGATGTCGCCGATTTCTGGGCCAGGGGTGTCCGTCATTTTCTCGACGCCAACAACAAGCGCGCGGCGGGCGCGGCCAGCATTGATGGCGTTCATGGCTTGATGGATCGCGGCGGACCCGGTGGCGCAGGCGTTTTCAACCCGCGTCGATGGCGTGAAGCGCAAGCCCGGGTCGGCCTGGAATGGCAGGGAGGATGGGAAATCTTGCTGTTGAAAGCCGCCATTGAAGTGGCCGACAACGACGATGTCGATGTCCTTAGCTTCAAGGCCCGCGTCTTCAAGTGCGGCATTGGTGACTGCCTTCACCATGTCTTCGACCGTTTTTTCATGGCGGCCAAACGGCAAATGCGACCATCCGATCATGCTGACGGACATGGGAGCCTCCCTTTTGAATACGTTGGCCATGACTATACAATCCGGCAGTCCTTCCCGCCAGAAAAGCAATTTCGAATGTCAGAGAACTTCCTACCGTCCGGTGACCCAGCCCGTTTTGAAGCCGTGATGGGCTTCCAGCTTGCGATTTGGGAGCCCGGGTTCTGCCAATTCCGTGTACCGCTTTGCCCCCAACATTTGAACCGCGCAGGACGTCCCCACGGCGGCGTTGTCTCCGCGTTGATTGATGCGGCTGGCATGTTTGCGGGCAATAAGGATGCTGAAGCGGGACATCGACGGAATGCGGTGACGGTATCCATGGCTTGTAATTTTATCGGCGCGGCGAAGGGCGATTTGCTCGTGTGCGAAGGAAAGTTGATGAAGTCGGGCCGCTCCACATTCTTTGCGGAAGCCAGGCTGCTTGATGGGGATGACGGCGCGCTGCTGGCATCCGGGCAGGGTGCCTACAAGTTTTTGAAATAGTGGGAATGCCATTTAAGCAGCAGGATTGAGCGCTGCTGCCTGCTTTATAATCCGCACGGTTTCATCCCACATGCCCATGCCTTCGATATTGGCCAGCGGAATGAATTCCGCATGCATGGCATCATCGCCGCCAACGGGTTCACCGCTTTTCCAGACGGCCATGAAATCGACCAGGGTGTAGTGTGTTTTGATGCGGCCATCGTCGTCCTGGCGGATTACGTCAATGGCGTCCACAATATCACCGAGCACGATTTCGACGCCGGTTTCTTCCATGATTTCACGGCATGCGGCGTCGCGCACCGTCTCGCCTAGCTCTTGCAGGCCACCGGGCAGACTCCATTCGCCAACACGGGGCGGCTTGCCGCGTTTGATCAGCAGGACGTCATCGCCTTTGAGAACGACAACGCCGACGCCGATCATCGGCTTATTTGGGTAATCTCGATCATTGGACATGGCGGCGATCAGCCTGCGCTCAACGCCGCCAGTCCGTCAATCTCAGATGCGCTCTACGCACATCGCAACGCCCATACCGCCGCCGATGCAAAGCGTGGTCAGGCCTGTGGAAACTTCGCGCTTTTTCATTTCATGCAGCAGCGTCACTAGAACGCGGCAACCGGATGCGCCGATTGGGTGGCCAAGGGCGATCGCACCGCCGTTGACGTTTAATTTCTCAGGGTCGAAGCCTAGGTCACGACCAACGGCGATAGCCTGGGCGGCGAAGGCTTCGTTGGCTTCAATCAGATCAAGGTCGGCCACGTCCCATCCTGCTTTCGCCAAGGCTTTGCGGCTGGCAGGGATTGGGCCTGAGCCCATGAATGCTGGATCTACGCCTGCTTGAGCAAAGCTGCGGATTACGCCAAGTGGCTCCAGTCCGCGCTTTTCAGCTTCTTCAAGGGACATCAGCATAACGGCTGCAGCACCATCATTCAGCCCGGATGCGTTGCCAGCCGTAACAGTGCCTTCTTTGTTAAAGGCCGCGCGAAGCTTGGCCAGCGTGTCTGTCGTTGTGCCGTGTTTTGGATGCTCGTCCGTATCTACGATCGTATCGCCTTTGCGACCCTTAATCGTGACGGCGGCAATCTCAGCAGCGAAGCGGCCAGATGCCTGTGCGGCTTCGGCCTTGTTCTGGCTGGATGCAGCGAAGGCGTCCTGCTCTTCGCGGGATATCTGCCATTTCTCGGCAACATTCTCTGCCGTGACACCCATATGGTAGCCGTTAAAGGCGTCCCATAGGCCGTCTTTGATCATGGTGTCGACCATCTGGGCGTCGCCCATTTTAACGCCAGCGCGAAGCGTCATGCAGTGCGGAGACTGGGTCATGTTTTCCTGGCCGCCAGCGATTACGATACCGCTCTCGCCAAGCTTGATCGACTGTGCGCCAAGGCCCACGGCTTTCAGCCCGGAACCGCAGACATGGTTGATGGTGTAGGAAGGCATGCTGTCCGGCAGGCCGGCACGGATGGCTGCTTGGCGTGCGGGATTCTGGCCTTGGCCGGCGGTTAGCACTTGGCCAAAGATCAGTTCGCTTGGCTCATCCGGTTGGATATTCGCATCGGCCATGATGGCGCTGATTGCGGTGACGCCAAGGCTATCCGCGCTGGCGTTGCTATATGCGCCGCCAAAGGTTCCGATGGCGGTGCGCTTTGCGGCGACGATTGCTACGTCAGTCATGGAAGCTTCTCCCAGCAGAGGTCAAAAATATTGCTGCACTGCAATAAACGTAATGTCGGGCCGGATATGGCGCAAGCTTGTTTATTGAGCGGCATTGTGGAGCCATTTGAACAGCGGCCGCCAAAGCCGCTCCTTCGCCCGACTGCCGACGATCATGCCCACATGCCCACCGTCGACGTCGAGGATTTCAGCCTGCCTGGTCCCGGCTGCATAAGCGCGAGAACTCGCCGGTGGCACAATCCGGTCTCGCGTGGGCGCGGCAACCAACGTTGGCCCAGTATAGGACGCGTTCGTAATTGCGTGGCCCGCAACGCGCCACTGGCCAAGGTGAGGAGCATTCTCACCGTACCATTCTGTCAGCACAGATTGCGCAACTGGGGCGGCCAAGTCTGGCCCACCATTGACCCAGTCTTCCATGGCGACGAAAGCATGGGCGGCTTTGCTGGCCATATCCATTTCAGCGAACGCGCGGAATTTTCTTAGCGCCAATGTTGGGTCTAGTGAGAAGAACAGCGTTTGCAGGACATCGGTTGGTACAGCGCCCGTGGCTTTGGCGCTCATCTGAAACATCGGCCCAAGCTTGGCGACGCCATCCGCCTGCGCCTTCGATGGCGTGTGGAAATCCCAAGGCATAGCCAGCAGCACTAGGGCTTGAGTGTTCTGGCTGTTCAATGCTGCAAGCGCCGTCGCCAGCAGCCCGCCCATGCAATATCCAAGCAGGATAGGCGGTCGCCCGGTTGCTTTGGTTACGGAGGCTAGGGCAGGCTTGAGGACGTCAAGAACATAGCGGTCGATGGTCCATTCGGCCGCGTCTTCGCCTGGCACCCCCCAATCCATCAGGAACGGATGGAACCCCTCGTCCGCAAGGCCGTTCATCAGGCTAGAGTCTGGCAGTAGGTCTAGTGCGTGATAACTGTTCACAAGCGACGGGATTGCCAGCACCGGATATCCCGGCGCGTCTGGTGCATAGTCGAGCAATTGCGCGCGGCCATCGGTCCAGATTGTCGGTTGCGTGGTCTCTGGTCGATTGAAGGGATGGGACTGGTAGAGGGAAACGCCTTTGTTAAACGCAGCCCAGCGGGCGCTAGCCTCCTTGATTGTTGCTTGGGTTAGCGCATGGCGCATCGCATCATCTTTGAGGTCTGCGTGGATGCGTTTCGCAGCCTCATCCCCAAGCAACAAACGCGCAGATCCATAGCTGGCGCTCGAGGTGATCGCGGCCATATAGGCCCCCCAGGCAGCAAACGCATGCAGCGGCAACGGGCGTGGCCCGAGTCTGGGCCCGAGTCGCGAGCTGGAATGGTTTGGTCCTGCGGTCATAGGAAGACGCGACGGCAAATCCCGCGCAGCGTCAATAGCGAATCACTAGGATTCTGCCAATTAGCTTGACCAGGCAACGTCTTTTTGCGATGCAACACAAATATCAAGTCGGAAGGAATAGCGCCCATGGCGTCGCGGACCGCAGATGAGACCGCCCCGATCATAATCAAGAAATATGCGAACCGGCGGCTATACAATACCGATGCCAGTGCATATGTGACCCTAGATGACCTGCGCGTTCTCGTGCGCGAGGGCGTGTTATTCGTCGTGCAGGATGCCAAGACTGGCGAAGACCTGACCCGCTCCGTGCTTACGCAAATTCTGGTGGAAGCTGAGCAGGGTGAGGAAAGCCTGTTGCCAATCGGATTCCTACGTCAGTTGATCGGCATGTATGGCGACAGCATGGGCGGCTGGATGATGCCGCAATATCTTGAATGCATGACACAATGGTTTGAGCAGCATCAGGATGAAATGCAGCGCAATATGCCATCTGGCCTGAGTGCCGATTTCCCGGTCAATGCGCCTTTGGAGGCGATGCAGGAAGCGGCTGAAAAGAACATGGCCGCGTTTAATCAAGCGATGCAGGCTTTCTGGCCGCAGTTTCAGCAACCAGAAGCGGCAAAGCCAGAGCCCAAACCATCAAATAGCAATGATGCGAGTGGGTTGGACAGTCTTCGCGAACAACTCGAAGCTATGCAGCGCCAACTGGATAAAATGGGTAAATCTTAGCCCCATCCCAGCAAATGGCCTTACTGGCGGGCAAGTTCCGTCATGCGCCATTTGCCAGCGTCGCGTTCAAACAGCAAAGGTGTGGCGTTCACGAGGCATGTTTCCGTGAGCGGTACGCCCAGGCTGCCGCAAATCACACGTAGATTACCACCATGCGCCACGACCGCGATTGACCCAGGCCAGGTCAGCGCCTGACGCAGACCAACAAGTGTTCGATGGATGAATTCATCCATGCTTTCGCCGCCGGGTGCAGTTTTCCGCCAATCAAGCTGGCTAGCAGGCTTATTCATGCAATCGCCGAACAGGCGCTCTGCAATATTGGGGTTTACCGTCATCGGCCGGTCGCCTGCGACAGCGACGCCCGTATCAAAAGCGCGCTTAAACGGGCTTGCGACCACGAGATCAATGTGATGACTGGCGAGTAATTTTGCAGCCGCCGCCGCCTGCGCTTCACCAGTTTCATCCAATGAAATTGTCGGGACCTGCACAATGCCGCTGGCATTTCCTGCAGTTTGCCCGTGGCGGACGAAATAGAAGCGATCCGTGGCGAGCTCGACAGGCGTTTTCGCCGCTTCAACTGTTAAATCATCCAAGCCAATAGACATAAAGTCGTTCCATCCGAATCTGCTGTGATGGTCGCAGGATAGGCGAGGGCGCGCGGTGGACCAAGCGCAAACCGGCCCAACGCTGCATCCGGAAGGTTAATGACGTGTCGGTGCGGGCTCAGCAGCCCATCGCGCAAGTGCCTTTTCTGCGCGTGGCTTTGAAATCTGCTCATAGAACGTCAATGTGCGGTGCATTGTGTCTGCATCAACCACTGTCGCAGCCGGATTCGCCTTCCGGCTGAAAATATAGATCGCCGCAAAATCTGACTTACTGATGCCGCATGCTTTACACAATACAGCAAGTCGCTCGCCGCCTGCCTCATACAAGATTTCGCGCAAGCGTTGGGGGCGCATTGCGGTCAGGCGGACCATTGCGGCCTCAAACTGTGGCCATTCCTGCCGCCGCAGGGCTTCGACCATCAACTTGATTTCACGGCCTTTGCTGCCAAAATTGCCAGTCTCATTCTGCGCGCCTCCGGCCATTGCGCGGCCCGTCGCGCGCGTCGCGGTCTTAATGGCGGCTTCGAGAGATTCCGGCGGGATATCAAACCGTTCGACTAAGTTGTCTCTAAGGGCATCAGAGACGAGGCCCGCCAATTGCATCGCAAATACGGGCTTTAGGTCCAGCCGTCGGCATAGTGGGGCGCGATATCCTTCAATCGATTGCGCGTCCTCCACCAATGTTCCAAACCCGGCTTCCGAAATCTCCGCGCCACTGTTGTTGATCAGGCAGGTGATGGCTTCCACGTCTGCCGTATCGATCATCGCATCGCTCACAGCGGCGCTGATCTCCTGACGCATTGCAATGGCAATTCGGTGCCCGCTCGCTTGATTGCGAATAACCTTTTCCAAGGCAAAGTCTGTCAGCAGGGGGCTATCCGCTAGTACCGGGTAGGCGACTTCAATTTCGTCATTGATCAGCGCTTCCAGCACATCATCGGGCACGTGTTCTGATGCTGCGAGATTGCCGGCAAGTGTTTGGCGGACGGAGCGCTCCACATCGCGAATCAGCGTCCGCAGAATGTCATTCATTAGTCCGAATTCGGACTCTGAGAAGCCATTGCCCTGGCCTGCGAGGATTAAGGATACGGACCCTGCGAGAGATTCGCGCCCAGCAATTGACCTATCTCTGGCCATTGCCAGAAGCCGCGCGCCGTCCATGGGTTGCGGCGCTGGCCCATCGGCAGAAGATTGTGCTTGGCGTGCCATTCCTTGGTCACTCACTCTGGCATACGGATTCGTCCGCCAATGAGTGTCTAGAAACACTGTTACGCCTTGGTTAACGACGGTTAATCATGTCGCCATTTTACGTCTGAGTTGCCAGCCTATGACGCTTCCAACGCCGACTGCCCCACAACGTCCTGGATGAACTGCCATGCGACACGACCGGACCGGGCACCGCGTGTGGTCGCCCATTCCAAAGCCTGGCGACGGAGGTCTTCAGGCGCAATATCAACCTCAAAGGCTTCCGCATAGCCGGTAACCATGTCCAGATACACATCCTGTCCGCAGCTATGGAAGCCAAGCCACAGGCCAAATCTGTCTGAAAGTGAAACCTTTTCTTCAACGGCTTCACCCGGATTGATCGCAGTCGCCCGTTCATTGTCGATCATGTCACGCGGCATGAGGTGGCGGCGGTTTGATGTTGCGTAAAAAATGACGTTGTCCGGTCGGCCTTCCAGCCCACCTTCAAGAACGGCTTTTAGCGACTTATAGCTGGCATCGCCCATATCGAACGAAAGATCATCGCAGAATACGATGCAGCGGCGGGGCTGGCTGTCGATCTGGCGCAAGAGAATCGGCAGCGATTCGATATCTTCGCGGTGGATTTCAATCAGCGCGACCCGCGCATCCTGCGAATCAACGTCCCGATTGACTTCCGCATGGGAGGCCTTCACCAGTGAACTCTTGCCCATACCGCGCGCACCCCAGAGAAGTGCATTGTTCGCTGGCATGCCCTTGGCGAAGCGTTCTGTGTTTGCGCAGAGGATATCGCGGACTTGGTCTACGCCGCGCAGAAGCTTCATTTCGACCCGGGCAACATGGTGAACCGGTTGAAGACTAAGGGTTTCTGCTTGCCAGACAAAGGCGTCGGCATCTCCAAACGCACCCGAAGGTGCAGGTGGTGGGGCCATACGGTCTAAGGCGTCGGCGATGCGCTCTAGAAGCGGGAGCAGGGCAGGGTCTGTCATGACTTTGGTTTCAATTCATTAGGCGAACGTAGAGGAATATGCGCGCATTGCAGGGCGAGCGCGGCTTTGTTACGTTTGATTTCACGCGTGAGCAAGTGGTTGTGGTCTTGGGGGCTGTCCGCGTTTTGTATGGGCGGGCTCTCAGGGCTGCGCCGATCTTTGTGTTGGAGAGCTAAAAATGGCGGAAGCGTCGGATATTCGTGGGCTTCTAGATTTCGTCGATACGCCAAGTCTCGGCTATTACGAATTTGATAACCTGCACACGATTTCTGCTCCGCCGCCTATGCGGACAGCAGCGGTCCCAGTCGCGCAGCCTATTAGCACGGCTGTTCATTCAGATAATTCTACTGCTGCTGCTGCAGCCGCGGCCGCTGCGGCGGCATCCGCCGCGGCGTCTGCCTCTGTTGCAGCAGCAGCGATGGAACGCGAAGTTGCAGCTGTCGAGGCCGCGCCACCTCCTGTTGTTGCTGCACCCCCGCCGGAGCCTATGCCAGCACCAGAAGCGCAGCCGAATCCGGTGTTCGCCGCACCGGCCAGTGGTGCGGCAAGCGCGCCGGCTGCCGCGCCCGCATTTGCGCCACCGGTAAACGCTGGCGCGGTTTACGGCAGCATGGACCCACGCGGCTATGGATCTGTTGCAGAGGCTGTTCGGGTTAACGTCAATAAGGCAGAGGCCTCGGCCGTCGCTGCCGTTGATGATGCGGCGGACACGGCGAAGGCTGCTGCTGAAAAGGCGGAAGCCGCAGCTGAAAGCGTTGCGACGCAAGCGCGCACAGTTGGGGAGCGTGTCGTCGTTGGTGGGGCTGAAAAGGTTGAAGCAGCGGCAGACGCTCTGGATGATGCAGCTGAAGACTTAAAGGAGGCTGCGGTTGAAACGCGATCTGCAGCCAACGAATCTGCCGCAGCGCGCGCCGCGATTGCAGCGGCTGCGAGCGCATCGGCTGGCACGATTATTGCTTCTAAGCCTGCAGAGGCACCTGCAAAGACGCAAACTGTCTCAAAATCAGACGATACCGCTCCAGATGACGGTTCGGGCAGTCTGGCTGAGTTGTTCAGGAAACTTTGACGCCATTTGTGATAGCTATGCCAGAGGCTTTAAGCCAATAGCTAAGAAATTAGAGCGGATTGAGCGGCAATTGAATCATTAGGGATTCCGTTTGGCGTTATTTTGTGATTCATCATGAGGGCTGGTGAAGGAGGCCAGCCTGCATGGCCA
>Ga0181604_10002665_pt1 | contig 15356 bp, 8 predicted proteins | sample 041ome_12_FD_148663 | JGI IMG/M metagenome (GOLD analysis project Ga0181604, IMG submission 148663) | Coastal salt marsh microbial communities from the Groves Creek Marsh, Skidaway Island, Georgia - 041410US metaG (spades assembly) | ecosystem: Environmental > Aquatic > Marine > Intertidal zone...
CTTTCATTATTTCCAGAGATATACCCAAAAAGATTCCCAAAGCTATTGTCGGACTGTATTTTCATCACTGGAGGATAATATCGAATTTCAAATTGCTCTCGTTGTTCAATCACCGTATAGGTCTGTGATTCATATTGCTGCCCCATTGCTTTGAATATAAAAAGGTTTGAAATGAATAAAAAAATACAGTAATATTTCATATTTAAATTTTATATAAAAGTAAAAAACAAAACCCTCTTTACGATGGGCGTGTTGAAAAAACCCCACATAAATCATGGCTTTACCTGTAAATTTTTATTTTATTCGTATTGATAGACATCCCCATTTTTAAGGATGTATTGTTTTTCATTCAACAAATAAATTGTGCCCTTTTTGGTATCCAAGATGTTCTTTCCTTCTATGTGTGCAAAGCGATTGGCGGTCAGTCCAAAATAAATAGAAAAACTAATGATAATACAGCCGATGATAATGGCATAAGGGATAGTGATATTTTTCATCGCGATTGATTTAATGTCTAAATTTAATAAAATCTCTTTATTCCCCGAGAATCTTAAGAGATTGATTCTAAAACCATCCCCTCCTGCCCAGCACTTTTATATATTAACGTTATTCGTTCGAGGACGATTAGATTTTTTTAAGGGTTTCAGATTTTAAAACTTTAAACCCAAAAAAATAGCACCCCCTTTTTTATAAACTCATAAATTTGGAGAATAACAAAATCAAGGATGATCTATCTTCATAAAATACTTCCACTACTGGTGCTTCCGATTATGTTTGTTGTTATTTTGATCTTTATTGGTCTGCGCAAAGACAAAAAAAAGTTGATTCTTCTAGCGGTTTCATTATTGTATATAGCTTCTACAGCAATTTTTTCAAACTTTTTTTTTAGGCAGGTTGAGGGGGAATATGCCCGTACTCCGATGGCTGATATCACCCCAGCTGCTGCCATAGTGGTGTTGGGGGGGATGCTAAACATCGTGGAGCAAGGGGGTCAAATCTTTACAGAGTGGACCGATCCGGATCGGTTTTTTGGGGGAATTGCTTTGTATCATGCAGGCAAGGCAGATGCTTTGGTTTTTACGGCGGCTAAAATGCCTTGGCACACCGTTCAAAAAACGGAAGGAGCACTCCTCAAACAGTTTGCCCTTGAGCAGGGCGTTCCGGAGGAGGCTATCAAGTTGACCCAAAGGGTAACCAATACAGCGGAGGAAGCTGTAGCGGTGAAAGCACTTTTGGGAGCAAACAAAAAAATCATTTTGGTCACTTCCGCTTATCATATGTACCGATCCAAAAAATTATTTGAAAATCAAGGGTTTGAAGTGATTCCCTATAAAGTGGATTATAAAGTTTTGGAAAATCAGCAAACGACTCTTATGGATTTCCTGCCCAGTGCAAGAAATTTGGAGTTGACAGAAATTGGGGTGAGAGAAATTTTGGGCAGAATCTATTACGGAATCAAAGGATATCAATAAGTTTTTATGCCTTCCCGAGAGGAAGGCATTTTTAAAACAGAATGAAGTAAGAGCCTACTTAGAGTTACTTATTTTGGCGTTGCCACCTGAATAGTGTCGTAATATTCTTGGGTGACTTTTTCTGTCCACGTTGTAGGCGAACCTCCCCCGTAAATGGCAATATAAGAAACATCACTATCGGGCGTAGAACTGTGCCAGTGTTCAATGTTTTTATCACATTTAAGTACATCGCCTTCTTTGAGGATGACCACTTCTTTTCCACGTTCTTGATAATAGGCATTTCCTGCAACAATAATCAAAACTTGACCGGTTTCATGTTGGTGCCAATCCAAAGTTGAATTGGCACTAAAAGTAGCCAAAGTGATTCCTACATTCAGATCGTCTTGAGGTGCCACTAAACCTTTGAGCCAAGCACTGCCTAAATAGTGCATATTGGGGGCTTTTGTATTGGGGCTCAGGTCTTGTCCTTTGTAGGAGTTGATTTGATACTGAGCGGAAAGGTAGATGGAAAATAAGGAAAACAGTAGGGTAACGGAATATTTCATAATCAATGGATTTAATTAAAAATTGATACGACAAAAGTAGACAATAGTTGCAGCTATTTAGCTCCCTAATTACAGTTATAACTACCATAATTACTGGTGTTATCTACGCTACATATAAAACATGAAAATTTTATACCCAAGAGGGTTGTTCTTGATGTATTCGGATTAATAATTTTTTTGATGCTTCCAAACCATTCTAAGGGTCATGATGTCAAAATTGGAGATTTCTCCCGAAGTATTCATCACAGAGGGGAGTTCTTCTGCATCCGGATATTTCCCACGATCATAAACATCATCAAGAAAAAAACAGTGCCCCATCTCATGTAAAAAAACATCGGTATTGGTTGCTCCCGTTTGAGAATCTAATATATTCCCACCCATTTTAAGATATTGTCTTTGTGCAACGGCGTCCCAAGGAATTCGATACCAAAATTTGGTCTGAAAATGATCAATGCCTTCCGGGTGCTCGTAGTTGCTCCAATTCTCTGGGGTGAATTGAACATTGTCGTCAAGATCATCTCTGTTGCCAACCACTTTTAACACTCCAAAATCTTCAAGCGTATACCAGTTGTAGTCAAAATCTTCTTCCGAGGCACTGTAGACAATGTCCCAAGGAGGATCTTCATTGGTTAAGGTATAATTGGTAACAATTGGATAAGCTCCATATTTGTCATAAAAGGAATCCTCAATGTCTATGTCATTATTGAATACAAATCCAAAAATTTTAACTTCTATCGTTTCTTTAGGGAAATCGGGGTCGTAGGCTTTAAGCCCTTCTACCCATGCATTGACATGCGTTTGATAATCTGCTTTGATTCTGTCAATTGCTGTGCTTGAAATGGCTCCTTCATATTCCTCAAAATGAAAATAGATGGGCCAACTACCGCTGTTGTAGATTTCCCAGAGCGGATTTTTCAAGCCTTTCAATACGCCGTTTTCATCTTCAAGAAAGAAGTTTTGACCGATACAAATTTTAATAAATCGATTGGCGTTGGTTACAAAAAGCTCTTTTTCAGCTTCGGTGAGCTCCATGCCTACAAGAAATTCATCAAAATAGGCGGCGGGATAAGGAACATTTTCTTTGTGAAGGATTTTTTCTGACTCTGTATATTCCGTATCGTCAGTAGCCGAACTGGAGGTGTCTTCGGTTTCTGTATCCTCGCTTTCTGTGTTTTCGGTTTCCGTAGTTTCAGTTGCGGTGTCCTCTGTAGTTTCTGCTTCCGAGTTTTCCGGTGTTACGGCTTCTGTGTTTTCGGTGTCCTCGGTGACAGGCGAAAGCTGATCCTCAGTGCTACAGGAGAAGACTAAAAGAAATCCAACAAGGAAAAATAGTTTTTTCATTTCAAATTGGTTTATGGTTTACAAACTTAAATTAAAAAAAAAATTAGTACACGGTTTTTATACCTTAGAAAATTTCCTCCAATCATTAGATTTCCATGGATCTTCTTGATAATAATAATTGGGTTTAATGATTTTATTGACCATGTCCATATGAAAAGCTTCAACGGCAGAACCGGAAATTGGCGGGACTATCCATTTCCAATCTGCGTGAATTGATCTTCCGGCTTCCAACTCCTGACCGTGGAATTTCATAAAATAATCCACGATTGTGTGGTGATCCAGCATTCGGATTTGATGCTTTCGATAGGACCATTGAACAGCCAAATTCAGCTCAATAATGGCACGGTCTTTCCAATGGGTTTCGTCGGAACTCATGTCTAATCCCATTTTTTCAGCAACCACCGGCAGCATATTGTAACGAGAGGTGTCTCCCAAATCTCGGGCTCCAACTTCAGTGCTGATAAAAAATCCATTGGAAGGAGCGCAACGATATTGTATGCCTCCGGCATCTAGTGCCATCCCTGCCACGGCAGGAACCATAAACCATTCGAGTTTTAAGTCAGCAAACCAATCAAAGTCCGGATGTTCAATAGGTATGGTTTTCACAATGTCATCCGGCCACTCAAAAAATTGCGGAGTTCTTCCGTCTACCTCCAAAACGAGGGGGAGAGGATCAAAACGAGATTTAGCTCCTTTTGGAGTCCATCCTAAGCCCAGCGCAATCTTGGTGAGTTCAACAGTGGCAGGATCCCCTAAAATGCTGCCGTCAGCCTGTTCATAGCCGGCAAACATCAACAACAACGGATTGTAAAGGCGGATTATTGGATCGTGGTTCCGGAAAATTGAAATGACTGCTCTCAAGTTTCCATTGTTTATCCCCAAGCGTAAATGCTCAACAAGGGACGTATACACGGCTTCTTCTTGATCGATTTCCCTACAATCGCGGACGATCATATTGCCCCAAAAATACCGACCTACACAACGCGAACTGTTTCTCCACGCCACCCGTGAAGCAAAGGTTAATTCGTCTATGGTGTGTTCATACGATCCGTTCTTTTGGATGGCCTTTTCTACCTCATTAATTCGTTCTTTGAGTGCCTCTTGGGAAAGTTTTTTCTCGTGATAAAACTGGGTTAAAAAAAGCGTTGCCTCTTTTTTAATGTCTGCAATGGGTTGCAGAAAAAAACTATCGGATTCAACCGTCTCCACCGCTTCTTTTTTGGAGGTATGATGACTCGATCTAGAGGAAGATGGCAAAGGTTTATCAAGTTCCCCTTCTTTGTCTACAGCTGCATTAAACTGTTCGGACCTAATATTACTTTCAGGCCATCCGCTGGACAATAGTGCTTTGCGAATTGTATTCATATAGGCTTCGGGTCCGCACAAAAAAGCAACACTATTTGGGTGATAGGGATATTGCGTTTTGATTTGATGTTCCGAAATACGTCCATTGGTTCTTGTCGCCCAGCGGTTGATGTGGATGTTTTTTTGTTTGGTATAAAACGCAAACTCTTCATTGAGAATGAAGTTCTTGGTATAAGGGGCAGACCATTCCAGTGTAAAGGGTCGTTGATCATTATTGGTCGTCATGGAGCGGAGCATTGAAATTGCGGGGGTTATTCCAATACCGGCAGCAAAAAATACAATTTCATGCGCTGTGCTTTCCAAAAAATAGGAGCCTTTGGGCTCTGAAATCCGTAGGATAGCATTTTCATCACCGTGGTCAATCAACCACCTGGAAAAGGTGCCCAATTCTTCACGTTTTACAGCGATTTCATAATGCGTATTGGGCGCGCCACTTGAAATCAAGCTGTAGGCACGAGTCACCCATTGGTTTTGAATATAGGCTTGAAGCACCAAATGTTGTCCAGGCTTAAAGGATTTTACTTCCTGATCTACAGGTTTTAGTGTAATGCATTGAATGTCTTTGTTTTCCGTCGTTTTTTTACCTTCTATCGTTGCCACCATCATATTGGACAATCCACAAAGTTCTTCTACCAAAGGTTCACATCCACCGCAAACGGTGGTTGCTTTGGTTGTTTTCACCAGGGTTTCCAACTGATTGTCTCCAGCTTCTATCAAAGGTGTAAAATCCTTGAGGCACAATTGAAGACAATTACAAATCATTTTGTCCGGCGACTGAACACTGTTTTCCTCCACATGAAAAGAGCCTAATTCCTTCAATATGGATTGCTGCCATTTTGGGATTGTTTTTTCACTAATAATATACCCCATGGCTTCGGGTAAACCCGACCATTTCCCACTCACCTCAATCCCTCGCAGCAGGTTGTCCTCCAGGGTTAATTGGAAAGTGAATTCTTCAGATGAAAATGGAAGCCTTGTCCAATGGGATGCGTTGGGCGCAGTTTCCCAATGCACTTGTACTTCATTTGGATTGCGAAGACTGGATAAATTGCGACCATCGGGATAAATAATTTGTGTTTTAATCGCTGGAAAACCCTTCAATTTGGTGGGGCGGCTGTAAAATAAACCTTTCCCGGGTAGGATGTCAACTCCTAAAAATGTCAAAACATGCTTGGCGATCCAATCTGAAAAATCTTGATGTTCATCCTCTTTTTTCGGTGGGAGTGGTGTTGTTCCAAGGCGGGGATATGCCATCATTCCTTTGACAAGCTCGGAGGCGTCATAGCGAGAACAACCTTCCGATTCCATCAGAAAATCTTGATATTGAAGTTCTGAAGTTTTTATAAAATTGATTTGAGAATCCACAAAAGCCAGCATTTCAGCTATGTTTTCGGGCATATTGCCAACAAATTCGTCGTATTGTAAATAGCCGTCATTATTTTTATCTGCCAGCCGAACAAGGGTTTCAACTTCACTTTGAGAAAATCCGATACGTGTCAAAAAATGATAGATTTCAGTTACTGATAATAACCCATCTTTGTCCAAATCCATACGCTCAAATTGAGCCCTCAAAAAGTTTTCTTTTTGCTTCATCGCTTCCAAAGCGGTTGTCAGCTGGGAAGCTAGAGTTTCACTTTGATAAACCTTTCCTTTCACGAATACAATACTCTTGTTTTCAGCCGGTTCGAACATTCTTGCTAAACTTTCCAAGCCCACCCATTCCTGTTCGTCAAAGGGTAGGAGGAGTTGTCTTTGTTCAGTAATTTGTTCTGTTTTTAAGAAAAGTGATTCGAACAACTGCGGGTAATAGAAAATAACAAAATCGTTACCACTCGTGCTAATTTTTTGTTCTGCTTTTTTAAGCGATATAGAATCTGGAATTTGTGGTGCTAACCAAACGATTTGACTGTTTTTTTGATTTTTTGCATGTTCTACCAATGCTGTGGCCAAATTCTCAGCCCCATCAATTTCCGTATGTTCTAAAATATGGATGACTTTGTTGTCTGATTGCTTCAGGTAGTTTGCAAGGGTATTGTTAAGCAGATTTCTATGCTTTTTGGATAAAGGAAAAATACTCATTTCTAAAATTTAGTATTTAAATATATGTAAAATCGCGTATAATGAAAATGGATTTCGGGGATATTTGATGTGGTTGGGAAATCTTAATCGTCAGAAAAGACAACCAACAAGCTTCATTGAGAGGCAATTTTTTTTCTAAGTTCTAGAAGCTCATCAATATTGTATAACACCCATAAGCGAAAAAAGGAATTCCTAGATTTTTTCCTTTTTTGACTCAATTTGTTCGAAATGCGAGGACGGTAGAACTGGATTTATTTCCATTGGCGTCTATCGAAATGACTTTCCAAAAATAAGTAGCGTTGTTTTCAACGTTTACTTCGAGGCTGTTGTTTTCCACTTGAGAATCAAGTGTTGTATAAAGTGTAGTGGCATCCACTTGATCCAAATAAACTTCAAAATGCGCCAAATCATTATCCACATCTACGGCGGTCCAATTCAGAACTATAGCATTGTTACTGTTGGGAGTAATCGTTGCTCCGGAAGTTGGACGGATTAAATCAGCCGGGAAAGGCGCGTAGTTAATCGTGGCGTCTCCAGCTAGGTAAAACCGCCACTGTTCACTCTCCGCAGGGCTTGTATTTTCCGCTCCTATACTTCGAACGATCCAAGCAAAGGGTTCCGCTTTGTTGAGTGCAATGGTGGTTTCATTTTCGGGGCTTAAGAAAGTTTGCGAGGATTGCGTCAGAAGATTTGTAACCACTACTTCGTAAGAAATGGCATTTTCCGCAGCCGACCATTGAAAGGAAACATCGCTTTGCGTGTCATTCAAAGAGATGCCATCCAAACAGGTTTCGTTGTTGATGGGCGCTACTAAAGTTGCTGGCGCTGGATCTCCTGCTGGCGGGTCTTGAATGGTGCATCCCAGAAGGGTCAGAAAGATAATGCTGCTATTGAGGATAAAATTTTTCACGACTATTCTTTGATTACTTGTAGGGTTTTATCGATGTTTTCCCCTTTTATTTTGATGATATAAAGCCCTTGTTTGTAGTTGCTGGTTTTTAAATTATAACTTCTTATTCCGGGGGATAAGCTGATGTTTTGATGCTCCACATGCTGACCATTTGCTGTATATACATCCAGTTCTATCCAAGAATCTTCTCCGTCAAAATAGAGCTGAAGATATTCGTTAAACGGATTTGGAGCATATTGAACTTCATGCGAGTTAAAATAACTTTTTTCAAAAAGGCCTTGACATTCAATACCCGTGGAGATGGAAATGTTATTCATTCCTTTTTCCAAAGACAAGCTGTACTTATTGCTGTTGGTCTGAACAGTTTTTCCATTTTGAGTAATCTGGTAGGTGGAGCCTCCGCTTAAATTGAAAGAGACAGTTTGATCTTGCGTGTTTAACAGGCTGCTGACTAGAAGCGGTTCCGGCTCGGTAATGGTGACTTCAAAACAGCGTTCAAATTCTGTGGTACTGATTCCCTCTACCGTTACACAAACAACATAAACGCCGGCTGAAAGCTTATCGACACTCCAACGGCTTCCCATAAAACTTTCGTTGGTACTAATCGCTCCACTTATCGCCACATTATAGGTAAGCGATGTGTCCACCACTCCGATGGTGATTTTATTTTCGCCGGCACATTTTTCCGTTTTCGAAAGTGTAATACTATCCGTTGGAAGACTAAAGATGGCACAGCCAAATTGATCCACTTTTGTATCCAAGGGGGTGTCGGGACAATAATCAAAAATATCCAACACTCCATCTTCATCATCGTCCAAATCGGCATTATCTCCGAGCCCATCTTTATCGGTGTCGGTTTGCTCAGAACTGTCTAAGGGGAATGCGTCGTCTTCATCGTAAACGCCATCATTGTCATCATCAGCATCGGTGAGGTTGGGGTAACCGTCCTTGTCTGTATCTTGACGATAACGACTATCAAAAGGGAAATCATCTTCCACGTCTAGCACACCATCGTTATCATCATCGGGATCGTCTTGATCAGAAATTCCATCGCCATCATTATCAAAAGCAAGAGTCGGATCAAGCGGGGAATCGTCCACATCATCATTCACTCCATCGCCATCACTATCTTCTAAAGCATCCGGAATACCATTGCTGTTAAAATCGGGAGGGGTTTCATTAGCATCTAAAGGATCCGTACCCAATCGAATTTCATATACATCACTGATACCATCTGCATCATCATCCAAGTCCGCATTATTTCCAATGCCATCCCGATCCGTATCCAGCCACTCTGAGACGTCGTTGATGAAGGCGTCTGCATAGTCAAAAGAACCATCTCCATCCGTATCAATTTCGTCATCTATGTTGATCAGCGTAATGTCTGCAACCCCCAGTCCGTTGTAGTTTACATCCTCGGAAACCACAGCCGCGGTGATGAGTTGGTAACTGACATCCCCATCGGCTAGCCCATCATCCAAACCGGTGATAGTTAGGGTTTGTCGGACGTTCCACTGGGCGGGAGTATAGCGAAGCTGATTTAAAGAAAGTATGCCTTCGGAAGTGTCGGAAAGGCTTAAGCCGATCACCACATTCGCCGTAGGTTGGGTGATTAAAATAAAACTCAATGATGCGGTTTCTCCCGATTCGGTCGTTTGGACATCGTTTTGGGTGATTTCTACCCCAAAGGTATCGGCGATATTATTGATTTGAATAGTTATCGTTTGCGTAGCAGTTAATCCAACCTGATCTGTCGCTTTTACAACAATTTCATACGTATTATCGGTGGCATTGTCAACCGGATTCTCATAATCGGGTGCTGTATTAAAACTTAAAACCCCTGAGGTCTGATTGATAGAGAGCAACGCTTGATCTGCACCCCCTATAATCGAAAAATAGGAGGTTTCATTGGTGCTAAGGGTTGGCCCCGTAGTCACATTCTCATTGGAGTTTAGGCTTGAATTACTCGTAAATACAGGAGCCGTTCGATCAATTTTAATTAAGTCATTGAATTGGGCTTGATTAAAGCTACTGATTGGGTTTCCACTTGCAACATGGGTGGAAGATACCTTGTCGGTGGCACTATCGGCTTGGAACAATACATTTCCTTCTGGGAAAGAACTCGACACGGTAAATGAAAAACTATAGGTATAGGGCCCGGCACCGGTAACACTGGTGGTTAAGCTTGGATTAAAACCTGTAAAGGAAACCGTTAAGCTGTTGCTGAGGAGCTCTTTGTCCGAATTAAAATAATAAGTCACAACATCACCATCGCCTACAGAAGCTGTTGCAACCGGTGCCAAGTTGTTGGTATCAGAAACGGTATAACTGCTGAGTATCGGATTTTTGGAATCTAAACGAATATTGGTCAAATCCACCAGCGTTGTGTTATTGGCAATGGCATAGGAAAGGCTAATACTTGCGGTATTGGAATTAATATCTGCGATGGTTCCACCATTCAAATCAATGGAAGTTACGTCCAACGAGGGTTGATAAACCTCTTGTGCGATGAGCGAAGCAAAAGTCAAGGTAGTTGTTCCGGAGCCTTGGACATAGTTGGCATAAGACAGCGGAGAGGTGTTCAAGACGACTCTTGGCGTGCCTGTAGTGACAACAGCCTCTGTAAAAGTAACCGTAATGGTGACGGTATCTGAGAGACTTACATTCCCATCGTCATCGGTATAGGTTCCATCCGCCATGGGACTTGATATTCTTGCTAGGGTAGGAACTAAAGTGTCAACAGTTAATGCTAGGGTGCTTGAAACGGTATAGCCGACAAGATCATTTAATGTTACCGTATAGGTCACGGTTCCAGTAGCATTGGCGGGAGGCGTATAACTATAAATCCAACTGGAACTGGAAGCCGTCATGCTCACGTCCGTATTGATTCCTGAAAAAGTGATGGTTAGGGTTGGTGTCCCAGATATGGATTCATCGGCACTGGCAGTAATCAGCACGCTTTCTCCCACGATTAAAACATCATCGGCATCGTCTTCCGTTAGGGTGATCGTGGGTAGGATGTTATCAATCGTGAGGGTGATACTTTCCGTGCCCGAATAGGAGTTGCCAAAAACATCCGTGCCGGAAACGGTTGCCGTTACAACGCCGTCATTTGCAGCTGGGACATCCCAACTATAAATCCAAGTTTTGGACGAGGAAGTTGTGGATACAGTCATGGTTACTTGGGTCACTACTCCCGTGATGCTTATGGAGGGTGAAGAAGTCATCGCTTCACTAAAAGTGGCGGTAAATATAACGGTGTCTGCATCGCCGACATAAAGATCCGCATGATCAGTAGTAAAAGCAGATAGCGTTGGGGAGATGGTATCAACCTCAAAAGTTGTACTGCTCGCTGTATTGGCATTTCCGGCTATATCAGTGAATACAGCACTGAGAACACTTATGGTAACCGATGTAACTGTAGCTGAAGCAGGTGTGTAGGAAGCGGTATAGACTTTGCTGGAGGTAGCGGTCAAAGCACCTAGGGAGCCGCTGGAGACACTAATGTCATCGCCTGTAAAGCTGGTCGAACTTTCCGTAAGGGTAAACGTTAAGGTTGCAGTGTCTGTCGCATTTACCTGATTGTCATTGGTGCTTATTGTCAGTGTTGGTTCCGAATTGTCGATTTGAAAGGTGATGCTGTCTGTGCCTGTATAGACATTGCCCACGACATCGGTTCCTGCTACTGTCACGGTGGTGGAGGTAACCGTTGTTGAAACCGTCCAAGTATAGGTCCATATCGAATTCGAAGCTGTTGCCGTCATGTTGGCATTGGAAACAATACCGGATAAAGAGAGGGTAGGAGTAGCAGCCATATCTTCAGAGAAGGTGGCGGTTATGGTTACCACATCAGTGTTCATCACGATATCATCGGCATCGGTATCGGTAAGCACATTTCTTTTTTCATAAACATAGATTTCATCATAGAGTGTACCTATTCCAAAATCATATTTAATTTGAGATTGTACTTGAATTCGATTAAATTGAAATGTATAATTTAATGAAGCGTTTTCAGTTGGAGGGTTTTCATAATCGAAAGTGCTTAAATTGGGGTCTACCCATATTTTTGTATCTGCATCGTCAATTTTGACAATCACCAATTGTGCTGCGGCGCTTCCCGGAAGATTCACCCCTGTATCTACTAAATCTGAAGCGGCCGAACTGGAAGTTGTTTTTCCCATGTAGATTCTTCCATTTTTCCTTCTGATGACAAGCTTTTGTGTATCACCCTCTTTTAAAATAAAATAATTGCTTTTTGCATTTCCATTATCTGCATCACCATAATCATTAAACTGGACTAAAAATTGAATGTACACATCACTCCCCAATGTTTGGTATAAATTTCTGTAATTAGAATTCGTTACATCGGTTTGATTTCCATCATCACCCAAATAATTTCCTGCCACCGTTAAGCCTGTATAGGTCATGGGTGATCTTCGACCAATTTGATAAACGCCTCCTCCTCCAGAGTTAAAAGTAGTGGGACTCAAAATATAATGATTATTAAAATTGGAGTCTTTAATCCAAGCTCCATTCCAACCCGAACCACCATTTTGGTTTTCCAAACCTTCCAATTCGTTATATTCAAAAGATTCATACACTGTTATGCCGTATCTACGCTCGGGCTCGGTATTATCAATCGTAAAGGTGATGCTGTCTGAACCGGAATAGGCATTACTCGACAAATCAGTTCCTGAAACGGTTGCCGTTGTTGAAGTCAAGGTGGTGGAAACGGTCCAAGTGTAGGTCCATATTGCATTCGAAGCGGTGGCGTCCATCAAAACATCAGTGACCAGCCCTGTGAGCGAGAGGGTAGGCGTTGCGCTCATGCTTTCGGAAAAAGTAGCCGTAATCGTAACCACATTGGTGTTGGACACTAGGTTGTCAGCATCCGTCGTTGTCAAGGTTACCGTAGGATTTGAAAGGTCATCGGAGGTAAAGCTCCCTACAAAAATCCCTCTCCCATAGGTGGAAGCAACGATTCTATTGTTGGCAACAGAAGTTCCAGTTACTTCAAAATCGTTGACCCGAACATCTGTCATACCATTGTTGGATTGAACCCAGGTCGGACTGTTGTTGGAAAAGTTAGTAGTCATCCAAACGCCAAGATCGGTTCCAAGAATCACTTCCTCGGGATTGAAGGGATTGGGTTGAATGGCTAATACCGGAATGTCTGGTAAGTCTCCATCTTTTGCCGTCCAAGAAACACCTCGGTCATTACTGAAATAAACATTGTTTACACCGTAGTTGTAGAGGGAGGCGTAAATTTCATTTTCATTGGCTCCAAATTTAAGGTTGGAAACACTACCGATAAAATCTGCAATTTGAGTAGAAGCAAGATTGATGTTGTCGGCATCGGTTATCAATAGGATTTTCCCATCATCTGTGCCTACCAAAAGGGTAGTAGAGGTGGTGGTGTGAGTAGATACATGAAACGCAGAAGGCTCGGAGGGGAGACCAGTGATATAATAGTCATCCGGTGCATTGGTGTCTAAATCATAAAAACAACGGATTTTATACGATCCACTTTTTGAGCCGTTAACGTAAAGAATATCTTGATTGGAATCGAGTGCGCCAGGGTTTATAAAATCTCCCTCTGTATCATCAGACGAGTCGCCGTCCCATGAGGAAGAGAGGTATAGATAGGTTAGTCCATTACTGAAGGTTGTATTGTTTAGACTGGATAGGTACACCGCATCATTATAAACATAGTTTGAAATTCTATATTTGGTATCCACCTGATCGATGTAAGAAAATCCTCCATCTCCCCCAGTAAATTCAGTAGAACTTGTCAATCCAGAGAAGTCGGAATTTTGGAGCAGTAGTGTGCCGTTATCCTGAGTACCTCCGAGGATCATGTCTGTTGCATAGTCATGAGGAGATTGGGCGACCTTATAGAATTGCGAGGTCACAAAACCGCTCTCTTGAGCAGTAAACACTGATGATGTTGCGGCTGAAGATAGGGAAGAAACATAATAAACCCCTCCGTCATTGACGACCATTCCTTTGTCGGAATCTCCCGGTTTAAAATAAATTCCATGCTGATCTGCATGGACTTCTGAAACAGGCAGGGCTGCGAGGTTGTTATTATTTGACCACTTGCTGATTTGGGACCAATTCGTGCCTCCATCTACGGAGCGAAAAAGGTCGATACCCCCAACATAAACAATGTCTTCATTATTCGGATCTACTTCAATTTCTAGATCATAGAATGATTGTCCTCGAGTAAAATCAGTGGAAGGAATACCCGTATCAGCGTCATTGGGTTCATTCAGTTTGGTGAGTGTACTAAATCCATCCACGGTTTTATAAATTTCCGCTTGAGAACTGAATATTGTTGAAAGGAGAACATAAAAGGTGTCCGAAGTAATTGCACTGGCAGCAAATTCAACACGAAAAATATTTGTATTCGCATTAGAAGGATAGCTAGGAGTAATTTTGGTGAAATTCGCTCCGTCCGATGACCAATAAAAATTTCCTCCAGAATAACCCCAACGGCTATAATTAGAGCTGATCCATATTTTGTTGTTGTTCGGATCCACTTCAATATCGTTTAAATGATAATCCTTACCACTTACGTCTGAGGGAAGAGCGATTTTTGACCATACACTTCCTCCATCCGTACTAAGGTATAAGCCATTAATGGAAAGATCAAAAAACTCTGTAATTTCCCCCGTTGAGTCACTTCCTTGTCCCAAAAGCGCAAAAATATATTCGTCATTATTTGAAGTATCACTCGGCGTTGGATCCCATATTTGAAGATCGTTGATAAAAAAATAACCCTCAACGAATTGTTGAGTAGCATCAAATGATGTTGTAGTTGCAGTCCCGGTCGCATTACCTAAAACAAGGGTCCAATTTTGACCATAGTCTGTGGATTTGTAAACACCATTACCAAAGGCGTCAGCCCCAGTATAGGATTCACCGGTTCCAGCGTACATAACATTGGTGTGATTGGGGTCTTGCACAATAACTGAAACAGCAAGATTGCCCGGCACCCCTGTCACTTCTGTCCAAGGACTTGTGCCGCTAGCGTCGATATCTTCATTGACCCATAAACCCCCACTGACTCCCCCCGCAATAACACGATCTTTTTCATTGTCATTCAGGTCAAAAAGTGCCCCACGGGTTCTCCCCCCTACATCGTTGGGGCCCACAGAGATCCATGGGTTAAGATTGTCAGCCCCGGGTGTTTTCGACGACAAGTCTTGGTTTTTTGGATTTTTATTGGGATTAATATTTCCATTTCTTTCCCTGGAGAGTCGGTTTTGTAATTCAAATTTTTTAGAAACCGTGGGATAGCCCAGACTTGGATTCATGGTGAGCTCAAAAAAACGTTCGTTATACGCATTGGGAGGAATTCCCAGGGCCTTTCGATCTTTACGCGATAATTTTTTGGTGTTTTTATAGGGGCTGTTATGTAAGAAATGCGCATGCTTGTCCTTCAAAGAGAAACCATCTCTAACAAATGTTAAAATAAATATTATAGTAGATAAAAAAAATAAAAATCTCTTAAATTGAATCATATGGTCTAATTATAAAAAGGCCATTTCTATGCCACAGATATTTGTAATACATCAAACTGTCGTTTTTATAAAAAGCATGATGGGTAGGTTTGCCTTTTTCATCGTAATAAATCCAAAG